>Ga0134122_10000716_pt1 | contig 22975 bp, 15 predicted proteins | sample KB302_FD_96461 | JGI IMG/M metagenome (GOLD analysis project Ga0134122, IMG submission 96461) | Terrestrial soil microbial communities without Nitrogen fertilizer from Kellogg Biological Station, Michigan, USA - KB3-0-2 | ecosystem: Environmental > Terrestrial > Soil > Unclassified ...
CGCCGCCCCCGCCGGCACCACCGGCGCCGCCGGCCAAGGACCCGCACCGGTTCGACGGGCTGCGCGTCGACGCGAACGTGAAGGTCGGGCTGCTGCACGTGGAGGACATGGACCTCCAGAACGTGCGGCTGGAGGCGACCCTGGTGGGCGACGTGCTCACCATCAAGCGGCTGAACACCGGCTTCTACGGCGGCGAGGTGGTGGGGGACGGGACCAGCATCCAGCTCGGCCCGGCGCAGCGGCCGTTCCACGCGACGCTGAAGGTGAAGGACGTGGACATGCAGGCCGCCATCGCCTCGCAGACGGACAAGAAGTGGCTCGCCGGGCGGTTCACCGGAAACGTGGAGGTGGACGGCGTGGGGACCAAGATCACCGCGCTCTCGCAGACGCTGGGCGGCAACGTGGGCGGCCAGATCAACGACGGGAAGCTGCTGGGCGTGGACGTCCTCTCCGCCGCCAGCGGGCTCCTGGCCAAGGCGCTCCCCTTCGCCGGCCAGGCGCTGCAGAGCGGCGACCTCACCGAGCTGGGCAAGGAGCTGCCCTTCAGCATCACCATCGACCACGGGGTGGCGCGGCTGAAGCGGCCGATCTCGCTCACGCGCCCGCAGGGCTCCATCTCCCTCGACGGCGGCGCGCGCCTGGACGGGACCCTGGACCTGGCGGGCACGCTCAACCTGGCGCCGGAGACCGTCTCGAAGATCACCAAGGGTAAGGTGGTCCCCAAGGAGCCGTTCCCGATCCCGCTCAAGATCACCGGCCCGGCGTGGAAGCCGTCCGTGTCCATCGTGGACCTCCAGACGCCGGTGCGCGCGCTGGTGAAGCTGGCCGCCACCGAGGCCGCCGGGAAAATCCTGGGCGACAAGCTGGGGGACAAGGGGAAGCAGGTCGCGGACATCGTCAAGGGCGGCGCCGAGGACAAGGCCAAGGCGGAGGCCGCCGCGCGCGAGGAGGCGGAGAAGGCGAAGAAGCGGCTGGAGGAAGCGGCGAAGAAGAAGCTACAGAACCTGTTCGGAGGACACTGACCATGGATCGGCGAGATTTCCTGCAGTTGGCGCTGGCGGGCGCGGGCGCGACGGTGACCGGCGCGCCCCTCACGTTCGACCCCAAGAAGCTCACCGGGCTGTCCGAGAAGCTCCTCACCTCCCACCACGACAACAACTACCTGGGCGCGGTGAAGAACCTGGGCAAGGTGCAGGAGGAGCTGGCGAAGGTGACCAAGGACACGCCGGGGTTCCTGGTGGCGGGGCTGCGCGACCGGGAGCTCACGTTCACCAACTCGGTCATCCTCCACGAGCTCTACTTCGGCAACCTGGGCGGAGATGGGAAGGCGGCGGGGAGCATCACCTCCGCGCTCGGGGAGTCGTTCGGTTCGATGGCGCGCTTCGAGGAGCTGTTCAAGGCGACCGGGAACAGCCTGGGCGGCGGGAGCGGCTGGGCGGTGCTGTCGTTCAACTTCCACGCCGGTGGGCTCAACGTCTACGGCTCCGGCAACCACACCCAGGCGCTGTCTTCCGGGCAGCCGCTGCTGGTGATGGATATGTACGAGCACGCCTACGCCATGGATTACGGCGCCGCGGCGGGGAAGTACGTGGAGGCCTTCTTCCAGAACATCCGCTGGGACGAGGTCGATCGCCGGTACCAGCGGGCGAAGAAGGCGGCGGCGGCGCTGCACGCATGACCTTCGCCCTCGCCCTCTGCGCCGCGCTGGCGGCCACCCCCGCCGAGCCCGTGGAGGGACCGGTGGCGGTCCTCCCCTTCAAGAACCTCAACGCGGACCCGAAGACGGACTGGCTGAAGGCGGGGATCGCCGAGACGATGATCTCCGACCTCCGGAGGTCCGGCCGCGTGCCGGTGGTGGAGCGGTCGCAGGTGGACCGCGCCGTCGCGGAGATCGCGCTCCAGGCGCTGAAGGCGGGCGGCGCGGCGCCGGGCGAGGAGGCGTCGGCGGCGAAGGTGGGCAAGCTGGTGGGCGCGAAGACCATCGTCATCGGCACCTTCCAGCAGTCCGGGAAGCAGCTGCGCATCAACGCGCGCTTCGTGGCGGTGGAGACCGGCGTGGTGCGCGGCGCGGCCAAGGTGACCGGCGCGCTGGACGGCGTGTTCGGCTTGCAGGACCAGATCGTGGGGGCGTTGATGGGCGAGACGAAGCCCCCGGCGCCGCGGCCGCGACCCAAGCCACGCGGCGTGGAGGCGTACCGGCTGTACGCCATGTCGCTCACCACCGCGTCGGACGCGGAGAAGGTGGACTACCTGCGCCGGTCGCTGGAGGTGGACCCGACGTTCGTCTACGCGAAGGAGGACCTGGAGGCGCTGCAGAAGCGGATGGCCGGGTACTCGGAGGCGTCGTCGGCGAAGAACGCGGAGCAGGAGGGTTCGCTGGAGGCCCGCGTCCGGGACGGTTCGCTGGCCTCGTCCGCGCGGCTGGAGGCGGCGCGCACGCTGATGCAGGAGCTGACCGCCGCCAAGCGCTACCACCACCTGGCCAAGGTCGCGGAGGAGCTCTCCAGGGGCTCGCTCCCCGAGCTGCGCGAGCTGGCCTCGGAGCGGCTGGTGTTTGCGAAGATCCGGCTGAAGCAACTGGACGCCGCGCTCCAGCTCGGTGAGCAGCACCTGAAGGCGTTCCCCGGCGGGCCGACCTACCGGGCCGTCGAGTCGGCGATGAACGCCGTCATCCAGCAGCGCAAGGAGGTGCAGGACCGGCGGGCGGAGTACCAGTCGGACCTGGACGAGAAGCGGAACGGGACGAAGCCGGGCACGCTGGAGTGGGACTTCGCGCCGTGCATCTGCGCCCGGTGGAACCGGCAGGTGAACGAGCTGATGCTCAACGGCTGCCGGGAGTTCCTGGCCAAGCGCGCTTCCGACACCAACCCCGACGCCCAGGACCACGTGGAGGCGGCGCGGTTCTTCGTCGTCAAGGCGCTCGCGGAGCAGGGGGAGTTCGAGAAGGCGCGGGCCGCGGTGAAGGAGCTGTCCGAGCGCTACGCGAGGGAGGACGAGCTGCGGGCGATGATGGACGAGTGGCCGGCGGACTGACCCCGTGAATCGCCGAGGTACCCGACATCCGGTGACCGTGTCGCACCTCCGGGCCGAAGCCTCCCGGTAGATCGAAATCAGCGGCCGGTCGTTCATGGAGGCGGCGCACATCAGCGCCCTCTTCTTCCGAGGATTTCCATGAGCTCCGTCCGTTCCGTCGGCGCGCTGCGTCGCGCCGCGCTGGCCGTGGTGTGCGCGGCGTCGTTCGCCACCGCCGCCATCGCCGGCCCGAATCCGCAGCCCCAGCAACAGCAGCCGCAGTCGCAGCAGCAGCCGGCGAGGGACGCGCAAGGCCACCGCATCCCGAAGGTGCAGATCGCCATCCTGCTGGACAACAGCGGGAGCATGGAGGGGCTGATCAACCAGGCGCGGACGGAGATCTGGAAGGTCGTGAACGAGTTCGCCACCGCCAAGCAGCACGGCGTGGCGCCGCGGCTGGAGATCGCGCTCTACGAGTACGGCGACGGCGTGAAGCGGCTCCAGCCGTTCACCACCGAGCTGGACCGGGTGTCGGAGAAGCTGTTCGGGCTGACGATTCACGGTGGCGACGAGTACTGCGGCCAGGTCATCCAGGCGGCGACCAACGAGCTGGAGTGGAGCGGCGATCCGGACGACCTGAAGCTCATCTACATCGCCGGGAACGAGCCGTTCACGCAGGGGCCGGTGAAGCCGGGTATGGCGATCGAGGCCGCGAAGCGGAAGGGCATCACGGTCAATCCCATCGTCTGCGGCGGCGACGACCCGACCTGGCGCGCGGGCGCGACGGTGGCGGGCGGGGACTACCTGGTGATCGACCACAACTCGGTGGTGGCGACGGTAGCGGCGCCCCAGGACGCGGAGATCACCCGGCTGGGGCAGGAGCTGAACAAGACGTACCTCGGGTACGGCACGCAGGGCGCGGCGAGCGCGGTGCGGCAGCGCGAGGAGGACAAGAAGGCGGCGGCGGCGGCCCCGGCGGCGATCGTCACCCGGTCCGTGTCCAAGTCGGCGAAGCAGTACGACAACTCCGGGTGGGACCTGGTGGACGGCCTGAGCAGCGGCACGGCGAAGCTGAGCGGCCAGGGGGCGGTGGCGAATGATGACCTGCCGGCTGAGATGCGCGGGATGAACGAGCAGCAGAAGCGGGATTACGTCGAGCAGAAGGGGAAGGAGCGCGCGCAGATCCAGCAGAAGATCCAGACGCTGAGCGCGGAGCGGACCAAGTTCCTGGCCGAGGATGCGAAGAAGAACGCGGGCAAGGCCGAGGCCACGCTGGACAAGGCGATGACCGGGTCGGCGCGGAAGGCGGCGGAGGCGAAGTCCTTCACGTTCGAGTAAAGAGCGACGGAAGAAGAGAACACGCGGCGGCGCGGACGGTGGTTCGCGCCGCCGCGCTGCATTTGCGGGGCAGCACGTCGCCTCCGGCGCGCAGCGGACCCATTCCTCTCGCGGTGCTGGCGCCGGGCGCCCGCCCGAACAGTTTCCCCGCGGAGCGGGGTGCTATCTATCCACCGCATGGCGGACAACGAGGCGCTCCTCCGGCGGATCGGCGCCGCGCTGCGAGACGGAGATCCCGTGGAGGCGCTGGCGCGCACGCTCCCCGCCACCGACCTCGCCTCCCTCCTGCTGCACGTGTTCGCCGCGCGGACGGACGGGGTGGAGCCGCGCAAGCTCCTCGACCGCTTCGAAGCGCTCCGCGCCGCCCAGCCCAACCCGAACGACCCCCGCGCGCTGAACGCCCTCGCCGCCGAGGCGTTCGGCGCCGCGCCCACCTACGAGGCGGTGGAGCTGGGCCCGGTGCTGCCGCTGGGGACGGCGCGGGCCCTGGGCGGCGTGCACCAGAACAACGTGCTGGGCGCCGGCCGCGGGATGGAGGTCATCGCCGACAGCTCCAACGCCCTCGCGCTGGAGATCGCCCGCCGCCGCCGCGCCCTCCCCGCCGCCGAGCGCGCGCAGGCCACCACCCGCCTCTGCGGCGAGCACCGCGTCCTCCGCCTCCAGCCCCTCCCCGACCCCCGCCTCCTCCCCCACTTCCGCCTCTTTGCCTTCGCCTCCCCCGGCCCCGACGGGCCCACCGCCTTCGCCCTCTCCGCCGCCCTCGAGCACCTCACCGTCCACCTCACCTGCCTGCGCCGCCTCAACCAGCGCGGCTACAGGCTCGACGCCCTCACCGCCACCGTCACCGACACCGAGGTCGTCCGCTGGCTCCTCTCCCACGCCAGGCTCGACCCGGAATCCCTCCACGCCGAGATCCGCGCCCACCACTTCGGCGGCTCGGCCGAATTCCTCGCCGCCCGCGGCGTGAAGCTCCCCGCCTCCCTCGCCGAAGCCCGATCCATCCCCGAGCTCCCCACCCGCCTCCGCGCGCGCCTGGACCGTCTCGAATCCCAGGTCTGCGCCCCGCTCCGCGCCGCCTTCCCGGACGCGGACGTCGCGGTGGACCTCGCCCGCCTCGAAGGCCTCACCTACTACGACGGCCTCGCCCTGCGCGTCACCGCCACCAGCGCCCGCGGCGAGCGCTTCCCGCTGGCCGACGGCGGTTCGCTGGACTGGATGTCCCGGCTGCTGGGGGACGGCAAGGAGCGGATGCTGGCCTCGGGCTTCGGCCCCGACCTCATCGCCTCCCGCTTCACGCCCTGAGCGGCGCGGGCATGACTCCATCACCCGGGGAGATGGACGCGGAACCCTTCTCCCTCCGCAGCGCCGGCGAGGCGAGCGTCCGCCGTGACGAACCATCGCCCCCGCGGCCTCTCTCCCACGAGCACCAGCGCGGCTCCGAGCTGGTGCGCGTCCGCGGAGGTCAGCGCGTGAACGCTGAGGAGGCGCTCGGCTCGCTCACGCACGGCGCCGAACGCCTCGACCTCCGTCCACTGCCGCGCCAGCAGCCCCAGCCTCCCCACCGCGCGAGTCAGCCCGGAGGGCTCCAGGTGCCCTTCTCGCCTCAGGCGATGCAGCGTCGAGGCGACTTCAGTGCTCGTGAACGCCCAGACCGCGAGCGAGGGATCCTGACGGAGCAGGGACCGGCACGAGCGGCTGCGAGCTTCCTCCACGATCAGCGGGACGACGGCGGAGGAGTCCCAGAACCTCATCGCCTCGCCCGCTCCTCGATGAGCATCCGCACCGCATCCGCTCTCTTGACGGCCGGTCCAGGCTTCGAGAGCTCCGCGTGGATCACGCCCGAGCCGCGCCGCACCACGCCCTTCCGCTCCAGATCGCTCAGCTCCTCCTGCGTCCACCCCTCGCCTGCCTCTTCGGCCTGTTCGCCCACCGGCACCAGGTCGGCCACAGGGGTACCCCGGACGAGGATCCGCACGCGCTCTCCACGCCTCGCGCACTCGACGTAGCGGGACAGCTCGTCCTTCACCTCGGTCAGATTGGCCACCTTCATATGGCTAGACTCGCCAGTTGCAGGTTGGCGGGACAAGTGGCCAGCCTGGTGGGGAGCCGAGCCTCCTGACCCTTGCCTGGGCGGAGCTACTTCTTCGCCGGGGCGGTCTTCTCGTCCGCCGGCTTCACCGTCCCCTTGCCGTCGCCCTTCGCCGGCGCGACCAGCACCGGGCCCTTGGGCGCGGGATTGCTCGGGACCTGCGCGCTCTCGATGGTGAACTCCACGCGCCGGTTGAGCGCCATCCCCGCCTCGCTGTCGTTCGGCGCGATGGGCACCCGCCTCCCGAAGCCCTGCGTCCGCAGCCGCCTCGGATCCACCTTGTGGTCCACCAGGAACCTCATCACCGAGCTGGCGCGCCGCTGCGAGAGGTCCATGTTGTACGCGTCCGACGCGCGCACGTCGGTGTGGCCCTCGACCAGCACGTGCTGGATCTCCGGGTGCTCCTTGAAGATGCGCGCCACCTCCTCCAGCGTCTCGAACGACTCGGGGAGGATGACGTCCTGGTCGGTGGCGAAGTGCACCTGGTCCAGGATGGTGATCTTGTTGCCCTCGATCTTCGCCAGCGGGCAGCCGTCGCGCCCGCTGACCTCCACCGGCTCGTTGGGGCACAGGTCGAACCGGTCCGGCGTCCCGTCCCCGTCGCTGTCCAGCTCCGGGCACCCGTGGTTCTCCACCGTCCCCGGCGTCTTCGGGCACCGGTCCGCCGCGCCCAGCACCCCGTCGCCGTCCTCGTCCGGGCACCCGTTGTTCTCCACCGGGCCGGGCTCGTTGGGGCACTGGTCCTTCTCCCCGATGACGCCGTCCTTGTCCGGGTCCACCGGCGGCCGCTTGAAGTTCTCGATCTCCTCGTACGCCGCGGTGTGCCCGGGGATCCAGATGGCGCTGACGAAGAAGCGGAACGCCGGCGCCCCCAGCCCGCACCCGCACCCGCCGCCGCCGCCGGTGGTGACCGTCACCCCGTAATCCGAGTACCACCGGAGCCCGGCCAGCACCTCCGCCGGCGCCTGCCGCCCCGTCTCCTGCGAGCGGACCAGCCCCAGCGACCCGTACCCCATCCCCAGCGCGGTGATCCCCCAGCGCCGGATGATGGGCCACTCGATGCCCAGCCCACCCTGCGCCATGTTCCCCAGGTCCGCCCCCGCGAACTCCTTCTCCGGCCGCAGCCACAGGCCCAGGTTGGCGGTGACCAGCGCGCCGTTGCCGAAGCGGTAGTCGAAGACCAGCCCCGGCGCGGCGGTGGACTGCCCCTCGCTGGCGAACGCGTCCACCGACCCGGTGGGGGCGGAGACGGAGAAGGTGAACGCCCCCCCGAAGCCGGACTGGTCCGCCCGCTTCCGGAGCAGGTAGGGCAGCGCGATCTTGGTGGTGAAGCGGACGTCGCCCATGGCGAACGCCCGCACCGACCCCTCGGTGCCGATCGCCTCCAGGTTGTCCGACGCCTGGAACAGCACCACCGGCGCGGTCACCCCCACCTCCACCCAGTCGAACAGCCCGATCGTCGCCGCCGCGTCCATCTGCAGCCGCCCCAGCAGCACGCTGATCGACTTCTCCTGCCCGCCCACGGGCACCAGCACCAGCGGATCGATGGCGAAGTTGAACGCCAGCCCGCCCGCGGCCGAGAAGCTCGCCAGCGGCCGGGACTGCTGGATCATCACCAGGTCCTGCGGCGCGCCGGAGGGGCGGAAGAGCTGGACGTCGAACCGGCTCTCCGCCTGCGCTCGGGCGGGCGCGGAGAGGACCATCGCCCCGGCGGCCACCGCCACCACCAGCGAGCCGGGCACCCGCACGCGCCGGAGTTGCCGGCGCCTCCGCGCCGCGCCGCCCAGCCAGAGCAGCACCACCGCCACCAGGCCACCGACGACGGGATCGCCGGGAGCGACGTTCGCGCAGCACATGCCGCCGCCCTTGGGCTCCATGTCCGGCTTGATGCGCCCGCGCGCGCAGGAGGCGGTGGAGACGGTGCAGTGCTCCGCCGGGCCGCAGTCGTTGCTGCTGTTGCACCCCGACACGCACCTCCCCGCCGCCACGTCGCACACCCCGGAGCAGCCGCACTGCGAATCCGCGAAGCACTCCACGCAGTCGCGCCCGTCGCACACGGTGCCCGGCGCGCAGGTGGCCTGGCACCCGCCGGAGGTGCACTGGCCCGTGGCGTGGTCGCACACGCCCACCGAACAGTCCGGGTCCTCGCGGCACCGCACGCACTGGGCCGGGCCGTTGGCGACGGAGCAGTACGGCGTGTCGCCCCCGCACGACCCGCAGCGCGCGCCGCAGCGGCGGTCGGTGGTGCACGGCGAGCACTCCCCGGAGAGGCAGAACTCCCCGTCCCCGCACTCCAGGTCGGACCGGCAGGCGACGCACACCTGCCCGTCCAGGCAGTAGGGCCGCGAGCCCGGGCACGTCACGCAGGACGGGCCGCAGCGCTCGGAGGTGTTGCACAGCGGAAGCTCGTCCACGCAGCGGCCGTTGGCCGAGTCGCAGTGCTGGGGCGACGGGCAGTCCAGGTCCTTCACGCACTGGGCGCAGGTGGGGGCCGCGCCCGGCTGCGGCACCAGGCAGCGGTTGCCGGCCCCGCAGCAGTTGCAGGACGCGCCCGCGCACGAGTCGTCCGCCGAGCACGCCTCGCAAGCCCCGGAGGCGTTGCACGTCTTCCCCCGCGGGCAGTCCGAGTCGGAGGTGCACTCCTGGCACTTGCCGACGGCGACGTTGCACTTCTGCCCCACCCGGCAGTCCGGGTCCCCCTTGCACTGCACGCACTGGGTGAGCCCGCCGATGGTGGAGCACACCGGGGTGGAGCCGTTGCAGGGGACGCAGGCGGGGCCACAGAAGGCGGTGGTGGTGCACGGCGCGCAGACCGCGGCGGCGTTGCAGTAGTTGCCGGACCCGCAGCCGCCGTTGCCCGGCGTGTTGGCGTTCTGGCGCAGGCACTGGGTGCAGGCGTCCGGGTTGCCGCCCGGGACGGAGCCGTCCTCGGCGAGGAGGAACTGCGCCGGCTGGAAGAGCACGAAGCCGTTGGTGGCGAGGTTGACGCTCCCGGTCTGGCCGACGGGGATCTCGAAGTCCGTGAAGGGGCCGTCCAGGACGGACATCTCCAGCGCGGAGTGCCCGCTGATCTCCGCGTAGAGGATCTCCACCGGGTACAGCCCGGCGAAGCTGAACTTCACCGTGTTGGTGGTGCGCCAGGTGGCGGAGCCCAGCTGCGGCGGGCGCGTCAGCACCGGATACGCCACCTGGTTCTGGTCGTAGATGGTCAGGCTGACCGCGTCGTCCGCGTAGAACCCGAAGGGCAGATCGTGCCCGACCAGGTCCTGCGGGACGTTGAGGTACCCTCGGAACCGGGACCCGAAGGACGTCGTGGTGTCGTTGAACGCGAACGGGCATCCCCACGACGGGCACGCCGGCAGCTGGGCGTCGACGAAGTCGCCCTGGCTCAGGCCCATCCCGGTCTGGTTGTTGTTCGAGAGGTCGAACGCCGTCCGCAGCACCGAGGTGACGCGCGACCCCGTCCGGGCGTCCAGGAACGCGTTCACGCCGCTGTTGAAGGTGGTGGTCTGCTGCGGGAAGTCGCTCGCGGGCGAGGTCGAGAGCGCGGAGGTGCCGCACAGCCCCGGTCCACCCGACGGCAGCGCGGCCGCGGCGGGTCCACCGGTGACGAGCGTAGGCGTGGGCTGGGCGGCGGCGGCGCCCGCGATGACCACCAGCGCCACTGCGAACAGGCGCCACGCCGCTGGAGGAGAGCGCATCTTGGAGGGCCGGCCGGACCGCAGGGTTTCATAGGGTCCGTACCCGGTCAACTTGGCGTCATTGCAGGGACTTCTGACCTCTCGCTTACCCACCTACCGATCGACGGGAGAAGGGGGGCGCATCTTCAAGCGCCAGCGACGTTCCGAACACGTGGTCCCAGAGCTGGGTGGTGAACCCATAGTTGGCGCGGGGGTGGCGAAAGTGGTGGTCGCGGTGGGTGGCGGCGCGGCGGCGGTAGTACTCCCACCTCGAGAACACCTCGGAGAGCTGCTCGTCGTGGTGCGCCCAGTGGACCAGCTCGTAGAGGGCGTACCCCATCCAGTACCCCAGCAGCACCGCCGCGCCCGCCCCGCTCCCGCGCAGCAGCAGCGCCAGGCCGCCGCCGCACACCAGCAGCGGGACGAACGGGTGCAGCAGCCGGTGCCCGGGGTTGTGCATCTGGAGCATCTGGTGGTGCTGCTGGTGGAGGAGCTCCCACACCTTGCGGATCCGGCAGTGCATCGCCCAGCGGTGGAGCGCGTACTCGAAGAGCGTCCAGCCCGCCAGGCCGACCATCACCTGCGCCACCACCGCGAGCCCGCCCTCGCGCGCCAGCACCCTGGAGGAGGCGGCGAAACCGACCGCGATGCCCAGCGCCTGCAGCAGGAGCCCTGGCACCGGCTTCGCCAGCTTCCCGTTGTACAGAACGTGGATGTCCATAGGCCGCAGATATGCGGACGGCGGACCTCCACGGCCAAGGCGCCCCGGGGCGACTGTTCACCCCTCCTGGGGACGCTTTGGTGTCGACTACTTCGCGTCCTCGAACGCCTTGCGGAGCTGAGCGGAGAGGTCGCCGAACGCTTGCCCGTCCAGCCACATGGCGTCGATCGCCCCCTGCCCCAGCTTCACGTCCTTGCGCTTGCCGTCCGCGCCGGTGAAGGTGACGGTGTCGCCGCCGCCGTAGCTGGCGGTGTAGCTCTTGCCGCCGGACGCCACCGGCACGCTGAACTTCAGGTCCGCGGGGACGACGTTGTCGATGTTCTTCCCGCTCGCGCCCGGCTTGCCGATCTGGTCCAGCTCCTGGCGCAGGAAGCGCTCCACCACCTGCCGGCTCTGCTTGTCCAGGATGGGATCCACCTTCTCGTCGTACGTCAGCCCGAAGGTGTCGTCCTCCTGGTTCGGGTTCTCCAGGTTCCACACCGGCACGCCCAGCATGAAGTCGCCCGGCTTCGGCGCGTTGCGGTCCTGGTAGTCGCGCGCGTCGGCCGCGGAGTCCTGGTGCATCGTCCAGCCGTTGAGCGCGTTCCAGATGATGTGCGTCGCGTCCTGGTTGTCCTTGGGCAGCGGCTTGGCCTGCTTGACGTTGTCGCCGGCGGCGAGGTTGGAGTCCCGCTCGTACAGGTGCATGCCGATGACGGGCAGGTTGTTGTTCTCGTAGTGCATCGGCAGGCCGTCGAACACGCCGCCGTCGGTGAGGTGCACGCTGCGGCCGGTGGTCGGGTCCACCATCTCCACCGGGTCCCACACCGCCGGGATGGCCATGGACGCGCGGATGGCGAGCGCCACCGGCGTGTCCGGGGTGGTCTCCTGGCTGAAGACGAAGGTGCGGTTCTCCGGCCTGGTCATGTCCTCCTTGCCCTTGGGCGGGGCGGAGTCCGCGTAGGTGGCGGCGATGAGCTGGCACGGCATCTTGAGGTCGGCGAACGTCACCGGCCGGTCCTTGATGCCGGTGACCTCGCGCAGCCAGCGGTCCAGCGTGTCGTACGCCACCTGGCCGTTGGTGACGCCGCCGTCGTCCGGGATGAGGTCCACGTCGAACCACTTGGAGAGCGCGGGGTCCTTCACCATCTCCGAGATGCGCTTGGGGTCCGCGCCGGCGGCGATCAGGCCCGCGGCGATCGAGCCCACCGAGGTGCCGCTGACGCTGGCCGGCACCACGCCCTGCTCCAGCATCTCCGAGAACGCCGGGCCGTAGCGCTTGCCCTTGCCGCCGCCGCCCTCCAGCGACAGGTGCACCGCGATGGGGTTCCCGTCCGTCCGCGGCATCCCGGCGGCGGCGCGGTTGGCGGCGACGATCTGCTTGTACTGCTCGGGCGAGGAGACCGTGGTGACCTTGCCGTCGTCACCCACCAGGTTCACCGTCTTGCCGCCCGCGAACATCATCTCCAGCGGGTCCGGCGGCTGGAGCACCGGCTTCTGCGTGGGGTACGTGGACGCCTTCACCTGCCCGCCCGGGATCTCCTTGCTCTGCAGCTGCGGGTCGATCCAGAGGGCGCCGGGCTTGGGCGCGGTCTGCTCGGTGTAGCCGGAGAGCTGCTGCAGCTTGCCGTCCGCCTCCTTCAGCTGCTGCTCCACCTGGGGGCGGCGCGGGTCGCCCGGCGGCAGCGAGTCCAGCTGCGAGCGCAGCGACCGCACCTGCCCCAGCGCGTCGCGGAGCGGCTGCGTCTGCTTCTTGAACTTGTCCCCGTCCGGGTCGTGGATGTGCGGCGGGAAGACCCACGAGAGGACCTTCTTCACCTTCTCCACGTCGATCTTGGAGAGGATGCTGCCGTAGTCGATCTTCAGGCCGCCGAAGAGCGACTGGTCCGAGCCCTGCGGCACCTTCCCGTCCGACAGCGCGGGGCGCAGCTGCTTCTCGATCTCCCGCAGCGCGGCGTTGGCGCCCTTCCCCTCCAGCGCGTCCACCGCGCCGGTGATGCCGTGCGCGACCTTCTTCTCGACGTCCGCGACGGCGTGAGCGGCGGTCTCGATGGCGTGGCCGATGGGCTGCGCCACCTTCTGGAGGTCGTGCGCGATCGTCTGCGTGAGCTTCTTGAGGTCCATGGGAGAAGTGCCTGGGGAGTACAGGGTGGGTTCGTGTGCGATTATCCCGGGCGAGCGCGCGCGAGTTGCGCGCTCGAACGCACGCGATCACTTTCCCGTCAGCGGCGAGCCGTTTTCTTGGAACCCGAGGCGGCGGAGGACTCGAGCCAGTCGGTGATCTCCTTCGCCTCGTCGACGTCGCCGCGCTGGCGGAAGGTGGCCAGCGCCTCCTTCGCCAGGTCGCGGGCGCGCGCCCGGTCGCCGGTGGACGCCAGCGCGCGCGCCAGGCCGAAGCTGGCCTCCGCCTGCTTGCGCGGGTCCTCGACGGAGAGCTTGAGCGCGCGCTCGAAGTGCGGGGCCGCGCGGGCGCCCTGCCCCAAGCCCAGGTAGCCCAGGCCCAGGCCGATGAGCGAGTACGTCAGGTCCGGGGCGTCCTTGCCCAGCGCGTTCACCTTCAGCTCCAGCGCCTTCTTGGAGACCTCCACCGCCTCGGCGTAGCGGCCCTCGTAGCGGAGGAGCTCCGCCAGCGCGTCCATCCCGTCGGAGACCTGCCGGTGGGTGGGCCCCAGCGAGCGCTTGTACATCTCCAGCGCGCGCTCGATCTCCACGTGCGCGCTCTTGTAGTCCTTCTTCCCCCAGTAGGCCCGGCCCAGCGACTCGTGCGCGTAGGCGGCGGAGACGTGGTCCGGCCCGCGGGTGCGGGCGATGAGGTCCAGCGACTCGCGCGCCAGGGCGATCACCTCGTCGTAGCGCTTGAGCTCCAGCGAGACGACGGAGAGGTTGGAGAGGATCTTGGCGCGCTGCGGGCCGTCCTTCTCCGCCAGTTGGAGCGCGCGCTGGAGCGCCTTCTGCGCCTCGTCCGGGCGGGACTCGAAGATCAGCACCGAGCCCACGTTGGAGAGCATCTGGCACTCCAGCTCCTCGTTGCCGCCCACGCGCTCCAGGTCCGCGCGGATCATCCCCTCCCAGAAGTGGGCGTCGTCGTAGCGCGACGCCATCCCGCCCAGCACCCAGATCAGCCGGATCGCCGCCTTGATGGAGGTGAGGTCGTCGCGGCCGGCGCGCGCGGCGTAGATCGCCTGCACCAGCGAATGCTCCGCCCCCTTGGCGTCGCCGGCGCTCAGCGCCTGCAGCCAGCCGTACCAGGAGAGCGCCTCCGCCTCCATCGGCCGGAAGGTGACCGTCTGCGCCAGCCGGAGCGACTCCTTGGAGATGGCGGCGGCCTGCTTGTACTTGCCGGCGTCGGAGAGCGCCTTCACCTCCGCCAGCATGGTGCCCACCTTCTCGATGGTGGCGCGGGCGGCGGGGTCGTCCGGCATCGTCACCTGGGTGGTGAGCGCCTCCAGGTCCGCGCAGCCCTTGAGCGAGGCCAGGCCCTGGGCGGCGTCGGTCGCCTTCTCCACCATCTTCTCGTCGGCGGCGCTGAGCACGCCCACCACCGCCTGGAGGTCCTTGAGGCGGCGGTCGAGGCAGGCCATGCGCAGGGTGAGGACGTGCTCGGTCTGCTCGCCGCGGACGCGGGTGGCGCGGCAGGCCTCGGCGTGCATCGCCACCCAGTCCCGGCCGTACTTGTCGAGCGCGTCGCGCACCTTGGTGGCGGCCATGGCGGCGTCCGGCGCGCCGCTGGCCTTCAGCCCGCGCTCCATCTCCGCCTGGGCGGTGGGGTTCCAGACCGCGGCCAGCTTCTCTCCCCCGCCGCTGCAGTAGTGGACGTGCAGGTACTGGCGGTACCCCAGCCCCAGCAGCACCAGCACCGGCACCGCCGCCGCCGCGGACAGCACGTACATCCGGCGGCGCTGGACGATGGCCCCGGCGTCGAGCGCGTCCAGGAGCACGTCCATGGAGGAGAAGCGCTCCTCGGGGACCATGTTCAGCCCGCGCATCAGCGCGCGGCGCGTGCCGGCGGGGAGGCGGGGCGTGCGCGGCGGCTCCTTGAGCAGCGCCTGGAGCGCGGAGCCGGAGAGCACCGGGCCCTCGGCCTTGCCGGCGGCGATCATCACCCGCGTGGGGCCGGGCGCCTTCATCGCCAGCTTGCGCTGCTGGGAGGTGGCCTGGGAGAGGGCGCGGTGGTCGAAGGGGCGCTTGCGGTACAGGCCCCAGTAGAGCGCGGCGCAGAAGGCGAACTGGTCGCTGCGCGCGTCCGCCAGGCCGCCGGCGTGCTGCTCCGGCGCCATGTACTTGGGCGTGCCCATCACCACCCCGGCGTGGGTGAGGTGGGCGACCTCGACCCGGTCGGAGCTGGCCTTGGAGCTGGAGAGCACCTCGGGAGACGGGGGCGCGGGGAGGCCCAGCGGGGCGTCCTCCAGCGCGCCGCCCTCGGTCACCTGGCGGGCGAGGCCGAAGTCGGTGACGCGGACGCGGCCGTCCTTGCCGACGAGGACGTTCTCCGGCTTGAAGTCGCGGTGGACCAGGCCGGCCGCGTGCGCCGCCGCCAGGCCGCGGCCCGCCTTCATGAACACGTCGAGGATCTCGCGCCAGGGGCGGGGCTTCTCGCGGATCCACTCGCGCAGGGTGAGGCCGTCGATGAACTCGAGGGCGACGAACACGCCGTCGCCGTAGGGGCCCACGTCGTAGACGGAGATGACGTTGGGATGGGAGATCTTCGCCATCGCCTGCGCTTCGCGGAGCAGGCGCGCCTGCTGCTCCTCGGCGGTGCCGAAGCGGCTGTCCCCGCCGGGGCGGAGGAGCTTGATCGCCACCGTGCGCTGCAACTCCGGGTCGTAGGCGGCGTAGACCACGCCCATGCCGCCCTCGCCGACGCGGTTGACGATCAGGTAGCGGCCCACGGTGGAGCCGCGGTCGAGCGGGGTGCTGAAGGAGATGACCTGCGACGCGGTGGTGCGCTGCGCCTCCGGGCCGCCCAGCGGCATCGGCGTGAGCTTGGGGTGCGAGGGCGGGCGCGGGCCGGCGCCGGGATCGGAAAACTTCACTTCGTGTTGTCGGGTGGGCAGCTCGTCGGCGGAGCTCGCGCGCCCGAGCGGCGACGACGGCTGGCGCCCGGAGCCGCTCGGAGGATTGTGAGGCTGATCCGACACCGGGTCAGTGTATCGGCTCCCCGCAGGGGCGCGACGTCACGAGGGGAAGACAGGGACCGACATCGTAACCCATTGTAGTTTCTCGGTTTCTAAGCAACTCAAACTCGAATTTTGGGATAATATTGAAGAGTTCAGATCCCCCCAGCAGAGGGTCGTCTCATGAAAGTGGATACCTCGAAGACGCCGACGACGTGGACGACTGGTGGTGGCAAGTCCACCGGCTCCGCCGATGGTGGTGGTGATGGGACGCGGAAGTTGCCGGTCCAGCCGGGGGTGAACACCTCGACGAACACGTCGATCAGCACGGACTCGTTCACGTCGTCGACGACGAACACGAAGGTCAGGCTGAGCTAGGCCGCTTCCTCTCTCGACGTCTCTTGGCGCAGCGCGCTCCCGGGCCCCTTCGGGATGTGCGCTGCGCCCTTGCTATTTCCAGGGTCGTTTCCGGATCGCCCAGTGGAGGTGGAGGCGGCGGCGCCAGGAGGCCCCGTGCGCGCGCGCGTGGTCGGAGGCCCAGGTGGTGAGGGAGGCGAGGGATTGGGGGGAGAGCGCGGGGCCGACGAAGGAGAGGGAGGTCACCACGGCGGCGGCGGCCTCGGGCGTGAGGGGGTGGTCGGCGTCGAAGGTCTCGGTGGTGGGGGTGGAGCCCGGGGTGGCGAGGGAGAAGAGGTGGGTCCTCGGGCCGGAGAGGTCCAGCGCGCGCGGGCGGGTCTTGGGGTTGGACGCGTGGAGCTGGGGCCAGAGGGCGTCGAGGAATGGGGAGGGGAGAAGCTCCGCTTCGAGGATCGCGAGCGCGCCGGAGGGTGCGAGGAGCCGGGCGATCTCCGCGCCCGCCAGCTCCGGGTCGAGCCAGTGGAGGGCGTCGGCGACGAGGACCAGGTCGAAGGAGGATCCCGGGAGGCCAGTCGTCTCGGCGGGGGCGTGAACGGTGACGAGGGCACCATCATCACGTGCGCTCGGCGCGCCGCCCTCTCCCGCGCGCAGCGCCCCACGGTGTGCTGCGCGTAACGCGCCACTCGCGCGCAGCGCAATCCCTTTCTCTCGCGCCCGGCGCTCCAGCACGTCGAGCATGGCGCGCGCGGGCTCGATGGCGGTGACGCCGATCCCTCGCGCCGCGAGCGGCAACGCGAGATCGCCGGTGCCCGCGCCGAGGTCGACCACGCGCCCGTGCGCTCCCGCGAGCTCCGCGAGCCGAGCGACGAGTGGATCCGGGTAGCCGGGCCTCGACTCGTAGGCGGCGGCGAGCCGGTTGAACACCCAGCGCCCCGCCTCCTCCACGCGCGCGCCGCGGCGCCCCGCCATGGCCGGCTACTGACCCGGGGCCGGGGGGGCCGGCATACCAGGCGGCGGCGGAGGCGGTGGAGGCAGCGGGTACTGGTGCTTCTGCTCCGGCGTCGGCTGGAACCGCCACTTCATGACCGTCCCCCCCTCCTCCGGACGATTCGCTGGAGGAGGCCCCCCGGGCGGCGGCGGAGGCGGCGGGACCACCGGACCGGGCACCCCGTTCATCACCGCCGGAGTCGGCATCGCCGGCAGCACCGGCATCCCTGGCGGCACCGACGCGACGTGCGCGGGCGGCGGAGCTTGTACCGGCGGCGCCTCCCTCGACGGCGGAGGCACGGCCGGCGGGACCGCGGCGGGTGGCCGGTACGGCGGGGGCCGGGCAGCCACGGGCGGCGGCATGGGCGCGCTCGGCCGCGGAGGCTCGGCGGCCATCGGCAGGTGCTCCGGCTCCGTGTGGCCGCTCACCCAGGAGCCGATCAGCGCGGCCAGCAGCAGCAACACCGCCGCCGCCGGCAGCACCCACAGCTTGTTGGACCGGTTGGCGGCGACCTCGCTCATGGCGCTCTCAACAACCCTTCTAGCACCGTCTCCAGCGACGCCAGCCTGCGCCCGCACCGCCCGCGCGCGACCGCCGTCCCCTCTCGCCCGGTGAGCAGGGAAGCGGCCCGCTCCACCCCGCCGGGCTTCTGCCCTCGCAGCGCGCGGATGGCGCCCTGTCGCAGGTCGATGGACGTCCGCGGCCCATCACCCAGCGCGCGCAGGAGCTCCAGCGCGAACGTCCCCCACGCGCCGACCACCGCGTCCTCGCCGGCGAAGTCGCGCCACGCCCGCAGCGCGTCCGCCTCGCTCGCCCCCGCCCGCAGCTCGCCGGCCGGGATCTCGAGGTACCTCGGGATGGACTCACCCAGCGCGTTCCTCGGCGCCACCAGCAGCTCCAGCCTCGCCCCGGTGGAGGGCCTCAGCGCGGCGAGGTGGACCAGCTCCGGCGCGAACCGCTCCCTCGACTCGAACGGCGGGGCGTTGGCCTCCCCGTGGACCAGCACCAGCGCGTCCAGGTGCCGGGACACCTCCGGCGCCCACTGGCGGCGGGCGCGGACGCGGCGGCGCTTCTTCCGCCCCGGCCCCACGCGCGCGGCGCGGCCTTCGATCTGGCGGTCCACCATCCGGTCGAAGGCGCGGAGCATGGGCGTGAAGCGCGCCTCGTCCCCCTCCAGGTGGGAGAGCACCTCCGCCACGGCCTCCACGGTGGAGAGGCAGTGTTCGGCCGGCTCCCGGCGGATCCGGTAGTTGCTGGGGCGCCGGGGGCGGAGGCCCACGCGGGGGAGCTGGAGGAGGGCGGGGTTGAGCTTGAGGAGCTTCTTGGCCTGGGGCCAGGTCCCGTCGATCACCACCAGGGTGCTGGGGGGCCTGCTGAGCCGCGGCGCGTCGGTGGCGCCCTCGGAGGGGAAGAGGAGGGCCACGTCGCCGGAGCGCTCGGCGGCGAGGGCGCGGACCCGGTCCGAGGACTGGAAGTCCACCCCCACGTGCAGCTCGGAGTTGGCCAGGGCCAGGTGTGCCAGGCGGGCGGTGCCGATGGCGACCCGGCGCTCGCGCGGGTGCTGGAGGAACACCACGTGCGTCCGGGTAGGGACGGGGTGGAGGTCCTGGCAGTAGCAGGTCGCTCGGGGGCGGCGGCATCGAGCACAGGTGGCGCGCATGGGAGGCGGATCCAGGTCTACTATGGATTATCCCCAGCGGCTGGAGGACGCCATGGCGCCGTCCCTGAAGACCACGGTTACCCGTATTCCCTTCGACAACCCCTTCTTGCTGGCCAGCGGCCCGCCGGGCACCAACGCGAAGGTGATCGCCAAGTCGTTCGACCTCGGGTGGGGCGGCGTGGTGTGCAAGACCATCTCGCTGGACTCCAGCAAGGTGATCAACACCGCCCCCCGCTACGCCAAGACCAAGGCGCGCGAGGACGACAAGGTGATCGTCGGGTTCGAGAACATCGAGCTGATCTCCGACCGGCCGTACTCGGTGTGGCTGGACGAGTTCCGGCAGCTGAAGAAGCAGTACCCGAAGCACGTGCTGATCGCTTCCGTGATGGAGGAGTACCGGAAGGAGGCGTGGCAGCAGATCATCCGCGAGGTGCAGGCCACGGGGGTGGACGGCTTCGAGCTGAACCTGTCGTGCCCGCACGGGTTGCCGGAGCGGAAGATGGGGATGGCGATGGGCGAGGACCCCTCCATCTGCGAGGAGGTGGTGGGCTGGGTGAAGGAGGTCTCGACGATCCCGGTGTGGGCGAAGATGACGCCCAACATCGGAAACCCGGTGGTGCCGGCGAAGGCGGCGGCGAACGCCGGCGCGGACGGCATCTCCACCATCAACACCATCCTCTGCATCACCGGGATCGACCTGCGCACGCTGCGGCCCATGCCCACGGTGGAGGGCTACACCGTGCCGGGCGGCTACTCCGGCCAGGCGGTGCGGCCGGTGGCGCTGCGACACGTGATGGAGATCGCCCGGGCGCTGCCCCAGACGCCGATCTCCGGGATGGGCGGGATCGAGACCGGGTTCGACGCCGCCCAGTTCATGCTGCTCGGATCGCACACCGTGCAGGTGTGCACGGGGGCGATGCTCCAGGGGTACGAGATCATCAACAAGCTCAAGGAAGAGCTGTTGAAGGTGATGACCGACCACAAGATGGAGAGCGTGACGGAGCTGGTCGGCAAGTCGCTGCCGTACTTCACCACCCACGCGGACCTGGTGGAGCGCCAGCGCGCCGCCAAGGCCGCGAAGGTCGGGGCGGGGAAGGACGCGGAGACGTGGAAGGGCGAGATCAAGCGGGAGACGGACTCGCTCACCGGGAACTGAAGGCCGGCGGCCGCCTCACTCGAACAGCACCACCTGGTCCACCCAGCTCGGGCCGTGCGCCCGGTTCCACTCCTCCCGCGCGGAGCGGAGGGCGGCGGCGGGCAGTGCGCCGGCCTGGATGCTGGCGAGGAGCGGGCGGAAGAACTGCTCGCTCTCGGCGTCCTCCACCCGCGCGTTGACGGCGAGGACCGCGCGCGCGCCCGCCTGGACGAACGCCACCGGGAGGCCGTCGCTCTGCGAGAGGTCCTGCACGGTGTCGCCGGAGCTACACGCCGCCAGCAGCACCAGCGGGTGGCCGGAGAGCACCTCGGCCCGCACGTCGCCCGCGGCCAGCGCGAAGCGGCCGGAGGGCTCCGGGGTGAGGACCAGGGACGACGCGTCCGCCACCTCCGGATTGCGCATGCCGTGGACGTGGAGCTCCAGCACGGAGGCGTCGCGCGCCGCCTGCATCACCCGCGAAGGCGTGGCCGCCGGGCCTTCCAGGCGCACCTCGCCCGGCGACGGCGGCGGCGCGCTCAACGCCGGGAGCCCCAGCCACGCGGGCTGAGCGACCGAGGCGATCACCACCCGCGGCCCCTGCCCGGCCACCGGGGCCGGCCCTCGACGGACGACCTCGCTCCACGCCACGTCCGGCGGCAACAGCCCGGGCCGACCCTCCAGCGGCGGACGGGCGATCACCTGCACCGCCTCGCAGCCCCGCACCGCGTCCACCAGCTCCCGCGGCGCCAGCGCCTCGCCCTCCGCCGGCGGGCGGGTCCGCTGGCCGTCATAGCGGCCGGCGACCGCGCCGTGCGCGTCCACCGCCACCACCAGCAACCGCTCGTCATCCAACGTCAACCACACCGAGCACGCCGGCGGCGCCGCCCACCGCCGCTCCTCCACGAACAGCGCCAGCGCCGCGCCGAGCTCGCCCCGCTTCCCCGCCTCCAGGATGAGGGACGTGTAGCTGTACGACCGCACCTTGTCCGGCGTCCGGTCGCTGCCGGTCAGGGCCTCCGCCTCGGTGATCGCCCGCCGCAGCAACCGCTCGCCCCCGGCGCGATCCGTCTCCACCTTCGCCCGCCCCAGGATGTGATCCGCCATCGCCAGGTCCGCCGGCCGCGCGCCCTCCGCCCGCATCGCCTCCGCCCCGCGCGCCAGCAGCGCCTCGTCCCCCGCCCGCGGGCGCGTCCGCTGCAGGTCCGCCAGCGTGTACATCCGCTTGAACGACGGCGGCCGGTCGCACCCCGCCATCGCGTCCACCTGTCGCCGCGCCTCGTCGAACTCCAGCCGCCGCTGGTGCGCGAACGCCAGCTCCGACCGCACCCACTCCGCCACCTCGCAGGACCCGGGCGACCGCGCCAGCGCCTCGTCCAGGTACGCGTGCGCCATCTCCAGCTCGCCGCGGAGCCGGGACACCTGGCCCAGCTCCTCCAGCAGCCCCAGCTCCATCATCGGTTCGCCCTCGGCGCGGGCGTGGGTCAGCGCGCGCTTCGCCGCCGCCTTCGCCTCCGCCGTCCGGTGCAGCATCGCCTCCCCGAAGGCGATCACCCGCTCCACCGTCAGGCAGCGGTCCTCCACCCGGACCTCCGCGCCGCACCGCCCCTCCCACGCCCGCAGCCGCTCCAGCGCCCGAAGCGGCTGCCCCTGCGCCTCGTCCACCTCCGCCGCGCGCTCCTCCGCCAGCGCCTCGAACCACGGATCGCCCGCCGCCAGCGCCAGCTCCCGGTACCGCCGCAGGTCCAGCCGCGCCGCGGGGACGAAGAACATCGCCCCCAGCTCGATGTCCGCCTGCTTCGCCGCCCGCGCCGCCGCCGCCAGCGAGAGCCACCCCTCGCTCCCTTCCCGCCGGTACGCCCGCGCCTTCGCCGCCACCAGCGCCTCCGCGTACTGGCGCGCCAGCGGCACGCGCGCCGCCGCGACCCCCGCCTCCGCGGCCCTCAGCACCGCGCCCGTGCCCAGCGCCGCCGCCGCCGGCTCCAGCGCCGCCAGCGCCTCCGCCGTCCCCGCCGATCGGAGCGCGTCGTAGAAGCAGATCCGCGCCTGCCGCGGCGACGCCTCCGCCAGCTCCACCGGGAACGGCGCCTCGCCGCGCATCGCCGCCCGGCACCGCGCCTGCACGTCCGCGTACGCCTTCTGCCGCCGCTCGCTCCCCTCGCGCAGCGCCGCCGCCGACGCCCTCGCCTCCTCCGCCCACCCGGGCTCGCCCAGCGCCGCCACCGCGTCGAACGACTGCGCCGCCACCAGCGGGAGCTGCAGCGCGCGCAGCGCCAGCGCCCGGTTCCACAGCGCGCTCGAGCTGCGGCCGTCCCTCCGCAGCGCCTCCTCCGCGTCGCGCACCGCGTCCTCCGGCCTCCCCGCCAACAGGTCCAGCGCCGCCCGCGCCGCGAGCGCGTCCGCCCCCACCTCCGCCCGCGCCAGCCATCGCTCCGCCGGCTGGAGCTGGCCCCGGACGAGGTACGCCTCCGCGATCCCCAGCGAATCCCCCCGCCACGTCAGCCACCCCAGCGCCAGCAGCGGCAGCTCCGGCGACGCCTCCTCGGGGCCCCGCGCCGGCGAGAGTTGCTGGTGCGGCCGATTCGGGAGCCGGACCTCCATCGCCCGCACCGGCGACTGGAGCATCCGCAGCTCGCTCAACTGCACCGCCATCACCGCGACGGCCGCCGTCGCCACCGCGGCCATTCCCGCCGCGACCGCCGCCGCGGCACGCCACCGCGCCCGGAGCGCCTCCCGCGCCCGCCCCAACCGCGCCCACGCCGGCGCCTCCTCCACCGCGCGCGCCGCCGCCATCTCCAGGGACACCAGGTCGCACAGCTCGCGCCGGCACCGGTCGCACGCCGCCAGGTGGCCGCGGAAGCGCTCCGCGGCCTCGGCCTCCAGCTCGCCGTCGGCGAACATCGAG
>Ga0134122_10000717_pt1 | contig 22963 bp, 11 predicted proteins | sample KB302_FD_96461 | JGI IMG/M metagenome (GOLD analysis project Ga0134122, IMG submission 96461) | Terrestrial soil microbial communities without Nitrogen fertilizer from Kellogg Biological Station, Michigan, USA - KB3-0-2 | ecosystem: Environmental > Terrestrial > Soil > Unclassified ...
AGAGGACGCCGCCGGTGGTGCGGCCGTACTCCGCCTTGTACTGCTGGGTCTGGATCTTGAACTCCTGGACCGATTCGAGCGGGAAGTTCTGCAGCGCGCCGCCGATCGTGTCGTCGGTGTTGTCGCCGCCGTCGACCACGTAGTTGACGTTGCGGCCGAAACCGCCGTTCAGCTGGACGACCAACTGGCCCGGCTTCGTCGGGTCGGTGTTGTAGCCGAGGGTGGTGCCCGGCGCGAGCACCGCGAGGTTGGCGAACTGGCGGCCGTTGAGCGGCAGGTTCTGCAGCTCTTCCTGGCTGATGACGGCGCCGATCGAGGGGGTGTTGGAGACCAGCGGCGCCTCATCGACGACCGTGATCGACTCTTCGACGGCGGCCGGCTTGAGCGAGACCGAAAGATCCCGCTCGGAGGCGACGGAGACAGCGACTCCTTCGACGTTGACGGTCGAGAAGCCGGCGAGCTCGACGACGACTTTGTAGGTTCCGGCCGGCAACGCGGCGAAGCGGAACGAACCGTCCTCGGCGGTGACGGTGAGCCGGGACGAGCCGGTCTCGGTGTTGGTCGCGGTCACGGTGACGCCCGGCAGACCCGCGCCGGATTCGTCGACGGCGCGACCGACCAGGGTGCCCGCGGCCGACTGCGCGGCCGCCGGTGGAGCGAGAACCCCCATGAGGGCCGCCACGGCGCAGAGGACGGTGAGTCCGCGCCGCAGCAAGAGTGCCTTGCCTGTCATCGCTGCAATCTCCTTTGGAAGAACGTCAAGGGACGTTACTCCATAGACTACGCCAACCGGGCCGGGGGGTCGAGAGGGTCCGTCCCGGGGGGCCGAATCCGCAATCCGGCGTCGGTAAGGCTCGGGTCTTGAGCCCCGGGACCTGGTTTCCGGCCGCGTTTCGGCCGTCCTCCGAAAGGACAAAGTTCGGTCTCCATCCCGGCGCGGCGGCCAGACCACCCCAGGAAATCTTGCAGCGAGTGAAAATGTCTTACAGTGGCGAAATCGGAGAACCCATTGCCCACGACCCGCCGCTCGAACATTCCCCGTTTTTCCTCCCTGGCACTTTTCGCCCTCGCCTGCTTTCTCTTCGACGCAATCCCCGGCTGGGGAGCTCCGACGATCGCGGTCAACAAGAAAGGGCTGGTCGCCCAAGGGATCACCTCGGGAGGGCGCGCGATCTGGTGGAGCGTGGCGCACGAGCGGCCGGATTCGTTCGTGACGATCGTCCATCGCCTGGAAGAGCAGATCGATACCGATCTCGACGGTTCGGTGTCCTTCCCGCTGGAGGGCGGCCTGCCGGACACGTCGGTCTGGGTGGTCGTCGACGTGGCGACGGGCAGCTACGCGACCTTCGCTCCCCCGGATTTCGGCGTCACGGAGACGCCGCTGCCTCCGGAATCCGCCCAGGCCGGAGGCGCGGGACGCGGTTCGGCGGATGCTTTCCTCGAAGCGGCGCACCCGATGATCGAAGTGCTGCTGGTCCGCGCGGGGCAAGGAGCCTGGGAGTTGCGGGTGGGGGACGGGGGAGACACGGATCAGGACGGCGGCATCGAGGGGGAGATCAGTTTCGCGATCGACGGCATGGCTCCGGTAGGGACGAGCCCCTTGGCTCCGGCCCACTACGCGGACGGCGACCTTCTGTTGTCGCTCGACATCGACCACCTGGAGTTGTCGAGCCTGGTGGTCATTTTGCCTCCTCCACCAGGCACCGCGGCGATCCGGGCCGGGGTGCGGCGATGAAGATCCGATCCTTCCTTCTCTCTGCCGTGCTCGTGGCAACTGCCGCAACCGCGCAGCAGCACCCGAACGTCGCCAAAGGCTTCGCACCCGACAAGATTTTTGCGGTGGGCGACGTCGATTCGGTCAATGCGTTCAACGGCAACCTGCTGCTGACCCTGCCGATCGGCGCCCGATACCCGTTGCGGGAGGGGTTCTCCTATGGCCTGTCGGCGGTCTACAACTCGAACGTCTGGGACTTCCGCGACATCAGCTTCGGCTCGGCCTCGACCACGCAAGCGCGGATCAGCGCCCGGTCGAACGTTGGCGCGGGTTGGCGCCTGTCGCTCGGGCAGCTCTACTCACCGGCGATGGAAGACCTGCCGTTCAATGACACCGGATTCTGGATCTACGTCGGCCCCGATGCGGCGGAACACAAGTTCTATCCCCGATTGCACGACGCGGACCCGGAGGACCCGGGCGATGCTGGCATCAAGCCGATGAACCAGAACGTCCAGTACACCCGCGACGGCTCGTACCTGCGGTTACGGCTGGACGGCGCAAGCGGGACGAAGACGATCGAATTTCCCGATGGACAGATCCACACGTTCGATTCGACCCGGCGGTTGATCGAGATCCGGGATCGCTTCGGCACGAGTACTCAGCCTGCGAATTGGCTCCGCATCGCCTATACCGATACCACCTGGACGCTCACCGACTCTCAAAACCGAGTCCAGGTCTTGACGTTTTCGAAACTGACCCAGGACACTTTACTGATCCAGCGGCTGGAAAAGGTAGAGCTGACGGCGTTTCCTATTCCGGGCCAACAGCAACAGCCGACCGCGACCTGGACGTTTGGATACTCCCCGGCGAGGATCCCCCGCGCCTGCCCGGATTGCCCCGCTTTTCCTCAATCCAATGACTCGAATACCCCCGACGATCTCTCGGTCTGGTTCCTGACCGCAATCACCCAGCCGGACGGCTCGGTCTGGTCGATGCCGCTGTCGGACTACGTTACGGTAAATCCAGTCGGATTCAACGACCTGGTGGGGCGGGTCAAGGGCCTGACCTTGCCCACCCTCGGCCGTTTGGAGTGGGACTACGGCAATTACCGGTTCCCCAGCTCTTCCACCGAGCGGCGCCCTTGGGCGCAGTCGTCGCGCGGCGTCGTCGTGCGGCGCAAGAAGACCGCATCGGGCGCCGTCGAAGGGACCTGGACTTACTCGCCTCATCTGATCGTCGAAGGCACTTCGAACGAGTCGCTGTCGCAAGAGCTCGTCGTAACGGTGACGACGCCTCTCGGCGACAAGACGGAGAACTACTTCTCGGTCTACGCTTTCGGCACCAATCCCCCGGGGGTCTACCCGAACATTCTCGACTACGGCCGGCCGTTTACCCCCAAGGTGAGCGATGGCGCGGGGCGCTTCCTCTCGTCCCGGGTGTTCGACTGCCTCCCGAACGGCACGAGCTGCGTTCCTGTCCGCTCGACCTGGATCCGCTACGAACAGGATCCCTCACCGGGTGTCGGCAACGACGGCAGCGGTGAAGGTCAGGTGCTCAACCCCCGGGTAGCACAGACTCGCACCGCCTTCGAGGACGACTGCCCGCCGGGCGCTGTCGGTTGCGGGGTGACGACGCCTGTACCGCCACCCACCACGAGCTACTACTCCGACGAAGACTTTTCGAGCTTCGATGGCCTGGGGCACTACCGGACGCGCAACCTGCGCGGCAACTTCCCGGATACGACTTCGATCACGGAGACGACGAGCTACAACCCGGCGCGCGGCAACTACGGTTCTCCTGGCTTCTCGATGCTCCCTTCAAGCGACCCTTGGCTGCTTGGGCTTTACCAGGACGTTACCCGCTCGAACAACTCAGGGGAGAACTCAACGGTCGAGAGCTGCTTCAACGATCAAACCGGATTCCTGAAGCGCAAGCGGGTCCGGAAATTCGGCCAAACCAAAGACGACGTCTTGGTGGTCTACACGCCGAAAGGAACCGGGACGGGGGATGGCACCGTAGAGCGGGAAGATTGGTCCGGCGGCGACGGCGGAACCGTCCCCAGCGCCGAGCTCTGCGGCCTCACGCCCCCTGGAGCCGCCTACTCGCTCAAGCACACGTACTCCTCGGCGCTGCTGGTCAAATCCGAATACTTGAAATCGAGCGGCACCGTGTTCGAATTCGCTGCGGTCGACCGAACGATCGACCCGCGAACCGGCCTGACCTCGGCCGAGAAGGACGTTTCGCAGCTTCAGACGACCTACGAGTACGACACCTTGGGCCGCTTGACCTGGGTGCAGCCGGCGCAAGGGCATGGCGCTTGGACAGAGTACGCCTATACCCGGGCGACCAACCCGAGCGCGCTCGCCAAAGTGACGATCAACCAGCATTCCAATGGGAACAAATCCAACCCAATCCTCACGACCAGCAGTTTGTATTTCGGCTCGTTCGGGAGCTTGATCAAAGAGCAGCGAAAGATGCCGGGAGGCACCTTCTCCAACCGCGAGACCACCTACGACGCAATCGGCAACCGGGCGACCGTCTCGGAGTGGGAGGCGGGGGTGCCTTCCAATACGACGAAGTACCTCGACTACGATCCGTTCGGCCGGCCGCGGACGATTCAACCGTCGGACGGCGCGGCGCATGCCGTGACGATCACGCGATCCGGAGTGCGGGTCGTCACGAAGAGAACGAAAATCTGGGGGCCGTGCGGTACCGGAGGCGCGCTCCAGGAATGTTCGAGCGACACGGTCGAGCTCTACGACCAGGTGGGCCGTCTGTTCCGAATCGACCAGCCGGTCGCCTGGCCCGCGACTCCGACGTCACCGCTTCCCGCTCCGCTGCGGACCAGCTACGCCTACGACATCGGCGACCGGTTGAAGACGGTGAAGCAGTTCGATCCGGTCACCCAGGCGATCATTCAGCAGCGGGATTTCAACTACGACAACCGGGGGTTTCTCAACTCGGAAAAGCACCCTGAGCTGGGACCCGCGGGGGTGACCTATTCCAACTACGACGCGCGGGGCCATGCGGGGGGCAAGCAAGATGGCGTGTCAGACCTGACTTTCGAATACGACCGCGCCGAACGGATGACGAGGGTGCGGGAGACGGGGACGTTTATCGGCTGCGGCACCACCTTGAGGCCGCGCTGCCTGAAGGAGTACACCTTCGGCACGGGCACTTCTGCGGCCGATCTGTCGCTCGGAAAAGTCCAATTGGCGAAGCGCTACAACTATCCCGTCCTCGGCACCACCACCCACACCGTGGCGGTCGCCGAAACGTATACGTACGCGGGCCGGGAGGGGCGCGCCTCGAAGCGCGACACCCAGGTCTTTTTCAACACCGCGGCGACGGAGGCCTTCACCCAAAGATTCACCTACGACGACTTGGGCAATACCGCGAGCCTCACCTATCCGCTTTGCACCCAATCCGGCTGCGCCCCGCCGCCTCCCCAGACGGCTACGCCGAAGATCGTGAACTTCACCTACACCGAGGGCCTGCTGACGAGCGTTCGGGACGCCAGCTTGTTCGCCTATGCCAGCTCCATCACGTACAACTCGAACCAGACGATCTCCCAAGTGGTGCACTCCAACGGCATCACCGACGTGATCGGCATCGACCCCAACGCCCAGCAGCGCCCCGCCTCGATCGTGGCAAGAAACGGCGCGGGCACGAACCTATGGAACGCGGGGACCTACCTCTACGACGGCGTGGGCAACATCAAATCGATCGGCGGCTCGGGCTTCGCTTACGATCCGGCGAGCCGGTTGATCACCGCGAACCTCTGGGATGGCACAGGCGCGACCGGCACACCGCTCAAGACACAGGGCTACGTCTACGATCTTTTCGGCAACCTCCAGAGTATTACCGGCCAAGGTGGCCGTAACACGCCGACCAGCTCGGTAACCAACCGCCTGAACGGCCCGGGCATGGCCTTTGACGCCGCGGGCAGCCAGACGAACAACAACGGGGCGGTCCACGAGTACGACCCGTTCCACTTGATGTGGCACTTCCAGTCGGGAGCCGAAGACTGGCGCTACGTCTACACCGCCGAAGACGAGCGGATCTGGTCGTTCAAGACCGGAGGCAGCTCCCGCTGGACCCTGCGCGATCTGGGCAACAACGTGCTCCGCGAGTACGCCAATAACGGCGGAACCTGGAGCGTCACCGAAGATTTCATCCACCGCGGCGGCCAGTTGCTAGCGGCGGACACCACCACCGGTGTGAGCCACTTCCATCTCGATCATCTCGGCACACCGCGGCTGGTGACCAACCAGTCCGGCGTGAAGATCGCGTACCACGTCTACTGGCCCTACGGCGAAGAGCTGACCGTGGCGAACCAGGATGCGGAGCGGATGAAGTTTACCGGGCACGAGCGGGACCTGAATGGATCGGGTGGGGTGGGGGATGATTTGGACTACATGCATGCTCGGTTTTGCTCTCCGGTGACAGGGCGGTTTTTGGGGGTGGATTCCGTTGGAGGGACTGACAGTATTCCTGTTAGCTGGAATCGATATTCCTACGCTTACAACAATCCTCTCAAGCTGGTCGACCCGGACGGCGACCATCCGGTTGTACTCTTAATTGCAGCTGCAATTGTCGCTCTTATCTCGGAACCAGAAGCTGCTAACGCTCCCGAGTCGAGGGAAGAGCACGCAGCTGGAATCCCGAGGAAAGACGAGGCTGGTACGATGGCGGCCGCTGCAAAGGCTGCTGGTTTTTTTGTTGGAATGACTCAGTTATTCTCTGAGGATGCGAGTCGAGGAGATGACGATGGCTCAGGTTCCTCCTCGGATTCTGGAAAACCGAGCCCCAAGGAAGGCAGCAGCGGTGGTCCTGGTGCGGGAAAGAGGTTCCCAGAATCAGTAAAGACGCAGGAGCGGGCGGATGCCGATAACAAGTGCCGCTTATGTGGACAGGAGACGGCTTCTGAGCCAGGACCGACCAAGTCCGAGATCGATCACGCGCATCCGAAATCTCGAGACGGGAATAACACGCTGGATAATGCTCAAAACACCTGCCGGACCTGCAATCGAACCAAGGGTGCATCCACCACCTCGGAATATCTAGAACGAATTTTGAAGATGGTGCCGCCGCCACTATGAGTAACGAAAAAAAAACGCCTGATCGGAAACCTCCCGGTGGAAATCCGCTAGCCAAGGTTAGATTTGAGATACCTCAAGCTGACCAGCGGGATTTTGAGTCCGAATTGGTCTGGGCCGAATTCTTGGGCTCCAACCGATATCGGCTGAGAAATTCTCCGTTTGCCGTTTTTGGGTTCAGTTGTGATGACGAGGTCTTGGCTGTCGAGAAAGATGGCGCGATGGTTGTTGCGGGTATTTATCTCCGAGGTGGGCATTCAACGTATAGGCTCTCATTGGCTGAGGGAGTGGACCTCGGCGGTTCTCGATTTTCCGAACACTGGCTTCCGATGGAGCGTTTAGGGTGTACCTATGAGAATGCAAACAGCCGGTTGCTCTCAATCGACGTACCGCCAAGCGTGGATATCTACAAGGCTTATTCTCTTCTTGAGCTAGGAGAGAAGGAAGGGGTGTGGGATTTTGAGGAGGCCCACTGCGGGCACCCTCTCAGGCCCATGAACGGCAGCAACTGAGACTCGGCACCAAGAGACGGCAAGACGGTGGGAGGGGTGGAGGTGGCTAGAAGCCGAAAGAGCAAGTGCCTTCTCGATCTCGCTCGTTCGGTCGCCGGGAGGCCATGGAAAATGAAGTCGTCGTTCTATTTCGGGATAGGTCTTTCGGTTATCGGGTTCGCGTGTGCAAGCGGAGTAAGGCAGCGTTCAGCGCCAGGTATTGTCGAGGCGCTGCGTGCCTCAGACCAGTCCGCAATTAACTCCTTCACCGAGCGCTTTCTGGCGGGTGGCGTGCGGCTAAAGCCGAAATGGCTGGCGGAATGGTCGGTTCAGCATATATACATTCGGATCGGTGGGTCCCGAGAAGAGGGAATCAACCACCTGGGTGTGGAGCGCCTCGGAGACTATTTCCTGTGCCTTCTGGAGGTTCGGTTTAAGAAGACGACCGCGGAAATCTTGAGTGACCAGGGGATTCCCCTCACGGTCGCCTGTGCGCGAGGGGACTGTGGCGTGTGCTTTTCCGAGGCCTGGCCGGTTAGCGCCGAAGCGCGGAAGATCTTGGTTGCTTACTGGCTCGAAAGAGCCGGTGATTGGGCTGAATAGGCCAATGAATATTGCTAGCTCATGCTGGACGCTGCGCGATCTGGGCAACAGCGTGCTCCGCGAGTACGCCAACAACGGCGGCGCCTGGAGCGTCACCGAAGATTTCATCCACCGCGACGGGCAGCTCCTCGCGGCTGACACCACTGCCGGGGTGAGCCACTTCCATCTCGATCATCCCAACGGCCGAGTCGTGCGAGCAGCCGTTCGGCGGATTGGCGTTGCAACAGAAGAAAGACTGAGTCCATGAGATGAAACTGCCGAGATACGGTACTCTAGAAAAGTCATGGACTTGGATCTGTCTTTTCACCGGCACGCTATTCGCGGTCGTTATGTCCGCGTCGATCTACTTCGATGGTCTTGGAGTAGTGCGAGAAGGCGGTGTATTTCTCCTTCGGAAGGGAGTAGTTCGAGAAATTGATCAGCGAGTCGGATTTCTCATTTTTAATCTAGGTAGGCTGCTGCTTATCGCGATGCCGGCATCTATGATTGTGACGTTATTCGTTTTCTTAAAGCACTCCACTGTAGCGCCCGATGAGATTTTTGATAGTTCAGAGGAAGGCCGATCACTTCGAAACAGATTGCGGATTGCGCAGGCATTTTCCATAGTACCCATCGCATACCTTTTCCTATCTCTACTGTGGGGATGCGTGAATTGACTTGCAGGGCGGTGTGTCGAACCTGATGTTCGGTTTCTAAAACAGAAGCGAAAGGAGGGGCCGCCCTAATGAAACTCCAAACCTTCACCGTGACTTCGGTAGCAGCAGCTTTGCTTCTACTCGGTGAGAACGGCTGTTCCATGGTTGGAAGCACCAGCTCTCATCTCGGGGTCGGAAACCTCCGCATAGGCAGGAGAATGCCAAGTAATTCAAGTGTGGCCGGCATCGCCCACCGAGGAAGGGAGCTCTGCACTCATTGGACCGAGGTGACTGAGGTGACCTACAACTTCGATGTTCTGTGCGGGTCAGGAAAGGTCGTTTACATCCAAGTTTCTGATCCGCAATTCAGAACACCAGGGGGCTTGGGGATCGGGGAGCCGCTGAACGCCGCCCTTCGCGAAAAGGGCACTTGGAAGAGAATTGAAGGTTCGTGTGGAGTCTCTCTGCCTTCCGGGTGGATCGCTCGGGCCGAAGCAGGGGCTCCGAGGTACAGCGAGGGTTGTGGCGTTCAAGATGATGTATCGATAGCCTATTTCGAAATGCGGTAGGACTTTGGAAGAATTTGTCGTCGGTTGTCATCGTCCTCCGCTTCGAGTAAGGCCGCATGGACGAGCTCGCCGAACGGAAAAGTTAACGACCGAGCCGGGCGAGCAGCTGTTCGGCGGCCCGGCGTTGCTCGGCCCAGGCGGGGGCGGCACCCGCCGCGGCGAGGAACTCTCGATAGCTCGCGGCCGCTCCGTTTCGGTCGCCGGCCAGCTCCAGCGCGATGCCTCGGTTGATCAGCGTCTCCAGGTTTCCCGAGGCGAGCTGCCTTGCGCGATCGAAGCAGTCGATCGCCTCGCGGGGGCGATTGGCCTCGACCAGCAGTGCGCCGAGGCCGTTCCAGGGTTCGGCGTAGGCCGGCGCCGCGGCGATCGCCCGGCGGTAGGCCGCCTCGGCTTCGCCCGCCCGGCCCAAGCTGCGGAGAGCGTTCCCTAGGTTGTTGAGGGCGACCGAGTTGCGCGGGTCGATCGCCGTGGCGCGCTCGAACTGGCGCCGCGCTTCGTCGCCGCGCCCCTGCCCCAGGAGCAGGATGCCCAAGGTGTTGTGCGGATCGGGGCGCGAGTCGTCGAGCTGGATCGCGCGCTCGATCGCGGTCTGTGCTTCGGCGGCCCGGCCGGCCCCTTGGAGCGCCACCGCGAGGTCGTACCAGACGTCGGGATCGGACGGCGCGGCGTGGGCCGCCTCGCGCAGCACCGGAATTGCCTCGGCCGGCCGGCCAGCCTCGCGCAGCGCTTGAGCGAGGCGGCTGCGGAACGTCGCGTTGCCGGGGTCGGCCGCGGCGAGCGCGCGCAGCTCGGCCGTCGCCCGGGCGGCTTGCCCCGAGCGGAGCGCGAGGGCCGCCGCCTCGAAACGCTGGAACAGATCGATCCGATCTTTCGGGTCGGGTCGTCCTCCCCCCGCCGGGGACCGCACGGTGCCGCCCCCTCCGGAGACGTAGCCGAGGCTGGCCAGGCGGGCGGCGGTCTCGGCATCGACTGGCGGCGCCGCGGTCTTGACGGCTCCGGCCTCGATCTCGGCGAGACGCGTGGCGAAGCCGGAGCCCGGGTCGCGGGCTCCGGGAGCGGGCTTTTCCGGCAGGAGGTTCCGGCGCTCGCCCGGATCGCGCGCCAGGTCGTAGAGCTCCGGCCGGGGCGCGGAGATGTACTTCGCGTCGCGCCGCCGGAGCATCGAGAGCGGGCTCCAGCCGAAGATCTCGGGGTAGCGGGTCTCGGCGTAGACGTCGCCGCGCGCGGGTTCTTGGCCTTGCCGGAGCGGTTCGGAAAGGTCGCGGCCGTCGAGCGTTTTGCCGTCTGCGGCAGTCGCGAAGGGGTGGCCGAGCAGGCCCGCGAGCGTCGGGCCGAGATCGCACAGGCCGACGGGCGCGGCGACTTTCCGCGGGGCAAGACCCGGGCCGCGCAGCAGCAGCGGCACCGCGAGCGTCGATTCGTAGATCAGCATGCCGTGGGTTGCCTCGCCATGCTCGCCCAATCCCTCGCCATGGTCGGCGGCGACGGCGACCAGGGTGGAGCCGGCGAGCCCGCGGCGGTCGAGCTCCGCGAGCAGACGCCCGACCTGCGCGTCGGCAAACGCGATCTCGCCGCGGTAGGGGTCGGCGGCGAAGCGTTCGCGGAACGGCGACGGCGGATCGTAGGGGGCGTGTGGGTCGTAGAGATGGACCCACAGGAAGAGGGGTTTCTTCTCTTCGCCCTGGCTCTTTTCGCCGAGCCAGGCGAGCGCCCGATCCATCACCTGGTCGCCGCGCCGCTCGGCTTCGAGCGCCGGCCGGGCGCCCGGCTCGCGCTCGATCTCGTCGTCGTAGAGCGCAAAGCCGCGGTCGAGGCCGAACCGGTGGTCGAGCACGAACGCGGCGACGAACGCGCCGGTTTCGTAGCCCGCGGCCGACAGCACGGAGGCGAGCGTCTCCCGATCGGCGGGGAAGGCACCGGCACCGTTGTTGCGTAGTCCGTGGTGCGGCGGCAACAAACCGGAAAGAAGGCTCGAATGCGAAACCAGGGTGAGCGGAGCGTTGGCGGTGGCGGCATCGAACCGCACTCCCTCACGGGCCAATCGGTCGAGCGCCGGGGTGGCCGCCCGGGCGTCGCCGTAGGCGCCGACGTGGTCCCGGCGAAGCGTATCGATCGTCACCAAAACGAGATTCTTCGGTCTCGGATTCGAGATTTCCGGACGCGAGCATGCAGCTGAAGCGCCCAGGCCGAAAAGCGCGGCGAGCAGCGAAAATGGAAGGAGGCGGCGCATGGATCGGATGGTCTACGGCCAGAGAATAACGGAAGAAAGGGACCTGCCGGCTCGTTTCGGTTCTCCGGCGCACCTCGGAGAAGTAGGAATCGGGCGAAGCGCCGGGCGCTGGCCCGTCGTCGGTAACGCGGCGGCCGATCGCATCGCCTGGGATGACATGCTCATGGTTGAAGGCGAACGGTACGCGAAGGAAGCGGCGCTACAATACGCGCTGTTTTCGAACGGAGGCGCGATGGGCGAAAGCCCGCGGGACATCGGCTCGGTTCTCGAGGGCAAGTACGAGATCGTACGCCCCTTGGGTGCCGGCGGTATGGGCGAGGTCTACCTCGTCCGCCATCTCCACCTGCAGGAGCTGCGGGTGGTCAAGATCCTGCGCCAGGATCTCGCGACCGATCCGGTGGCTCAGGCCCGGTTCCTGCGCGAAGCCCGGCTTGCCACCCAGATCAAGCACCCGAACGTCGCCATCCTCTATGACTACTCCCGGCTCGGCGACGGCAGCTTCTATATGGTCTGGGAGTACATCGAGGGCCAGGACGTCGGCGATCGCCTGCGCCGCGAAGGACCGTTCCCGGTGGCCGTCGCGGTGCAACTCGGCATCCAGACCCTGCGCGGGCTGGAAGCGATCCACTCGACGGGCGTCATCCACCGCGATCTGTCGCCCGACAACCTGATGATCACCGAGGATCGCCGGGGCCAGCTGCGGGTGAAGATCATCGACCTCGGCCTCGCCCGCGATCCGGGTCCGGATCCGAACCTGGAGATCACCAAGGCCGGCATGTTCATGGGCAAGCTCCAATACTGCTCGCCCGAGCAGGCCGGTCCGGGGGCGAACGAAGCGGGCCTCGATCGCCGGAGCGACATCTACTCGTTCGCCCTGGTGCTCTACGAAATGATCTGCGGCCGGCCGCCGTTCGATTCCGAGAGCCCCCACGGCTTCATCTTCAAGCGGCTGTCCGAGGATCCGCTGCCGCTCTCGGGACGGAACCCCGAGATTCCGGTGCCCGCGGAGCTGGATCGGGTGGTCCGCCGCGCGCTCGAACGCGAGCGCGAGCAGCGCTTCCCCGATGCGGTGAGCTTCATCCTGGCGCTCGAAAAAGTGGGCCATGGCCTGAACCCCGCGGCGACCCAGGAGATCCAGATTCCCGCGATGATGACCGGCGCGCCGCCCGCGCGGCCCGCCCAGGCCGCCGCGGTCCAGAAGCCGCGCAGCTCCTCCGAGCTGACCCGCGAGGAGCGGATGGAGCTGCTCGCCCAAATCGAAAAAGCGGCGGCGCGAGCCCGCGAAGGCGACCAGGTGCTCGCCCGGGCGCGCGACGCGATCGCCGCGGGACGGCTGGTCCAGGCGGCCGAGATGGTGCACAAGCTGGAGGCGACCAACCCGCAGACGCCCGGCCTGGAGGCCGTGCGCCAGAGCCTGGCCGAGGCCGAGGCCAAGGATCAGCTCGGCGCGAACGTCCGGGAAACCGAGCGCGTGCTCGAAGGGTACCTGGCCAAGAGCCAGCTGGCGCTCGCCCGGTTCGCTCTCGAAAGCCTGCTCGAACAGATGCCGAACTACCCGAGGCGCAGCGAGCTGGAGTCGCGCATCTCCGCCCTGGCCGAGGAGATCGAGCGCGACCGCCGGATCTCCGACGTTCTGGAGCAGGGACGCGCCGCGCTTTCCCGGGGCGACCTGCGCACGGCGCGCGGCCAGGTGGAGATCGTGCGCCGGATCGGCGGTTCGGCCGAACAGGTGGCGCCGCTCGAGGAGGCGATCGTCGAAGCCGAGCGGGAAGACCGCAACTCGATCGACGTCGCCGTCCGTCGGCGCCGGCTCGAAACCCTGCTCGCGAACCGCAAGATCGCCGAGGCCGAGCGCGAGCTGGCCGACCTGGGCCGGCTCGACGTGCCGCGGGTCACCCTGGATGCCTATCGCGAACGGATCGACGCGGCCCGAGCGACTCTCGGCACCGAGGCGCGCTCCGCCGAGCTGGCGCGGCGAGCCGGCGACGCCATCGTCGCCAAGGATTTTCTCGCCGCCCGCAGCGCCGCCCAAGAGCTTTCGCGCCTCGCGGAAGGCGGCGAGCGAGGAGCCCAGCTGCTCACCGAGATCGATCGCGCCGAGACGACGCACCGCCGCCAGGAATCGATCGAGCAGGGCGTCCGCCAGGTGGAGGCTTTCCTCGCCCAGGGCCAAGGTCCCTCGGCCGAACTGGCGCTCAAGATCCTGGTCCAGATGGACCCCGAGAACCGCCACCGCAAGCGGCTGGAAAAGCAGCTCAAAGCGCTCGCGGGTTAGGCGAGGGGGACTTTCGGAGGCCCGGCGCACCCAGGGAAAACAGAGTACCCAGGCATCTACTCCAGTCGCCCCTCGGCCGGGTGCTGTTCTCTGACCGTGACCGTGACGCTTGCGCCGTCGAGCGAGATGCTATACCGCCCGGCGACGAGGCCGCTCATCCGAAGCGGCAGGTCGGGCGCCAACCTCGGCGGCGCGCCCAGTAGCCGTAGGAGCCAGGAAACATCCCAGCCGTTTGGAGTGAGGATGCGCGGCGAGCCCTGGTGCGTGTCGCTGGTCACGACGAAAGATTCCGCGCCCGCGACTTCGACTTGGAACTCCCCGTCCGCCGCCTGCCGATCCAGCCAATCCCCAAAACCCCAGGAGCCCGAGGAGAACGCGGCCGCGCGCACTCTAGGGGGAAGCGGAGGCTCCAAGCGAACTTCCGTCTGCCCTTGGGCATCGGCCACGAGCAGCCGCTGGCCCTTTCCCTCCTCGTCGAGGAAGACGAAGGCTCCGGGCACCGGAGCGCCGCCGGCATCGACGATCCGCACCGTCAGGGAAGGTGCTTTCCGTTGCCCCAGCACCAGGCGCAGCGGCTCGGGCCTTTCGCCGATGCGGAGATTCAACTCGGCGAGCGGGCTCGTCTGATCCTGAAGCTGGGCCTGGACCACCGACTTGCCGGCCTTCAAACCGACCAGGGAAAAGTTTCCCTCCGGATCGGAGAATGCGATGCCGCCGCTCGTCAGCTCGCGAACCCGTGCCCGCTCCACCGGCTTGCCCTCTCGATCCACGACCGTCCCGGTGACCGCCAGCCCCGGAAAGGAGAGCACAGTTTCGAAGTACTCCTCGGCGGGGATATCGACGATCTGCTCGCCCGAAGCCGACCCTTGGGAGAGCAAGACCACGCGCCAGCGGCCGGGGCTCAAGTCCTCGGTCTCGAACGAGCCGTCGGCAGCAATCGCCACGCTCACCCCGGGCCGGCCGGCCCCGACGATCTGGAATTGCTTGAGACCGGCGGGAGAGACCACGGTGTCGATGCGGCTCGGCATCGCGAGGTCCGGCGCGCTCCAGGAGAGGGTGCCGGTGCCGGCCGGAACGCCCCCGACCTGTACGTAGCCGGAAACGCGAAGACCGTGGCTTCGACAGTCGACCTCCTGGCTGCCCCCTTCCCGGACGACCACCGACTGTTCGCAGAGCAGCCGCCTTCCGGCCAGGACGGAGACCGTAACCCTCCCTGGCGACACGCCGGAGATCAGCGCCTCGCCGTTCCAAACCTGGGCGGTCAACATGTCGGATTCCGACCAGCGGTTGCCCAGGTCCGCCCGGGCCACCGCACCTTGCGCCTCCCGATCGCCGGCCGCCACGTGGACGAGAAACGTCGTCCCTTCCGACAAAGCGATCGTTCCGAGGTCGACGAGGCCGGATTCGCTCGCCTCGGACCGTTGATCGAGCGGCACCGAGACTTGGGTCCGCGCAAGGCCCGCCGCTTCGAAGTTGAGGAGCGCCGGCGCCGGCAGAAGCCCCGAAAGTGCGAACCGGCCGTCTTCGCCCGCCACCGCATCGAGCACGTCGCGCGTCGCCCAGGCGACCGCCGGTCCGGCCGGTCCCTGGCGCGGAGTCCAGACCCGGGCGCCGACGATCGGGCTCCCGTCGTCGGCCCGAACCACGCGACCGGAGACCGCGAGCCCGGCGGGAGCCATCAGGTCGCCGAGATCGCGCGTCTCCCCTCCCTTGCCGGGAGCGAGATGCAGTCGCAGCTCTTGGGTCGAAGGCGAGCGCAGGACCAGCTCCGCCGCGTCGGAGAGAGGCGGCAGATCGAATTGGAATCGTCCGCCGTCGCGCAGCGGCACCTCGTTCTGGCAGGAGGCTGAATCGAGGCGCGCGGAACCCCGGAGGACGGGAGAGCCGGAGGTCTCCACCAAACGGCCCCGGACCACGAAAGCGTGGCGGAGCACGAGCCGGGCCTCTTCTGGAAACGGCGCGTTGAACCGCGCGCTGCCGCCGAGGTACCCGTCGGCCGATCCTTTGACCTCCAAGGGCGCCGACGGAAGACCTTCGAAGCGGGCAACGCCGTCCGCATCCGCCGTAGCCAGGAAGTGACCCACGTCGATGTGAAGCTGGGCGCCGGGAAGTTGCTTTCCCGCTTCGTCCGCCACGTGGACCGCGAGCGTCGTTCCAAACGCGAGCGCCCGGGTCCCCAGATCCTTCCTCTCCCCTTCCGCCGCCTCGATCGTCTCGGTGAGCGGCACGAATCCTCGGGCGCGGGCGCTCCAGGCGATTTGACCGGGGGGCAGGCCGCGCAGATGCCACTCGCCGTCCGGGCCGCTCCGGCCTTTCGCGGTCATCACCTGCGGCAGGTCGTTAGAGGACCAGGATTCCGCCTCGACCGCCACGTCCGCGACCGGAGCTCCCTTTGCGTCGACCAAGCGACCGAGAAGCTCCGCCCCCGCCGCCAGCCTTACCTGGCGGGGCAGGGCGCCCGGCCGGCCGCGAAGCACCAAGGGCGCGGCGCCGCCGGTCATCAAGGTAAGGGATACCTCTCCTTCATCCGGAAGGCCCGGAACGGCGAGGGTCCCCGAGTCGTCGCCATGCTGCGTCGCCCAGCCGCCGATCCTGCCGCCGCGGCCCAGGGGCTCCTGGAGCGATCCGTTGAGGGTCCGCACCGCCTTACCCTGCGGGTCGAGAACCGCCACCTCGATTCCAGAGGCCGGAGCGGAAGTGAGAACCGCCGTCTTCTGGCCCGCCGGCACGTTTAGCCACCAGCTCCCCTCTCCCTTGCCCGCGACGCGGAGGCGCCAGGGGCGTACGGGATCGAGCGGAATCGAAAGCACGCCGCCCTTCGGCACGGGCCAGCTCGGCAACGACGCCTCCGCGACCACCATCCACATCTCCACCGGCGCCGCGATCAACCGAAGGTCCTCAGGAGGCGGCCCGCCGGCCCGCCGGGCCACCCGCACGGAAAGCCGGCCGGAGTCCTCGGAAAACCGCTCCTGCCCGATCTGCACCGGAGTCACCCGCCGAGGCGCGCGAAAACCATTCCAAACCCACGCCGAATTCAGTTCCGCCTTCTGCTTCGCGGCCAGGCGAGGAGGCCCTCCCACGGATTCGACCGATCCGTCCCGATGGACCAGCCGCCATTGGTCCTGCGCGAGCGTCGCGTGAAACCAGAGGAGCAGAAGGGAGAGGAAGGTCATGGGTTTAGAAGCCCTGATTTTCCCAGCCCCCGCCCCCGTAGGTGTAGCAGTAGATTCCTCCCCAGTCGTAGAAACAGACGCTGAAGGAGATCCCCTGCCCCGGATTCCAATCGATGCACTCGGTGCAGCCGCTACCGGTGGCGCCGCAATAGGGGCCCGTCGGCAGGCTACCTTCGAAGGCGGACGAATTGCTGTACGCAGTACAGCCAGCCCAGGAGCTGGGAGTGCTCAGAAAGAACAGGCCCAGCAGCAAGATCGAGACGCCCATCATCCGTTTCATGTTCTTCCCCTTTCTGTTCATTGTGCCGGCCTCAACTGCGGTTCCGCGACGATCAAGCGAGGCGGTGTCGGCCGGTCCTTTCCGCCCCCGTTGAACACGGTCTCGTACAGCAAGAAGACGATTTTTCCGGCGCGAACGTCGCCTCCGAGATGGAAGAACTCACTGCTACCTTCGAAGGGCAAGGCGAAGCTCATCGCCGTACCCGCGAGGTTCAAGATCTTCAAATCCCAGAACGTGTGGCCATTCTCGGCCCTTCTCACCACCAATCCGGGTCCTCCCGGCAGTGGTAGCAAGGTATCTACCGTGCGCCACTGGTTGAGCCAAGCGTAGCGAGAGGCCGCAGGCCCCATGATTCTGTGCGCCTGAGAATCCTCAGTCATGCCGCCGCAAACCGAATCGATTCCCAGAGACGTGGTATCCCACGTACGGACCAGCTTGCCTGCGAAGTCATACAGGCTGATGCCGGGCTGGACTCCGGGTATGACAAGAAGCGACCCCCCCGGCAGGAAACGCACGGCGCCCAACGGCGCGCTGCCGCAACGGCCCATATTGCGGGTACCAGGACCCGAGGTGTCGTAGAGGACCGGCCGCAGATCGGTCAGTTTCTTATCGAGGTTTCCAATCCAAGCGATGGCGCCGTCGGTTCCGTAACCCCCTTTTTCATCTCGCCGGCCACCGAGAATTGCGAGCCGGTTCTCCTGAATATCGATTCCTTGGATGAAATCGAACGGCTCCTCCTTGCGGGCGGGATCCGCCAGTCGCCGCCAGGTCACCGCCAGTGCCGGCCCGGCGGCGACCAGATATTGGGAAGACACGGCGATCTGCTCCGACGCCCAGAAACCGCCCGGCTTGGAGCGGCCCGGTATCATCTCTTTGGGCGGCGGCCCCGCCGGATCGAGGCTGACCTCGAATGTGCCTACGACCGAGACTCCCAGATAGACCGACTTGTCGCTCGCCCATCGCACGTCGGACGCCCACTCGAAGGCCGATGGAAGAGCTACGTCGGAAAGGACACGGATTGCAGGGGGTGGAGGGGAGGGGGCTGGTGCGGTGGACGGTGCCGGTGCCGTGCCCAAAGCGACGACGAGTCCCGTCAGGACGTAGAGCGTGTTCATCTCGCGATGTTCTCCGAGTCCAGGTAGCTTGAGCACTGTAGCTCTAGCAGAGTTGCATTGCAATGAGTTTCATCACATTCACCAAGATGGCAGCTTTGGCGGCCGTCCTCGAATCGGTCGCGAGCGCGGCGACTTACCGGATTCGATGGCAGTAAGAGATGGACTCGGCAGCCCGCCGCTTCGGAATGACGGAATGAGAAGCACCTGCCGAGTCCCCAACCCCCGGGCATGGAGCCAGGAGGCCCCTCGCCTTACCCAACTTCTACAGCGCCCTACCTGCCGTCCGCCTCACTCGCCGGCCGCCGGCTTCCGCTCGACCTGTACGGCAGGATCGGAAGGGGGCGACGTTTAGGAGGGCGGTGTGTTGCGGCGGGACCGGGTGCGGCTTCGGATCGGCGCGACGTTGAACGGCACGAGGCGTTCGGTTCGGGTTCCGAGCAGGCCCTTGGTCCGGACGATTTGGATCGGCCGCAGCGCTCGCTTGATAAACTGCTTCCTCGCACATCGCGACAGCGAGGAGGAAGCGAGGATGGCGCCGCACCCCGAACGTCCGGATCGCGCACCGGAGCCGGATAGCCCGACGGCCCGGGTGGAAGCGCTTTCGATCGAGGGAACGCTCCTCCGCGGCGCTCCGCCGGTTGACCCGAAGGCATTGGTGGTCGACCCGCGCCGGCCGATCAAGATCTTCATCTCCTACGCGAGCGAGGACGCGGAGCTCAAGGAGGATTTGCTCCGGCGCCTCCGGGTCCGGCTCAAGACTTCGAAGCACTACCGGTTCGAGTTTTGGGATGACCGGCAGAATGAGCTCGGGAAGCTCTGGCATGAGGGAATCCAGAAGGCGATTGCGGAGTGCGATTACGGGCTGCTACTGGTGAGCTGGGGTTTCCTGGCCGGGGACTACATCCTGAGCGCCGAGCTTCCGCATTTCATCTCCGCCAATCCCGAGGTCAAACCTGCGAAGCGCGCGATCCCGGTCGGTCTCAAGAAGTATCTCTCCCGGCCGCATCTCGACCAAGAAATCGGAGGACTCGACAAGGCACAGATCTTCCTTCTCGACCAGAAGCGGTTTTTCGCCGAGGGCAGGAAGCAGGACGAGTTCGCCGACGCGTTGTTCGAGCGGATTCTCGGAATCGTGGGAGAGGACTTCCCCGTAGACGAGACGCAGGTGCCCGAGCCGGCTCCGCACAAAGCGGTCGTCGAGCTGCGCGAAGAGCGCGTTGCGGCGGAGGCGCAAGCTCGGCGGGTTCAGTGGTTCGATCGCCCTCCCCGGCCTCTCGTGCCGATCGATCCCGACAAGACGCTCGAAGGCTTGGCAAGGGAGACCTCCTTGCAGAAAGGCGAGGGGACAAGTCCCGCCACGTTCGGCGAGCCAGTCGAGGCACTCGCATTCCTCCGCGCATGGGCCACCGATCCCGGCCAGCCCCCGTTCTGCGCCCTTCTCGGCGAGTACGGCATGGGCAAGACCACCGCCTGCGAGATGTTTACTCGGCGGCTGATCGAAGACCGAAAGTCCGATCCGCAGCTGCCTGTCCCGATTTTCCTCGACCTCCGAAGGCTCGGCGATCTCGCGAAGCAGAATCCCCTGCTGGAGGACATCCTCCGGATCGTCGCGACGCGGACCTACGGCGAGGAGGCTCCACCGGCGAAAGAGATCAAAGATCTCGTGGAGTCCGGACATGCGGTTGCGATCTTCGACGGTCTCGACGAGGTGCTGGTCCATTTGACGGAAACCCAGGGGCAAAGCTTCACCCGCGAGCTGTGGCGGATCCTGCCGCCGCGCCGCCTGCCGGCTCCGGGAGAGGAAAGCCGAGAGAAACTACCGCGCGGCAAACTCCTGATCTCCTGTCGCACGCATTATTTTCGGACGCTGCGGGACGAGCGGACCCACTTCCTCGGCGAGGATCGAGAGGCAATCCGTGCCTCGGACTATCGCGCGCTTGTCCTCCTTCCGTTTTCGGCCGATCAGATCCTCGAATACCTGCGGCGGACCTTCCCCGACCAGGATGCCGAGAAGCTGCTCGACATGATCCGCTCGATCCACAACCTGGAGGAGCTTGCCGAGCGACCCTATACGCTCAAGCTGATCACCGAGCACATTCCGAAGTTGGAACAATGGAAGCTCGAAGGACGGAAAGTGACCGGCGTCACGCTCTACCGCGAGATGGTCGCCTCATGGCTTGATCGGGATACGGGCAAACACACGTTGACCAAGGAACACAAGCCGCTCCTCATGGAGTGCCTCGCGGCCGAGATGTGGAGATCAGGAGAACGCTCTTGGCCAGCCGAGAGGGTGGAGCAATGGCTGCTAGATTTTCTGGTCGAAAATCCGCGGATCAAGCGCCACTACGAGAAAGAGAAAGACGTGCTGCTCAAGGAGGATCTTCGGACCGCGACGTTCCTGGTTCGAGACGGCGAGGACGGTTTTCGCTTCGCCCATACCTCTCTTCAGGAATTTTTTCTCGCGGCGCATCTCCACCGCGCCCTCTTGGAAAAGCGGTTTGAGGAGTGGCAGATCCCGCGGCCGAGCCCGGAGACACTCGATTTTCTCGGCCAGTTGATAGCGGAGAAAGGCGAGGCGGAAGCGTTTGCCGCCTTTCGTGAGCTGCGCGGTGGTTATCGGGAGAAGGCGAGCGAGCTGATGCTCGCCTATGCGCTCCGAGCCAAAGAGAAGGGGCATCCGGCTCCCTCGCTCGCGGGCTTTCGGCTCGACGGAGCGCGCCTCAAAGACTGGACGATCTCTGCGCCGGAGGGGGCGCCACGGCTCGACTTCCAAGGTGCTTCGTTCCAGGGCGCGGACCTGTACGGTGCAAGGCTTCATCGGATTGACGTGAGTGATGTCAACTTCCGCAACGTGGATTTCACCTGTTCCGAGCTGACTGGAGGGAAAGGGGAAAGAGCAAGCTTCGGGGAATCCGTGCTGGTCGGAACGGTGTTCCGTGACTTGGATCTCGACGGAGCGGACTTCGAAGGCGCCAGGCTTCACCGGACGCAGTGGCTCCGCTGCGGTTTGGCGGGAGTCTCCGGCTTAGAAGGTGCTCAAGGTGGTCATTTCGCCGGGTGCGAGCCGGGCGGCTGGCCCATCCCGCTCGGCCGCGCGAACGCAAGGCTGGCGATCCTCGAAGGACATTGGGGTGGAGTCAATTCCTGCGCGTGGTCCGCGACCGGAAAGCGCATCGCCTCCGCCGGAGACGACGGCACTGTGCGTGTCTGGGACGCCGATACCGCGGAGGCCGCTCTGGTCCTCGAAGGCCATGGGATTTCCGTCTGGTCCTGCGCGTGGTCCAGGGATGGAAAGCACCTCGCCTCCGCCGGGGCCGACGGCACCGTGCGCGTCTGGGACGCCGACACCGCGAAGGCATTCCTAGTCTTCGAAGGCCATCGGGGTGAAGTCAATTCCTGCGCGTGGTCCAAGGACGGAAAGCGCCTCGCCTCTGCCGGGGACGATGGCACTGTGCGCGTCTGGGACGCCGACACCGCGGAGGCCGCTCTGGTCCTCGAAGGCCACCGGGGTTCCGTTTTATCCTGCGCGTGGTCTGGGGACGGGAAGCGCCTCGCCTCCGCCGGGGGCGACGGCACTGTGCGCGTCTGGGACGCCGACACCGCGGAGGCCGCTCTGGTCCTCGAAGGCCATCGGGATTCCGTCAGATCCTGCGCGTGGTCCGCAGATGGAAAGCGCCTCGCTTCCGCCGGAGACGATGGTACCGTGCGGATCTGGGAAGCCGCGACCGGAGAGTCCTTCCGCGTCCTCGAAGGCCATCGGGATTCCGTCAGATCCTGCGCGTGGTCCGCAGATAGAAAGCACCTCGCTTCCGCCGGAGACGATGGTACCGTGCGGATCTGGGAAGCCGCGACCGGAGAGTCCTTCCGCGTCCTCGAAGGCCATCGGGGTTCCGTCTTATCCTGCGCGTGGTCCGCAGATGGAAAGCGTCTCGCTTCTGCCGGGGCCGACGGCAACATGCGGGTCTGGGAGATCGCGACGGGAGAGCCCCTCCATATCCTCGAAGGCCATCGGGATGAGGTCTTGTCCTGCGTGTATTCCCCCGACGGAGAGTGCCTCGCTTCCGCTGGAGCCGATGGTACCCTACGGTCCTGGAAGGTTTCGACCGGAGAGGCTCTCCGCGTCTTCGAAGGCCATCGGGATGAGATCTGGTCCTGCGCGTTTTCTCCCGACGGAAAGCGCCTCGCCTCCGCTGGGGAGGACGGCACCGTGCGATTGTGGGAGGCTTCGACCGGAGAGTCCCTCAGCGTCCTCGAAGGACATCGGGTGGGGGTCTGGTCCTGCGCGTTTTCTCCCGACGGAAAGCGCCTCGCCTCCGCTGGATTAAATGGCACCGTGTGGGTCTGGGAAGCTGCGACCGGAAAGGCTCTCCACGTCCTTGAAGGACACCGGGGTGGGATCAATTCTTGCGTGTTTTCCTCCAATGGAAAGCGCCTCGCCTCCGCCGGGTCGGACGGCACCGTGCGGATCTGGGAGGCCGCGACCGGAGAGGCCCTCCGCGTACTCGAAGGACATGCAGATTGGGTCAGGTCCTGTGCGTTTTCCCCCGACGGAAAGCGCCTCGCCTCTGCCGGGGACGACGGCACCGTGCGGGTCTGGGGGACCGCGACCGGGAAGGCTCTCCGCATCCTCGAAGGGCATCGGAGTTGGGTCTTGTCCTGCGCGTTTTCCCCCGACGGAAAGCGCCTCGCCTCCGCTGGGGAAGACGGCACCGTGCGGCTCTGGGGGGTCTCAACTGGAAAAGCCCTCGGTGTTCTCGAAGGACATCAGGGTGGGGGCAT
>Ga0134122_10000719_pt1 | contig 22934 bp, 22 predicted proteins | sample KB302_FD_96461 | JGI IMG/M metagenome (GOLD analysis project Ga0134122, IMG submission 96461) | Terrestrial soil microbial communities without Nitrogen fertilizer from Kellogg Biological Station, Michigan, USA - KB3-0-2 | ecosystem: Environmental > Terrestrial > Soil > Unclassified ...
AGCTTCGGGCAGGGCGCACCGGGCGCCCTCCAGATCGTCTCCCCGGCCTCGGCGGCCCACCAGACCCTGACCGCAGTCCAGAGCGACCCGGGCATCGTTCGGTCCCTCCCACCCCGGCCGGGCCGCGGTGGCCGGACTCTGATCGAGGCGATCCCCAACAGCGATCCCTCGAACCCCGAGCTGGGCGCGACGGTCGACCGCCTGCGCTCGGAGCTTCCTTCCGGCACGTTGGTCGGCGGCTCAGCGGCCGAGAACCACGACCTCGAAGCCGCGCTGGCGGCGAAGACGCCGGTGGTGATCGCGGTGGTCCTGGCGCTCGGCTTCCTGCTCCTGCTCGTTGCGTTCCGGGCGCCCGTAGCGGCCGCGATCGGCGTGGTCCCCAACCTGCTCGCTACCGGCGCCGCCTTCGGGATCGCCAAGTGGATCTTCCAGGACGGCCACCTGGGCGGATTGCTCGGCTTCCAGTCCCAGGGCTTCCTCGATGCCTGGGCGCCGGTGTTCTTCTTCGCGATGATCTTCGCGATCTCGATGGACTACACGGTCTTCCTGCTCTCCTCCGCCAAGGAAAGCTGGGATCGCGAGGGAGACGCGCGCAAGGCGGTCGTCGGTGGGCTCGCCCACTCGGGGCGTGTGATCAACGCCGCCGGGGCGGTGATGGTGGCCGTCTTCTTCACCTTCGCCCTCTCCGGGCCCCTGCCCCCCAAGGAGATGGGAGTGATCTTGGGCATCGCCGTGCTGTTGGACGCCTTCCTGGTTCGGCTGCTGCTCATGCCGGTGCTGTTGCGCTTCGCGGGACCGGCTGCGTGGTACGCGCCGAGCTGGCTCGGTCGCATCCTGCCGGACGTTCGCTTCGGACACGGCGACGCGACGCCCGCGCGCAGTCCGGCCTGATCTCGAAGACTGCTCAGAACAGCTTGCTGATCCAATGGACGACGGCTTTCCCGAGCACGATCTCCAGCAACACTCCCCCGGCGCCCACCGCGATCCCGACGACGACGATCGCGACGTCCTCGAGCAGCACCCCGAGCGAGAGCAGCACCACGCCCAGTGCCGGCAGGGTGTCGAGTCCCGAGAACGGCGGCGCCAGGAACGCGCCGAGCGTGCCCCCGAAGGCGAGCACACCGAAGGCGATCTGACTCAGCCGATGTCCGAACAGAAAGCCGAGGCGCCGCCGCGAGAGGCGCTCCAGGCGACGCACAATCCGCAGCAGCGCTTCGATGAAGCGCTGCTGCTTGGGACCAGCCACGCTGAGGGCACACCAGCGCTGCGGCAGCCAGATCTGATCACGCCCCGCGATCAACTGGAGCGAGAGCAGCATGGCGATCAGCTCGAACACGTGGGTCGCGCCGCCGGTGGGCAACGGGAGCGCCGGCACACCGAGGAGCAGCACGAACATGACCGCAAAGCTCCGCTGCCCGAATAGATCCACCAGGCTCCCGAGCGTCCTGTCGCCGTCACCGGTGAGCCAGCGCTCGAGCTCGTCGCTGAACCTCTCGTGTGGCCACTCTGCACCGCGGCGGGCGGGCGCTGATGCTCGCGAATCCGTCGAGCGCGACGCGCGCGCCTCGGCGCTCACTCCTCGACCCTGACGGGCGTGCTGGGGCCCGCCATCGCCTTGGCCGCCTCGTCGACGTCGACCTCCGGCACCTCCACGCCCGCCACCTCGTAGGCCTCCGCTTGGTCGAGTGTCTCGTGGGCCAGCAGGGCGCGTGCCAGGGCATCGAGTCGCTCGCGCTCGCGGCTCAGGAGCTCGATTACGTCTCGCTCGGCGTCCTCGACGATTCGTCGCACCTCCTCGTCGACGAGTTGCTGGGTCGCCGTGGAGGCAGACTCCGAGCCCGGTAGCAGCGCGCCGTCCTGGCGGCCGTCGGTGACCGCGACCGCACCGATCGCGTCGCTCATCCCCCAACGGCCGACCATGCCGCGCGCCACCTGCGTGAGGTTTTGGATGTCCGACTCCGCGCCTGTCGTCAGGTTGCCGAACACGACCTTCTCCGCCGCCCGGCCTCCGAGCGCCACCTTGATCTTGGCCAGAAGCTCTTCGCGGGCGTAGTTGAAGCGATCCGTCTCAGGAGTGGCGAGCGTGACGCCGAGAGCCTGGCCGCGGGGGATGATCGAGATCTTTCGGACCGGGTCTGCTCCAGGGGTGAGCATGCCGACAAGCGCGTGGCCAGACTCGTGGTAGGCGGTGCGTTCGCGGTCCGACTCAGTCATCACGACTTGGCGCTCGGCACCGAGGATGATCTTCTCGATCGCGTCGGTGAGGTCACGCTGCTCGACCGCGGCGTGACCGCGACGAGCGGCGAAGAGCGCTGCCTCGTTCACCAGCAGCGCGATGTCGGCCCCGGTTGCGCCGGGCGTCGAAGCCGCGATTCGGTCGAGGTCCACCTCAGCCGCCAGCGGCACCGAGCGGGTATGGATCTTCAAAATCTGCGCGCGACCCTTGCGGTCGGGCGGCTGGACCGCGATCCGGCGGTCGAACCGCCCAGGTCGCAGCAGTGCGGGATCGAGCACCTCAGGGCGGTTCGTGGCGCCGAGGACGATCACGTTCGTTCCCGGCTCGAAACCGTCCATCTCGGTCAGGATCTGGTTGAGGGTCTGCTCGCGCTCGTCGTGGCCGCCGCTGATCCCGCCCACGTTCCCCGACCGGGAGCGGCCGATCGCGTCCAGTTCGTCGATGAAGACGATCGCGGGCGCCGCCTCCTTGGCCTGTTTGAAGAGGTCTCGCACGCGCGAGGCGCCGACGCCCACGATTGCCTCCACGAACTCGGAAGCCGACAGGGAAAAGAATGCGGCGTCCGCCTCGCCCGCGACCGCACGGGCCAACAGGGTCTTGCCGGTGCCCGGCGGGCCGTAGAGCAACACGCCGTGGGGAACCCGGGCGCCGAGCCTCGTGTAGCGCTCCGGGTTCTTGAGAAAGTCCACGACCTCGACGAGCTCGTCCTCGGCCTCGTCGATCCCGGCAACGTCGTTGAAGCAGACCCGCTCCTGCTCCTCGGCCCTGATGCGCCGCGCGGTGGACCGGCCGAACCCACCGAGGACACCGCCACCTCTTCCACCGCCCAGCTGCCGGCGCGCCAGCCACACGAAGAACGCAACGAGAAGGATCGTCGGGAGGAAGCCGAGCAGGAGCGTGGCCCAGATCGACCGACCAGTGTCGGGCGGCTCGGCGTTGACGACCACGTTTCCCCTATCGAGCAGCCGGGTGACCTGGGCGTGATCAATGAAGGCAGGGACCTCGGTTTCGAAGCTCGTCACCGTGGTCGGCTCGTCGTCTCCGGGCGGGTCGTAGGTTTCGGCGTGCCCGAGGTCGCCCTCGATCGAGTTTTCCTGAGAGCTGATCTCGGTGACGTTGCCCGCCTTGACCTGGTCGACAAAGAACGGCTGGTACGGGATCCGCTGACGTGAGGGCGGACCGCTGGTCACGAATGAGATCACCAGGTTCAGGGCCAGCAGTCCCAGGAGGAAGGCGATGAACAACCGGGACCGCGGGATCATCGGCCGCTTGGGCTCTGGCGGCGCTCCGCGTCCGTCGGGCGCTGGGTCCACGCGCCAGCCAGACGGATGGGCCTTGTCAGGGGGCGCGCTCCGGGGACCAGCCGGCTGGGCGGAATTCGGACCTCTAACCGGGTTGGCCCGCTGTTTCGGATCGCTTGCCATGCGAGGAGGTCGCCGGTTCTAGACCAGCGCGCACATGCGACAGTCACCTGCCGTCGACCGACCTCATCCTAATCGGGTCGAAGTCAGGCCGACTCTGGCGGCTCGAGCGGGTCGCGCTCCATGCTGCGGCGATGAAAGAAGGCGCTGAACGAGCCGGCCAGGATCGCCACGGCCGAGATCGCGTACGCCTGCAGGAAGACGTCCAGGACCCGCGCGGGGGTCGAGATCGGGTTCGGGAGCTGGGAGGAGACCGTGAGGAGCTGGGTGCTGGTCCAGAACACCGAGTCCCCAAGGTTCGTGATCTGGGTGCCCGTTGAGTGGCGCTCGAATCCGAGGATGAGCACGCTGGCGACCGCATCCAGGGCCACCGTCGCGACGAACAGCAAGAGCAGCCGGTACCGGAGGTGCTGGTGACTCGGGGTGGCCGCGCGCACGATGTGAACCACCTCGCGGCCTCCCGCTCGGATGGGCTGCAGCACGCCGCAAGTGTTTCGATCCGGCCGGTCGGACCTGGGTGAAATATGGGAGGGTGAGCGCCACAAGCAAGATGGCCTCAAATGTTCAGGATGCGCTCGGCGAGCTGGCGAGCTTTCCGCTGGTGGAAGCGCTGTTCGGACGCCGGTCCCGCCGCTTCGCGCTCGGTGACGAGATCCCCGACGGCCCCCTGGCCTACAAGTCGGAGCACGACCCGCTGCCGCTGTCCGAGATCGAACGGGCCCTGGTCCTCTCCGCGATGGGGGGCACCACGGGGTGGCACTACGGGATCACCCGGCACGCCCGATATGCCCCCCACATCTCCAACTATCCGAACGCGGCGGCCGGACGCACCTTCCCCTCGGCGGCGGGCTTCCACACGGCCGAGCTCTTCTTCACCGACGACTCCGGGACCTACTTCTTCCCGACCCGCGACGCGGGGGCGTTGGTGGATCCCGCCACGGAGACGATCACCCCCGAGCTGATGGTGGAGAGGCACGCCGACCGGTTCCAAAGGCTCTCGGACCAGCGGATTCACCTACCTGCCAAGGAGCCGTACATCGAGGGCCACAACACCTGGTGCGTGAACGTCCCCGGCTCGCTGCTCGTGATTCCGATCGCGGACATCGCCCAGATGGCCCTGTCCGTCCTCAGCTTCTTCGTGCAGAACGGCTACTGCGTCTACGACGACGTGAACGACCAACGGATCCCCGGCATCGAGGAGTTCTCCGATCTCGTGGACGTCGAGGAGCCGTTTCCGCTCACCTTCGCTGAGCAATACGCGCTGACCGAGGCCACGGCCGAGCTCGCCACCTCCTGTTACGCCGGGGTCCTCACGCTCCAAGCCATGGGCCTCGGCGGCTGGATGTTCGACGGGATCGACCGCTTCACGATGCTCGGGGCCTCCGGCGACCCGGAGGTTCCCGGCCTGGGCTTCCGCTACGACGAGGACGAGCGTTGGTCGACGCCGAATCCGACCGGGCTGGAGGGCGTGTTCGAGGCTTTCTGTCCCCCGCACTACGAGGGCATGGCCGCCGCCGTCGAGGCGCTCGCGGAGCGGAAGTTCGGCTCAGGCGGACCCCACAACCAGGAGACTCCCGGCGCCTGGAACGAGAGCGCTGCGGTGCGTGGCGGCGCGCAGCGGTTCTCGGAGGAGTTCAAGGCGTGCGTCGCGCTGCAGGCACAGTACGTGTTGGACGCGTTCGGGAAGTTCCCCGGCACCGTGCCCTCGACCTTCCTCCTCAACTACGTCCAGGCGCATCACCTGGACCTCGAGTTCTATGACCGATTCTTCAAGCCCGGGGCCTACCTCCGGACCCACGCGGAGCACATGGATCGCTGGCACTAGCGGGCCGTAGCCGACTGCCCGGCCCCGGAATCAACGCGATGCCTCAGCTTGCGCCGAGCTCCGCCTTGATCTCGCAGCGGTCGATTGACGCGCGGGTCCCCGGCGTGTCCCCCGAGTCCATGTTGTCGAGCGGGGCCTCGGCCGCCGTCATGTCGTCGGCCGTCTCGAAGAGCTGGATCACGACCGCGGTGCGCTGGTCGGGGTCGTGGAGGATCTGGACTCCCTTTGCGGGAATGTCCACGGGCGGGCCATCGCGGCCCTCGGCCTCGGCCAGGCGCCCGGCCATGTGATCTGGATCGACATCCGTGAACCTGACGACGCGTGCGAACATCGCTTCTCCTTTCGGTCGCTGGTGAGGCGAACCTACACCGTTAGGGTCAGCTTGGAGTAAAGGACGTCGCGGAAGGAGCTATGCGAAACCTGATCTACTCGATGACGGTGTCGCTGGACGGCTACATCGCCGACCCCAACGGCGAGATCGACTGGTCGGCTCCGGATGAGGAGCTGCATCGGTTCCACAACCAGAGGGTGAGGGAGATCGGCGCGCACCTCTTAGGACGGCGGCTCTACGAGGTGATGCTGTATTGGGAGACCGCTGAGGAGAACCCGACGGCTTCCGATTACGAGCTCGAGTTCGCGCGGATCTGGAAGGCGATCCCCAGGATCGTCTTCTCGAAGACCCTCGAGAAGGTGGAGGGCAATGCCCGGCTGGCCAGGGATGACGTCGCCGGCGAGGTCGCCAGGCTGAAGCAAGAGCCGGGGAGGGACCTGGCAGTCGGCGGCGCTGGCCTCGCCTCCACCCTGATCGATCTGGGGCTCGTGGACGAGTACCAACTGTTCGTGAGCCCGGTCGTGCTCGGCGGCGGCACTCCCTACTTCCCGCCCCTCGAGAACGCGATCAACCTCGAGCTGATCGAGACTCGAACGTTTCGCTCTCCCGCGGTTTACCTTCGCTACCGGCGCGTTTAGGCCGGAGCACGCCCGCGGCGAGCGCCGCTCAGATCTTCAGCAGGACCAGCGTGTTGATGGTGAACAGGATCGCGAAGAAGACGGTCCAGCGATCCAGGTTTCGCTCCACCAGCGAGCCGCCGCCGAAAGCACTTCCGGTCTGCCCGATCCCGAAGGCGCCGGAGAGCCCCGTGTCCTTCCCCGAGTGCAGGAGCACCAGGAAGATCAGGATCACGGAGATAATGACCTGGACGCCGCCGAGGAGGGTTTCCATCGCCACGGCAGTGTAGGGGACGGCCCAAGGGTTTCCGCTACGAGGGAGGGTTCGTGGATTGCCGGCCGCGCAGGCGGTCCAGCCGCTTCAGGATCTCGACCGCCTCGCGGCGAAGCTCGGCGTCCTGGCGCTTCCAGTCGGCCTCCGAGAGCTTTCCCTGGCGTCGATCGAGCTCCGCGTCGCGGATCTCGCGGTACTTCGCCTCCTTTCGCGCCTCGGCCTCGGCGATCGCGGGGTCCTCGAGGTCTGTCTCGGCCGCCCGGGCCTGGCTCTCAGAGCGGCGCAGGGGAGCGGAAACGAACCAGGCCACGATCAAGACGATCACCAGGGTGAGAACGATCTCCACGGCGCTTACAGGCTAGGAGTCGGTGGCGCTCAGGCGCGGCCCAGCTCCCGGGCGAGCCGCGCGGCGTAGACGTCGGAGACGCGGCGGCGTCGGGCCTCCGGGGCGGGCCAGATCGCCACCAGCCCACCGAGCACGGCAATCGCGCCCCCGACCCAGATCCAGCTGACCAGCGGGTTGACGTTGACCCGGAAGTTCGCCGGGGGTGGATCCTTCAGGTAGCGCTGCTCGATCGCGCGGATCGCCAGCCCCTGCAGGAAGCCGAGCTGGCGCCCCGCCTGCGCGTCACCGGCGGGCACCCGGCGCGCGATCCGGCTTAGCCGCCTGTCCGCCGTGTTGATGACCGGGTCGAGCCGCGCGAGATCGGGCTGCATCGCGGTCCAGAAATCGCCGCCGACGGTCGTCTTGCGGCCCACCTCGCTGGTCGCCTCGCCCTCGAAGAAGCTCCGGACGGGCCCGCTGCCGCCCTGCCCGCCCATCCCGGCGTAGTAGTTCCGCGACGGGCGAAGGGTCGCGTAGGGCCGGCCGTCCTTTTGGACCGCGAGCACCGAGCCGAAGGTGAGGCGCTGCTCGGCGGGCTCGATGACCGCCGTCGGCCGCTTGTAGGTGACCTGGTAGTCGTCGACGGTCGCCGACTGGCCCGGGCGCAGGCGCAGGTCGCGGCTCGTCTGAAAGCTCGATGACGCCGCGACGGCGACCAGCAGAGTGGCGAGTCCGGCATGGACGACGTAGCCGCCGTACCGGCGGCGGTTGCGACCGAAGAGCGTCAGGAGCGCCCGCGGATAGGAGCCGCCGCTGAGCGCCCGCTGGGCGACCGTACCGCGCCAGAACTCCTGTGCCAGGGCCGCCAGCGTGAAGGCGGCGAGCGAGAACATGATCAACGCGAGGGGCTCCGAGCGGGCGTCCGTGAGCGCGAACAGGGCCACCGCGGCCGCCAGTCCGACCAGCGTGGGGATCCCCAACAGGCGCTTCAGGCCGCCGAAGCTGACCCGGCGCCAGGCCAAGAGCGGGCCAATGCCGGTGAACAACACAAGCAGGATCGCGAGCGGCGTCGTGAAGCGGTTGAACCAGGGCGCGGCGAGCGAGGCCCGCTCTCCCGTGAACAGCTCGGCGATCAACGGGAAGAAGGTGCCCCAGAAGATCACCGCCGCCAACCCCACGAGCAGCAGGTTGTTGACCAGGAACACCGCCTCGCGGGACGCGAGCGACTCGACCCGCTTGGTGGAGCGAAGGTCGTCGAGACGCGAGACGATCAGCGCGGCCGAGCCGATGACGACGATCGTGATCAGCGCCAGCAGCGGGCCGCCGACGGTGGAGGCGCCGAAGGCGTGGATCGATTCGAGGATCCCCGACCGCACCAGGAAGGTGCCGAGCAGGGCCAGCGCAAAGGTCCCGCAGACAAGCGACACGTTCCAAACCCGCAGGATGCCGCGCCGCTCCTGGACCATCACCGAGTGCAGGAATGCGGTGCCGACGAGCCACGGCATCAGCGATGCGTTCTCCACCGGGTCCCACCCCCAGTAGCCGCCCCAACCGAGCTCCGAGTAGGACCAGCGGGCGCCGAGCAGGATGCCGACGCCCAGGAGCAGCCACGCGATCAGGGCGAAGCGGCGCGTGGCGCGGATCCAGCTCGCGTCGAGCCGCCGGGTGATCAGAGCGCCGATCGCGAACGCGAACGGGATCGAAAAGAAGACGTAGCCCGAGTAGAGCATTGGGGGATGGATCGCCATCGCCGGGTGCCGCAGGAGCGGGTTGAGCCCCAATCCCTCGGCAGGTGCCGGGTCAAGACGGGCGAACGGGTTCGCGTCGAACAGCATCAGGCCGGTGAAGAAGGCGCCCAGTCCCATCAGCACCGCGGTAGCCCACGGGGCGATCTCGCGGTGCTTGTGGCGGGTCGCGAACAGGACCGCCGACGAGGTCAGCGACAGCACCCACGCCCACAGCAACAGCGAGCCCTCCTGGCTCGACCACATCGCGGTCAGCTTGTAGAAGCCCGGCGTGGTGGTCGACGAGTGGTCGGCGACCACCCGAAGCGACAGGTCGGTGCGGGCGAACGCGACCTCGATCACGACCACGCAGATCGTCAACAGGCCGGCGAAGGCGTAGGTGGCACGCCGGGCCGAGTCGGCGAACCGGCGATCGCCGCGCGTCCCCACCAGCGCGGCGACTGCCCCGTACAGGGCTACCAGGAGGGCGAGAATGAGGCAGGCAGCGCCGAGCGTGATCACAGGGTCACTGCGGGTCCTCGGTGTCGAACTTCGAGGGGCATTTGGTGACCAGGCTGTCGCGATCGGCCATGAAGGTGCCGCCCTTCACGCTGCCCGTGACGATCACCTCGCGACCATCCCTGAACGGATCCGGCACCTCACCGGTGTAGCGGACCGGGATCGAGGCCCTGGGGTCGTCGCGGTCGGCCACCCGGAAGTCGAGCTCCGAGCCGCGATGGTGGATCGAGCCCGGGACGACCACCCCCGTCAGGTCGTAGGAGCCGTCAGGCGAGGCGTGGAGGATCTCCGAGGGCTGCTTCGCCTCCGTGGAGGCGCTGAACGACGTGTAGACGAGCGCCACCGCGAGCAGCACCGCGGCGCTCAGGGCGACAATCAGCCGGATCTTCCGTTTGCGGGCGGGATCCATCGGGCGCTGCGGCGATTATCGCAAGCGCGCGTCAGCTGATCTCACCGCACCAGAGCGCCGATCACCTCCTGCCACCAGGCGCGCTCGGCTTCGTCGTCGGTCTGCCGCAGGCACTTACGAGCCTGTCCGCGGACCTGCCTGGCGCTGCCGACGATCAGCAGCGACCCCGTGACCGCGTAGCGTCCATCCTCCAGGACGACGACCGAGCCGGGCCGGTCGTGGCGATTTCGCAGGCGTTCGATCACCGCCTTTCCGCCCACGACGTCCGGTCTCGCGGAATCGCCGTCGAGGTCGGTCCAGGGACGAACGCTGAAGATCGGGGGATGGCCGCGGAATCCCGCCCTGGGCCTTTCGCTCGGGCCTAAGGGGCCACTGCGCCACAGCTCGATCAGCTTCGGGAAGTCCCGCGCCACCTCCTGGCGAACCACCAGGTGCACCCTGTCCCCCGCCTCCACCCGGGTCGATCCGCGCGGGAGAATCGCCTCGTCGCCCCGCACGATCACGCTGACCAGCGCCTCGCGCGGCAGGCCCAGCTCTCGCACCCGGCGGCCGGCGGCCGCGTCGCCGGGGCCGACGACGAACTCCACCACCTCCGCCCCGAGCGCCCGGATCGTCCCCATCTCCGCCAGCGGCCGCGGCAGGGCGGGCTCTGCCGTCGTCACACCAACGGCCCGGGCAAGCGGCTCGAAGGTCGTGCCCTGGAGGATGGTGGAGATGACCACGGCGAAGAAGACGATGTTGAAGAACTCCAAGCTGTGGGAGACCCCTTCGATCACGGGGAAGGTCGCCAGGACCACGGGCACCGCGCCGCGCAACCCGGCCCAGCCCAGGACCAGCCGCTCGGGCGCCGAGTAGCGCTCGAACGCGGTCGCGAGCACGGTCGCAAGCGGCCGGGCGACGAAGGCCACCACCAAGCCGACCAGGGTTCCTTCCACGAGCACGTCCCCGAGTTGGCTCGGAAAGACGAGCAGGCCGAGGGTGAGGAAGAGCGTGATCTGGGCGATCCAGGCAAGGCCCTCGTGGAAGGCCGTCACGGTGCGCTTGGCGGGTATGTGGGCACCGCCGAGCGCCAGTCCCGCCAGGTAAACGGCAAGGAAGCCCGAGCCGTCGATCGTCGCGGCGCCGCCATAGGCCAAGCCGGCTGCGGCGATCGAGGCCACCGGATAGAGGCCGGCGGTCTCCAGATTGAGGCGCCGGAAGGTCCAGACCGCGGCGATCCCCACGGCGAGCCCCACGGCCAGGCCGATGCCGAGCTGCCGGGCAAAGAGCCAGACCTCGTCGGCGAACCCGTAGCCGGAGAGCTGGATCCAGTCGATGAACCCGAGCACCAAGAGGACCGCTATAGGGTCGTTGAGCCCGGACTCGGCCTCCAAGGTGCGGGCGAGCCTTCGCTTCAGTGTCGAGCCGCGCAGCAGGGCGAAGATCGCCGCTACATCCGTGGCGGCCAGGATCGAGCCGAGCAGCAGCCCCTCCAGCACGGAGAAGTCGAACAACCAGGCCGCCGCCAGCCCCGTGAGGACGGCCGTCCCGGTCGTCCCCACGATCGCCAGCGAGATCGCCGGCCGCAGCACCGGGCGGATCTCCAGATAGCCCGACGACAGTCCACCCTCGAACAGGATCAGCGCGAGTGCGATGACGCCGATCGTTCGCGCCAGCTCGTAGTCGTTGAAGTCGATCCAGCCCGTCCCCTCGGAGCCGATCGCCATCCCGAGGCCGAGGAAGAGGATCAGTCCGGGCAGCCTGATGCGAGCTGCCAGTAACGACGCCGCGATCCCTCCCGCCAGAAGGGCCCCGGCGACGAGGATCAGCTCGGCGTCGTTCATGGTCACACCCTTTCATCAGTGGTCGGCCCCGCGACCGCGCGGCTAGAGTCCGGTGCCATGGCGGAGAAGGACCTCGCCTTTGCGGGCCTCGCGCGCTTGGCGGAGGCGGTGCGGGGCGGTGAGGTGTCGCCGCGGGAGCTGGTGCAGCTCTACCTGGAGCGGATCGGTCGGCTCGACCCCCAGCTCAACGCCTTCCGCGTGGTGCGGGCCGAGCCCGCGCTGGCCGCCGCGGTGGAGGCAGAGAAGCGCCGCCACGCGAACGACGAGGCGCCGCTGCTCGGGGTTCCGATCGCGGTCAAGGACTCCGCGGATGTGGCGGGCGAGCTGACCACCCACGGCACCGGCTGCATCGATGAGGCGGCAACCGAGGACTGCGAGATGGTCAAGCGGCTGCGGGCAGCGGGCGCGATCGTGATCGGCAAGACCAACCTCCCAGAACTGGCCTACGCGATGTTCACGGAGTCGCCGACTTGGGGGGTGACGCGAAACCCCTGGAACCTCGGGCGCACGCCGGGAGGCTCCTCCGGCGGAAGCGGAGCCGCGGTGGCCGCCGGACTCGTGGCCGCCGCCACCGCCTCGGACGGTGCGGGCTCGATCCGCTACCCCGCCGCCTACTGCTCCATCTTCGGCCTCAAGCCGCAGCGCGGGCGCATTCCCGTGGACCCGGACGTGGAGCACTGGCACGGGATGTCGGTCAACGGCTGCCTGACCCGAACCGTCCTCGACACGGCGCTCTTCCTCGACGCCACGGCCGGGGGTGGCAAGGCGCCCGACAAGCCGCCGACTCCCGAGCGGCCGTTTGCGGACGCCGCCCGGACCCCGCCGGGGAAACTGCGGATCGCAGTCTCGGTCAAGGCGACCCGCGCATTGGCGCCCCCGATCCTCCAGCCACCCTGCCGGCAGGCGGTCGAGGAGACCGCCAAGCTGCTCGGCTCGCTGGGGCACGAGGTGGGCTGGCGCGACCCCGACTGGGGAATGGTCGGCAACGGGACCGCGACCATGTACGCACGCGGGGTCGCGGACGACGCGCGGCGGCTCCCCAATCGCGAGCGGCTGGGGCGGCAGGCGGCAGGCGTCGCCCGCCTGGGGTCGCTGATCCCCGATTGGGTCCTACGGCGAGCCAGGGCGGCAATCCCCAAGCACGCGGCGCGGATCAACCGCATCTTCGACGAGCACGACGTGCTGCTCCTGCCAGTCGTCGGCGAACCCCCGGTGCCGGTCGGGAAATGGGACTCGCACCGGGGGCCCTGGACGCTCGCGGGGATGACCAGGAGGACCGGTTTCGGGCCGCCGTGGAACTACCTGGGGAACCCGGCCGCCGCGGTCCCGGCCGGATTCACGGAGGATGGTTTGCCGCTCTCGGTGCAGCTCGTCGGCCGGCCCAACGACGAGGCGACTCTGCTCTCGCTTGCCGCCCAACTCGAGGCCGAGCGCCCCTGGGCGGACCGCCTGCCGCCGATCTCCTGAGGGCCGGCCCGATGGCGAACCGATCGAGAGCACGGCGGATCGGCTCGACCACGCTGGGGGTTTTGGCGGCGATCCTGCTCCTCCTTTCGCTGCTGACCATGTACGCCAATCGCGTCCTCTTCGACTCCCAGCAGTTCGCCAACCACGTCGGCGCAGCGATCGAGGAGCCGGCCGTCAAGGACGAGGTGGGACGCCTGATCACCGACGGCATCATCGACGCGCAGCCGGATCTGGTCGCTGTTCGCCCGGTGATCCAGAGCGTCGCCGCGGGCGTGGTCGGCAGCGGCGCGTTCAATGACCTGCTGAGGGCCGCCGTACGTGACGTCCACCGCACGCTCTTCAAGCACGACAAGAACACCGTCACCCTGACCGTTGCCGACGTCGGAGTCGTGGTCAGCTCGGCGCTGGAGACGTTCGCGCCCAAGGTCGCAAAGCGCATCCACAGCAGGAGCGCCGCGCAGATCCTCGACGGCAAGCCACCCGGATGGATACTCGCGCTGGCGCGGGTCGCCGACGACGTAGAGGTGCTCGCGATCGTTCTCGTGGTGCTCGCGGTCGTGGCGGCGGTGGCGGGATTCGTGCTGGCGCCCGATTGGCGCCGCCAGTTGACCCTGCTCGGGGCCTCGGTTGCGGTGGGCGCGGTGGTCCTGCTGGTCGCCTATCTCCTCATTCGCTCACTGGTGGCCGATCAGGTCACCGACCCGGACACTCGCGCCGCGGTCGAGGCGGTCTGGGACACGTTTCTCGGCGGCCTGTACACCACCTTGCTGATCGCCGCCGGCGCCGGGGTGATCCTCGCTGCCGCCGCTCGCTCGGTCGTCCGGCCCGTGCCCATCGAGCGCCCCGTCGAGGAAGCGTGGCGACGTCTGACCACTGTCCCCGAGCGCCCGGCCGCGCGAGCTCTTCGCGCGGTGATCCTGGTCGCGATCGGCCTGTTGATCGTCCTCAACCGCGACACCGCGGTCGACCTCGCCGTCCTCGCCGTCGGGCTCTACGTCCTCTTCAAGGGGGTCGAGGAGCTGCTGCGTCTCATCGCCCGCGCGCCCGAGGCCGTGCCGGCGCCCCCGGCGGCGCAAGCGGTCCACCGCCCCGAGCGCCGACGCCGCGTAGCCCTGGGGACGGCCGCCGCGCTTTTCGTCGGCGTGGTCACACTGGGGGTGGTCTCGGCCTTCAACGGCAGCAGCGAGGCCTCGCCCTCCCTTGACGAGTGCAACGGCAGCGCCGCGCTCTGCGGCGAGCCACTGGCCGACGTCGCCCTCCCTGCCGCCCACAACGCGATGTCGGGCGCCGACGTCCCGGATTACCTGTTCCCAAGCCAGGACCACGCGATCCCGCAGCAGCTCGAGGACGGCGTCCGGGGGCTCCTGATCGACACGCACTACGGGATCCCCGCGAACGGCGGCAAGGTGAAGACCGACCTCGGGAAGCTCACCAGCACCGAGCGGCAGGAATACGTGGACGAGATCGGCCAGGAGGCCTTCGACGCGGCGCTGCGGATCCGCGACCGGCTGGTGACCAGCGAAGACGCCGAGCACCAGATCTACCTCTGCCACCGCTTCTGCGAGCTCGGCGCGGTGCCGCTCGATCAGGCGCTCGGCCAGATTCGCGACTTCGCCGTCTCCCACCCCAACCAGGTGCTGGTGATCGTCAACGAGGACTATGTGAGCCCGAAGGATTTCGTTGCTGCGGTCGAGAAGAGCGGGCTGGATGAGTACGTCTACAGGGGCCCCATCGACGAGTCGTCTCCTATCCTCGGCGAGATGATCTCGAGCGGCCATCGTGTGGTCCTGATGGCCGAGAACAAAGCGGGCGTGGCGCCCTGGTACCGCAACGGCTACCGCGACGTCCTCCAGGAGACGCCGTACAGCTTCAAGCAGGTGTCCGAGCTGACCGACCCGGCGACGCTGGCGAAGACCTGCAAGCCGAACCGCGGATCAAGCGACAACCCTCTCTTCCTGCTCAACCACTGGATCGACACGAGCCCCGCTCCGAAGCCCTCCAACGCCGCCCAGGTGAACGATTACACGGCGCTTCTGGCCCGCGCCCAGACGTGCGAGAGGCTGCGCGATCACGTCACCAACCTGGTCGCCGTCGACTTCTACGCCACGGGCGACCTGATGAAGGTGGTCGACAAGCTGAACGAGGTCAGTGAACCACCGCCTTGAGGCCGACCACCACGAGGCCGAAGCCGGCGCTGATGGCCGCTCCGAACAGCGCCGCCGTCCACGAGGATCCAGAGGCGCGCCCGATGGCCAGCCCCCAGCCGAACAGGGCCACCACGCCGACCACGATCGCCAGGGTCACGGCGGTCTCCGTCGAGTAGGCGCCAAGCGCGCCAAGCGCGAGCACGATCGCCGTCGGGAAGGTTGCCTGGACCAGTGGCCACTCGTCGGCAGCCAGGCGCCGAAGCTCCGTCCAGCTGACGTGCTGCGCGGTCTCGAGCCCTCTCCCCATCGCCGCGGCATAAACGTGCGCGAGCCAGAAGACCAGCATCGTCGCCCCGACGGAGACCAGGATGTACTCGGCGTCGATGTCGCTGTCCTCCGACAGCGCCCCGACCATTGAGGTGACGAGTATCTGCCCGTAGATCGCCCGTGTGGCGTTCGCCGGCAGGCGGCCGATGGGTCTGGCCTCGCCGCTCATCGCGCGAGAGCGTATCCACGTGCGACCTCCCCTACTCCAAGTTCCAGCCGAAGTAGACCTCGATGCGGGCGATCTTGCTCTGGTCGTCGAAGGTAAAGACCTCGGTGTTCCGCCCCCGGCCGCCGCCTGAGACGTCGGTCACGTAGGTGACGACAACCTCGTCGCCTGACTCGATCAGGCGAACGAACTCGAAGTCTTGGCCCCGCCCCGAACCAGGCCAGCACCGATCAAAGTAACCGTCACGGTCGAGCTTCGGGTCCGGAGGGGCGGAGAACAGAAGGTCGTCGCTCAGGCGCTGTTCGAAAAAGCTTCGATTTCCGGCTGCGAACGCGGCATACGAGTCCCGGACGATCTGCTTGCGGTCGGCGGCCACCCGATTCATTTCACGCTCCTGTACTTGAGGTGGGTGACGCCGGGCGCCTCGACGGCCCGGACCTGCTCGAGCTGCACCTCCGCGCCCCCGAGGCTGTCGAAGAGGCGAGCACCGCCGCCGAGCACCACCGGAACTACGTGGAGCTCGAGTTCGTCCAGCAGTCCCGCTGCCAGGTACTGCTGAACGGCCTGCGCGCCGCCCCAAAGCATGACGTCTTTGTCGCCGGCGGCCTCCCTTGCCTGTTTGAGCGCGGACTCGATTCCGTCGGTGACGAAGTGGAAGTTGGTCCCTCCCTCCATCACCTCGAGGTCACGCGGGTGATGGGTGAGGATGAAAACGGGGTGGTGGTAGGGAGGGTCGTCGCCCCACCAGCCCGTCCACTGCTCGTCACCCCAGGCACCACCGCCAGGCGGACCGAACATGTTTCGGCCCATCACGCTGGCCCCGATGTTCTCGCGCGATTCCTCGACTATCCGTGAGCTCTCGTTCACCTCGCCGCCTTGCTCGTCGTGGGATTGGCGCCAGGCGGCCAGCGGAACCACCCAGTCGTGGAGCCGTTCGCCTCCCTCGCCGAGCGGGTTCTCCTCGCTCTGGTTCGGGCCGGCGACGAAACCATCCAGCGAGATCGAGATATGACACCTAAGCTTGCTCATCGTGCCTCCTCAGCAGGCGGCCGCTGCGGCCGTGGGTTCTCAGTGCCTATGACCGGTTCGCGCCGAACGACTAATCGCGGCTCCCCCAGGTGCCGGCCTCCCCGGGCGAACTGGCGAGTTTGTGACGGTATGCGCCATAAAGTCGCCAGTTGGGCGGCGCCCGCCAGTGGAGCAGCGCCAAAGCGGACGACGGGACTCGAACCCGCTACCTCGAGCTTGGGAAGCTCGCGCTCTACCAGGTGAGCTACGTCCGCAGGAAGCCGTAATTCTAAGCGGGGCTCGCGAGCGCATCACTACCCTTTTTCGGAGTGAGCGCTCGCGCCTTCGCGGTCTTCATCGCCGTCCTCGCGGTGATCGGCCTGCTCGGCTATGGGCTCCTGAACAAGAGCGCCGATGCGCTCGGGCCCGGGGAGACGGTGCCCGCGACTTCGCTTCCGGAGCTCGAGGGCGCCGGGAGCGGCTCGGTCGCCGACTACCGCGGCCGCTGGGTGCTGGTCAACGTCTGGGCCTCCTGGTGCACGCCGTGCCGCGAGGAGTCGCCGGCCCTGGAACGGTTTCACCGCGCACACCGCGACCGCCAGTTCACGGTCCTGGGGATCGACTCCAACGACCTCTCGGGGGACGCAGTGAGCTTCATTCGCAGGTACGGGATCACCTATCCCCAGCTTCGCGACGGGAGCGGCGACTTCGCCCAGGATGACCTGGGTACGACGGGCGTTCCCGAGTCGTTCCTCGTGGGGCCCGACGGGAAGCTGGTGCTCCACCGCCTTGGCCCGGTGACCCGCGACTACCTCGACTCCAACATCGTCCCCTACCTGACCGGCGAGGCAAAGCAATGAGGCGCGTGATTCGGATCACCGCGCTGGTTGTGGCGGCCGCGGCCCTGCTGGCGGCTGCTCCAGCCCAGCCCAAGACGACGCTGCCGGACGTCGAGGACGAGGTCATGTGCCCGATCTGTGGCACCGCGCTCAACCTGTCCGGCGCTCCACAGGCCGACCGCGAGCGTGCCTTCATCCGCCGCCAGATCGCCGCCGGGAAGACCAAGGAGGAGATCAAGGATGCGCTCGTGGCCCAATACGGCACCGAGGTGCTGGCGGAGCCGCCGAAGTCGGGCTTCGACCTGACCGCCTGGCTGGCCCCCGCCGCCGGGATCCTGCTTGCCGCGATCGCGATCGCGATCGGGCTCAGGCGCTGGCGCCGCGCCGCGCGTGACGACGAAGGGTCTCCGCCCGCCGACGGCGGACAGCCGCTCGAGCCCGCCGATGCCGAGCGCCTCGACGCCGACCTGGCCCGGTACGACCTCTGACTGCCTGACAGCTACCCGGGCGCCGGATCAGGCACGCGGCGCCGGGGCCCGCTCGTCGACCTGGCTCGCCCCTTCAGGTGCCGGCTCGACCCCGTTCGTCGGGTCGAGCGGCTGCGCGGCGATGTCCTCGTGAGGATGGCTGACCTGGGTGGGCTCGCCGGCGCCGGCGGCCGTCCGCATGGCCGGATGCTTCGAGAGGAGGCGGTTGAAGAGAACTCGGGCGCCACCCGCAGCGAAGATCACAAGCGTCGACATCGCGGCCGAGATGACGGCGAGGAGCACCACCGGGTCCGTCCCATGACCACCTGAAAACTGGTTCGCGTCGCCGAAGGGCAGCGCAAGAGGGACCACGAGCCAGGCCGCGACAGCGCCCCAGCCGCTAGCGGTGCCCCAGCCCAGGGCGAACGCCATCGCAGCCACGATTCCTGCGGCCGCGGGAGCGTCGCCCTGATCCGCATTCACGATTACGAAGGCAACAAGAGCCGCAGCGACATAGGCAGCCACGAGGACGCGCCATAACACCACCACATAGGTGGGAACACGCGGCCGCCCCCGCAGTTGCGGCCCTGTCAGGTGGCTAACCCGAGCCGATCGCGATCGCAGCGATGGTCGGTACGTCGATGCGGGCGTTACCCGTGAACTCCCTGCAAGCCAAGGCGACCCTGTGGCGCCCGCGAGCAAGCAGACGATCGCTCACAAGGGTCCTCGCAAAGCCATTCGTGGCCGAGCCCGAGGTGTTGTCGCTCGTCTCCTCGCCGGGCTGTGCTGCCAAGGGTTGGGACACTCCATCGATCCGAATGTCGCAAATTGCGGTTGCCGGCCCGCCGACGCTCTCCTGGTTGCCCGTCGCGATTACGAGGACCCGCGAACGGGCCTCCAGGCGAAGCGTGGTGGTCGCACAGGTGGTGAACGTCGACGACGGGTTGCAGTCGACAGCCTCGTCACCCCCGATGGGGGCGAACTTCTTGGCGTTGAGCGCTCCTTCCGAGATCTGCTTGCCGGTGAGCGCGTTTCGCTTCACGTCACCGCCCCTGACGGCCCTTCGGTCCTTCAGGTCGATGCTCTTGATCGAGTCGTTGGCGATGTCCCGGGAATTGACTTCGCTCACCGCGTACGAGCCGCCGCCGAGGGCGACGAAGAGCGCCACCGTTGCGGTCACGTTCGCGTAGCTCAGATGTCTGCGGATACGCATTCGACCATCCCTGGTGAGACAGAGGCTACGGACACGGCTGGAGGTCGGGCTCCTCGGTCACCGAGCCTTGACCACGAGCTTGCGCGACGGCGATTTCACAGGGGCCTTGTACGGCCAGCCGCGCTCGCGCAGCACCTTGAGCCTGAAGCGGTATGAGATGTTGGAGGTATAGAAACGGCCAAACCGGTAGCGCACCCTGAAGCGGCCGTTGGCGCGCGTATAGAAAGCCTGCCGCACCGTTTCCCAGCGCGACCCGTCCCTGACCTGGAGCTCGATCAGCTTTCCGCCCGCAGGGATGCGCGCCGCTCGGTGGCCCACGTGCCCACGGAAAATGACTCGCCGCCCCTCCGGAACGAGCCTTCTCGACAGATGGAACGTCGCCTTCGTCCTGACGCGAAGGCTGCCTGCCTTGGCCTCATCCGAGAGGTAGCGCAGGCCTCCCTCGAACCTTGCGGTGACGGTCCGCGAGGGTCCGGCGGGCAATCGCTCACCCCAGAGCCCGTCGGAATCGGTCTCCATGCGACGGACACGACGATTGATCAGGGCGCCGTCGGGAAAGTGCTCGACGACAGTCAGCTCCTGGTGGGCCAGCGGCCGGCCCGAGGTGTCGACAAGGCGTCCTGAGACCTTCGACCGGCGGCCGTAGCCGATCGTCGCCCGCGAGCTTCCGCCCGGGGCCAGATGAGCGCTCAGCCTGACGCCGGACTTGAGCGGGAAGGCGAGCTCCATCGGCTCTCCGTCTGCCTGCGTGGTGGTCTGCACGACGTTTCCCGCCACATCGCGGGCTTGGGCCAGGAACTCGTAGGTTCCCGGCGGGTAGATCGTCGAGTCGACCCTGGCCCGGAGCTCTCCGTGCACCCGCTGCGTCTCGAGCAGCCGCCAGGGGCCCTCACCGACCGGACGGTAGAGGATCTGGCCCGCGGCGACCCCTGAGGTGCCGTCGGACACGTGAGCCCTGATCAGCTCGGGATCGTCAGGGTTCTGTGAGTTGGCGAACGCGAGCGAAGGTGGGGTGTTGTCGACCCTCGCGGAGCGCACTTCGCAGGTGCGATTTCCGGCGAAGTCCATTGCGCAGACGGAGATGTCGTTCTGTCCATCGTGAAAGGGGGCTTCGGCGGTGTTCGGAACAGAGTTAAGGAAGATTCCGCTTGTGCACGGCTCGAAGCGAACGGCTGCACCGGGGGCGCCCGCGATCGTCTCGCAGGTGCCACCCTGCGTGGCAATCAGGGCCCCATTGACGGCCACCTGGAGGCGGCTAAGGCCACCGCCGGAATCGTCGGCTTGGGTATGCACTTTCTTTGAACCGCGAAGCCACCCGGATCCGAGCAAAGGCCCATCGAGTGCCGTAAACCTCGGCTCCGCGTAATCGGCAACCTCAAGCCGCACGTTTCGCACCCACGTCTTCGCGAGGACCGACTGTGGGCAGCCGCCCGCGCTCTGGCAGGAGAGGCTCGCGATGAACTGCCTGGCGCCGTGTCCGTGGGCGTTCCAGCTGTAGTGCCGGTATCCGGTGGGGCCACGGCTGCCGCTGGCGACCCGCGCAATCTCGTTCTGGCGCTGGTCGGCCATCCATAGACGCGCGGCGTGCCCAATGTGGCGCCGGAGCTTCGCTTGGAGGTCCACTGATACGAGCGCGAGATTTGGCGATCCGGTTGGCCAACGCACGCGGCCCGAGCGCGGGCGCTGCGCGTCGTCAGTGCTCGTGACCTTGATCGCGTGGTCGTTCAGCGGATCGCCGCAGAAGCCCCGGGCGGCGTAGGCGGGAGCGTCCTCGAGGACCGTATCGGCGTGGGCACGATTCAACGGATGGCACTGAAGGACCGTGTAGGTCTGACCGGCAGCATTCGCCGCTGAGGGCGCGACGGCCGCCGCCAGCGCGACGAGCGTGCACGAGATCCGATGCCTCATGGTCCGAACTCCCTCTGGGCCGTCGATCCGACGCTACTCGAAGACGAGCTCTTCGCCACGGTGGGGGCGGACGCGGCCGAGGCCGCCCCGAATTCCTGCTGGGCTGGTGGGGTCGATGGCGCGATGGGAGCGGGCGGCTGGGGGTCCGGCTCGTCCGAGCCGTCGTCGGCGGGCTGCTCGCCGTTCGCCGGCGGCAGCGGCGCCTGCGCGACGTCATCGTCCACCCCGGAAGGGAGGGACCCCACGGGAACAGCAGGGCGGTCGATCGCCGGACGCTCCACAGGATGGTTCGGAGAGGTGCTCGCCTGCCGTCCGTGGAATCCGGCAGGGACAAGCCCGGCGACCATGCACGCTGTCACCGCCGCGCCACCGCCAAGGCAGACCGCCGCGAGCTTGCCGGCGGCGCCGGCCCCGGCAAGCTTTGCCAAGGCGCCCGCACCGGCGGCTCCCGCGCCCCGCGCGCCGCCCGGCAGGCTCACAACTCGCGTGGCGACATCTTGGGCGCCGTCCCCGGGCTCTCCCGCGAGTGCGCTGCCGGCCGACTCGCGGACTCGGTGAACCGTGTCACTCATTCGATCCACAACCGACAACCGCCCGTCAACGACGCCGTCCATCCCGCCGACCAGCGCTACCGAGGACCCCACCTCGTGCAGATGGCCGCTCAGCTTGCCGACGAACTCGAGACAGTGGCGGCAATGGGAGAGGTGCTGCCGTGCCTGGCGTTCCTGCTCCGCATCGGCCAGCCCGGCGGCGAATGCCTTCAGCACCGGCTCACGGTCCGCACACCACTGGCCGCGCTCGAGCAGGCGCAGCTTCTCCGCTAGCTCGTCGACTCCGCGCGTGATCTCCTTTCGATAGGCGCGGTGCGAAAGGCCCTTCACCAGCCCGCAGATCTGGCGGGGCTCGAGCCCCCAGCCGTACCGGAGCAGCATCACCGCCCGTCTACGGGGCGGAAGCGTGGCCAGGAGGTCGCGAGCGACTCGCGACTCCTCGCGCTGCGCGACACGTTCGTCCGGAAGAATGCGATCGTCTGGGATGGAGTGAACGGCGTCGAGCGGGGCCGTGGGCCGCCGCGTGCGGCGGCGCAGCTCCTTGCTCGCGTGGTTGGCGACCGCGGTCAGAACGTACTTGCGAATCTCCTCGTCGCTGAGCTCGTCGTGGCGACCCTCGAGCGCGCGCAACGTTCCCAACCAGGCGTTGGAATAGACGTCGTCGATCTCATCGTCATCGAACGCTCCGCGAAACGCGCGCCGGACCATTGCCCTGGCGGGGCGTCGAAGCTGCTGGTACAACCGGCCGGCTCGCTCGCGCCATTCAGACGAGCGCTCGGGCGGAGCGTTGCCACGGCGAGAGGCGGCGACCGTACTCATACGAGAGTCTCAACGCTCACAACCCCACCCTGCCGATATGTGCCCCTCCAGAAATGAACAGGTCCTCCCGCTCTTTGAACGGACCAACCGATCCTATGGCGGGTCAGAGCCGCGCGCGCCACTCATCGCTCGCAAACGGCTACGGAATCCCGGTAGGTCCTATCTGGGTCCCGCTGACAACCTCCTCAGCCAGAACTCTGGTCCAGTCCCAGGCGCAAGCTGGTCTCCGATGTGATTAGGCCCGGTACTCCTCACGCGAGGCGCCTGTTAGGGTCATCGGGATGCGGACGCAAGGAGGGGGCGTAGGAGGACGCGTGGGCAGGTTTCCCAGGCGTCTTCTCATCTCGGGCCTGGCGACATTGGCGGTCACGGTCGGCTTGGCGATCGCCGAATCGGGGACTTCGTCGCCGACCCTCGGTCAGGCGGCCACCCAGGCAAGGCCCAACGTGGTCGTCGTCACGACCGACGACCAGACCCTCGAGTCGATGAAGGTGATGGCGAATGTCAACTCGCTGATC
>Ga0134122_10000720_pt1 | contig 22929 bp, 22 predicted proteins | sample KB302_FD_96461 | JGI IMG/M metagenome (GOLD analysis project Ga0134122, IMG submission 96461) | Terrestrial soil microbial communities without Nitrogen fertilizer from Kellogg Biological Station, Michigan, USA - KB3-0-2 | ecosystem: Environmental > Terrestrial > Soil > Unclassified ...
AGCTCCTCCGGCATGTCGTCCGGGTACATCCAGAATTCCTTGGTGGTGTGGCTGGTGATGGCGAACAGCGCGGACCAGGGCACGGCCACGGTGAAGCGGGAGCCGGAGAAGCTCAGGGTGGAGCGGACGCCCCAGTCGCCCACCGAGAGGTCCGGCGGATCGAACCGGTACGAGAGGTTCAGCCGCAGGTGGGCCTCGGTCCGCAGGGCGACGGGCACCAGCACGCCGGGCCGGCGGGCGTCCAGGTGGACCATCACCATCCCCTGGTCCAGGGCCTGGAGAAGCCGCTCCTTCTTCTCGGCCGCCTTCTTGTCCATGGTGCCCACGCCGGGGTCCGGGCGAATCGTATCACCTCCGCCGCATGGCCCGATCCATCTCCCGCTTGGTCTCCCGCTCCTTGATGTCGCTCCGGCGATCCTCGTGCGTCTTGCCCACGCACAGGCCCAGCTCCACCTTTGCCACCGGCCCCTTGAAGTAGATGGACAGGGGGATGATGGAGTAGCCGCGCTCGCGCATCTTGCTCGACCAGCGGTCGATCTCCGCCCGGTGCATCAAGAGCTTCCGCTTGCGCAGCGGGTCGTGGCCGAAGGCGGTGGCCGCCCCGTACGGGCCGATGTGCGCGTTGTACAGGTACAGCTCTCCGTTCTTCTCCGGCAGGGCGTAGGCGTCGGAGAGGACGACCTTGCCGGCCCGGAGCGACTTCACCTCGCTCCCGGTAAGCTGCATCCCCGCCTCCACCTTCTCCTCCACCCGGAAGTCGAAGCGGGCGCGGCGGTGCTCGGCGATCAGGCGGACGGCCTGGTCCCTGGGCCTGGGCGCTCGCTCGGCGGCGCTCACTCGGAGGGCTCGCGGAGCTCCAGATTGTCGATCAGCCGGGTGGCGCCCACGTAGGCGGCCACCAGCAGCCGCGCCGGCCGGTCCGCCACCCGGATGACGTGGGCCAGCGTCTCCGAGTCCACCAGCTCCACGTAGTCGGTGCGCACGCCCTCCTCCGCCTCCAGCTCCGCCCGGACCGCGCCCACCAGCTCCCGCGCGTTCACCGTCCCGCGCTCGCACAGGGACGCCGCCGCCTGCAAGCCGCGCTGGAGCGAGAGCGCGCGCTGGCGCTCCGCGGCGGAGAGGTAGCTGTTGCGGGAGCTCATGGCCAGGCCGTCCGGCTCGCGCACGATGGGCAGGCCCACCACCTCCACGCCCAGGTTGAGGTCCTCGTTGAGCCGCTGGATGACGCGGAGCTGCTGGAAGTCCTTCTCCCCGAACAGCGCCACGTCCGGGCGGAACAGCGCCAGCAGCTTGGCGACCACGGTGGCCACACCCCGGAAGTGCCCTGGGCGGCGCTCGCCGCACAGGCCCTTGGACAGCTCCGTCACGTCCACGTAGGTCTGGTAGCCGGCCGGGTACACCTGGGCGCGCTCCGGCGCCCACACCGCGTCCACCCCCGCCTGGTCGCACTTCTTCAGGTCCCCCTCCAGGTCGCGCGGGTAGCGGGAGAGGTCCTCCTTGGGCCCGAACTGGGCGGGGTTGACGAAGATGGTGGCGGCGCAGACGTCCGCGCGCTTCTTCCCCTCCCGCATCAAGGAGAGGTGGCCCTCGTGCAGGAAGCCCATGGTGGGCACCAGGGCCAGCGTCTTCCCCTGCCCCCGGGTGCGCCGGACGAAGGCCCGCGCGTCCTCCACCGTTCGGAAGAGCTCCGCCATGCGCGCCTCGGGTTACACGGGGACGCCGTAGATCTGCACCTTCTCGCCCTCGGCCTTGTCGTCGTCCGCGGGGGAAGGGGGCGGCAGGTCCGGGTTGGAGGCCACCAGCCGGATGGTCTTGGACTTGAAGGAGTGGGCCTCGTCCGGGAACGCGTCCGTCCGGACCTCGGAGAAGAACGCCTCCGCCGCGCCCTTGATCTGCCCGTAGAGGTCCGCGTACCGCTTGACGAACTTGGGCTTGAAGTCCGGGTTCATCCCCAGCAGGTCGTAGCAGACCAGCACCTGGCCGTCGCAGTGCAGCCCGGCGCCGATGCCGATGGTGGGGATGGTGAGCCGCTGGGTGATCTGCTGCGCCAGCTCCAGCGGGACGCCCTCCAGCACCAGCGCGTAGCAGCCGGCCTGCTCCAGCGCGACCGCGTCGCTCATGATCTTCCGGGCCTGCTGCTCGTCCTTCCCCTGCACCACGTAGCCGCCCATCTTGTGGACCGACTGCGGGGTGAGGCCCAGGTGGCCCATCACCGGGACGGACGCGCGGACGATGCGGGAGACGGTCTGGGCGAACTCCTCGCCGCCCTCCAGCTTCACGCTGCCGGCCCCGCCCTCGGCCACCATCCGGCCGGCGTTGCGGACCGCGTCCTCCCAGGAGCCCTGGTAGCTCATGAACGGGAGGTCGCCCACCACGTGCGCCCGCTTCACCGACCGCGTCACCGCGCGGCAGTGGTAGACCATCTGGTCCATGGTCACCGGGAGCGTGGAGTCGTGCCCCTGGATGACCATCCCCAGGGAGTCCCCGACGAGGATCACGTCCGCGCCGGCGTCGTCGAGGATGCGGCCGAACGTGGCGTCGTAGGCCGTGACCATGCAGATCCGCTGGCCGGCCTGCTTCTGCTTCTTCAGCGTGTGGATGGTGACCTTGTCAGGCACGGTTCACCTCCCTGGAGGGTGGGCGCTGCGTTTCGCTGCCGGTGGCCGGTACGCCGTCCCCCGTCCGAGCGGGATCGCCGTTGGCCACCTGGGGAGCATAACCGGGGGTCAGCCCCGCTTGCTGTCCAAAGGGATGTAGTGCTGCGTCCCGGCGCGGTGCTTGCGGATGACCTGCACCAGGTCCTCCAGGTCCGCCTCGTTGTTCACGTAGTCGATCTCCGAGGTGTTGATCACCAGGAGCGGCGTGTCCGAGTAGTGGAAGAAGAAGTCGTTGTACGCGTGGCAGAGCTGCTCGAGGTAGGCGGCGTCGAACTTCCGCTCGAACTCGCGCGCCCGCTTCTTGATGCGGTGGAGGAGCACGTCGAGGCGGGCCTGGAGGTAGATCACCAGGTCCGGGCGCGCCACCCGCGGGTTCAGCTCGTCGTAGACGCGGTCGTAGAGGGCCAGCTCGTTGGGGTCCAGGGTGAGGCAGGCGAAGATCCGGTCCTTGGCGAACAGGTAGTCGGAGATGGTGACGGTGCTGAACAGGTCTTGCTGGAAGAGCGCCTGCTGCTGCTTGAAGCGCGAGAGCAGGAAGAACATCTGCGTCTGGAAGGCGTACTTGGCCCGGTCCGAGTAGAAGCTGGAGAGGAACGGGTTCTCCTCCACCACCTCCATCACCTTGCGAGCGGAGAAGCGCTGCGCGAGCAGGTTGGTGAGGCTGGACTTGCCGACCCCGATGGGCCCCTCGACGACGATGTAGCGGTGCTCCATCCAGCGGCCTTTTGAACGCGCCCGGGCCGATTTTCCGGCCCCGGATCGCGCGGCGCATCCAACCAGGAACGCGGGGCGGGCACAACCCACTTACCGAAATCCTCAGTGATCTTGGTGCTTTGCTTGACGGGAAATGCAGTGCCACGTATGGTCATGTCACATGAAGCGAGCGCCAAGTCGCGTCGTGGAGCTGGAGCGGACGAAGGGCCGGACGCTGGCCGAGGGGACGGCCGCGCCGGAGGAGATCGCCCAGAGCCCGATGTACGGGGTGGCGTTATTGAAGATCGCCATGGAGTTGAAGCGGACCCCCGCGGCGGGGCTGGACGACATCTTGAAGGGCGTGCTGCGCCGGATGCGGCTGGACGAGCCGGAGTTCCGGAGGTTCCTCGAGCAGAACGGCGGGCTGCTGCGGCAGATCGCGCACAAGAAGGCGCTGTAGATGGGCGCGCGTCCTCAGCCCCGGCTCGCTCGGAAGACGAAGGCGGTGCAGGTCCGGGTCGCCGCCGTCGTGGACGGGTTCTTGAGGGTGCTGCCGGCGGAGAAGAAGCCGGTGCGCGAGAAGGTCGTGCGCAAGCTGCGCCAGCTCCACCCGATGGACTGAGCCTTCAGCGCCGGAGCGAGCGGAAGAAGTCGCGGATGTCCTCGGCCAGGAGCTGCGGCTCCTCCAGCGCGGCGAAGTGTCCGCCGGAGGCCATGGCGGTCCAGCGCTGCACGTCGTAATGGCGCTCCACCCAGGAGCGCGGCGGCATGGGCGCCTCCACCGGGAAGTGCGCCACGCCGCAGGGCACCGGCACCTTCTCGTCGCGGCCGAACCGCAGCGGGGCCGACCGCGCCTCCTTGTACAGCCGCACCGAGGAGCCGATGGTCTCGGTGATCCAGTACAGCGTGACGTTGGCGAGCAGCACGTCGCGGCTGATGCGGCGCTCCAGCTGGCCGCCGCAGTCCGCCCAGTCGCGGAACTTCTCGGCGATCCACGCCAAAAGACCCACGGGCGAATCGTTGAGCGCGTAGGTGGCGGTCTGGGGGCGGGTGGACTGGAGGTGGGCGTAGGCGCCCTCCTGGTCGGTCCAGAGCTTGGCGGCGTCGATGAAGCCGCGCTCCTCCGCATCCAGCTCGCGCGCGCCCTGCCCCAGGAACGGCACGTACGAGCCGGGGACGTAGTTGAGGTGGATGCCGATGACCTCGGCCGGGTGCTGCATCGCCAGGCGGGTGGCGACGCTGGCGCCCCAGTCCCCGCCCTGCGCGCCGTAGCGGAGGTAGCCCAGCTCCTGCATCAGCGCGTGCCACATCTCGGCGATCTTCCCCGGCGTCATCCCCGGCGCGGTGGGGCGGTCGGAGAAGCCGTAGCCGGGGAGCGAAGGGATGACGACGTCGAACCCCTCTCGGGTGAGGTGGGGGATGAGGCCCTTGAGCTCCAGGAACGAGCCGGGCCAGCCGTGGGTGAGGATGAGCGGGAGCGCGTTGGACGCGGGGGCGCGGGCGTGGACGAAGTGGATGGAGAGGCCGTCGATGGTGGCCTTGAAGTGCGGCAGCTCGTTGAGCGCCTGCTCCTGCTCGCGCCAGGAGAACTGGTCCCGCCAGTGCTCGGCGAGCTCCAACAGCCACGCGCGGTCCACGCCGTACTCCCAGCGCGCGCCCTCCACCTCGTCCGGCCAGCGGGTGCGCGCCAGCCGGTCGTTGAGGTCGGTGAGGACGTGCTCCGGGATGTCGATGGTGAACCGGCGGATGTCCATTCCAGTGCCAGTCGTCATTCGCGCAAGCCGGGCGCTTCCCGGCCGGTGCGGGCCACGTACTCGGTGTAGCCGCCGCCGTAGGGGTGCGGCCCCTCCGGCGTCAATTCCAGCACGCGGTCGGAGAGCTGGGCGAGGAAATGGCGGTCGTGGGAGACGAAGAGGAGCGTCCCCTCGAAGTCGTGGAGCGCGTCGATCAGCATCTGCTTGGTGAGCAGGTCGAGGTGGTTGGTGGGCTCGTCGAGGACGAGGAAGTTGGGCGGGTCGTAGAGCATCAGCGCCAGCACCAGCCGCGCCTTCTCCCCGCCGGAGAGGACCCTCACCTTCTTGTCCGCCTCGTCTCCGGAGAAGCCGAAGCAGCCGGCCAGCGTCCGCAGCGAGCCTTCGCCGGCGCGCGGGAAGGCGTCCACCAGCATCTCCCAGACGGTGCGGTCGCCGTCCAGCACGTCCATCGAGTGCTGGGCGAAGTACCCCAGCTTCACGGACGGCCCCAGCTGCGCGGCGCCGCTGTCCGGCGCGGCCGCGCCCGCCACCAGCTTGAGGAGGGTGGACTTGCCGGCGCCGTTGATGCCCAGCACGCACCAGCGCTCGCGGCGGCGGACGAGGAAGTCGAAGTGGTCGTAGACCGTGAGGTCGCCGTAGCGCTTGCTGGCGTCCTTGAGGATGGCCACGTCCTCGGAGGAGCGGGGCGAGGGCTTGAACTCGAACTTCACCCGGACGTTGCGGCGCGGCGGTTCGACGCGGTCGATCTTCTCCAGCTTCTTCACCCGCGACTGCACCTGCGCGGCGTGGGAGGCGCGGGCCTTGAAGCGCTCGATGAAGGCCAGCTCCTTCTTGAGCATGGCCTGCTGGCGCTCGTAGGTGGCCTGCTGCTGGGCCTCGGCGACGGCGCGCTGCTTCTCGTAGAAGTCGTAGTTGCCGGAGTACGAATTCAGCTCGCCGCCGTCGATCTCCAGGATGCGCGAGCAGCTGCGGTTGAGGAACTCCCGGTCGTGGGAGGTCATCAGGAGCGCGCCGTCGTAGTCCTTGAGGAAGTTCTCCAGCCAGATGAGCGATTCGAGGTCGAGGTGGTTTGAGGGCTCGTCCAGGAGCATGGCGTCCGGCTTCATCAGCAGGATGCGGGCGAGCGCCACGCGCATCTTCCAGCCGCCGGAGAGGAGGCCCACGTCGCCCTCCACCTGCGACTCGCGGAAGCCCAGGCCGGAGAGGATGGCGCGGGCGCGGCCCTCCAGCGCGTAGCCGCCCAGCTGGTCGAAGCGGGCCTGCACCTCGCCGTAGCGCTCCACCAGGTCGTTCAGCTCGTCGGCGCGCGCCGGGTCGGCCATGGCGGCCTCCAGCTCCTTCAGCTCGCGCGCCACCTCCGAGACAGGGCCGGCGCCATCCAGCGTGCACGCCAGCACCGTCTCCCCGGCCAGCTCGCCCACGTCCTGGCGGAAGTAGCCGATGGTGACGCCGCGGTCGACGGAGACGGTCCCTTCGTCGGGGACCTCCTCCTTGACGATGTAGCGGAAGAGGGTGGACTTGCCGGCGCCGTTGGGGCCGACGAGGCCCACCTTCTCGCCGCGGTGGATGGCGGCGGAGGCGCCGACGAAGAGGATCTGGCGGCCGTGCTGGGCGCCGATGTTGTCGAGGCGGATCACCGCGCGGGTCGTCTCATATTGGCGGCGGGAGCGCCACCGCCTCAGATGCGCTGGCGCGGGCCGGCCGTACGGAGCGTGGCGTCCTCAATGGCAGCAGCGGAACGGCAGGGCGGCGACGCCTGCTCCGACCAGCACCGGCCATCTCGACAGGACGACGTCCTCCGCTCGGGAGTTGTTGCCGGAAGCGTAGCGCCGCCGCGGCTTCATGGGTCCACTCTCGGCTCGCCCAGCGCGCGCTCGATGGCGGCCAGCTCTTCGATGCCCAGGGTTTCGCCGCGCCGGGTGGGGTCGATGCCGGCGCTTTGCAGCGCGGCGGCGAGCTGCTCCGGCGTGGCGAGGCCGGAGGCGGAGCGCATGGAGTTGAGCAGCGTCTTGCGGCGTTGGGCGAAGGCGGCCTTCACCACCCGGCGGAAGCGCTCCTCGCTCCTCACCTCCGCGCGCGGGCGGGGGAGGCGGCGGAGGCGGACCACCGCGGACTCCACCTTGGGCGGCGGGTGGAAGAGGTGCGACGGGATACGGAAGAGCTTCTCCACGTCGAAGTGGTGCTGGAGGAGGACGGTGAGCACACCGGACTCGCGCGTGCCGGGCGCGGCGAAGATCCGGTCCACCACCTCCTCCTGGAGCGTGAAGACCGCGCGCGTGACGGAGGCGTACTGGTCCAGCACCTCGAAGAGGATCGGGCTGGAGAGGTGGTACGGCAGGTTGCCGGCGACGGCCACCTCCGGCACCCCCGCCAGCTCCGCGAACTTCAGGTCCGTCGCGTTGCCCGCCACCAGTTGGACGCCCGGGAGGTTCTCGCCCTCCAGCACCTTCACCAGGTCCCGGTCGCGCTCCACCGCCACCACCCGCGCGCCCGTGGCCGCCAGCGCGCGCGTGAGGTGCCCAAGCCCCGCGCCCAGCTCCACCACCGCGTCACCCGGCTGCAGCTCCACGGCCTCCGCGATGCGCCGCAGCAGGTCCGGGTCGCCCAGGAAGTTCTGCCCCCAGGAGCGCTTCGGGAGCAGGTAGTGGATCCGGAGGAGGTCGCGCGGCGAGGTCACGTCGAGAGCATTACTACAGGCGCCAGGAGGCATCCGCGCCGAGCGTCAGATCCGCGCGCTCGCCCCGGCGGAAGGCTTCGTAGCCGGCCACCGCGATCATCGCCGCGTTGTCCGTGCACAGCTTCACGGGGGGGAGGTAGACGCGGATCTCCCGCTCGGCCCCTCGCTCCTGCGCCAGCGCTCGCAGGCGGGAGTTGGCCGCCACCCCGCCGCAGATCACCAGCCGCTGCGCTTTCAGCTTCCGCGCCAGCCGGATGGTCTTCTTGGTGAGCGTGTCCGCCACCGCCTCCTGGAACGAGGCGCACAGGTCCGCCAGCGCCTGGCCCTGGGGAACGCCGTGCTTGCGGACGTGCTGCAGCACCGCCGTCTTGAGGCCGGAGAACGACCAGTCCAACTGGTCCGGCGCCGGCAGCGCGCGCGGGAAGCGGATCGCCTCCGGGTCGCCCGTCTGGGCGAGCTGGTCGATGGGCAGTCCGCCCGGGTACGGCAACCCGAGGATCTTCGCCACCTTGTCGTACGCCTCGCCCGCCGCGTCGTCGCGCGTGGAGGCGAGCAGCTGGTACTGCCCCGGCGCGCGGGCGTCGTAGAGGCTGGTGTGGCCTCCGGAGACGACCAGCCCCAGGAACGGCCACTCGGGCGGATCGTCGGTGAGGCGGATCGCCAGCAGGTGACCCTCCAGGTGGTTCACGCCGACGACGGGAATCCCGCGCGCCACCCCGATGGACTTCGCCACCTGCACGCCCACCAGCAGCGCGCCCTGCAAGCCTGGCCCGGAGGTGACGGCGATTCCCTGGAGGTCCGCCAGCGTCTTCCCGGCCCTGGCGAGCGCCTCGTGCAGCACGGGCATCACCTGCACCACGTGGTTGCGCGAGGCCAGCTCCGGCACCACCCCGCCCCACCGCCGGTGGATGTCGATCTGCGTGGAGACGACGTCGGACAGCGCGCGGCGGCCGTCCTCCACCACCGACGCACCCGTCTCGTCGCAGGAGGTCTCCAGCCCCAGCACCAGGCGCGGGCCCGGGCGCTCTTCCGTCACTGCCCCAGCTCTTTGAGCATCGCGCGCACGTCCCCGGCGGCCTCGCCGGTCGGCGCCAGCAGCAGGTACTTCTTGTACGCCTCGCGCGCGTCGTTGTTCGCCCCGGTGAACTGCTGCGCCATCCCGAGCGAGAGCCACGCCTTGGCGTTGTTGTCGTCCGCCTTCACCGCCTCCTTCAACAGGAGGATCGCTTCCTTGTAGCCGGTGCCCTGGTTGACCAGCGCCACGCCGAGGCCGCCCTTCGCCTCGACGGAGTCGGGCTTGGCGGCCAGCGCCCCGCGGAACGCCTTCACCGCGGTGACGTAGTGGTCGCCCGCGAGCGCGGCGTTGCCCTGCTTGATGAGGCGCGCGTAGTCCGCCTCGGGGGACGCGGTCGGAGGAGGCTTGGTCCCGGTGTCGCCCGCCGGCGGGGTGGTGGTCCCTGGCGTGCCGGTCGCCCCAGCCGGCGTGGTGGTGGTGCCTGGCGTGCCGGTCGCAACCGGGGTGCTCGTCGTTCCGGTGCTCGCCGGTGTCGTGGTCGTGGCGCCCGGGGTGCCCGTCGCCACCGCGGGCGTCGTCGTGCCTCCCGGCGTCGTACCCACGGCGCCCGGCGTGCCCGTCGCCACTGTCGGCGTCGTGCCCGTGGCGCCTGGCGTGCCCGCCGGCACCGCGCCTGGAGTGCCCGTCGCCACCGCCGGCGTCGTACCCGTCGCACCGGGTGTACCCGTCGGCACCGCGCCCGGGGTGCCCGTCGCCACCGTCGGCGTCGTCCCAGTCGCACCAGGTGTACCCGTCGCCGACGCCGTACCCGTGGTGCCTGGAGTCCCCGTCGCAGTCGCGGTTTCCGGCGTTCCGGTCGCGCCCGGAGAAGCCGTAGGCGTCCCCGCCGCAATGGTTCCCGTGGGCGGGGTGGGCTGCGCGTGCGAGCGCGCGCGGACGACCACCACCGCCGCCGTGGCCAGCAGCGCCCCGATCCCCAATCCAATCACCAGCGGCGCCCACCGCCGCCGCTCCCGCTTCGCCAGCGCCTCCACCTCATCGTGCGTGGACGACGCCGTCTGCGGCATGGGCACCGCCTCGATAGGCCCATCGAAGAAGGCCGCCTCGAGGGGGGCGGGCGTCTCCGTGACTTCGGCCAGAGGAGGCGGCTCGACCCCGAGTGCGTCGATCCGCGGCGAGGAGCCCTCAGCAGCCGGCGCCGGCAGCGGCACCGCGACCTGGTGCCCCGGCCTCGGGGGCGCCGGGGTCTCCTCCTCGAGCGGCGGCGGCGGCGGCGGCATCGACGGGGCTGGCACCACGGTGACCGCCGAAGCCGGCGCCAGCGCCACGCGCTGCTCGCTGGCCGCGCCACCGAACACCGGACCGCGCGGCGGCGGCGTGGGCTTCGGCGGCGAATCCGCCGGCGCCGGGGCGGTCATCCTGCCGATGGGCGTGGAGAGCGGGATCGGTTCCGGGGTCGTGAGCGGGACCGGCTCCGGCGCGAACGCGGTGATCGGCGGGGGGGGCGGCACCGGCACGTACGGCGGCAGGGGCCCGGAGAGTGGGGCGACCCCGCGCGGCGTCCCGTTCGTCTCGGACGCGGCGGGCTTCGCGGCGGGCACCAGGGGGATGGGCGTCTCCAGCGGGGTCGGCCGCTGGTCGGAGCGGATGGGGCTCGCGCTGACCGTCACCGCCGGCCTCTCCAGCGGTATCGGCTTCGCGTCGGACGGAACGGAGCCCGCGCCGACCATCACCACCGGTGTCTCCAGCGGCGTCGGCCTCGCCTCCGACGGAACGGCCCTCGCGCCGACGGTCACCGCCGGCATCTCCAGCGGCGTCGGCCTCGCCTCCGAGGGCCGCGTCAGACCCGGCGGCACCAGGGCGGGGATCGTCCCCGGCACCGGCGTGGGCGCGTACGCGGACGGCGACCACCCCGGCCCCCAGGTCGGACTGTCGAGGCTGCCGTCCGAATCGTCCTTCCCCCACCCCAACAGGAAGGCCTGCTTCGCGCGGTCGATCGCGCGCGACGGCGGCGGCCGCCCCCCGGCGAACGGGTTCTCCAGCGCCGAGACCGGGGGCTGCGGCAGCGGCGTCAGCGGCAGGTGCGCCGGCGGCGGCACCACCGGCGTCTCGGGAGCGATCGCCACGGGGAGCGGGACCGGCGCGGGAGGAGGCTCCACGAGCGCCGGGAGCATGGGATCCGACCCGCCGGGTGCGCGCGAGCGCGGCGCGAAGACGATCACGCTGGCGGGCGCCACGCCGACCGGGGCGATGGACGGCGGCCGGGACGAGGCCGGCATCGGCGGCAGGCCCAGCCCCTCCGGCACCTCCGGCTCCGCCTTGGCCAGTTGCCCGTCCAGATCGTCGTGAAGCGATGTCGGCCGGGTCGGGGGGGAGGCCGTCACCGCCGGCATCGGCGGCGCGGGAACGGGCGTGGGTCGCTTCATGTGATCCTGCGGGTTCGCCGCCGGGGGGTGGCCGCTCCCGTTGAGGGCGCCGTTCGCTCCGGCGGGCGGCGTGGGGTTGGCGATCGCGGGGCCCTGCAACCACTCCTCGATGCCGGGCTTGGGCGGCGTGGTGTCCGCCGCCGCCGAGCCGAGCTCGCGGATCAGCCCTTCGAAGTAGAGCTTGGAGATGATCCCCAGCGCGGCGAGGTCCTCGAAGTCGGACTCCTCCACCACGCGCTGCAGCGACCGCTTCCCGTCGAACAGGCGGAACAGGCCGTTCACCTCGTCCGGGATCTCCGAGAGGCGGTCGGCGAGCTGGCGGTAGTCGATCTCGAACACCGTCTCCAGCGGCGGGAGCTGCTCCAGCATCCGGCCCCAGTCGTCCAGCCGGCGCATGCCCTCCATCAGCAGCCCCTGGGTGGAGACCTCGATCCGGTCGCCGCGGTCCATGGGGCCGAACTGCACCTCGAACTTCCCCTCGAAGGTGTTCAGCATCCGGTAGAACGCGTTCTCGCCGGCCAGCCGCCCCAGCTCCGCGTCCACCACCTTGCCCTCGCGGAAGTAGATCATCCCGCGGGCGCGCTCGCCCTCCAGCGCGATGGTGCCCGTCTTGCGGCCGATCTCGAAGGTCTGGACGAGGTCTACCACCCCCATGTCCGACAGGTTCCCGGAGAAGCCGCCCTTGGTCTCCTTCTTCTCGATCCTCTCCTTCTCCGCCTTCTGGAGGATCATCTTCACCCGGGTGACGATCTCCTTGATGTAGATGGGCTTGGTCAGGTAGTCGTCCCCGCCCAGCTCCAACCCCTTCACCTTGAACTCCACCGACTTCTGGTTGGTGAGGAAGACGAAGGGGATGTTGCGGAACCGGTCGTCACCCTTGAGCACGCGGCACAGCTCGAAGCCGTCCATCTCCGGCATCTTGGTGTCCGCGAGCACCAGGTCCGGCGGGGAGATCTGCACCTTCTCCAGGGCGTCGCGCCCGTGAACGGCCGTGGTGACGGAGAAGCCCGCCTTCTTCAGGCTGACCTCCATCACGCGCAGGCTCTTGGCGTCGCTGTCGACGAGCAGAAGATGCTGCTTGGCCACGGTCGGATGATCGGGGGGCGTTTGCAGTGGTGTCAACGTTTGCGGCCCGGCGGCATCCCGCCTGGCGACCGCCGCACCGAGCGAGCATCATGCCGGAAGGCAATGAACGGGGGAGTGAGATGAAGGGGCCTAAACGGCGCTTCACGCGCAAGACCCTGCAAGTGGAGTTCCGGGGCCGGGACGCCGAGGGGGTCGGGGTGCTCCTGTTCGAGACGGCGGACCTTTCCGCTGGGGGTACCTTTCTCAAGAGCGACCTGCTCCTGGAGGAAGGTGAGACGTTCTCGTTCGAGTTCCGGGTTCCGGGCGCGGACCGGTCGTTCACCGCCCAGGCGCGCATCGCCTGGGTCCGGCGCTTCCCGGCGAACGGGCAGCCGGCCGGGATGGGCGTGGAGTTCCTGGCGATGAGCGACGAGGACCGAGGAGCGCTGGAGCAGTTCCTGGCGTAGCGGGCCGTAGCAGTGGCTACCGGCCGAAGAGGCCGCCGCCCTTCTTGGGAGGGGCGTTCTTCTTCCGCATCTCGATCAGGCGCAGCTCCTGGTTGGCCTCGAGGTGCTTGGGGTTGGCCTTGACCGCCTCGCGGAAGTGGCGCTCGGCGCGGTCCATGTCGCCCTCCACGCGGGCGATCACCCCCAGCTGGTAGTGGCCGCGGTCGCACAGCGGGTCGTTGCGGACCGCGTCATTCATCAGCTGCTTGGCGCGCGCGCCCTCGGCCTTGCGGGTGGGATCCATGTAGATGGCCCAGGCCTTGGCCGCCAGGTAGGTCGCCCGCGGGTCCAGCGCGTACGCCCTGTCGTACTGCTCCTCGGCGGCGGCGAAGTCGCGCTTCTTGAAGAAGATCTCGCCCTTCTTGTAGATGTCCGCCGCGTCGGTGGCGGCGCGGCCTCCGGCGCCGCTCGCGGTCCCGGGCGAGGTGGGGCCGCGGCTGGGCGCCGCGCCGGACTGGGCGGCCGCCTTCTGGGTCATCAGGTACGACTGGCGCTTGGCGTCGTCGTAGAGGACCTCGTAGGCCTCGCGGATCGACTCGAAGACGGCGTTCATCTTCGAGGAGAGATCGGCGAGCGACGGTGGGAGCCGGTCCGGGTGGAAGACCTTGGCCAGCGCGAGGAAGGAGGTCTTCACCTGCTCCTTGGAGGCGTCCCGGTGCAGCCCCAGGACGCCGAAGTGGTCGTGGCCGGGGCCGGAGCGGAGCAGGCGGAAGCGGAATTCGATCTGCTCGGCCAGGCGCTGCTCGTCAGGGCCGCGCTCGCCGGGCGCGACGGGCGGGGAGACCGGCTCCGGGGACGGCACGTACGCGGGGGTCTGGCCGGACGGGCGGGGGCCGATGGGCGTGCCGAGGTTCTCCATGGCGCGCCGGAGGAGCCGCTGCCGCCGCAGCCTCGCCGCCTCCGCCGGGTCCGATGGATCTCCTGCCACGCGCTCGTCCTCTCCCAGGAACTCCTCCAGATCGGAGAGATCCTGGTCGGACCAAGTTTCATCGCTCAGGGGCGGGATGTCACCCGTGCCTGCGTTCGGGGCCGGCGGCGAGAGCGGGCCGGAGGAGATGGCCTCGATCTCCGCCTCGACCGTCGCCTCCGGAGGCAGCTCCATCACCTCCGTCACCTGGCCCGTGGCCTGGCGCACCGCGGGCTGGGCGAAGTCGACGATGTTCTCCAGGTGGGCGTCCACCTTCTTGAGGGCTTCCTCGAAGGAGGCGCTGAGCTCGTCCTGGTTGGACTGGTCGAAGCTGACGATCCGCCAGAGGTCCGCCTCGGGCTGGCGGCCGGGGGCGGGGGCGGGCGTCGTCGCCGGGCCGGCCTGACCAGGGGAGTTGATGGTCCAGACCTTCTCCAGCGGCGAGGCGGTGATCGGCTGCCAGGGGAAGGCGGGGACGTTGGGGTCGGTCGACGTCTCGGGGGACGTCCCCAGCGGTTGGGGCTTCGCGGGTGCCCGTGGCTCGGGAGGCGGCGCGGGGGGGGCGGCGACCTCCGAGGGGGAGAGCTCGATGGTCGCCTCGTCGACCGGCTCGACCTGGGTCAGCGGGAGGGGGGCGACCTGCGGCGCCTCCTCCATGGGAATCCAGGCGGCCGACTGGTGCTCCGGGAAGTGCGTATCCCAGCCGGGCTCGGCGGGCGCGGCCTCCTGCGGGGGCGGCTCCGGCGCGACCGGTTCGGCGGGCGGGGGCCACGGTTCCGCGGCGGCCCATTCGGTGGGCTGCTGCGGGTCGGGCGGGGGTTGAGGCTGGGGCTGGGGCTGATCCAGGAGCCAGGCGTCATCGTCCGAGGAGGAGGAGCGGGAGAGCGCCTCCTGGACCTCGCGGAGGACGTCGTCCTGCGCGCGGGTGCGGGCTTCTTGCATCGCGCGCTCTTCGTCCTCGCGGGAGATGGGGAGGGGCTCCGGCTCCGGTGCGGGAGGATCTTCCGGGAAGGGAACGCGGACCCGGTCGGTGTCGGAGGAGATGAAGTGGCGGGAGATGTTGGGCGGGAGGCCGGGATCGGTCTTGGTGCGCCAGTCCGCGGTTTCGGAGGTTTCGGTGGCTTCGACCTTGGGGAGCTCCTCGAGGAGGTCGGTCGAGGCGATGGGCGCGATGGGGGGGAGGTAGGTCGCGGGCGGCGGCGGCGGCGGCGAGGCGAGGTCCGCCGAGGTGATCAGCGGGAGTGGGGTTGGCGTGGGCGGAGGTCCGCCGGGGGCGCCCAGGGACTCCGCGGCCAGGCGCATCGCCTCGGCGAGGTGGGCGGCGTCCTCGGTGAGCTCGCGGTGATCGGCGAGGCGCGAGGCTTCGTCTTCGGAAGTGGCGGGGGGCTGGGTCCAGGTGGACTGGGGGTCCGGCGTGAACCACTGCGCCTCCACCGCCCGGTCCTGCTCGGCGCGGAGCCGCTCCTGCTCCGCCCAGCGCGCCTCGGCGAGCTGACGTTCCTGGGCCTCGCGCTCTTCTTCGGCCCACTTCTCCTGGACGAGCTCGGCCGGGTCGGCGAGGCGCCCGGGGTCGGTTGTGGGCTCCTGGGGGGGTGAGGATTCGGCGAACCAGTCCTCCTCGAGGAGGCGATCGCGCTCGACCGGGCGGGCGGCTTGGGTCTGGCGCGCCTCTTCGGCGACCCGCTGCTCCTCGGCGAGGCGGGCTTCCTCCGCGAGCCGCTGCTCTTCGGCGAGCCGCGCTTCCTCCGCCTGGCGCGCCTCTTCCGCGGCCCGCTGCTCCTCGGCGAGACGGGCTTCCTCTGCGAGTCGCTGCTCTTCGGCGAGCCGCGCCTCCTCGGCCTGGCGCGCCTCCTCATCGGCCCGTTGCTCCTCAGCGAGGCGGGCTTCCTCCGCCAGCCGCTGCTCTTCGGCGATCCGCGCCTCCTCGGCCTGGCGCGCCTCTTCATCGGCCCGTTGCTCCTCAGCGAGGCGGGCTTCCTCCGCGAGCCGCTGCTCTTCGGCGATCCGCGCCTCCTCGGCCTGGCGCGCTTCCTCGGCAGCCCGTTGCTCCTCAGCGAGGCGGGCCTCCTCCGCGAGCCGCGTCTCCTCTGCCTTCCGCGCCTCTTCGGCGACCCGCCGTTCCTCAGCGAGTCGTTCCTCTTCGAGCCGCTTCTCCTCAGCGAGGCGGGCTTCCTCGGCGAGCCGTTGCTCCTCAGCAAGTCGCTCTTCTTCGAGTCGCTTCTCCTCAGCGAGGCGGGCTTCCTCGGCGAGCCGTTGCTCCTCAGCGAGTCGCTCTTCTTCGAGTCGCTTCTCCTCAACGAGGCGAGCCTCTTCGGCGAGCCGTTGCTCCTCAGCGAGTCGCTCTTCTTCGAGTCGCTTCTCCTCGGCGAGGCGGGCTTCCTCGGCGAGCCGTTGCTCCTCAGCAAGTCGCTCTTCTTCGAGTCGCTTCTCCTCGGCGAGGCGGGCCTCTTCGGCGAGTCGCTCTCCTTCCAGCCGCTTCTCCTCGGCCAGCCGTGCTTCTTCCGCGAGTCTCGCTTCCTCCGCCCGCCGTTCTTCCTCCAGCCGCTTCTCTTCGGCGATCCTCGCCTCCTCCGCCCGCCGCTCCTCCTCCAGCCTCCGCTCCTCGGCGATCCGCGCCTCCTCCGCCAACCTGGCCGCCTCCGCGACCCGCGCCTCCTCCGCCGCCTTCCTCGCCGCCTCCTCCCGCGCGCTCTCCTGGAACCACGCCATCGCCTCTTCGGCCTGCCGCCTCTCCTCCGCCCGCCGCTCCTCTTCGATCCTCCTCGCCTCCGCCTCGGCCTCGGCGCGGACGCGCGCCTCCTCCGCCAACCGCTCCGCCTCCCTCCTTCGCCACTCCTCTCCCTCCACCCGCTCCAGCTTCCCCGACAGATCGAGCACCCTCAGGAGCGCGGCCTGCGACGGCGTGAGCCCGCTCAGCGGCCCGAACTCCCGCAGCGTCTCCAGGAGCTCCCGGTCGCCCTCCTCCTGGAGCCAGTCCTCGCACGCCCCCACGTCGGCGCACCGAAACACCGCGTCATCCACCTCCGCGCCGCCCGCCTCGAACACGGCGCGCACCACCCTCATCCCGGGGAGCGGATCGAACGCGGGCTCGACCGCGGTTTCCTTGAACGACGCATCGCTCGCCAGCTCCGCCATGCTCCGCACGTTCGACAGCAGGTGCAGCTCGTGCGCGGTGCCGGTCGACGTCCCCAACTCGTGCAGGTCCTCCTCGCCCAGCTTCCCCGCATCCCCCCGCGCCCACAGCGCGTCCAGCGTCGCCAGGTCGATCCGGTGCCCGCCGAGGAGCGACTGCGCCATTCCCTGGTACCCGAACGTCACGTCCGCGGTGACCAGGTCCCCATCCCGGAACCCCAGCACCGACACGCGCCCGCCCGCGCGCATCCGCACCTCGCCGGTGGCGCGCGTCTGGTGGGCTTTGAAGACGGCTTCCGCGACGGGGAGGACGGACATGGGTCCTCCAAGTCTACCCCCACCCCATAGAGATCTGCCGGAGGGCCTCGTACGCCGCGATCCCCACCGCGGTGGACAGGTTCAAGCTCCTCCGCTGGGGGAGCATGGGGATGGAGAGCGCCCGCCCGCTACCTCCCTGTAGCACCGCCTCCGGCAACCCCGTGGTCTCGGCCCCGAACACCAGGTGATCGCCCTCCTCGAACCGCGCGCCCCACAGCGGCGCCTCCGCCCTCGCGGTGAACAGGAACCGCCGTGCGCCCGGAAAGGCGGCCAGGTACGCCTCCCAGTCCCGGTACAGCGCCAGGAACACCTCCGGCCAGTAGTCCAGCCCCGCCCGCTTCAACCACCGGTCCTCGATGGAGAACCCCAGCGGCTCCACCAGCACCAGCTTGCACCCGGTGACCGCGCACAGCCGGGCCACGTTCCCGGTGTTGGGCGGGATCTGCGGGGAGACCAGCACCAGGTGCAGCGGGCTCTGGAGTGGCTTCAGCTTCAGCATAGACTTCGCGCCGCGATGCTCCGGGTGGTGAACGCGAGCCGTGGCACTGTACTGGCGGACCGGGCCGCGTGGGCGCGGTCGTTCGGCGCGCGCCTCAAGGGGCTCCTCGGGCGGTCGGGGCTGGCGCCCGGCGAGGGCCTCCTCATCGAGCCCTGCTCCAGCATCCACATGTTCTTCATGCGCTTCGCCATCGACGCGGTCTTCCTGGATGCCGACCGGCGCGTGGTGCGCCTCTTCCAGCGCCTGCCGCCCTGGTCGGCGACGCCGCGGGTGGGGGGCGCGCGGTCGGTGCTGGAGCTCCCGGCGGGGGCCGGTGAGGCGAGCGGGACCCTCCCGGGCGACCTCCTCCGGGTCGAGGAAGCTTGACGCCTTCTCGTTTTGACCCATTTTTCCGCCGTCTGTTACTGTCCTCCGCCGCGCTGGGCACCCCAACCGAAAAAAGCGAGAGATGCGCATCGAGGTCGCCGGGCTTTCCCACGTCGGGATGAAGCGGAATCACAACGAGGACTCGTACCTCCTGCTCCCGGACGAGATGTTGTTCTGCGTCGCGGACGGGATGGGCGGGCACTCCTCGGGCGAGATCGCGTCCAAGATCGCGGTGGATGAGCTGGCGGAATTTTTCAGGCTCACCTCCCGCGACCTGGAGGCGACCTGGCCGTTCAAGATGGACAAGACGCGGAACTACGACGAGAACCGGCTCGCCACCGCGATCAAGCTCGCCAACGTCCGCATCTTCGAGCGCTCCAACTCCGAGCAGAAGTACAAGGGGATGGGGACCACCATCGTCTCCGTCCACTTCGCGCAGAACACCGCGTACGTGGGGCACGTGGGCGACAGCCGGGTCTACTTCTTCCGCGCCGGCCAGCTCCGCCAGGTCACCGAGGACCACTCGCTCCTCAACGACTACCTGAAGGCGAAGAAGCTCTCCCCCGAGGAGATCGAGGCCTTCCCCCACAAGAACGTCATCGTCCGCGCGCTGGGGATGAAGGACACCGTGCAGGTGGACGTGAGCCGCCTGGAGCCGCAAGAAAACGATGTCTTCCTGCTCTGCTCGGACGGGCTGAGCGGGATGGTGCCGGACCCCCAGATCCAGGAAGTGCTCCAGTCGCAGGTGGACCTGGAGCGGGCGTGCTCGCAGCTGATCGACCTGGCGAACGCCGCCGGCGGCAACGACAACGTGACCTGCATCCTCACCCGCTACCACGCGGCGTGAGCGTGAGCGGCGCGGGGATCCGCTCCGCGCCCCAGGCGATCGCCTCCACCAGCTCCTCGCCCGCGGCGATCCGCGTGTCCTCCATCACCGCCACCCGGTTGAGCCGCGCGCCCTCCGCCACCTCCGCCCGCGGGCCGACGTAGACCGCGGAGCCGATGCTGGCGCCCCGCGCCACGGAGCACCCCTCGTCGAACAGCGCCGGCCCCGCCACCCCGCCCTCGACCGCCGCGCCCGCCCGCGCCCACGCGTTGCCCGCCCTCGCGGCGCCGTCGAAGGGAGATGCGCCGGGGAACCGCTCCGTGGGCACCTGGCCGAAGAGGAGGTCGCGCTGCGCGGCGAGGTAGCGCGACGGCGTGCCCAGGTCCGACCAGTACGCGCGCACCACCGCGCCGTGCACGCGCAGGCCGCGCTCCAGCAGCCGCGGGTAGACCTGCCGGTTGATGTCCTCCGGGCCGGCGGGGGACATCGCGTCCAGCACCGCGGGGGACATCACGTGCACGCCGGTGAAGTGCCAGGGCGAGAGGCGGTCTCCCCCCGGCCCGTGACCGGCGATCTTCCGCACCGAGAAGTCGGGCGCGCACTCCACCGCGGCGAACTTCTCCCCTTCCGGCATCGGCAGCAGCACCATGGTGGCCGCCGCGCCGGACGCCCGGTGGGCGGCGACCACCTCGCGCACGTCGACCGCGAACAGGATGTCCCCGTTCATCACCACGAACGGGTCGGACTCGCCCAGGAACTTCGAGAGCCCGCGGATGCCGCCGCCGGTGCCCTGGATCTCCCCGACCTCGCGGCTGACCTCCAGGGTGAGCCCGAACCGCGCGCACTCGGCGGCGGCGGTGGCCTCCATCACCTCGGGCAGGTGGAAGGTGTTGATCCCCACCCCGGCGACGCCGGCCGCCTTCAGCGCCGCCAGGTGGTAGCGCAGCAGCGGCGCGCCGAGGAGCGGGATGGCGGGCTTGGGCCAGCGGTTGGTGAGCGGGCGCAACCGGGTGCCCAACCCCGCGCACAGCACCATCGCGCGCACGGCTACCCGACCTCGGGCACGTAGCGGGCGACGATCTCCCGCATCGCGGACAGCTCGCTCCGGCGGCCGAGCGCGGACTGCACGTAGCGCAGCGAGGCCGGGATGGAGACCAGGAAGCCCGGGTTCCCCTTCACGCGGTTGATGAACTCGAAGCGGCCGGCGTCCTTGAGCTTGCGCTGGACGGTGAGCAGGTCGAAGAAGTCCTTGAACGGAGCGGGGTCGATCTTCTCGCCCGTCTCGCGCTGGAAGGCGGCGAGGTACCGGTCGAGCATCCGGTCCACGAACGCCCAGTCCAGCTCCACGTAGCTGTCGCGCAAGAGCGCCACCAGGTCGTACTGGCGCGGGCCCATCAGCGCGTCCTGGAAGTCGATCACCACCAGGTCGCCGTCCTTCACCATGATGTTGCGGCTCTGGTAGTCGCGGTGGGTGAAGCCGCGCGGCTCCTCCGCCAGGCGGCGGGCGATCTGCCGGAAGTGCCGGTCCAGCTCGGCGCGCTCGGCGGGGGTGGGCTTCTTGCCGCTCCACGCCTCCAGGCCCCACTCGCGGAAGTGGTGCAGCTCCCAGTCGTAGAGGTCCTCGTCGAAGGCGCGGGTGAAGGCGAGGCAGGCCGGGTCCCGCTCCTGCTCCGCGCGGGCGCGCAGCCGGGCGAGCAGCTCCACCGCCCGCCCGTACAGCTCCTCGCGGCGCTTGCCGCCCTCCAGCGCCATCTCGAAGGTGACGTCGCCCAGGTCCTCCAGGACCATCATCCCGGCCGGCTCGTCGTAGCGGAGGATGGCCGGGACGCGGACCTTCAGCCGGTCGAGGTAGCGGTGGACGTTGACGAAGGGGAGCTCGGCGGGGGCGTCGCCCTTGGTGGCCTCCTCGCTCTTCTTGGAGGCGTCGGGCGGCATCACCATCACCACCCACGAGCGGGGCGGTTCGCCGACGCGGTAGTAGGAGCGGTTGGAGGCGTCGCCCTTGAGCTTCTTGATCGGCGCGGCGCCGGCGCGGGCTCCGGTGGCCTGCTCAACCTGGGTCCGGAGGGCGTCGTCGAGTTCCATCTGCTGCGGGACGTTAAGAGGGGGCGGCGCGGCGCTCAAGATTACCGCGGGCCGGTCCGCTTGAGCGGCAGCAGGTCGAACGGGAGGGCCACCAGCGTCTTGAAGCCGCGGACCTCGGCGGGGACGCGGCGCATGCTCTCCTCGCCGAAGCCCTGGGTGGTGGCGATGATGATCACCTTCTCCCCGGCGTCGCTCGTCCCCGGGCCGATGTGGTGGATGCCGCGGACGCCGAACAGGCGCTGGATGCACTCGTCCACCGCCTCCATCAGCTCCGGATCCTCCTCCTCCTGCTCCTGGTCGCCGCCTCCGCCGTCGTCCTCCGTGTAGAGCTCGCCGGGCTCCTTGGCGTTCTCCAGCATCTCGTAGAGGGTGCCCTTGGGCTTGTCGCCGCCGGGGAGCGGCGGGGGCTGCACGGCCAGCTTCTCGGTCTTGCGGGTCAGGATGGAGCTGGAGCCGCCCAGGGCGCGCTTCTCGGCGGCGGCCTTGGCTTCGGCCTCGCGGCCCTTCTGGGTCTCCTTGGCCTCGCGGGTCTCCTTCGCGTCGTGGGTGGAGGGGCTCTCCGCCTCGCCCCAGAGGTTCGGGCTTTCCGCCTCCGCCTGGGGAGGCTGCTCCTGGACGGCCGGGATGATGAGGGTGCGGCCGCGCTTGGGGGCGGACTCCTGGGGCCGCTCCACCCCTCCAGCCTGGAGGCCGTCGCCGTCGAAGTAGCCCTTCTGGGACCAGTCCACGTCCTTCAACTTCTTCTTCTGGGCCTTGGGGTCCTGGGGGGGCTGGGACTGGACGGCGCCGGACTTGGTGCCCACGGCGGGGAGGGAGGGTTGGGTGACGCGCGCAGGCTGCCCGCCGGTGTTCACCGGAGGCTGACCGCCCAGCTTTGGTGGCATGGTCTTGGCCACGGCCGTTATCTTACGAGGCCCCATGTATCTCGACTATGGCCGTTGCCCTTGTTCGGGCGTTTACGAGCGGAGGTTCGTCGAGGTCCGCATGAACGTGGGGAACAAGGTGGTCGTCCTGACCGGCGTCCCCCAGGGCGCCTGCAAGGTGTGCGGGTCGCGGGTGTACAAGACGGACATCCTGGAGCGGATCGAGTCGCTCATGAAGGGCGAGCGGTTCCTGGTGGGCGTCGGCTCCGAGCGGACGTGAGCGGCGGATGCGCGTCATCGTCCGCCCACCTGGCGACGCCTTCCGCAAGGCCCTGTCCGATCACCATGGGCCGAGCGTGCTGGACCCGGAGCGCGCGCGGAGACAGCACGCGGCCTTCGCCGCCGCCCTCGAGGCCGCCGGCGCGCGGGTCGAGCGGCTTCCGCCCGACCCCGACCTGCCGGACGCGACCTTCGTCTCCGATACCCTCCTCGCCTTCCCGCCGGAGGGTCCGACCCGGCTCCTGGTCATCACCCGGCCGGTTGCGCCGTCCCGGCGCGGGGAGGTGGAGGCGGTCGCGGCCCGGGCGCGCGCCCTGGCGCCCGGCGCGCGCGTGGTCGAGATCCGGGAGCCGGGGACGGTCGACGGCGGCGACGTGATCTGCTTCGGGGATCGCGTCGCGGTCGGGCTCTCGGCGCGGACCAACCGGGAGGGCGCCGGCCAGCTGGCCGAAGCGATCCGGCCGCTCGGGTACCGCGCGTTCCTCTGCCCGGTGCAGGGCCGGCTGCATCTCGCCACGGCGGTGACGCCGCTCGGGCGCGACCGGATGGTGGGCACGCCCGCGGGCTTCGAATCGCTCGACGCCGCGGGTGCGGCGGACGGCGTCGAGCGCCTGGTGCTCCTGCCGGACGAGCAGCCTGCCGCCAACGTCCTGGCGCTGGGGAACCACTGCCTGATGGTCTCCGGGCATCCGCGCGTCGCCGATCTCCTCCGGAGCGCGGGGCACGCCGTCGCCGAGCTGGAGCTGGACGAGTTCGTCCGCGCCGACGGCGGCCCGACGTGCCTGGTCGCGATGGTCCCCTGAGCCGCGCGGCATTGATCGCCCCTCACCGGACCGGCTACAAGCGCGCGCCCATGACGAT
>Ga0134122_10000722_pt1 | contig 22916 bp, 22 predicted proteins | sample KB302_FD_96461 | JGI IMG/M metagenome (GOLD analysis project Ga0134122, IMG submission 96461) | Terrestrial soil microbial communities without Nitrogen fertilizer from Kellogg Biological Station, Michigan, USA - KB3-0-2 | ecosystem: Environmental > Terrestrial > Soil > Unclassified ...
AAGGCGCGCCCCGTGGGCGAACGCATGAGGTTGAGGGCGCCGACGATGATGACGGCCAGTACGCACAGGCACAAATAATAGAAGGAAACGTGGTTGGTCGGAACCTCGACCCCCCACACTTGCAACGTCCGCACGCGCAAGCCCTCATTGCCGTGCGTGACGCTCTCCCAACGGGCCAAGATCTCCTCGACGATGAAGGCGAACGAAATCGTGGCAATCAGCAAGTAGATGCCATGCAATCGCAGAGCCGGAAAGCCGACCACGGCACCGATGATGCCGGTGAGCACCCCGGCCCAGAGAAAGTAGCCAAGGTGTGGGAGCCACAGTTTGCTGGCGCCGATCCACGGCAGATTGAAGTCGAGATGGAAGAGGCCGGCGCCGGCGAACGGTACCCCCTTCGATTGCAGATAGGCCGTGGTATAGGCGCCGATGGCGAGGAAGGCGGCGTGGCCGAGCGAGCCCTGGCCGGTGAAGCCCGTCAGGATCATCAAGCCGACGCCGACGATGGCGTAGATGAACACGAACACGAACTGGCTCTGTAGATATGAACTCAAGACCAGCGGCGCCGCGAAGAGCGCGCCAAACAGTAGCGCGTACGACCAAAGCTGGCCGCGATGCTGAATCAGGCGGATGTCCTGGTCGTAGGTGGTCTTGAAGAAGAATTGCATGCCGCGACCCGCTCGAGCTTAGACCTTCTTGCGCGCCACCATGCCGAATAGACCTTGTGGTCTCAGCAGCAACACTCCGAGCAGGACGACGTAGGGTGCCACGTCCTTCCAGCCGGCCGGCAGGTAGAAGCCGGCCATGGTTTCGATCACGCCAATGATGACGCCGCCGGCAAGCGCACCGGGAATGGAGCCGAAGCCACCTAGCACCGCAGCGGGAAACGCTTTGAGCCCGAGCACCAGCCCGACGTTGGTGTGGATGAAGGTGATGGGCGCCAAGAGGACGCCGGCGCAGGCCGCCACCATGGCACTGATCGCCCAGATCAGGGACACGACGCGCTTGACCGGAATGCCCATGTAGTAGGCGGCCAGCATGTTCTCGGAGGTCGCGCGCATGGCGGTGCCGAGCCGCGTCTGGTTGAAGAAGACGTAGAGGAGGGCGCACAGGATCACCGTTGCCACGATCACCGAGAGCTTGTCGTGCGCCAGCACCAGGTTGCCGATGCGGATCACTCCGGACGCAAAGGGATTGTCAATCTTGAGGTCATCGGTGCCCCAAATCATACCAGCGGCCGAGCGCAAGAAGTAGCCGAGCCCGATCGTCGCCATGACGATGGCAAACTGCGGATAACCCAGGATTGGCCGCACCAGCAGGCGCTCGATCAGCATGCCGAGCAGACCCATCGTGACGACGGCCAGGACAAATCCCGACCAGTAGCTGAAGCCCAGGAGCGAGATGAAGGTGTAGGCGAAAAAGCCACCCAACATCATCAGATCGCCTTGCGCGAAATTGACGACCTCGGTGGCCTTGTAGATGAGCACGAAGCCGAGCGCGATCAGTCCGTAGACACAACCGAGCGCAATACCACTCACCAGCTGCTGAATGAAATCCAGCATGCCGCTGCCGTCTCCCTAATGTTCGGCTGGCGCCGCTCGTGGCCCCCGCCCCCCATGGTATTGACTGCGCCGCTTCTTTGCCGTCGGCAATCGCTAGACTGCGCGAATGAGCGTTGACAGTCGAGCCTCTTTTTCGCCTGGCGCGGGACTTGCCGGGGCCTGCGCACAAGGGCCGCGTCCGGTCCATGGGCCAGTACCTGGGGCCAGTACCTGGGGCCAGTACCTGGGGCCAGTACCTGGGGCAGTACCTGGGGCCAGTACCTGGGGCCAGTGGATGGGCCAGTCGATGGGGCCAGGGTATGGGCTAGGGGTATGGGCCAGGACCGCCGCCGGCGCCGCCCGCCCGTGCTCGTCCCCGGTGCTAGCGAACGTGGCGGGGCCTGGTGCCAGCCAGCCTGGGCCGTCGCGGCCACAAATCCGGCCAAAGGGCTGGCTTACCTGCGAATCGGATTTGATCGGCGGAGCAGGGAGCGCCCGACCCATGACCACCCCTCCGAGCGTACGCCCGCGCAGGCTCGCGTCGTTGCCGCCTTTTGCCATGGCGCTGAGCCTCTGGGCCCTGCCAGGCGCGCACGCCTTGGAAGAGGGGGTTGGTGAGAAGAAGGCCCTCGATGCCTGCGATCGCAAGCTTTGCGCCATGCTGGTGGAAAAAAATCCCCGCGGTGAGGACCTCAAATGCACCCTCACCAAGACCTGGGCGAAGGCCACGATCAAATCGGCCGAGACACAGACCACCAAATGGGGCTTCGGCGACGCGCGCTGCACGGTTCAGCTCAGCATGAGCCGGGCCGAGCTGGTTGCCGCCCTGACCTCGCCCGAATACAAGCTGAGGGCGCCCCCGCACACGGTCGATTGCTTGATCGAGGAGGAGGGCGGGGCCAAGCCGATCAAAGCCACGCTCGCCCCGAAAATCGAGTTCAAGAACGGCAAAGCGGAAAAGGTGCGCATCAATCTGCAAAAGATCGATGGTCCGTTTGCCATCACCGGTGTGCTGTCGGCGGCGGCGACCTTGGAAGACCGCATCGGCCTATTCCATCGCTCGATGGTCAAGTCGGTCAATCGCTACATCGAAAAGCACTGCGTGAACCTGCTGGCGACGGCCGCCAAGGACGGGGCGGGCAAGAAGTAGAGGGCACGAAGCGCCGCCGCAGCGGTTCACGCAAAGTTTTTTGGTCACCCGATCCGGTCCATGCTAGCGGCCGTATCCGTCCCCAGGAGCCGAGGATCGAACCCACATGCGAGAGCACATTTCAACGGCTGGCGCAAAGCTGCGCGCCCGGCTTGCCGGCGCGTTGGCTTTCACGATGATGTGGGCGATGACGAACTCCCTTCCGACAGCAGCCGACAGCGCCAAAGCCCTTGCCTACGACTTCAATTTCGAGGCCATCGAGGGCGGTCGGATGCCGCTTAAGCAGTGGCGCGGCAAGGTCCTTCTCGTCGTTAACACCGCCTCCTTTTGCGGCTTCACGCCCCAGTACGAGGGGCTGCAGGCCCTCTGGCAGCGCTACGAAGCCAAAGGTCTCGTCGTGGTCGGGGTGCCGTCCAATGATTTTGGCGGTCAGGAGCCCAACGCCGAGGCGGAAATCCTCGGCTTCTGCAAGGGCGCCTACAACGTCAGTTTTCCGCTCACGAGCAAGCAGGTGGTGGCTGGCCCCCAGGCGCATCCCTTCTATCGCTGGGCCGCCGATACGCTCGGCGCCGGAGCCGCGCCAAAATGGAACTTCCACAAGTATCTCGTCGGTCGGGACGGCCGCTTGATTGGCGCCTTTGGTACGCAAGTGACGCCCCAAGCTCGGGAGTTGATCCAAGCCGTCGAGGCCGCCCTGGCTAAGAACTGACGGCCGGCGCTACTTGCTGGCCTGCAGCGTTGCGCAAAAGTGGTCAAACTGTTCCTTGCTCCACTTCAGGCTGCTGTTCCAGCCCTGTCGACACTCCTCGACCGTCGGATTGATCACAATCGTGGCCCCCGGCTGGGCCTGCGGGTTTCCAGGGGGCGGGGTGGGATTGGTGGGGCCGGGTTGGGGTGATGGCGCTCCCTGGCCCAGGCTGGCGCCGACGCTGGCGCCCAACAGCAGCGCGGCGCTCGACGCGATGGCAAGTGCACGAAACATTTTTGACCTCTGGTTGTGTGGCCGCGAGCGCCCGAGGCGCATGTCCTGCAGCCTGAACGTGCCGGCGCCGGCCCAGTTCCCGGGGAACATTGCGCGGAACCCTCTGCTCACGCTCACGTTTCATGGGTGACACCGCTGGAGCGAACCCATGAGCTTTGAAGACAAGGAGGCTGAGCTCGGTCTGTTGCTGACGCGCATGCAGAACGAGCCCGAGGATCGCCACGAGCTCTATTTGCAGATCAGACAGACGCTCAATGAGCTCAAAGCCTACGGCATGCCGCTACCCGACACGCTGGTAAAGCTCGAGCGCCAATTGGAGGCCGAATTCGAGGCCGAGAAGGATACCTGATAGGCTCTGGCGGCGCCGCCAATCCACGCTTCCGGCGGCGCCACCGAGCTCGGCTTAGAGCACCAGAGCCGCGCGCGCCAGCCGGCGCGAGCGTGTGGCCTTGCGGCATAGCCCGGCGATCTCGCGTTCGGCCGACTTCAGGTCACGCGCGGCGCCCGCCGCTGCGCAAGGGTCGGTGTAGCAGCGCCAGTGATAGCCGACGCGCCTCCCGATCTTGATCGCCGATCCAACCGGCAAATGCGGATCATCCTCGAAAAAGTTAACAACGCCCGTGTGGCGGCAACGTTTTTTGGACAGCATCTGACCCTCTTGTGCACCGTCGTTGGCCTTCCCCTCCTTCGCGCGCCGTCTCTAACCAGAAAGTGTGACGAGCCTGCGACTGCCGCGAGCGCCCCGTGGCGACCTAGCGCAGACCCGCTAAAAAAAGCGTTGCCTGACGCTCGCGCTTGAGGTGGGAATTGCGGGCGCGCCGCGGACGGCGCTTGAGGAGGATGCTGGCATGCCAGACAAGGCTCAGCGCGCAAGTCGCGCCGGTGCCATGGCGCGGGCGCGCACCTATGTGGAAAGCGGCGCGTTTGAGACGGATTTGGCCCGGCGCGTCGCCTTCAAAACCGAGAGCCAGAAGCTGCCGGCTAGCCTGCCCCAGCTTCGCGCCTATCTGACTGAGGAGATGGTGCCGGCGTTCACGCGCCTTGGTTTTGCAAGCCGGATCTACGATAACCCGCTTCCCGGCCAAGGCCCGGTTCTGCTGGCCAGCCACTTCGAGGATGCCAGCCTGCCGACCGTTATCGGCTATGGACACGGCGACGTAATCCGTGGGCTTGAGGACCAGTGGACGAAGGGCAAGGGCCCGTGGACCGTGGCTCGCGATGGCGAGCGTGTTTACGGACGCGGCACGGCCGATAACAAGGGCCAACACACCATCAACATGGCTGCGCTCGAAGCCGTGAAGGCCGAACGCGGCGGCAGGCTCGGCTTCAACGCCAAGTTCATCATCGAGATGGGTGAGGAAGCGGGCTCTAGGGGCCTGTCGGAACTGGTGGCCAGCCACAAAGCCGACTTCGCCGCCGACGTGCTTGTTGCCTCCGATGGTCCGCGTGTGAAACCGCAGCGGCCGACGCTGAGCCTCGGCTGCCGCGGGGCGCTCAATTTCGATCTCGTTTGTGATTTGCGCGAAGGCGCCCATCACTCCGGCAACTGGGGCGGGCTGATCGCCAATCCCGGTATCGTGCTCGCCCATGCGCTGGCATCGATCGCCGGCGCCAGGGGCGAGCTGTTGGTCGAGGCCCTCAAGGCGCCGCCGATGTCAGCAGCCGTCAAGCGGGCGCTGGAAGATGTCGAGATCGACGCCGGAGACGAAGGCCCCGCGGTCGATGCCTGGTGGGGCGAGCCGGGGCTTACGCCTGCCGAACGCGTGTATGCGTCCAACGTGTTCAATGTTCTGGCCTTTACGACGGGCACGCCGGGTCGACCCGTCAATGCCATCCCGCCCAAGGCCGTCGCCAACTGCCAGCTGCGTTTCGTCGCCGGCACCGACGCGAAAACAATCATGCCGGCACTGCAGCGGCATCTTGATGCCCGCGGCTTTGACTCGGTGAAAGTAGCAATGCCGCCGGGGTCCAATAGTGGTGGCTTTGCTGCCACGCGCACCGAACCCGATCACCCCTGGGTACAGTTCGTCGCCGCATCGTTGCAGCGCTCCGACAATAGCAAGCCGGCGCTGATACCGCAGACCGGCGGCTCGATCTGCAATGATGTCTTTACCGATATCCTGAGCATGCCGACGATTTGGATTCCTCACTCCTATGCCGCCTGTTCCCAGCACGCTCCCGACGAGCACGTGTTGCTGCCGCTCATGCGCTCGGCCATCCAGTTGATGGCGGGCCTCTACTGGGACATCGGGGAGGGCAAAGGCCCGACGCGCGGGCCAGCCTGAGGCCGGTGGGCGTCGAGCGCCTTGCGGGTACAGGGGGCGTGCGCAGGCCCGTGCGGGGTGGCGCAAATGGACAAGCTCGACGGTCGCAGCGGTGCGCCCGCGACCCGCGCGCGCCGCGCCATGACGAGCCGGGCATCGCCGAAAGGCGCCGCGCCGGCGCTGCCGACCATGCTGTTGCCGCATCATCTCCATAAAAAGTGCGGAATCGGGGGGCACGCGCAGTTGACCCTGGCGGGGCAACGTTGCAGAGGAGACGCCGGCCATCGACATGCCCGTGCAATGGACGCTTCGCTCCGCCGGGCGCCACGTCCGAAATCCGCTCGCCATCTATGCGGGACTGGCCTTGGCGGGCATGGCGCTCATCATTTTGACGGTGGCGCCGCTTGCCTCCAAGGTCGTACAGCGCTGGTCCCAGCGTGACGTCGAGCTCAGATCGCGGCTGGTCTTCAACTCCATCCGCGACCAGGTGGCGACCGGGCTCGCCACCAGCAATGGCGCCAATCTCGTGGGCTTTTTCGACCGCATCGCCGAGGACGAACGTCTGTTGGGCTTGGGCTTCTGCAGTGACGCGGGCCAGCTCCTGCATGCCACCAAGCGCTGGCCGGGGAGCGTCGACTGCACCAGTGTGGCACGCACCAAGAACGACACCCTGGCGACGGTCTTCGATGCTGGCCGCCGCCTGCTTGTCAGCGCCTTTCCCATGAGCGCTGGCCCGATGCGCGGCCACTTTATAATCTTGCACGACCTTCGCTTTGTCGACGAGCGCGCCGGCAAGGCACGGCTTTATGCGGCGACCGCTTTGGTTGGCGGCATGGTTGGCATCGGCCTGCTCGCCGCCGCCATTATGCTGGGAGCGTTGCGCGGTTGGTCGCAAGTCGTTCGCTCCGCCCTGGCCGATATGAGGCATGGGATCGAGCCCACGACGCGACGCGTCGACCTGCTGCCGATCACCTCGGAAATGCGGCTGTTGCTGCGAGACTTCCGGGCCGAGCGCCGGGAAGGCGATGGGCTGCAGGTGCAGTGGTCGCCCCAGACCCTCCACCTGCTGCTCGAGGAACGTCTGCCCGACACCGAAGTGATCGCGGTCTCCAACCGCGAGCCCTACATCCACAATCGCAAGAATGGCTCCGTCGCCCTGCAAATCCCGGCTAGCGGCCTGGTGGCGGCGCTGGAGCCGGTAATGCGCGCCTGCGGCGGCAAATGGATCGCGCACGGCAGCGGCAGCGCCGACCGCGAGACGGTCGACGCGCGCGACCATATCCGGGTGCCGCCCGGCGATCCCGCCTATACGCTGCGGCGAGTATGGCTGAGCGAGGAGGAGCAGGACGGCTACTACTACGGCTTTGCCAACGAAGGCCTCTGGCCGCTGTGCCATATCGCCTTCGTGCGGCCGACATTCCGGCTTGAGGATTGGCAGCAATACGTGGCGATCAACCAACGCTTTGCCGACGCGGTGGCACAGGAGGCAAATCGCGACAATCCGCTCGTGCTAATCCACGACTATCACTTTGCGCTGTTGCCGGCGATGGTGCGCGAGCACCTGCCCAATGCGACGATACTCACCTTTTGGCACATCCCCTGGCCCAATTCGGAGACCTTCAGCATCTGCCCCTGGCGCGAGGAGATCATGCACGGGCTACTCGGCAGCACCATTTTGGGTTTCCACACGCAGTTCCATTGCAACAACTTCCTTGAAGCAACCGATCGCTTCGTGGAGAGCCGGATCGATCGCGAGCAGGCTTCCGTTACCGTGGCAGGGCGCGAAACCATGATTCGGCCCTATCCCATATCGATCGAATGGCCGCCCTCGGCACTCGCCGGCCAGCCACCGGTAGCGGAGTGCCGGGAGGCGGTGCGGCGTCGTTTCGGCCTGCCGCGGGCCGCCCGCATTGCCGTCGGCATCGAACGCTTCGACTATACCAAGGGCATCCTCGATCGCATGCGCGCCATCGACGACTTGTTGAGACGTCAGCCGTCGTGGAAGGGCCGGCTCGTGTTCATCCAGGCTGCCGCGCCGACGCGCGGCAAACTCGCCGCTTATAGCGCGCTGCAGAACGAAGCCGAGCGGCTGGCCGACGAAATCAACGCACGGCACGGTAGCGCCAGCTATAAGCCGATCGTTCTCGTCATTCGCCATCATGAACCGGACGAGGTGTTCGAGCTGTTCCGCGCCGCCGACGTGTGCGTAGTCTCGAGCCTGCACGACGGCATGAACCTGGTGGCCAAGGAATTTGTGGCCTCGCGTGACGACGAACAGGGCGTGCTCATTTTGTCGACCTTCGCCGGGGCAGCGCGCGAGCTGTCGGAAGCCTTGATGGTCAACCCCTACGATACCTATGCCATGGGCGAGGCCTTGGAACAGGCGCTCGTAATGCCGGCCGCCGAGCAGCGCGAACGCCTGCGCCTGATGCGCGACCTGGTGCGTGTGCGCAACGTCTACCGTTGGGCTGGGCAGATGCTGCTCGACGCCGCGCGGCTGCGAAGCCAGCAGCGGATCGTTGCCAGCATGGTCGCCGAGACAGGGGGCCTGGGACGCGGCGGCCTGGGACGGGGCGGCCTGGACCAGGAGGGCCTTGGGCCAGGGGGCTGGGACAGGGGCCGCAGACAAGGGCTGTAGGCGGGACGGGGGCGCGAGACAATGGGGTCCCGAGCGGATCGCGTCGCCGCTAGCCCCTGGCCGAGCCCAAACGCCGTTGGTCACATCCGAGCGGGCGGCAGGAGGCCGGCGCGCGGGCGCTTGACCACCCGGATGCTGCGGGCGAGAAGGCTCGCATGTGGTTTCTCCTCAAGATTGCCCTCGCCGCCCTTTGCGGCTGCCTACTGCTCGTACTCGTCGCCTATTTCGGCCAGCGCAAGCTCATCTATTTTCCCGATCGTACCCGGGTGCTGCCGGCCGAACTTGGTCTCGCCGGCGTCGAGGAGCGCATTCTAAAGACGCCCGATGGCGAACGGCTCGTCGTCTGGTACGCCAAGGCCAAGTCGGGCGAGCCGACGCTCCTTTATTTCCACGGCAACGGCGGCGGGCTGCGCGAGCGCGCCGAACGCATCCGCCAGTTCACCAGTGAAGGCTGGGGGGTCTACATGATGGCCTACCGCGGCTACGCCGGCAGCACCGGGACGCCGACCGAGGTTGCCAACGTCGCCGACGCGCGGCTCGCCTATGGCGCCCTGCTGCTGGAAGGCATTAGCCCCGAGGCGACCATCGCTTACGGGGAGTCGCTCGGCACCCACGTCGCGGCCCGCATTGCCGTCGAGCGACGCGTGGGCGGCCTCATTCTGGAGGCGCCTTATACCTCGATCGCCAAGCTTGGCGGCCAGATCTATCCCTATTTGCCGGTCGATCTTTTACTTATCGATCGCTACGATACCGACAAGATCATTGCCCAGGTCAAAGTGCCGATCCTCGTCATTCACGGCGCCCGCGATCGCACCGTACCCGTCGCCATGGGTCGCGAGCTTGCCAGCCTGGCGAACGAGCCCAAGCAGCTCGTGGTTTTGCCGAACGCCGGGCACAACGACCTCTACCTCGATGGCAACGAGGCTATCGTGATTGTGCGCCATTGGCTTCGCGCGCTCGCGCGCTAATCTGCCCGCGGGGCTCGGTCTTCCAGGTCTTAAAGAGCGCCGGGGCCTTAGACTAGCGCGGCCCGCCGAAGCCGCCACTGCGCGGCGGACCACCGGGCCGACCGCCGCCAGGTCTGGCTGCGCCAGGCCTGGGCGTTGCCGGCTTGCCGGGCAACAGGCCCTCCCGCTGGGCGCGCTTGCGGGCAAGCTTGCGCGCGCGGCGCACGGCCTCGGCCTGCTCGCGAACCCGTTTTTCGGAGGGTTTCTCGTAGTAATTCCGCAGTTTCATCTCGCGGAAAATACCCTCGCGCTGCATCTTTTTCTTCAGCGCCTTGAGGGCCTGATCAACATTATTGTCGCGAACCTGAACCAGCAAGTGGTGCGTTCCTCGTTGTGCCTAACTGATGCCGAGTTGTCTGTCCCATGAGGGCGTGAGGGCGCGCACAAACCACCTTGCGCCCGGAGCTGACGCCTCATGCGTTGGGAGGCTTCTAGCAAAGTGGCGCGCTTCTGTCCATCGCCGACCGCTGCGGGGCAGCGCCGACGTTTTATGGCTGGGTTTGTCGCATTAACCAGATCTGAGACTTTTGCGACCAAGATGCCCGCGACAAGTGGGGGCATTGCCGGCGGTTGAAGGACCGAGCGGCAGTGATGCAGCCATGAAAGGCGTTCTCTGGGAAGGCGTTGGCTGCGCATGCTGATGGCAACCTTTAGCGCACTGCTGGGCCCCGCCGAGGCGTGGCTGATCACGCTGATTGCGCTCTCCTCGATCGTGGTCGGGAGCGGCCTTCTGGTTTGGCAGCACCGGGTGGCGGCCAGCGTGCAGGCCAGCGTGCAGGCCATCGAGCGGCCGGCTGCGCCTGGTTTTGCCGCCGTGGCCCTGGAACTCGACAGCGAAGCTGCAGCCGTGCTGCGGCTGATGCGTGCCTACGTCGATGCTCAGGAGAGATATTCCATCTGCTTGGCGCAGGCCGACAAGCGCCTGCCGAGCGTGGCCACCCCCGAAGAGATCGGCGTCATTGTCAAGTTTCTGATCGCCGAGAACGCACGTATGCAGCACGAGGCCGCCGACCTCAAGACCCGGCTCCAGGCCTCCAAGGCCCAGATCGAGAAGCTGCATTCGACCCTCGCCGAGGCGCAGGCGATGGGCCTGCGCGATCCCCTCACGCAACTCGATAATCGGCGCGGCTTTGATGCCAACCTCGCCAACGCCATCGGCCAGGCGCAGGCCTTGGGCACCGCCCTTTGCCTGGTGATGGGCGACATCGACAACTTCAAGAAGGTCAACGACGCCTTTGGCCATCCGATCGGCGACGAAATCTTGAAGATCTTCGCCAGTGTCCTGGCCGAGACGGTGCGCGATGCCGGCAGCGTAGCCCGTTACGGCGGCGAGGAATTCGCCGTCATTCTGCCGGGCGCCGAGCTCGAGGACGCCAAAGAGTTGACCGAACGCCTGCGCAGCCAACTCGAAACCAAAAAGCTCGCCGTCAACAAGAGCGGCGAGGAGATCGGCAAGATCACCGCTTCCTTCGGCATCGCCCAGCTCAGCGTCGGCGAGGATGCCCAAAGGCTGGTGCAGCGGGCCGATGCCAAGCTCTACGAGGCCAAGTGCGCCGGCCGCAACCGCGTGGTTGCCGCCGAACGCTCCGTTGCCAGTTGACGGGGACGAGCGCCCCGCGAGCCTCGCCTGCGCCCCTAAGCGGGTTTCTCTTCGACCGCGCACCGGCTAGGCTGCCGCAGGCCCCGTTGTCTTTTGGCTGGAGCAAACCATGATCCCCAACGCCTACCACCGCGTTGTGCTGGTGCGTCGTCCCGAGGGCGAGCCTACCGAATCCGATTTCCGCATCGAGCAGGTCTCCATGCCTGAGCCGGGGCCGCGCCAGATTCTCGTGCGCAACATCTACATGTCACTCGATCCCTACATGCGTGGTCGCATGCGCGATACCAAGTCCTACGCCGCGCCGGTGGAAATCGGCGAGGTCATGACGGGTGGTACCGTCGGCGAAGTGGTGACGTCAAATCACCCCGACTACAAGGTGGGCGATATCGTCGAGGATCGGCTGGGTTGGCAGGAGTACGGCATCGGCCCCAGTGCGGCGGCGCGCAAGGTCGATCCGGCGCTCGCCCCGATCTCGACGGCCAACGGTGTCCTTGGCATGCCCGGCATGACCGCTTACTTCGGCCTCTTCGAAGTCGGCCGGCCGAAGCCGGGAGAGACCGTGGTGGTGTCGGCAGCGTCCGGCGCGGTCGGCCAACTCGTTGGTCAACTCGCCAAGATTGCCGGCTGCCGCGCCGTCGGCATCGCCGGCGGAGCCAAAAAATGTGCCTTCGTCAAGGACGCTCTCGGCTTTGATGCCTGCATCGATTACAAGGCGGGCAATGACCTCAACGCCGCGCTAAAAGCGGCCTGCCCCAATGGCGTCGACGTCTATTTTGACAACGTTGGGGGGGCCGTGAGCGATGCCGTCTTCCTCAACCTCAACTTTTGGGCGCGCGTGGCCCTGTGCGGGTCGATATCCCAATACAACGTCGCCGCGCCGGAACTCGGCCCGCGCTTGCTCGGTCTTTTCGTCGGCCGCCGTGTCACCATGCGCGGGTTCATCGTCTGGGACTTCAATGGCCAGTACGCTGCGGCCATGCGCCAGATGGGCGAATGGGTGCGCAGCGGCCGCCTCAAATACAAAGAGGACATCGTGGAAGGCCTCGAGAAGGCGCCAGGCGCCTTCATCGGGCTGTTGCGGGGCGAGAATTTCGGCAAATTGCAGGTGAAGCTCGGGCCGGATCCGACGGCGCGCTAGCCTGTCAAGCAAGCCCCGCCGCCGGCGCACGAGCGGCGGCGCGAGCAGAGACAAGCAAGACGAAGGTCCGATTCTTGCGGGAAGGAGGGACGCGAGGGCCGGCGCCCTCTCGGGTCCGCGCGGCAAAAGGTAAAAAGACCGCATCCACCACCCACCGCGTCGGCGGACCAGACTAGCCGCCGGCTGCGCGCGGAAACAGCCGCGTGATATGTCCCATCTTGCGCCCATCACGCGCAACGCGCTTGCCGTAAAGGTGCAGACAGAGCCCCGGCTCGCTTGCCAGCGCGTGCCAATCGAGCGCGGCTGCGCCGATCAGGTTGATCATCTCGGCACCGGAGTGACGTTCCGCGCTGCCAAGCGGCCAGCCCGCAATCGCGCGAATGTGGTTTTCGAACTGGCTCACGCCGCAGGCATCGATGGTCCAGTGCCCGCTGTTGTGCACGCGCGGGGCGATCTCGTTGACGATTAGGCGCGTGGGCGCCGGCGCATCCGGTCCGAGGTAGAACATCTCGACCGCCAGCACGCCCACATAGTCGAGCGCATGGGCGATGGCGGCGCCGATCTCGTGCGCCCGGGCGAGATCTTCGGTCGGCAATCCCGATGGCACGATCGAGCGCTCGAGGATGCCATGCTTGTGGATGTTGACGGGGCAATCGTAGAACGCCAGCGCTCCGTCGGCGGCGCGCACGACCAGGGCGGAAAGCTCTGCGGCAAAGCTCAAGCGCCGCTCCAGCACCGCCGGTCGGGCGCCGATCTCGGCCCAGGCTCGGGCGGCGTCATCCCCCGGCACCAGGCTCAACTGACCCTTGCCGTCGTAACCGAAGCGCCGGGTCTTCAGGATGGCCGTGGCGCCGATCTCGCCCAGCGCGGTGTGCGCGGCCCCCGCACTGTCGACGGCCCGAAACGGCGCCACCGGAATGCCGAGGCCGGTCATGAACATCTTCTCGGCGAGCCGGTCCTGTGCCACCTCCAGCGCCTTGGTGCCGGGCCGCACGGGCAGCATGGTTGCTAGATGGCCGGCGGCGTCGAGCGGCACGTTTTCGAACTCGTAGGTCACCGTATCGACCTGGCCGGCGAAGGCCGACAGGGCCGCCCTGTCGGCAAACGGCGCCTTGGTGGTGCGGCTGGCGACGTCGAAGGCGGGGCCGCTGTCCTCGCAATAAATGTGGGTCTTGAGGCCAAGGCGCGCCGCCGCCAACGCGAGCATGCGCCCGAGTTGACCGCTGCCGAGAATGCCGATGGTTGAGCCCGGCGGAAGTGGGCGCCGCGTGCCGTCAGGCATCGTCCTTCGGTACCTCTGGGACGGCCGCCGTCTGCTTGGCGCGCAGCACCTCGAGCCGCTTCGCCAGCTCCGCATCCTCGAGCGCCAGGATCTGGGCGGCGAGCAGGCCGGCGTTGCTGGCCCCCGCCTCCCCGATCGCCAGCGTGCCGACCGGCACGCCGGCCGGCATCTGCACGATCGACAGCAGGCTGTCCTGGCCCGAGAGGGCTTTGCTCGACACCGGCACGCCAAGGACCGGTAGCATCGTCATTGCGGCGGTCATGCCGGGCAGATGCGCAGCCCCGCCGGCGCCGGCAATGATCACCTTGAGTCCGCGCGCTTTGGCGCTCTTGGCGTACTGATAGAGGCGATCGGGCGTGCGGTGGGCGGAGATCACCTTGGCTTCGTAGGCAACCTCGAGTTCATCCAGCACCTCGGCGGCGCGTTTCATCGTCGGCCAGTCCGAAAGACTGCCCATGATGATGCCGATCTTGGCCTGCCGAGCCATGGCTAACCGTTGGCGTTGTCGCGACCGCTGCTCTTAGGACCTAAGCCCACGCCATGGCAAGCCGCTCGCGTCGGCCCACCGTTGAAGAAAGTTACCGCGCTCACGCAATGATGTCCGGCAGGAGCTGGTCCTCGACGGCTTGAATGCGGTCCTTGAGTGCCAGTTTCTTCTTTTTCAGGCGCTTGATCAGCAGCTGATCGGTGGACGCCAACTCCTCCTGGGCCACGATCTCCAGATCGAGATCGCGGTGTTCGGCCCTCAGGCGCGCCAGTAGCGCGCGCAATTCGCGCTCGTCCGGTCGCTGCATCTGCCGTCTGGCACCCCAACCGGGAAAGCCGCCTGCACTTTTGTAGCCTTATATTTATCGCCGAGATGGGTTTTCAGGCAAGTCCCTGTTTCAGCAAACCCTTGTGTCAAAGGCAGAAAAATGGGTGCTGGGAATATCCCCGCAAAACCTCGCGCGCGCCTTAAGACGGGCAGCCAACGGTTAGACAAGTCGTCGCAATCATGTCACACTGGAGGCCCTTCAACTACCCCCCGGAGGGCAAGATGACGCTTGCGGCACATCTCGCTGAGCTTTCGGAAAAGCACCGGCTTCTGGAAATGAAGATCCAAGAAGCCTTGGCGCGTCCAGGCGCCGACGATCTCGAGATCACGCGTTTGAAGCTCGAGAAGCTGAAGCTCAAAGACGAGATGGCGAAGCTTCAAAAGCAAACCCGGCACTAAGCAACGCCGGCTTTTGAGTGGCGATGGAGGCGGCGGCGCCGGACCACCCCGTGTGGCGCCCTGGCTGGGGTTTTGGTCTTAGCCTAACTCCGTGTCGCGCCTAACGCCTCACCGCCCGGCCGGCCTCGGTGACTGCAAGGCGCCGCGAGCCTGGCGCCAGGCGGCAATGCCGCCGTGGATATGGCAGGCCGACGCTAGCCCAGCGTCTTGGGCGGCCTGAACGGCCATCGCCGAGCGCTCGCCGAAGGCGCAGTAAAAAACGATGCGCTTGCCGGTGGCGCAGGCGAGCTCGTGCAGCATGCCCCCACGGCGAATGTTGTCCTGAAGATCAGCGTAGGGGGCGTGTAGCGCGCCGGGAATCGAGCCATGTTTGTCGCGCTCGCCTTTTTCGCGCAGGTCAACCAGAGCCACGTTCGCTGTGCCAAGCAGCGTGATCGCCTCGGCGGCGGTGAGGGCCCAACCCTTGCGGGCAACCTCGTCCTGCGCCAGACCCTGGCGCAGGTTGGCGGGAACGGCCACATCCATCATTTTCGGGTTGGGGAGATTGAGCTTGCTCATCAGGTCGACGTATTCATCGACCGATTTGACCTGCAGGCGCGGATTGTGGCGCTGTTCCTCGCCGATGGTGGAGACCATGTCGCCCTTGTAGTCGTGGGCAGGAAAGACCAAGGTCTCCTCGGGTAATTTCAAGAGCTTGCCAAACAGCGATTCGTATTGGGCGCGGGCGCTGCCGTTTTGGAAATCCGTGCGGCCGGTGCCGCGGATCAACAGCGTATCGCCCGTAAAGACGCGATCGCGCATCAGAAAGCTGTAGGAATCATCCGTATGCCCCGGCGTGTACAGGACATCGAGCGCGACCCCCTCGATCGTGATCTTGTCGCCCTCGCCGACGCGCATCGACACCACGTCGACCTTGGCATTCTCCCCCATCACCGTGATGCAATGGGTACGGTCGCGCAAGGCTCCGAGCCCGCTGATGTGATCGGCATGAATGTGTGTGTCGACGGCCTTTACCAGCTTGAGGTCGAGTTCTCTGACCAGCTGCAGGTAGCGCTCGACCTTCTCCAATACGGGATCGATGATCAAGGCCTCTCCACCCCGCCGGCTGGCAAGCAGATAGCTGTAGGTGCTCGAGGGACTGTCGAACAGTTGGCGGAAAATCATCGCAACCTCCGCGCAGATTGCACATAATTTATTCTATCATAGTCCCCCTGGAGTAGGCAGATATTCTACGGCTTCCACCAGCCGCCGCGCGGTGCGGCCGCGGCGCTCCTGCAAGGGTCGCGCGGCCGGCCCCCGTGCGCCGGCGCGGGTTGCCGCCTCCTCGTGCCCCTGAGGGCGTAGCGCGCCTTTTTTGCCGCCATGCCGCAAAGGCGTGTAGGCCTCTTGCCTCAATCGGCGTTAGGCTTCTTTCGGGGCGGCTAGCGCGGCTGCGGCACGATCCGGAGATAGGGTTTGGGCGCCTTCCAGCCTTGCGGATACTGCTTCTTGGCGTCCTCGTCCGAAACGGAGCCGGCGATGATCACGTCCTCCCCATCCTTCCAGTTGACCGGCGTCGCCACCTTGTGCTTGGCGGTCAGCTGCAGGGAATCGATCACCCGGAGCACTTCATCGAAGTTGCGGCCGGTGGTCATCGGATAGATCAGCACCAGCTTGATCTTCCTATCCGGGCCGACGACGAAGACGTTGCGCACCGTTTGGTTGTCGGCGGGGGTGCGTCCGTCGCTCGATCCCGCCGTCTCGGCCGGCAACATGCCATACAACTTGGAGACCTTGAGCTCGGGGTCGCCGATCATCGGATAGTTTGGCGCGTACCCTTGCGTCTCCTTGATGTCGTCGGCCCATTTGGCGTGGCGATCGATCGGATCGACGCTGATGCCGATGATCTTCACATCGCGCCGGTCGAATTCGGGTTTGATCTTCGCCATGTAGCCCAGTTCGGTGGTGCACACGGGCGTGAAATCCTTCGGGTGCGAAAACAGCACGGCCCAGGAGTTTCCGATCCAATCGTGAAACTTGATGCGGCCGGCCGTAGTGTCGGCCTCGAAGTCGGGGGCGGTATCTCCAATTCGCAGGGACATCTGAGACCTCCTAGGGGAAACTCGGCTTCTCGCGCTGGCGAGGTTCAAGGCGGCTCGCTGCCCCATTAGCACCGGCACGATGCCCTATCAACCCCGCCACCCGCCCATGCAGCGGCGGACATAAGGCCTTGTGCAGGCAGGAAAACTTACCAAACACCTAGCCTTGTGGGGGGTCGCGGTCTGCGGCATTAACCTCACTTTATCGTCTGGCACCTAGGGTAATGGCGACCAGGGCGGGGAAGTTTCGGTCCAGCAATGTTGCGCGACAGGGTAGAACCGGGCAGGAGCGCCTCCCTCATGAGGGACTACTCGGCCGTGCTGGCCGAGTCGGTCCTGCGCCATCGTGCCTGGTTTGCCGAACACTGTGCGCGCATCGAAACCGAGCTCGCCAGCAAGGTAAAATCCGAATTCATCGCTAACATGAGCCATGAGCTGCGCACGCCGCTCAACACCATCATCGGCTTTGCCAAGCTGCTCGGCGAACAGCAAAAGCGCCGGCACCAGGACGGGCAGATTGTCGAATATGCCGATCTCATTCGCGACGCGGCCACCCACCTGCTCGCCGTGATTAACGATATCCTCGATATCTCGAAACTGCAGAGCGGCAAGTATACCGTCGACTCCAAGGAGGTCGATCTCGACGAGGTGTTGCAGCTGTCGCTGGCCGCGCTCAAGCCGGCGGCCATCGCCCGCGGCATCTTGATGGAGAGCAAGCTCAAAGCGGCGTTGCCGAGCGTACGGGGCGATGCCGGCAAGCTGCGCCAGGTGTTCAGCAATCTGATCAGCAATTCCATCAAGTTCACGCCTGCCGGCGGCAGCGTCACCGTCGCCGCCCAAGGCCTGGAGGATGGGGGGGTGAGCGTGCGCATTTGCGACACCGGCGTTGGCATGACGAAGGAGGAGGTCGCACTCGCGCTCACGCCCTTCGCCCAGGTCGATGCCGGGCTTTCCCGCTGGCAGGAGGGTGCCGGTCTCGGTCTGCCGATCGCCCGGGCGCTGGTGCAGCTGCACGGCGGCACGCTCGAGATCAACAGTGCCAAGTCGATGGGGACCGAGGTGCTCATCACGCTGCCATCACGGCTGCGCGTGACCGCCACCAATACCGCGGCCGGCCTCGGCCCCGTGGCTGCGGCGCCCCAATCCGGGTAGGAGAAGATGGTCATGCAGTCGACAGCGGCAGCCCTTGCGTCCAGCGACGGCGACGGCGACCGATCGATCGGTCGCATCGTCTCCGTTACCGGTGCCAAGGCCATCGTGCTTCTCGACGGCCGTGGCGGTGCGGAGGGAACACGGCTCCAGGTCAGCGCCGATAAGCCCGAGATGGGCACGCTGTTTGCCATCGACACGGCCAACACCGTGGTGTTGTCGATCGTCTCGGCCTTGAATGTTCCGGTGCCCGCGCATCGCGAGGGCGAGGCTGAGCTGTGGATCGCCGAATTGGGGTTGGTCGGCGAGCTGGTCAAACGCGCCAACGGCACCGCCGCCTTCAATCGCGGCGTCTCCGTCTACCCAACGCTTGGGGATCGGGTCCGCGTCGCCTCGCGCCTCGAGCTGGAGCAGGCCTTCTACGACGATAAACGCGACTCCGTGCGGGTCGGTTCGATTCGCCAGGATCCCTCCATCGCCGCCATGATCCGCGTCGACGATCTGCTCGGCAAGCATTTCGCTATTCTCGGCACCACCGGCACCGGTAAGTCCTGCACCACCGCCCTCATCCTGCGCTCCATTCTGCAAAGGAACCCGGCGGCGCACATTTTGTTGCTCGACCCTCACAACGAGTACGCCTCCTCCTTCGGTGAGTGGGGCGAGGTGATCAGCCCGCGCAATATGCAGCTGCCCTACTGGCTGCTGACCTTTGAGGAACTGATCGAAGTGCTGATCGGCAATCCACAGGAACGCAAGGCGGAAATCGAGATCCTGCAGGAGCTGATCCCGCTCGCCAAGAGCCGCTACGGCAGCGGCCGGGGCAATGCGGCGCGCGATCTGCGCCGCGCCTCCAGCGATGCAAGATACACGGTTGACACGCCCGTGCCCTACCGCATGTCGGACCTGCTGCAGGTGATCGATGAGCGCATGGGCAAGCTCGAGAACAAGCGCGACCTGTCGCCCTATCGCGCCTTGAAGACGCGGCTGGAGTCGATCACGCTCGATCCGCGCTATGCCTTCATGTTTGGGTCGCTGACGATCTACGACAGCATGGCGCAGATTCTTGGCCGCATGTTCCGCGTCCCGGTCAACAGCAAACCGATCACCATCCTGGAGCTCACCGGCCTGCCCACCGAAATCGTCAACGTGGTGGTATCCGTGCTGTGCCGCATGACCTTCGATTTTGCGCTCTGGAGCGAGGGCCAGGTTCCGGTGACCCTCGTGTGCGAAGAAGCGCACCGCTACGTGCCGACCAATCCGAGTTTCGGTTTCGAGCCGTGCAAGCGGGCGATCGCCAAGATCGCCAAGGAGGGCCGCAAATACGGCGCCTCGCTCTGTATCGTCACGCAGCGGCCGGCCGAAATCGATCCCACCATCCTATCGCAGTGCAATACGGTGTTTGCCCTGCGCATGTCGAATGACCGCGACCAGGAGATCGTCAAGTCGGCCATTGCCGATACCGGCGCCGGCCTGCTGGAGTTCTTGTCCGCGCTCGGGCAGCGCGAGGCCATTGCCTTCGGCGACGGCGTGACCCTGCCGGTGCGCATCAAGTTCGACGAACTGCCGGCCCACGCCATGCCGCGCAGCTCCAGCGCCCGCTTCACGGAGATGTGGCAGAAATCGGTCGGCGACGAAGGGTTCCTCGATAGCATCGTCGATCGTTGGCGCAACGCCTCGGCGTCGGCCGCCGATACGCTACAAAGCGCATCCTTGTTTGCCGAAAGCGTCAACCTGCCGGTGAACGTCGCGGAGCCGCCCGCCCCGGCCGTCTGCGAGGACCGGCGCCTGCGCTCGCGCGAGAGCCATGGTGAGCGCCGGGATTTCGCCGCGCTGCGTCGCGAGCCCAGCGTTGCCGCGGCCCCGCCGGCCAAATCCGCCGGCGCCGTGCGCGCCATGCGCGAGAAATTGCACCAGCGCTGAAAGGGCGCTGGCGGCGCGCTCGCGCCTTGGCCCCGCGCGATTTGAACCGCTAACCCCTCCGAGGCGTCCCGCACTTGCTCGCGGTGCTGCCGCACTGCTAATGGTGCGGTCAGTAGTGGTGCGGCCAAATCGATGAGGGCGCGGCCATGGGCCACATCTATCCCGTGCTTTTGTCTGGCGGCGCCGGCACGCGCCTATGGCCATTGTCGCGGGCCATGTATCCCAAACAATTCATTCGCGCCCTGGCCGGCCAGGGTCCCTGCCTGTTGGCCGCCACCCTGCAGCGCACCGCCGCCGAGCCCGACATCGCCAGGCCGATCATCGTCTGTAACAGCGACCATCGCTTCCTGGTGGAGGAGGAGGCAACCCTCGCCGGGGTAAAGCCGCGCGCGATCGTGCTCGAGCCGGTAGCCCGCAACACCGCGCCGGCTATCGCCGCCGCCGCCTTGTTGGTCGAGGCCGAGGATGCCGACGGCATTCTCCTGGTCATGCCGTCCGACCATGTCATTACGGATCGGGAGCAGTTTCTAGCCGCCGTACGCGGTGCGGCCGAGGTTGCAGCCAAGGGCAAGCTGGTGCTGTTTGGGATCAAACCCAGCGCGCCGCACACCGGCTATGGCTATATCCGGCGCGGGGCGCCGTTGCCCGGTTTCGACAACGTATTTGCGGTCGATGCCTTTGCGGAAAAGCCCAGCGCGGAGACCGCGGTGCAGTACCTGGCGGCGGGCAACTACGCCTGGAATAGCGGCATTTTCGTGCTGGGAGTGCGCGCCTTTCTCGCCGAACTGTCGCGTCTGGCCCCGGGCTTGCTGGAAGCGGTGCGTGCCGCCGTCGGCGGCGCCACGACCGATCTCGGGTTCCTACGGCTCGATGCCCAGGCCTTCGCCCAGGTGCCCAACATCTCGGTTGATTATGCGGTGATGGAGCGCACGCAGGCCGCCGCCGTGATGCCGGTCGAGTTCGGCTGGAGCGACGTGGGTTCCTGGTCGTCGCTGTGGGATCTGGCCGCCCGCGACGGTCAAGGCAATGCGGTGATGGGGGATGCTCTGCTCGAGGACACCACCAATTGCTACGTGCGCTCAGAGCGCGGACTGGTCTCGACCATCGGCGTGAAGGACCTGATCATCGTCGACACGCCCGACGCCGTGCTGGTCGCCGACCGGGCCAAGGCGCAAGACGTCAGTGGGTTGGTCGCCAAGCTCAGGGCGGCCAAGCGCAAGGAACATGAGCAGCACGTGCGCAACTACCGGCCGTGGGGTTTTTTTGCCTCCCTCAACGTCGGTCCGCGCTTTCAGGTGAAGCTCTTGCACATCAAACCGGGTGCCAAGCTTTCCTTGCAGATGCACCATCACCGCTCCGAGCACTGGGTCGTGGTGCAGGGGACGGCCAAGGTGGTGATCGGCGATTCGGAGCGGCTTGTGCGCGAAAACGAGTCGGTCTACATCGTCGCCACCCAGTGGCATCGGCTGGAAAATCCCGGCAAGACCCCGCTCGAGCTTATCGAAGTGCAGATCGGCAGCTATCTGGGCGAGGACGACATCGTGCGCGCCGACGACGTCTATCACCGCGCCCCCGAAGAAACCCGGTAGGCGCGGGGGGCGTTGCGCCGAGCGCAAGGCGCCACGCCGCCAGTCCTCAATGCTTGGTTTCGCCGGCCGGCACACCCGCCCCCGGCGTCTCCGCGCCAAGCTGGGCGACGGCCTCCGGTTCCGTCGCCATCTCCGGTGCGGGTCGACGTAAGTTCTGCTGGTAGCGCCGGTAGCTCACCGGAATGAAGCCCAAGTAGACGATGCTGACGAGGGCCAGCGTCTCGTAGGGGTAGGTCACCAGCAAGGCCACCAGCGCCGCCGCCGCCACGAAAATGGGCAGCACGTATTCGCGGGCTATGCGCTCGCCCAGCAGCTTGCCGGAGAAGGTCGGAATGGTGGAAACCAGCAAAAAGGCCATCAGCAAGGTGTAGCAGGCGATGAGCACCGGCCACATGCGCACGTCGAACAGGCCCAGGCCATCGAGATACAGCGGCAGCAGCACGGTAATGGCGCCGGCCGGCGCGGGCATGCCGGTGAAGTAGTTGCCCTGCCATTCGGGCTTGTCCACGTCGATCATGGCGTTGAAGCGCGCCAGCCGCAGCCCCATCGCCAGGGCGAATATGAGCACCGAAATCCAGCCGAGCCCGCGCAGGGTACCCAGGCCCCAGATGAAGACGATCACCGCCGGGGCGACGCCAAAATTGACGAAGTCGGCAAGGCTGTCGAGTTCGGCGCCGAACTTAGATTGCGCCTTGAGGGCGCGGGCCAGGCGGCCGTCGACGCCGTCGAGCAGGGCGGCAATCACCACCAAGGCGATGGCCATCTCATAGCGCAATTCGATCGCCATGCGGATCGCCGTCAGCCCGGCGCATAGGCTGAGGAGGGTGAAAAAGTTGGGCAGCAGCATCCGTACCGGGATCTTGTTGTGACGGAAGAGCAGGCGGCCGCGGCGCCGGCGCTCGGCATCCTCGAGTTTTGGCAGGAAAGGATCCATGGCTTGGCCTTTAGTCCTCTATCAGCAACTCATTGCAGCCGCGCCTCGCGCTCGGGCTCCTGCGACTTGAGATCGGCAAGAACGGTCTCGCCGCCGATTGCGCGCTGGCCGACGGCGACGAGCGCGTCGCGTGCGGGCGGCAGATAGACATCCACGCGCGAGCCGAAGCGGATGAGGCCGATGCGCTGGCCGATCCCGACGCTCTCGCCCTCGCTGACGAAGGTGACGATGCGACGGGCGATAAGGCCGGCGATTTGCACGATGGCGATCTCGGAGCCGTCCGTTGTGGCGATCACGGTGGCGCGGCGCTCGTTGAGTTCGCTTGCCTTGTCGGCGGCGGCATTGAGGAAACTGCCCTGCACGTAGACGGAACGGGCGATGCGACCCGCCACCGGGGCACGATTGATATGCACGTCAAAAATGGAAAGAAA
>Ga0134122_10000723_pt1 | contig 22908 bp, 18 predicted proteins | sample KB302_FD_96461 | JGI IMG/M metagenome (GOLD analysis project Ga0134122, IMG submission 96461) | Terrestrial soil microbial communities without Nitrogen fertilizer from Kellogg Biological Station, Michigan, USA - KB3-0-2 | ecosystem: Environmental > Terrestrial > Soil > Unclassified ...
CCCCGACAGGTGGAACTCGCTGCGTGGCAGCTCGCCCTGGTGCGTGTAGGGCGCCGCCACGAACTCGTCGCCGGGTGACGCCTGACTCGCCTGCTTCTCCGAGTAGCGCGGTCCGACAACTGTCGGGTACACGAACTCGTAGAACCCGTCGGTCGGCACGAGCAGCTCGGTGTATCTGAGCTCCACCGCGATCGTGTCGCCCGGCAGGACGTTGGCGATCTGCATCGTGAAGACGTTGGGCCGGCTCTGTTCCAGCAGCGAGGCGCTCTTGCCGTCGCGCTTTGCGGCTTCGTATTCACGTGCCGCCTGCTTGCGCTCCCTGATTCTCGCCACCGTGCGCACGTCGCCGACGGTCATCGTCATGCCGTAGACCGCCGCGCGCGTGGACGCCGGAAACACGTACCGCGCGTGAATCGGCCGCGTGCCTCGGTTTTCGTAGATCTGCCGGACGGTGACGTCGGCGATGACGCCGGCAATCGCGACGTCCACACGCGTGTCTTTCAACGGCAGACGATCGACGGCGGGGTCGCCGTCTTCGACGAAGAAGAACGGCGAGAGCGTCTTGTCGGGAGCGATTCGATCGGCTTGCGCCGCCGCCTCGGGCGGCGCGAGCGAAACGCAGAGAGTGAGCACGACGATGGTCCAGCGAGTGAGTGGCATCATGCCGATCGGGAGGAGCAACGGCGCTGCCGTCCGCTGCCGCGCGCCGCGCGCGCACGGCAACGTGCTGCATGCGCAGGTGATGTACGTGTTCGCGGTTGGTCGCCAGGTTGTCAGTGAATGGCGGCTGCCGTGTTCCTGCGTCCACGGCATGTGTCCGGCCGGACACCTGAGGATTGCTTGGGGCGCGTGTGAAGGATTTCGAGAGTTCGAGGCTGGAGAGTCGAGGGATCGCATGCGAAGAGGGCCGTCTTCGCAACGCCGCCGCAGTCTCGGGTCCTGGCGCGGCCGACACGGCTTCACGTGCCGCCGCGACGCAGGACCCGAGACAGAGTGCCTTAATTGCCCGGCGTCTTCCCGCCGCCGCGGTTATTCCCCTGCAGCGCTTCGACACGCGCCAGGTTCCGCTTCGCCTTGTCGTAGCCAGGGTCGGCAGCCAGCGCGCCCTTGTACGCGGCCGCCGCTCCCGCGAAATCGCCGGTGTGCTCCAGCGCCATGCCCAGGTTGTTGTGAAACACCGGCACGCCCGACCGCACTTCCACCGCCCGGGTGAGCAGCGGCACGGCCTCATCGGCGCGCTGCTTTTCGATCAGCAGCAGCCCGAGGTTGTTCATCGACCAGACATCGAGCTCGTTCACTTCGATCGCGCGGCGATAGGCGTCGATCGCCTCGTCGGTCTTCCCCTGCGCGACGCAGGTACGGCCGATCAACCGGTGCACTTCGGTCGATTCGGGATCGACGTCGGCCGCGCGCGTGAGCTTGTCGAGCGCATCGTCATAGCGTTTCTGCTCGATCAACACACGGCTCAGATTGACGAGGCTCTTGACGTGGTGCGGGTCGATGCTCAGCGCCTTCTCGAACGCCTCCTCCGACTTCGCGAGGTCGCCGCCCTTCCACGCCGAGAGGCCGAGCATGTAGTGCCCCCACGGGTTGGCGGGGCGCTGGCCGGTATAGTGCTCGAAGATCGTGGTCGCGCCGCTGTAGTTCCTGGCCTGATACGCCGCCTCGCCGTCGGCGAACGTCACCGGGCCGAGGATTTTCGTCGCGGTGGTCCCCGCGACGCTGTCTTCGACCGACGGCTTCACCGGCAGCGATTCGCCGCGGGTCGCCACCGGCTTCGGCAGCGCGGCGTCGCGCGACTCCGCCTTGACCACCGATGTCTGGCTCTTGTTCGAACAGCCGACGGCCGCGACTGCCGTCAGGAAAAGCACCGAAGCGACGTGTCGTGTGGGGTTCATCTGACTCTCCTCGAATTGGCCGACCGCTCCATGCGGCCGCGCGTTTCGGGAGCATTCAGGGCAAGCCCGGCGCCACGGCGCGCGTCAGATCGCTGGCGTCGCTAATTGGCCGAAGCAGAGGGAGTTGGCGTGTTATCAGAAACGTCGTCGGGCAGATTTTTGCGGCGGTCGTGTCCTCTCGGACACCGCCTCACAAATTTCGAGTGTCCTTCGGAACACCTCGCAGACCTTGTCGCCAGGTGGACGCTCGAGGAAACGCATTCACGTAGAAAAGCCTCGGAGCAGGCCGTTCCACAGCATGAAAAACGCTTCGCAGGCCTGCGACACCGCGCGGGGCTGTAGCCCCGCGCGCGTTCCGGCGACGTTGAGCCGGAGAAGCGTTTTTCCGGCCTGCGGAGCGGCTTTGCGGAGTGAATGCGTTTCCTCGAGCGTGCCTCTTCGTCGAGAATTTCGGCGCGCAATCCGGCTACGCGTCGCGGTGCGCGCCCTTGCTCAAGCCGTGGCGGCGCATGATCTTCAGCAGGCTGGAGTGATCCGCCAGCCCGAGCGCCTCGGCGGTCCGCGTGACATGCCAATCGTGTGCGTCGAGCGCGTCGAGGACGATCTGGCGTTCGGCCTGCGCCTTCTGCGCCTTCAGTGTCCCGGCGGCGGCGCTCGCATCAGCAGCGTCGTCGCGGTCGTCACCGCCTCGAATCTCCGGCGGGACGTCGGCCGTGCCGATGACCGCGGCGTCGGATGCGATCATCATCCGCTCGAGGCAGTTTCGCAGCTCGCGGACGTTGTTCTTTCGCCAGTCGTAGCCTGCCAGCAGCGCCACCGCGCCCGGTGCGATCGTCTTCGCCCGCATGCCCAGGTGCGATGCGATCGAGCGAAGCAGGTGCTCGACCAGCGCGGGAACGTCGGACAACCGCTCGCGCAGCGGCGGCACGCGCAGCATGTGCACGTTGAGGCGGTAGTAGAGATCCTGTCGAAAGCGGCCCGCTTCGACCTCGCGGTCGAGATCGCGGTTCGTGGCGGCGACAACGCGTGCGGTCACCGGGATCGGCCGGTCGCCGCCCACCCGCATCACCTTTCGCTCCTCGAGCACGCGCAGCAGCTTCGCCTGCGCCGGAAGCGGCAGCTCTCCCACCTCATCGAGGAACAGCGTGCCGGACCCGGCGTTCTCGAACGCCCCCCGCCGCAGGCGATCGGCGCCGGTGAACGCGCCGCGCTCATGGCCGAAGAGCTCGCTCTCGACCAGCTGCTCCGGCAGCGCCGCGCTGTTGACCGCGACCAGCGGCGCTTTCGCGCCGTGACCGCGGCGATGCAATTCGCGCGCGACCAGTTCCTTGCCCGTCCCGCTCTCGCCCACGATCAGGACACCGCTCGGAATCGGCGCAACCCGCGCGATGGCGTCCCGGAGCGACCGCATCGCAGCGCTGTCGCCGACGAGCGGCGTGTCGCCATCGAAGCGCGAGCGGAGCGTGCGCAGCTCGGTCACCAGCTGCCCGCGCGAGACGGCGTTCTGGATCTCCTGCACGACGCGCTCGATCGGCTCGGCCTTGTCGACGAATCCATACGCGCCCAGCCGCACCGCCTGGACGCAGCGGTCGTAGCTGCCGGTGCCGGTATAGACGATGACCGGCGTGTCGATGCCGCGCTGCTGCAGCCGCCGCAGCACCTCGAAGCCGTCCACTCCCGGCATCTCGAGATCGAGGACGACGCAATCGATCGGCTCGCGGCCGAGGATGTCGAGCGCCTCGTTGCCGCCGGCGGCGACGACGGTGTGGTAGCCGCCGACCCGCTTCAGGTCGTACGCGTACTGCTCGGCCATCGCCGCCACGTCGTCGACCACCAGAACCTGGATCGTCATGCGCGCGTGTGAGTCGAAGCCCCTGGCCTGGGCGACGAAGACGAAGACCGCGGCCTGGGTGATATCGATGGGCCTGCCCTGAGCTCCGTCGAAGGGCCGCCGGCGGGAAGATCGATGGTGATCCGCGTCCCGCTCCCGGGCGCGCTCTCGACGCCGAGCGTGCCGTGCAGATCCATTACCAGCCGTCGAACGATGGAAAGCCCCAGACCGGTGCCTCCTTCCTTGGTCGTGTAGAAGTCATCGAAGATGCGTGCGGTCTCGTCTGCGGTCATTCCACGCCCCGTATCGGCGACGGTCACCCTGATTCCCGGCACATCGCCCTCCCGATCGACCACCTGCGTCGAGACCGTCACGCGGCCCGGCTTCGACTCCAGGCTGTCCACCGCGTTGGCGATCAGGTTCTCGAGGATACGCCGGAACGCGAGCGGGTCTCCAACCACCCGGGGCAGGTTCGTCAGCTCGGCGTCGAGCACGACATGCTCGTGTCCCCGCGCCGCGCGGACGACGTCGGTGACGAGCGCGTTGAGGTCGCAGTCGCGGCGGTCGAGCGGCGGCGACGACAGCCGCTGGTAGCTGGTGGCGAGTGTCTCCAGGTAAGCGAGACTGGAATCGACAGTGCCGCGCCGCTCGGCGAACACGGTAGGAAGACTTCCGGGTTCGTCCTGCTCGACTTGCGTCAGGTGGCGCATCACGTTCCGCAGCGGGATGAGGCCGTTCTTGATGTCGTGGTTCACCTGGCGCGCGAGCTCGCCGACGGTGGCGCGCCGTTCCGCCTCGCGCACGCGGGCGGTGCTGGTGCGCAGCCGTTCAACCAGGTCGCCAAGCAACCGCGACAATCTCCCGACTTCATCGGTGCCAGGATCGAAATCGACGTCGAGCCGATCGAGATCGAGCACGGCCGTCTTCTCGGCAAGGGCCGTCAATCGACCGCTGATCCGCGACGAGACCCACACGGCCAGCAGCAGCGCCGTGATGCCGGTGCCGGCCGCAGTCAGGAGGAACCAGGCGTCCACGCTGCGCAGCAGCGTCCGCAACGGCGTCAACGGCTGCGTCACGTCGAGCCGCGCCTCGACGACCTCCGCAGCGCTTCCCGCGCCGCCGCGGATCACGGGAAGCTGCAGTTCGCCGACCGCGGAGTCGCCGCTCGTCTCCAGCTGTCGTGGGATCGTCAACGCCTCTGCGCCGGGATAGCGCAGCGACACGACGATCGCCCGGTCGCGCGCCAGTCGCGCGAGAAACGCTTCGTCCACCGCCACCCCGCCGACAATCGAGAACGTCCTGCCGCTGATTTGGAAGGACTCCGCCCGCGCCAGCGCGAGAAAGTCGCGTTCGGCGCCGCGGCTCGTCACCAGCGCGACGCCGCGGGCGCTCTGCAGCGCCGTCGCCAGCCCCGACTCCACGCGCCCGTGCTCGTTGCGGAAATGGCCGGAGCTGATGATCCGGTCGTCGCCATCCTGAATCTGGAGCATCGACAGGCCGGTCAGGCGCATCGCCGTGCCCGCGTAATCGAGGAGATAGTCGCGTTCCGACTCGACGCCGGCAACCGCTGCCAGCCGAAACCGGTTGTCGCTGAGGAGCGCGCTCTCGAGCGACGCCAGCCGCTCGGCAATGCTGGCGCTCTCGCGCGCGAGATCTTCGCGGATGACGTCGACGACGCGATCGACGCGAAGCTGGTATTCCTCAGAGAGGCGCCGGGTCATCTCCTGCCGAAGCCCGAACGCCAGCATCGCAATCGGCAGCAGGACGATCGCCGCAAAGGAGAGCAGCAGGCGCGTGCGCAGGCTCATCGCTCACCTCGCATCCGCGCCCTCGATGACCAGGCCGCCATCCCATTCCGCGATGACGCCCGAGCGCCCGCGCCGCACGATGGCTCTCAGCCGTGTGTCGACCAACGGAACGATCGTCTCGGGATCGAGCCAGGGTGCCGCATCGACGAGCGCGTGCAGGTCGCGGCATTGATCGAGCGGCCGCGCGTCCACCGACATCACGTAACCAGCGTCTGCTCCCGCACGCCGTGCCGACGCGAGCGCTTCGCCGGTCAACCCGGCCACGCGCTGGTATGTCCGCCTCGGACGGTCTGGCAGCAGCGCGTCGAGCCACATCGTTGCGGCTGGCCCGGACGCGCGCGCCAGGCCGACGAAGCGCTCAGCAAGATCGCGCGCGGCGTCGTCGCGCGCGTCGTACACGATCCGCGACGCCGGCGGCGGCTGGTCTGGCGGCGGAGCAACGGTGACATCGCAATCGGCCGTCGTCTGCCACCAGAATGGACCTCGCGCGCCCTGGGCCTCTCCCCGCACGGCATCGTGGGCCAGCGCCCGGCGCGCCTCCTCCGACAGCAACGGTGACGAGCGCGCACGCCGCGGCGCCAGGAGCACATGGGTGTGCTGCCATGCCAGCGGCACCGATAGAAATTGCGGCAGCGTGCCTGCGTAGTTGAGCGACGCGGGATCGCGCGTGAGCAGAAGGTCGACGCCCTGGTCGAGCAGATCTCGCGGATCGCCGGGGGCGACGAGGAACCGGATAGTCGGGTGATTGTCTCGAGCGACCGCGATGGCGGTCGCAGCTCGCGCACCTGCCACGCGATCGTCAAGGGCGATCCGGCTGGATCGTGTGCCGAGCGGCCACGATGAATCGTCGCCGGGCCTGGCGATCGCCAGGTCCGGATGCGCCAGCGCCGCAGGCGCGTCGCCGCTTCGACGCCGCAGCGTGATGGCAAGGGATCGGTCGTCGAGCAGTGCGATCGATTCGACGAGCAGCTTCGCGTCGGGTCGGAGTTCCTCCCCAGTGCCGTCGCGAGTCCAGCTCGCACGAACGTCGGCCGGTGTGACCGGCGTGCCGTCGGAGAAACGGGCGTTCTCGCGCAGCGTCACGATCCAGGTGCGGCCGTCAGCGTCGAGCCGCCACGACGCGGCGAGACCCGCAGCGACCCTGCCCTGGCAGTCGACGCGAACGAGCGTCTCGTAGAGCTGTCGGAAGAGCAGCCGCTCGCTCTCGTTCGTCGGGCGTGGCGCGTGAGAAGGATCGACTCTGTCGCTGAGGGCAACAGTCGTAATCGGGTCGCCCGGCTGATCGATGACGGCGCACTCGGCGGGTTCAGCATGAGGGCGCGGCGTCGCTGAAGGCGGTGAGGGCACCGGCGGCGGAGGCGGCTCGGGCGCCGGCCCAACCGGTCTCGCCGGTTCCTGCGGTCGCTCCGGCACGCTCGGGGCTGGCACCGCCGCCGGCGTCACGCGCGCGCCGCAGGCCGAGGTCGTCGCCACAAGGGATGCGATCAACCCGAACGCGGCGGCGCCTCGACCCATCAGCGTCACGTCTTCCGCCCATGATAGTCCGGGCGTCAGGCCGGCCCGATTGATGAGGCTGCCTCGAAGGGCCTACGGGAGGGCCGATCGCGCGCCGCGCGGCCGCATGACGTGGAACGTGCCGTACATCATGTCCTCGTCGAGCGTGATCGTTCGCAGGTATTTGAAGCCGTCGGCGTCGTAGAGATCGATGGTGTTCCCCGCTTCGTACAGGTAAATCAGCTTGCCGTTCGAGCTGGCGCGCAGCGCCAGCCGCGGACGCCCGCGAAACTCCACCCGGTTCGCCAGCCGCCGGCCGGTGATGTCCACCGTCCACAGCTCGTGGTGGCCGATCTCCTCGATCATGATGAAGGCTCGCTTGCGGTCGGGCGCCAGCGCGAAGCTGATGTCGCCGCGATCGGGCGCCGGGCCGATCGGGAAGAAATCGATCTGCTTCATCCGCAGGTCGACGCGGCCGATGCCGAGCAGCTTGCGCTTCTGGACCGCATCCTCCATCGAAAACAGCCCGGTGAAGAAGCCGGGCTCGTCGTTGGCCTCGTCCATCGAGCCCAGATCGAGGCGCCCGTAGCCCGGCTCGCTCGGCAGCGACAGGTCCCACGAATCGAGCTGCTTCAGCGTCGTCGCGTCGTAGACGGCGATCTCGTTCGAGAAGGTGTAGAGCAGCTTCCCATCCGGCGAGAAGCGCAGGCTCAGGAAGTAGTACATCGGCTCGGGGTCGGCGGCCCACGGCACCGTGCGAATCACGCGGTGCTCTTTCAGGTCGTACTGGATGAACACCGGCGTGCCGATCTCGAATCGATCCGGCAGCTTCCGCGCCGTGCGGGTCACCAGCATCATGACGCGGTTGTCGGGGGAGACGTCGAACGCCAGGGCGCGCACTTTCTTGTCGCCTTCGCTCAGGGTAAAGGTGTCGAGCGTCTGGCGGTTGACGGCGTCGATCACCTCGAAGTGCTCCTGGTCGGCAGCCTGGACGTAGAAACGCGTGCCGTCGCGCGACGGCCGCACCGACCAGGGCAGGCCCACCTGCAGCGGAATCTCCGCCGTCATTTTCTCGGTCGCCTCGTCGATCGCGACGATGCGCCGGTTGTAGGAGGCGAGGTAGATGGTGCCGGTGCCGCCGGTGATCTGCGGCGGCGGCGCGGCCGCGAGCAGCGCGCCGGAGCAGATCATGAGGAGGAGAGGTCTCATCGCGGCCTCAGTCTACTACTGCCACTTACCATCCTGTAACGATCGACGCGCGCCGACGAAAATCGTGATCCGTTTTTCCCGCGCGCCGCACGGTTTCCATCGCGCCTTCACGCTTTCGCGGCCTGCTTCTCTTGCCGCAGTGGATCGCGCCCGCTACAGTCCGGCGCATGACCCATCGCATCCGCTCAACGAACTCATTGATCGTTCCTGTCATCACGGCTGCGATGCTGGTCGCGCTCGGCATCGCGCAGCCACGCGCGCAGCGGCCGGCGCCGCGCGCGCGCGAGGCGGTGGAAATGGTCCGCGGCCGCGCCGCCGCCGCCGGCGAAGTGCTGGTCGCCTTTCGACGCTCACCCGACCTGCCGCGCCTGCGTGCAGAGATCGACGCGGACAGCGACGACCTCGTCGGCGCCGGGCACGTGTGGCATGCGCGCTCGCGCAGCCGCGACACCGCGTCGCTGGTCGCCTTGCTCGCCGACCGGCCGGACGTGCTGTATGCCGAGCCGAATTTCATCGTCTACGCCGACAACACGCCGGCCGACCCGCGGTTTGGCGACCTGTGGGGCCTGCTCAACGTCGGTCAGGCGATCAACGGCGTCAACGGCACGCCGGGGGCCGACATCGGCGCGTCGCGCGCCTGGGACTTCGCGCTCGGCTCGCGCAACGCCGTCGTCGGGGTCGTCGACACCGGCATCGACTACAGCCATCCCGATCTCGCCGGCAACGTCTGGTCGGCGCCGGCGAGCTTCAGCGTCACCATCGGCACGCAGCGCATCACCTGCGCCGCCGGCACGCACGGCTTCAACGCGATCTCGCGCAGCTGCGATCCGTTCGACGATCACTTCCACGGCACCCACGTCTCCGGCACCATCGGCGCGGTCGCCAACAACGGCGCCGGCGTCGCCGGCGTCAACTGGTTCGCCAGCATGATGGGGCTGAAATTCCTGGCGTCGAACGGCTCGGGCAGCGTGGCCAACGCGATCAACGCGATCGAGTTCGCGATCCAGGCCAAGGCGGCGTTTCCCGGCGGCGGCGCCAACGTGCGCGTGCTGTCGAACAGCTGGGCGGGCACCGCGTTCTCGCAGGCGCTGCTCGACGAGATCAACCGGGCGGCGCAGAACGACATGCTGTTCGTCGCCGCCGCGGGCAACAGCGCCTCGGACAACGACGCGGTGCCGACCTATCCGGCCAGCTACGCGGCGCCGAACGTGATTGCCGTCGCCGCCACGGACAACCAGGACGGCCTCGCCAGCTTCTCCAACTACGGCGCCACCTCGGTGCATCTCGGTGCCCCGGGCGTCAAGGTGCTTTCGACCATCCCCGGATCGGCCTACGAGTTCTTCAGCGGGACGTCGATGGCGACGCCGCACGTGTCGGGGGCCGCGGCGCTGCTGCTCTCACGGTGCGCTGCGAGCACGACCGCGCTGAAATCGATGTTGATCAACAACGTCGATCGGATTCCGTCGCTTGCCGGCATCACCATCACCGGCGGCCGCCTCGATGTCGGCCGCGCGATGACCGCGTGCGGACCGGCCGGGAACACCGCGCCGTCGGTCACCCTCACCGAGCCGGCGAACGAGACGGCCTACCCGACGCCGGTCAGCGTCCCGGTACGCGCCACCGCGTTCGATACCAACGGCACGGTCGCGCAGGTCGCCTTCTACGCCGGGACCGCGCTCATCGGCGTCGACACGACGGCGCCGTTCGAGGTGACGTGGACCAATGCCGCGGTCGGCAACTACTCGGTGAACGCGGTCGCGACGGACGACAACGGCGCGACGAGCACGTCCACCGCCACCACCGTTCACGTGCTGCCGGGCGGCGCCTCGACGCCGTTCGGGGGCGCGGCGATCACGATTCCGGGGATCGTCGAAGCCGAGAATTTCAACGACGGCGGCGAGGGCACCAGCTATCACGACACGACGGCCGGCAACACCGGCGGCGCCTACCGGCAGACCGACGTCGACCTCTTCAGCACGGGCGACACCGGCGGCGGCTACATCATCGGCTACATGATGGGCGGCGAGTGGCTCGCGTATCGCGCCTCCGCGAGCGTGACCGCGTCGTACACGATGGAGGCGCGCGTCGCCTCGGCCGGCCAGGGCGGCGTGTTTCACGTCGAGGTGGACGGCGTCGACGTCACCGGGCCGCTGACGGTGCCAAACACCGGCGGCTGGCAAACGTGGCAGACGATCAGCCGCCAGGGCATTCAGTTGACCGCTGGAACGCACCTCCTGCGCCTGGTCGTCGACAGCATCAGCTCGACCGGATTCTTCGGCAACCTGAACTACCTGCGATGGACGACGCCCGGGATCAATTCGGCGCCGCAGGTGTCGTTGACCTCGCCGGCAAACGGGTCGACGTTCACTGCGCCGGCGTCGATCAACCTGGCGGCCACGGCAAGCGACGTCGACGGGAGCGTCACGCAAGTCGCCTTCTATCGCGGCTCGACGCTCGTCGGCTCCGACACCACCTCGCCGTACTCCGTGGGGTGGAGCGTCGGGCTTCCCGGCGACTACAGCATCACCGCCGTCGCCACCGACGATCGCGGCGCGACCACTACCTCGCCGGCCGTCGTCGTGCACATCGCCGATCCGCCGCCCTCGTTCCCGTTCGGCGGCACCCCGGCTTCGATCCCCGGTGTGATCGAAGCCGAGAACTTCAACGAAGGCGGCGAGGGCGCGGCCTATCACGACGTCACTGCAGGGAATAGCGGCGGTCAATACCGGCAGACCGATGTAGACATCTCCACGACATCGGATATTGGCGGCGGCTATACGTTGAGCTACGTCGCCGCCGGCGAGTGGTTGAAATACTCGGTCACGGTCGCAGCGGCCGGCAATTACACGCTCGAGGCGCGCGTCGCCTCCTTTGGTGCGGGCGGGACGTTCCACGTCGAGGTCGACGGCACCGATGCCACCGGGCCGATGTCGGTCCCGAACACGAACGGGTGGCAGACGTGGCAGTCGGTGAGCGCGGGACCGATTGCGTTGACGGCCGGGCCTCACCTCGTGCGGCTCGCGTTCGACACGACCGGCGGCACCGGGTACGTCGGCAACTTCAACTCGCTGCGCCTCACCGTGCCGGGCGCGCCGGGACCGCCGCCGGTTGGGTCCACGCCGTTTGGCGGCGTGGCCGCCGCGATTCCCGGCTCGATCGAAGCAGAAAACTTCGACGAGGGCGGTGAAGGCGTCGCCTACCACGATCTCTCGTCCGGCAACGCCGGCGGGCAGTATCGCTCGACCGACGTCGACATCTCGGGCGACGGCTCTGGCGGCTACGCGCTCGGGTACGTTGCCGGCGGCGAGTGGGTGCAATACTCGGTCACCGTCGCGGCGAGCGACAACTACACCTTCGAGGCGCGCGTCGCGTCATTTGGCTCCGGCGGAAAGTTCCACGTCGAAGTCGACGGCGTCATCGTGACCGGCGCGCTCTCGGTGCCGAACACCGGAGGCTGGCAGGCGTGGCAACCGGTCACGACGCCGGGCATTGCCCTGAACGCCGGACCGCATGTCGTGCGCGTCGTCTTCGACAGCAACGGCGGCACCGGATGGTGGGGCAACCTCAACTCGGTGCGGTGGGCCGTGGCCGGCGCGGCGCCGCCGGTGTCGACACCGTTCGGCGGAACCGCGGCGGCGATCCCCGGCGTGATCGAGGCCGAGAACTTCGACGACGGCGGTGAAGGCCTCGCGTATCACGACCTCTCGGCCGGCAACGCCGGCGGGCAATATCGATCGACCGACGTCGACATCGCCGCGGCTGCCGACTCGCCAGCCGGCTACACGCTCGGCTTCGTGGTCGCCGGCGAGTGGGTGAAGTACACGGTGTCGGTCGCAGCGGCGGGAAGCTATGCGCTCGAGGCGCGCGTCGCCTCGCAGGGCGCGGGCGGCACGTTCCACGTCGAAGTGGACGGCGTCGACGCGACCGGACCGATCGCGGTGCCCAACAGCGGCGGCTGGCAGACATGGAGGTCGATTGCGGCCGGCACCGTGTCGCTGACCGCCGGATCGCACGTCGTGCGCGTGGTCTTCGACACCAACGGCGTGACCGGCTACTGGGGAAATCTGAACTACCTGCGGTGGACCGGCGTCACGTCGACGAGTCAGTAGCGGAGCACTGGCGGGGAGTGATGAACCGGAACGGTGAGGACCGGTGAATCCACTCCCCTGCCCCCACCCCCCGGTGACCGCTCCTTCCCGCAAAGAGGAAGGGCGTACCGGGCAATGTAGCATGATAACGGCGGGCCGGATCCGCTCGCCGGAAGGTGGTGTGCCATCGCCGTCGCAGTGCTCAACGACATCCACGGCAACCTGCCCGCGCTCGAAGCGGTGCTCGACGACGTTCGCGCGGCGCGCGTCGATCGCGTCGTCGTCGGCGGCGACGTGCTGCCCGGCCCGATGCCGCACGAGACGATCGCGCGCCTGCTGACGCTCGACATCCCGGTGGAGTTCATTCACGGCAACGGCGACCGCGTCGTCCGCGCGCAGATGAACGGGCAGGAGCCGACGGAGGTGCCGGAGCAGTTCCGCGACATCATCCGCTGGACGGCGGCGCAGCTCAGTCGCGAGGACGAGCAGCTCATCGCCCGCTGGCCGTTGACCCGGCGAGTCCAGATTCCACCGCTGGGTGACGTGCTCTTCTGCCATGCGACGCCGCGCAACGACGTCGAGATCTTCACGCGGCTGACGCCCGACGAGCGGCTGCGGCCGATCTTCGACGCGGCCGCCGCCCCGGTCGTCGTCTGCGGGCACACGCACATGCAGTTCGACAGAATGGTAGGCAGGACGCGGGTGGTGAACGCCGGGAGCGTGGGGATGCCATTCCAGGATGCGGGCGCGTACTGGCTGCTGCTCGGCCCGGACGTGCAGTTGCGGCGGACGTCTTACGATCTGGAGAAAGCTGCCGCGCAGGTGCGGCGCACCAGCTACCCGCAGGCCGAGGACTTCGCGGCCCGCAGCATCCTGAAACCGCCGACCGAGGCGGCGACGCTCGAAGCGTTCAAGAACGCGGAGTTGAAAGGCTGACGTCGCGAGCGTCAGCGCCGCTTTCGAACGGTCTTGCGGCGCGATGTCGATTTCCGCGTGCTCTTCTTCTTCTTGCGGACGCGCTCAGGCAGGCGGGCGCTGCCGGTTTCGCGGTTCCACTCTTCGAAGGTTTCGGGCGAGATCTCGCCTTTGACGAGCAGCTCGGCGAACTTGCGCCGCTGCGCCTGGCTCTTGAATGGCATCGGTCGGGTCCTCGACGGACCGGGATGATGCCACGATTTGGCGGGTAACGAATCTGTCGCGGTCGAGCTCGGGCGTGGTCGCCCGGGCCACTCAGTTCCGGCGGCCGAGGCCCCCGACGACCAGGCCGAGCACGGCACGGGCCGTCCCCAGCGAAACAACGAAAGAAAGCGTTAACACCCCGACGCCGACCATCTGCTCCACCAGCGAACTCTCCTCGGTGCTGTCTATCGGACCCAGCTCGACCGAACTTCAGTGGCGGTGCGCGGCCGTCACGGCCGCGCTAGCTGCGAGCCAGCCGGGGCTTCATCGGGCGTATGCGCGTAAAAACCGGATCACCCGTCAGAATTCGCAACGCCTCTCATCGCCATCGCCAGCCCGTTGCGTCGAGATCGGGCCGCCACGGCATGGCCGCCCGCTTGCCAATCCCAAACGCCGCGATCGGCGCCACGCGCTCGAGCGTGAACCGCGATCGCGCCCCACACGCGAGGAAAAACTGTGAAACGACGCCACGCCCTGGTTTCCGCGTGCCTGGTTCTGGCCGCGCTGGCGTGCCCCCCTGCCGCCGGCGCGGACGTCGTCACCGACTGGAACGTCGTCGCCCTCAACGCCATCCGCACGCTTCGGACGTCGCCGCCGCTCGCCTCACGCGCGCTGGCCATCCTTCACGCGTCGATCTACGACGCGGTGAACGGCATCGCGCGGACGCACGAACCGTATTTCGTCAGGACCCGAGGGCCACGCGACGCCTCGGTTCGCGCCGCGGCCAACGCCGCCGCCCACACCGTGTTGACCGCGCTGTTCCCCTCGCAGGCGGCGGCGTTCGACGCCTTGCGCGACGCCACGCTCGCCGCCATCGACACCTCGCGGCGCCGCGGCGAGGCGATCGCGTGGGGCGAATCAGTCGCCCGCGAGATCCTTGCCTGGCGCGAGAACGACAACGCCACTGCGACGGTCGCGGCGCCGGCCGCCGGCAGACCCGGCGCCTGGGTGCCGACGCCGCCCGCGTTCGCGCCATACCTGCTGCCCCACTGGGCAGCGGTGATGCCGTTCACGATGCCGGCGGGAAACCATTTCCGTCCGCTCGGGCCGCCGGCACTCGACAGCGCCGTCTACACGGCCGACTTCAACGAGGTGAAATCGCTTGGCGCCGCGGTCGGTTCGGCGCGGACCGAGGAGCAGACGACGATCGCGCTGTTCTGGGCGGATGGCGCCGGCACGGAAACGCCGCCGGGACACTGGAACACGATTGCGCGCGGCGTCGCCGCCGTGCGCGGCCCGGCCGATTCCAATCGCGGCGGACCGTCGAGCGATGACGGCGACCGGCGAGGGCGCGGCCACGGCGACGAAGGCGGCGCAACGCTCGAAGAGAACGCACGTCTTTTCGCGCTGTTGAACCTGGCGATGGCCGACGCGGCGATCTGTGCGTGGGACGCGAAGCTGACCTACGCGTTCTGGCGCCCGGTCAGCGCGATTCGCGCCGCCGACAGCGACGACAACCCGGGAACCACCGCCGATCCCGGCTGGAGCTCGCTCATCGTCACGCCGCCGTTCCCCGATTACGTCTCCGGCCACAGCACCTTCAGCGGCGCGGCGGCCACCGTGCTCGCCCGCTTCTTCGGGACGGATCGCGTCGCGTTCACGACCGGCTCGGACTTCCTGCCGGGCGTCTCACGCTCGTTCGCGCGCTTTTCGGCGGCGGCAGACGAGGCCGCTGCAAGCCGGCTGTACGGCGGCATCCATTTCCGGTCCGCCAATGCCGATGGCCTGACGGCGGGGATCGAGATTGGCGCCTGGGCATCGGAGCATTTCCTCCGCCCGCGCGACCGGCGTTCGCACGATTAATCCGCATCGACGCCGCCGGCGTGCAAAGTTCGCGGCGCCGGCGGCTTTTGTTCCCGCCCGATGTGCCATTCCGGCACGTGTGTTCCTCTTCGAACCAGCCGTTGTAACTGACTGTCGCACAAGACTCTATAGTCAGCCTCTGTCCTAATGGTTTCGCCTGATGTGCCAAGTTGAGACTTTCATGCCCGCTTCAATTTCCAGCCCACTCACGAAGTCCTGTGTTCAGTGTGGGTTACGGTGCGGGCCCGGATGGATGAGTTTGGGCAGGCGGCTTGCACGGCGGTCAAGCACAAACGCCATGAGCAACCGCTTCGAAATCCTGGTTGAGGGTATCGACGACGCGGCCCTGGTCAACGCCATCGAGAGCGCCGTCCGCGAAGCTTTCCGCGAGATGTCGCTGCCCGGTTCGTGGCGTGTCGTGGTGAAGCCGTCGGCGCACCCGACGCAGGACGGCGGCCGCTGGGATTTCACCGTCTACGGCCTCGACGTCCGCCACGCGCTCTCGATCGCCGTTCCTCCCGACCTGCTCCCGAACTTGATCCCGCAGCGCCTTCGCGAATCGCTCAATCGTCCGATCCGGCGCTGCCTCGACGAGGCCGCGCAGCGGACGCTCGCGCGCGCGGTCTGAGTCATGTCGCCGAACCCCATCGCCCCAGCGCGATCCGCCGACTGCGAGGACTGAGAGGAAACCTATGAGCGTCTTTCAACATCCGCATCTCACCCGCGGCGTCGTCAAGACGGCCAAGGGCTCGTTCATCGTCAAACGCGGGCTGGTCGAGGCGCCGGACGAGATCGGCGAGGAGCTGGGCTGGCAGCCGGTCGACACCGACGACTATCAGCGCGAGTTCCGCGAGCTGCGCGCGCACGACTACGACGAGGCGCCGGCCGCACGCAGAACGGGATCGCGGCCGCCGTCGCTGTTGAAGGCGGAGCGTGACGCGCGGGCGCGGCTGATTCGCGCGAAGGCGGCGTCGCGGCGGGCGCGGCTCGACGTGCAGGCCGCGGACTAGAACGCTCGCGCGATCTCACTTACGGAGGACCCATGCGAAACCCTTCTGTCACCGAAATCCAGCATCCCGGCCCGTGCCCCTGGTGCGGACAGAACCGGCTGCGCGGCACCGGGCCGTCGCCGGACGGCAACCGATGGTTCCGCTGCGGCGGCTGCACCACCACCTTTTTCATCCACGACAGCGCACGGCGATCGCGCGACGACGATCGGATTGAAGTCGGGACGTAACCTTCCTGGGTCATACTGGGCATGTCTTCTCCCGGCATGCCCAGTCGGCGCACAGTCCCCCGCCTCGCTCGCAGGCGATCCAGAGTCCACGGCCACGGCGTTTTCGCGCTCGAGGCGATCTCCAAGAACACCCGCATCATCGACTATGCCGGCGAGCTGGTGCTCAACCGCGAGAGCGAAGCGCGCGAGGAGCGCTACCTGGCGAAGGGCTGCATCTGGGTGTTCCGCGTCAACCGGCGCTGGAGCCGCGACGCCGCCGTCGGCGGCAACCTCGCGCGCTACATCAACCACTCCTGCCGGCCGAACTGCTGGATTGAAATCGTGGACCGGACGATCTGGATCCGCGCGTCGCGCACGATCCGCGCGGGCGAAGAGCTGACCTACGACTACCGCACCGACGGCGATCAGACAATCCCCTGCCGCTGCCGGCCGGGGTGCCCGAACAAGCTTTAGGGGGCGGAGCAAGCTCCGCCCCTACGGGTGTCAAAAAAAAGGGGCGGAGTAAACTCCGCCCCACCGTAGGGGCCGACCTTGGTCGGCCCCCGACCTTGCTCGGCCCCCGATATACGCCCCCGACGCTACGTCGTCTTCAACGCGCGCGCGAGGTTGTCGAGCGCGAGCTGCAGCGTCTTGCGCGAGGTGGCGATGTTCATGCGCATGTGGTTCTGGCCGCCGAGGCCGTACGACGTGCCGGCGTTCATGTGCACCTTGGCGGTCTTGACGAAGTGGCGCTCGACCATCGTCTCCGGCGAGACCGGATTCGCGCCCGCCTTCAGGCCCCTGTTCGCTTCCTCGGCCAGCTGCTTCGCGTTGATCTTGTCGGCCACCGCGCTGACGTCCAGCCACGTGAGATAGGTCCCCTGCGGCTTGTACGACTTGATCATCGGGATGTTGGCCTTGATGTACTGCTCGACGTAGTCGTGGTTGGCATCGATGTAGTCGACGCACTCGTTCAGCCACTCCTCGCCGCCGGAGTACGCCGACTTGCTGGCGATCATGCCCAGGGTGGTGAGGTCGGCGCGGTTCTGCGCCTTGACCCGGGCGAGGTAGTCGGCGTTGTCGGAGTAGAACCACGCGCACTTCATCGCCGCGAGGCCGAACGACTTGCTCGCCGCCTTGAAGGTGAGGCTGTTGTTGACGATCTCCTTGTTGCCGATGCTCGCAAACGGCGTGTACTTGTTCCCCTTGGTGACGAAGTCGCAGTGGATCTCGTCGGCCAGCACGACGACCCGCCGCCGCAGGCAGATCTCGCCGAGCTTCAGCAGGTCTTCCTTCGACCAGCAGTTGCCGGTGGGGTTCTGCGGGTTGCAGAGGATGAGCGTGTTGGTGTCGTGGCTGATGCGGCGCTCGAGATCGTCGAAGTCCATCGCGTAGCGGCCGTTCACCAGCTTCAGCGGGCTCTCTTCGGCGATCGTGTTGGTGGCGCGCAGGTCGCCGTAGAAGCCGTTGTAGGTCGGCGTCTGCAGCAGCACCTTGCTTCCCGGCGGCGAGAACGCGCGCAGCGCGGCGATCAGGCCGGGGTGCACGCCGGTGGTAATGACCAGGCTGTCGGGGTTGATGTCGACGTTGTAGCGCCGCTTGTTCCAGCTGACGATGCCGTCGGTGAACGCCTTCATCGCCGGGCCGTTCATGTCGAGGTAGCCCCAGTTCTCGTGCTGCATCCGCTCCAGCAGCCCCTTGGTGATCGAGGGCGCGGCGCGGAAGTCCATGTCGGCGATGCCCATGCCGACCTGGACGCTGTCCTTGCCGAAGACGCGAATCTGCTGATCGTATTTGGTCGAATCGGTGCCGAACCGGTTATACGGGGTGTCGAAATCGAATTTGCCGTTGGCAGCGAAGGCCGCGGTGGCGGCGGCCGCCGCAACGGGGCTGCCCGATCCGACTGCGCCGACCAGTGCTGTCATCCCGGCGTTGCGGAGAAACGCCCTGCGATTCAGCCCATCATTCTGTGACATGCGCTGCTCCCTCGTAAGATTTGCCCGGTGAAACCTGCGGTAAACAGGACAGATCCTACACCTGTCGCAGCTTTTCCGGTTGAGTCTTTTATCCCCTTTTATGCCGCGCTTACGCGGCCGTCCGGACATTTGGCGCCGTGCAATTCTGCGAAGAGGTCCGCCTGACCTCAGGCACGACGCAGACCATGAACCGTTCGCTAGCCGGCGCCCTCCGGCGGCGCAGTTCCAGGCTCGCCGGTCGAGGTCTTCTCCACGTCGGCGTTGCGTTTGAGCATCCACGCCGCGGCGCTCACGGCGGCGAGGCCGAAAGCGCCTCGCTTCAGCCAGCGCGTCGCCGCCGGCGGCCGGTTGCGTTCAGGCGAGAGCAGGCGACGATAGGTTTCGGCCTCGGGTGACGACGCGACGGGGCGAGGCTTCGAACGGCGCTCGGGCGCCGGAATCCAGCGGCTGATGTAGGCGAACGATTCCGATCCGCAAATCGGGCAGGTCTGCGCGTCGTGCACTTCCTGGCAGTCGAGGCACAGTCGAGCTGTATGCAACTGCATGAACTCAGTGTAGACGAGGCGTGGAATATCGGTTGCAGACGCCAACGCGGCACTGCGGACGAGTTCGGAGGATGGACGAGATGCAGAATCTCTTCTTTGCGATTGCTTTCGTGCTGCTGATTGCGTGGATCGTGGGCCTCACGGGCGTCGTCTCCGTGGGGCCGGCGATTCACCTCTGCCTGGTCGGCGCCATCATTCTCTTCGGGCTCAGCTTCGCGCGCGACCGGCGCAGCATCGTGTAGTGGCTGGTTGCCAGATGTGGAAGCGCCTGGCAACCAGCCGCTAGCAACCAGCCCCTACTGCGTCAGTTTCTTCGCCTGTGCGAGCTCGGGGCGTTCGGTGTCGGCGTCCTTCGCGACGTCGAGCAGCTTCTTGTAGTACGCGGCCGCCTTCGCCTTGTCCCCCAGCTTCTCGGCCGCGCGCGCGGCGCCGGCGATGCCGCGATACCGGTTCGGCTCCTTCTTCATCGTCAACTCGAACGCGGCGAGCGCCTCCTTCGTCTTGCCCGCCTCGAGCAGCATCTCGCCGTACAGCTCGCGCGCCGGCGCCAGCGGACCCGGCGAGATCGCCGACTTGTCGGTCGCGTCCTCGGCGTTGGCCGCCGCGCTCATCTGCGCCAGCCCCTCGTCCTTCTTGCCGCTCGCAAAGGTCTGCCACGCGAGCGCGACCTGCCGCTGGATGTCGATCTGCTCGGTCCAGTACGGATCCTTCAGCTCTCGTTCCTTGTCGCGCAACGCCGCCAGGCGCTCGATGTCGGCGGTCGCGGCGTCGGGCTTGCCGCTGCGCGCGGCGCCGAGCGCGCGCGCGAAATAGGTGATCGCTTCGGTGAACGGCGTCGGCGCCGGCGACGGCGTCAACGCGGCGGCCTCCTGCCACTGGCCGCGCTCGAGGACGTACCGCGCCGGAATCGCCGCGACCGCGAACGCGTTGACCGGCGCACCGGGCCCGCCGGTGACCTCGCGCGCGTGATCGACGACGCTCTTCGCCGCCTTGTCCTGAGCGATCTGCAGATAGGCGTAGGTCTGGTAGTCGAGCGCGTGCAGCTCCTCGCCGGCCCCGTTGCTGCGGCGCGCCGCGTCTGCCGATCGCTTGTTGGTCTCGATCGATTCCTGCCACGAGCCGACGCGCGTGAAGGTGTGCGACGGCATGTGGAGCGCGTGCGGCACGGCCGGCGCGAGCGACGCGTACTTGCGCGCCGCGACCAGCGCCTTCTCCGCCAGCGGCGGCGCGTCGTAGGCGTGGATGATGTAGTGGGCGAGGCCGGGATGCGTCGGCATCTTCTCGAACAACGGCTCGAGGATGCCCGCGGCCTTGAGGTTCTTGGCGTAGGTCTTGTCGGTCGGCGGCGCCGTCTGGTTGACGGCAAGCGCGTAGAAGATCGTCGCCTCGGTGTCGTTCGGGTTGTCGCGCGCGACCTTCTCCATGGCCGCCTCGTAGGCGGCGATGCGCGCGGGATGGCTGCCCGGATCGCTCGCCGTCACCAGTTGCGCGACGGCGTCGATATAAGCCCGCTCGCGCGGCGTCGGCTTTCCGGTGCTTTGCGCCTTCTCGATCGCTGCCTTGGTCAGCTCCACCGTGCGCGCCGGCTTGATGCCGCCGAACGGGTTGCCCCACTGGCTCATCGCGATGCCCCAGTGCGCCATCGCGCAGTTGCCGTCGGCGGCGAGGATCCCCTCGAACGCCTTGATGGCCTCGGGGAACCAGAACGAGTGCAGCAGCGCCACCGCCTTGTTGAAGTCGGCTTCGAGCGGCGGCACGCAGGAGGTTTGAAACTTCACGCTCGCGCTGCCGATGAGATCGGGCGACCCGGCGCCGTGGGTTTCGTGCTGCGCGAACGCGGCGGACGCGGTCAGGAGACACGCGGCGAGGACGGCTGTGAGGCGGACCATCGGGAACTGGCTCCTTCTTGAATGGCGGTTGATCAGTACGTTATCACGGCGGGGCGCTGTCGAGGGCGTTCGCCAGCAGGGCCAGGTACTCGCCGCGCGGCACGTCGACGGCGCCGAGCGACTCGAGGTGATCGGTTCGCCATTGCACGTCGAGCAGCGTCATCCCCGACGCCCGCATCGTCTCGACCAACGCCATCAACGCCACCTTCGAGGCGTCGCGCTGCACATAGAACATCGATTCACCCGCGAACAGGCGGTTGATGCGGACGCCGTAGAGCCCGCCGGCGAGGGTCCCTTGACGATCGAAGACCTCGACGCTGTGCGCCCATCCCAGCCGGTGCATCGTCGTGTAGGCGTCGATGAACTCGGCGGTGATCCAGCCGCTCTCTCGCGACGGATCGGCGCAGGCGCGAATCACCTCCGCGAAGCAGGTATCGATCCGGATCTCGAAGCGCTTCGCGCTCTGGCGCATCGATCGCGTCACGCGCAGCTGGTCGAGCGGCACGATGCCGCGCGGGTTGGGCGACCACCAGCCGAGGATCGGCTCGGCGGCGTCGACCGGCATCGGGAACAGGCCCTGACGATAGGCGGCCACCAGCGTCGACGGCTCGAGATCGCCTCCGGCGGCGACGATGTCGCTGTCGGGCCAGTCGATGGGTGGAGGAAATCGCCAGCGCGTCTCCGCCACCGGCTGGGGCGGCGCCGACCACGTTACCGGGGGAGGCACGCGCTCACCGCACGCGGACGTCGACCAGGGCTGGATCTCGTCACGCGTCCTCAGGCTCGAAGCGCCGAGATGTCGGGCATCGGGAACGGCTGCGCCATCTCGAACGCGCGCGCCGCGCGCAGGACGCGCCAGTCGTCGTAGCGCGGGCCGACAATCTGCAGGCCGACGGGAAGCCCGGCGGCCGTCACGCCGCACGGCACCGACGCCGCCGGCTGCTGGGTGAGGTTGAAGGGATACGAGAACGGCGTCCACTCGGTCCACCGCTTCTCTTTCATCACGTCGGCGACTTCCCTGCCGGCGTCGAATGCAACCAACGGCAGCGACGGCGTCAGCAGCAGGTCGTACTGCTCGTGAAAGCGGTTCATTGCGATGCCGAACGCGCCGCGCTGCTGCACCGCCTCGAGCAGCTCCAGCATGCCGATGCGTGCGCCTTCTTCGGCGACGTCGACCAGGCCGCGATCCATCAGCGCCTTCTGGGCAGGCGTGAACTTGCGCAGCAGAAAGGCGGCGCCGGTGTACCAGTGGCGGCGGAACACGTCGGCGGCGCCCGGCAGCGGCGGATCCGCGCGCTCGACGACGGCGCCCAGATCGGCGAACCGCATCGCCGCGCGCTCGACGATCGATGCCACCTCGGGATCGACGTCGGCGTGGCCGAGCGCGGGCGAATAGGCCACGCGCCAGCCCGTGACACCGCGATCGAGATCGTCGCGATAGTCGCGCGCGTCGGCCGGCAGCGCGTACCAGTCGCGCGGATCGGGCCGCGAGATCACGTTCATCAGCAGCGCGGCGTCGGCGACCGTGCGCGTCATCGGGCCGAGGTGGGCCACCGTGCCGAACGGCGACAGCGGCCACGCCGGCACGCGGCCGAACGCGGGCTTGAGTCCGAAGAGACCGGTGAACGCGCAGGGGATGCGGATCGAGCCGCCGCCGTCGGTGCCCACCGTCAGCGGCACCATGCCCGACGCGACCGCGGCCGCGCCGCCGCCCGACGATCCGCCCGGCGTCTTCGACGGGTTCCACGGGTTGCGCGTGATGCCGGTCAGCGGGCTGTCGGTGACGCCCTTCCAGCCGAACTCCGGCGTCGTGTTCTTGCCGACCAGCACCGCGCCGCTCTCGCGCAGCCGCGCCACCGCCGGCGCATCGTCGGTCCACGGGCCCGACGGGTCGACGGTCTTCGAGCCGCGCAGCGTCGGCCAGCCTTTGGTGAGGAGGATGTCCTTGATCGACACCGGCACGCCGTCGAGC
>Ga0134122_10000724_pt1 | contig 22889 bp, 24 predicted proteins | sample KB302_FD_96461 | JGI IMG/M metagenome (GOLD analysis project Ga0134122, IMG submission 96461) | Terrestrial soil microbial communities without Nitrogen fertilizer from Kellogg Biological Station, Michigan, USA - KB3-0-2 | ecosystem: Environmental > Terrestrial > Soil > Unclassified ...
AACATTCCGATCGTGCCACTCTATTACGCACAAAAACGACAGGTCGTGTTCCGCGGCACCAACTGGATTCCGATCATCGACCCCTCCGATGTGCGCGAGGGCGAAACCCCGGTCACGGAGTGGGTGCGATTCCGCACGCTGGGATGCATGCCCTGCACCGGCGCCGTCAAATCCGAAGCTCAGACGATCGACGACATCGTCGAAGAAGCCCTCATCGCGACGCGCAGCGAACGCGAGACCCGGGTCATTGATCATGGCGCGAACACCATGGAAGACAAGAAACGGGAAGGCTACTTTTGAGCGTTGGACTGCTGCGTTTTCTGACCGCCGGCAGCGTGGATGACGGCAAATCGACTCTTATTGGACGCATGCTTGTCGATGCGCGCGGCGCCTTCGAAGATCAGGTGTCGGCCGCCACGCGCGACAACGAACGCCGGGGAGGAAAAGGCATCGACTTCTCGCTGCTCACCGATGGATTGAAGGCCGAACGCGAACAGGGCATCACCATCGATGTTGCCTATCGATACTTCGCCACCGAACGGCGCAAATTCATCATCGCCGATGCGCCCGGGCACGAACAATACACACGCAATATGGTGACCGGCGCGAGCACGGCTGACCTCGCGCTGGTGCTGGTGGATGCGCGCTTCGGCGTGGTCACTCAGTCGCGGCGGCATGCCTTCATCGCCCACCTGCTGGGAATCCGTCACATTATCGTCGCGGTGAACAAGATGGATCTGGTGGATTACAGCCAGGCAACGTACGACAAGATCTGTTCGGATTTCCGGGATTTCTTTGCGCACCTCGATCCCATCGACGTCCGTTTCATTCCGATGTCGGCCTTGCTCGGCGACATGGTGGTGACACGCGGAGACAATTTCCCGTGGTATAAGGGGCCCACATTAATGGATACCCTGGAAACCATCGAAATCGATCAACAGGATTCGAGCGACCTGCGATTCCCGGTTCAACTGGTGAACCGTCCGCCCATGCCGGAGCTGGCCGATTTCCGCGGATACATGGGACGCATCGCATCCGGCCGGGTGAGCGTCGGACAGGAAGTGGCCATACTTCCTGCGGGACGCCGGACGAAGGTCACAGGAATTGCCACGTTTGGCGGGGAGATCCAGTCTGCTTTTGCTCCTCAATCGGTGACGATCACGCTCGCCGAGGATGTGGATATCTCTCGCGGTGATCTGATCACCGGGATCGATGATGCGCCGCTTCCGAAAAAGGAATTTGAGGCGACATTGTGCTGGATGAGCCAGCATCCCATGCGTGCCGGGGCAAAGTATGTCCTGCGCCATACGACACGCAAGGTGAAAGCGATTGTCTCGGTTATTCAGTACCGGATTGACCCGAACTCGATGGAGAAGGAAGCCGGTTTGACCGAATTGCATCAGAACGACATCGCGCGCGTTACCATCAAAACGTTGTTGCCGATTGCCTGCGATCCATATCGCAAGAATCGCGAGACGGGAGCGTTCATTCTTATCGATGACGCCAACGACACGGTTGGCGCCGGGTTTGTCGAGTCATGATCGAAGTCAGGCACGGATCGGAACGCGGCCACGTCAATCACGGCTGGCTCGACAGCTACCACACCTTCTCTTTCGACTCCTACTACGACCCTCAGCACATGCACTTCCGCCACCTGCGCGTGATCAATGAAGACCGCGTGGCGCCGGGCAAAGGATTTCCCACGCATCCGCATCGTGATATGGAAATCATCACCTACGTTCTCGAAGGCGCCATCGAGCACAAGGACAGCATGGGAACGGGTTCGGTGATCCGGCCCGGTGAAATTCAACACATGAGCGCCGGCACCGGCGTGACTCACAGCGAATTCAATGCGTCGAAGACGGAGCTGCTGCATTTGCTGCAGATCTGGATCATGCCGGAGATCAAAGGCATTCCACCGAGCTACGATCAGAAGGCGACCGAACTTGCGAAACATCCCGGTGAGCTGCGCTTGATCGCTTCCCGAAATGGATATGGCGGTGCCGTGAAGATCAACCAGGACGCGAATCTGTACGCGTGCATATTGAAATCCGGCGAGAACGTGCGTCATAACATACAGGCGGATCGGTACGCATGGCTGCAGGTGGCGCGCGGTACGGTGCGGCTGAACGGCGTGGATCTGGTTGCGGGCGATGGCGCGGGAGTCACCGCGGAAACGAGTCTTGAAATTGTGAGTCAGGACGACTCCGAAATCCTTCTCTTTGACTTGAAATGAACGGCGAACAGCCGGCCACCGGTATCGTTGCCACGGTTATCGTCATTGCCATCGCCCTGGGCTTCGTCGCGCTTTTCAGCTTTCCGACATTTGCCGGCTGGGTTGCGTATTACCTGCTCTGCACCATTCCGATGCAGATCATCGTCGCCGTAAACTGGGGCTGCAAACAGCCCGAATTCGCGGCGCGGCAGAGCCAGCCGATGAAAGGCCTGCTCCTGACGCTGGTAACGGTCATTGCAGGAATCGTTGTGTCCGTCGTTTATCTCGGGGTGGTTGGCGGAAACATCACTCCGCCAACTCCGATGCTAGCGCAGTGTACGATCGTCTCGGTGGTCATCACCTTCTGGGCTTCCATCATGTGGGGAGGGTGGCCGTTCCGCGCGTGGATCAGAAATCCCGTCACTTCGGGAATCGTACAATTGGCGGCGTGCTATGCCGTGAACTACGCATTCTTTCGCATCTTTTTCAATTACGATTTCATGAGGGACGCGCCGGTCTATGTTGCCTCCCTGGATCCCCACGGACTTTTCAATGCGTGGAGCGCGCTGGTATTTTACGTTACCGCTCTTGCAATCATGTTCGTGATGCTCCACTTCGACCTTTGGCCACTGACCAAATCGCCGGCACTGATGAAGCAGCCCATTCTGGGATTGGTGTGGACCGCAGTCGCTCTGGTTCTCGGCGCAGCAGTATTCTGCATCGGCATCAATGTCATGAAAATGGATGCGGTGCAGTTCCTCGTGAGCGTGCCCATTCCGTTCATCTTCGGGACCATCATTGTGCTGAACATGCTGCAGGGTTCCCTCTTTCCAAAAAGGAAACAACCGGCGAAAGGATTGCTGAGCGCGTTGTCCGCCGCCTTGATCGGAACAGGATTGGCGGGGTTATACGCGGCGCTGGCGGCCGTCGTGACGGGCAGGCTGCACTCCGGACCGCCGACGTATGACTTCGAGATCTGGCTCGCATCGGCGCTGCTCAGCGTGACGTTTCCATTTCTGATCATTGCCTCCGCATTCTTCGATTTCTGGCCAATCAAGAGAACGTGATTCCACGGCATAAACAACAATTTGGTGGGGCGTTCATGATGGTTCTCGGCGGCGCATTTACCGCCTGGGGATGGTATACGGCGATGACGCAGGACTACTACTACCCGATGGCAAGTGTGATCTTCCCGACATTTTGTGTCATCGGACTGGGATTGATCCTGTTTCCTGGATACAAGGAGGAGCGTCTGGCCCGCGGTGAGGATATCTCAGCTCTGGCAGGTGTGCAGTTGGTGACGCCGCGGTGGTGGGCGGTGCTCATCGTGGCGACGGCGGCTGGCGCCGCGAACTACGCCTTGCTCGCGCTGCGCTAAATTGGGGTCAGACCCCTCGTTCCCCTATTTCCCGTTGGGAAATAGGGGAACGAGGGGTCTGACCCCAATTTGGCTGTTAACCTCTGGAGCACTTCCAGTGTCATGGGAGTGAAAAGGAGGTTGTGACCTTATGGATGCAATGTTTGCAATGTTCGTATCGTGGTTACCCTTCGTGCTGTTAATGATTGCTCCGTTCGCGTTTGTCGGATTCCTCGTTTGGTTGGCTCTGCGGAAAAAGGGGGAGAGTCAAACGCAACATGCGGAAGTGCAGAAGGAAATCATTGGGAAATTCTCGACCGCGGCGGAGATGCAGGAGTTTCTGAAGTCTGAGGAAGGCAAGAGACTCTTCAAAAGCACGGGAGGCGGAGGGTCTCAAAGCCCGATGGAACGCGCGATATCCAGAATTGGCGTGGGCATTGTGTTGATAGTGATCGGCGCTGGCCTGATGGTTCTGGCGCACTATGGGGATCAATCTCAGTATCAGGGGTTGGATTCCGTTCAGGCTCCCCCTCCCGGAATACCTGCTCCAATTCCGAACGCGCCGACTCCCCCGAGCGGCCCGTTTTTCTTTGTCCCGCCCGGCTTGGCGTTTCCCGCCGCGGCAATTCTATTAACGGGCGTTGGCCTGGTCATCTCGGCGCTGGTGACTCTGAAACTCTCGCAGCGAGAGAATCCAGCCTCCTGACCATGGATCATGCGGCGTTCCGAATCTTCTATGAGAAGACGGTTCCGGCATTGCGGGCTTATGCGATTCGAAGCTGCGGCTCCGTGGATTTCGCGGACGACATCCTGCAGGAGGCATTCCTGCGATTTCTGAAGTCGGCGCCAGTGGCGACCCTGAGTGAGGCTCAAATGCGCAGCTATCTCTACCGCACGGTGGAAAGTTTGATTGTGAACCACTGGCGCCTCTTCCAGCGTGAGCGAAAGCTCATGCAGGAAACTGGGAATAATCCAACCAGGAACTCGCCGGAGATGGCAGACGACATGACGCGGGCATTCTCCCAACTGGATCCAAAGCAACGTTCGTTGCTTTGGCTGGCGTATGTGGAAGGCTTCGATCACAAGGAAATCGCGGCAACTGCCAACATCCAGGAAAAGAGCGTTCGCGTGCTCTTATATCGAGCACGTCAGACCTTGATGGGTATACTGAAAAGCGCCGGACTCGGGCCGGAGGTTTTATGAACGAACGAGAACTTTGCTCCCATGAATTGCAGATTCTCTCTGCCCGCCGTGAGGGCCGATGGGATGAGGGTCTTGCGCAACATCTGGAGAGTTGCGCGTCGTGCCAGGCGGCGGATGCCATGGCTTCGTGGATGCGGCATTTGGCAGACGTACGGGTCGAGAAACCGGCTCCCGATCCCGAAGTCATCTGGATGATGGCTCAACTGACAAAGACACGCGCACCGTTGACATCCCGAACCGTCGCAGGAATCGCCGCCCTGACGGCTTCCGCTTTTCTAGCCATACTGAGTTGGTCTTCGATTGCGGGTTACGTATCGAGTCTCGTGCCTCCGGGTGCGATGTCTCTGGTCCCCGTGGTTGTCTCGTGTGTCATAGCGGTGGGCCTGGGCGCTGTTGCCCTCACGACAAGCGATCTCCTCACCGACGACTGAGCGTAGGTTCTGCCGCACACAATCCGCGTGGTAACATGCCGCTCATTTTATGCCATCGTTTCCCCGAGTTGAGATTCGTCCGCGTCGCTCGATGCTGTTCTTTGCAATTCTTTCGATTTTCATGGTAGTGGCGTCGTATCTATTCGTGATGCTTCTGGCGGCAGCGTGTGTATATCTGCCTTACGTGATCATTGTGAACTCGAATTCCGCCGGCGCCCAGACGATCCTCCTGTTCCTCTTCGGAATTGTCATCGCGGCGACCATGGCATGGTCGTTGCTTCCGAGGCCCGACAGATTCATTCCTCCTGGGCTGCTGCTCGATCGCGCAGCGCAACCCCGGCTCTTCGCCGAGCTCGACAGCATCGCCGCCTCTCTGGACGAACCCATACCCCGCGAGGTTTATCTGATTGGGGATGTCAACACCTGGGTCGCGGATCGCGGCGGTTTTTTGGGAATTGGCAGCCGGCGCGTGATGGGGCTGGGACTTCCATTGCTTTCGATTCTGACGGTTTCTCAATTCCGCGCCGTGATGGTCCACGAATTTGCGCATTACTACGGCGGCGACACACGTCTCGGGCCTCTGGTTTATAGAACTCAAACCGCCATCATCCGTATCTTTCAAAATATGGGATCGCTGGGATCCGTGGCCCGGATTGCCATTCTGGGGGTCATGTACCTGATTGTCGCCACTCTGATGAAGTGGTATTTCGTTGTCTTTCTGCGGGCGATCAATTTCGTTTCCCGGAAAAAAGAATATCGAGCGGACGAACTGGCCTGCCTGATTGCGGGTCGCCAGCCTCTCATCGACGGCCTGCGAGCCATTCACGGTGCGGCCCAGGCCTGGCCTGCCTTCTGGGAGACCGAACTCACTCCATTAATTGGTGAAGGGGCGGTTCCTGTAATTGCCGACGGATTCGCGCGATTCGTCGCCATTCCGGGCATCCACAATCAAATCGAAAAACTTCTTGAGAAGGAAATCCGGGAGGCCAAAGGAAATCCTTACAACACCCATCCGCCGCTGCGCGACCGTATTGCCGCGGCTCAAGAAGTGGCGGAGGGTTTGCTGGAAGAAAACACGAATCCTGCTCACGGTCTGCTCGATCGCCCCGAAGTCACTGAAGTTCGTTTTCTGGAGACCCTTAATCCAAAAATAAAGTCCGGTACGTTGACAGCTGTTGCCTGGGACGATGTCGGAATGAAAGTAACAATTCCAGGCTGGAAAACATATGCCGCGGAATACGCCGCAATTCTCGAGGGCGTCACTGCCGAGTCCCTACCGAATCAAATTCCAAATCTCCGGAAGATTGGTTTCGACATCCGGGATCCCAAGGGAATGTTGCTTTCGCCCGAGCAGCGCACACAGCGCGCCGCCGGACTGTTTGCAGTGGGCCTTGGGCTTTCGCTCTTCAACCACGGCTGGACGATTCACAAGGGACCTGGAGTTTTCTTTCTGCAGCGCGGCGACGACCGGTTGAATCCTTTTCTTGTTGTCGAACAGTTGCAGTCGGGAAAACTTTCCGGCCAGGCTTGGGCATCTCAGTGCCGCACACTGGGCATTGCGCACCTTCCGCTTCGATGACACCTGCCAATTAGTGAGATGTTCGCGTCCGCAACAACATCCAAAAGAAACCCAGGACAAAAGCCGTCAGGCCCAGGACCAACAGAAACGGTCCTGCCGATATTTCAACGGACTCAAACCCACCCCATCCCATTTCTTGCCAATGGTATGACCGCACAAAAGAAATTACCGCATAGCCGAGTACGGACACGCTGGCAACGCCTATGCCCACAAAGAAACTCTTGAGGTATTCCATGCTGCTTTCTTCTTATGAGGACCACCGGTCCAGTTTTCGGATTAGTCGCGTCGATCATAGCCGTCAGGGGGCCGGATTTCAAACTGAGACGCTACCCATCTCCCCTGGCGTTTGTCTGCTGGAATACGAACTGACAGCAAAGCTTCAGGGATTCGAAACTTCTACAACATCCAACCTGCGGCTCGGTGAGAATCAGACGCTCCAATTCCTCATCACGCTCCAGCTTGGAAGACCTCGTGGAAACGTGATTCTAATTGGATATTAGAGGAATTTCGGGACAGAGAAGAAACCCGGAGTTCTTCATCGAATTGTCCCAGCCATCTCAGTCTGTCCGTAAGCCAGAAGCAGTTGCTGAAGCAACTCCGGCGCAAGTCCCTGAGGATAGCGGCTCACCAGCCGGAGCTGCTGAAGCACTCTGGGTTCCGGAGCGCGCCCTTTAAGAATGTTTTCGTTGAAACGGAACGCGGAGATCTTCGAGGAACGTATGGCCTGGTAGGGCAGGAGCCGCAGCTTCCGATCTGTCAGCAGAATGATTCCATCTTGGCGCACTTCGATCAGTTCGCCATACCATTCCACTTCGGTCATGACGTTTATCCACATGCCCGTTGGGCTGTCTTCGCGCGTACCATTCGTAATCCTTCCCTGGTGGATGGGGCGGTAAATTGAAGAATCCGTCACAGAACAGGCACCCGCCGCGCAGCCGCAAGCGGAAATGATCAGAAGGGTAAGCACGCGAGTCATTGTCATGTCTAACGCACGGGAACGCGATTCTTGAAGAATCGTTCCTCGAAAGATTCGCGCGCCGCGGGCCACTGACGCAATGCCGCGAGCACGGCGTCATCGGTGGGCGCAAACGGCGTCTTAGCTGTCGCGGTTTGGATCCAGGCGCCTCGTATCCACTCGGTGTAGTAGCCTTGAGACGACAGCAGAAACGTTCGCTGCTGCCCGGCTGCAGCTCGGCCGACGTTAAAATCGGCGAAGAACCGCTGGCCTGGGCTCGTCTGCAGGTAACGGTCATCCGGAGCGCTCATGCTGTCCCGGGCTGAATCCTCCGCCCGCCCGTCCGAACCGCTAACGCTGGAAATCTCGATCACTCGCGGCACCGCCTGGCGCGCAGTCTCCGCGACGCCGACGCGGTCGATGCGCCAATAGTCGGCAATGAATGAAAGGCGGACGCGCAGCGAGGTTTCTCCTGGAAGGACCGGAATCGCCGCCGCGACGTCGTGCCAGAAGATTGGACCGGAATCGGGGATACGGGCAACCTCCCGGTAAGCTCCGTCGCGCCAGACTGAAATGTGCAGACCCGCGCGGCGCTCATACCAGCGGCCCAGCTCGACTGCGGTCGAGATTCGCCCAAGCCCGTCGCCGAGCCAGTCGATGACGCGCGGGTCGCTACGGTAGAACCGATCGTCTGCCGCGCCAAGTGTGCCGCGCAGGTCTTCGCCGCTGCGGCTGGCGATGGTTGTCGGAACGTGAATGCCGCGAACGGCAATCGGGTGGTCTTGTAAATCTGGAAGGACAATCTCGCCGGCCGCGTGATTCACTTCAAAGATCTGGAGATGATTGATGTAATGCGTCTCCATTGCTTCATTACGCGCCTCCAGCCGGAGGATGCCGTTGGAATCGGGCTGCGCTTGAAGCCGGTCGACGGCGCGCGCCTCCAACAGCGGCGCGATGCTGGTGGAGAACAACTCGGCTTCCTCCGTGGCGCCATTGCCGGAATAAATCGTTGGGCAGGATCCGAAGATGGCAAACCGCAACATATCGGAACCGAAGCCTCCCCCCACGGCCGCGATCGAAGTCGCGATCACTCCGCCCCCGGTTGCCAATACCGCGGCAGGAGGCACAATTAACGCGGCAGTCACGAGCGAACTGCCGAGTACTGTCCGGCGAACGTTCACCCGCGTTTGGAAGCTTTCCATGCCGACCACAGTGTCCAGCGGGATCATGTCGACCGTCGCGTGCTTCGTCGCCGTGAGGTCCCAACGCTCACCCGCGCCGAGCAGCATTCCGCCGGAGACTGTCACGCCCTTGTTGTACACCACTGTCGATCCATCCTGCAGATGGGCCTTCACCGGACTGGTCACCGCGACACCGTTGCGGGGATCCATTGGCTTCACTTCCACGCGATGAGAAACCCACACGCATGCGGCGGCGGTGGTTGCGAGAGCGACCAGGAGAGCGCCAATGCCGAATCGTTTCATGAGAAGGAGGATAAGCGAATTAAGCGGGATGTACAGAACTAAGGCGTTCTTTACGCCTCATCCGGCCCCCTTCATGAAGGCCTGCATTCGCACGATCCCGGCCTAGCCTGGGACTTACAGCCGCCATTGGCGCGCCCTTGCCGAATTCTATGGCTGGCTCTTAGGACTTCCGCTTATCCTCCTCTTACCATGCGGCTTGGAAGGATGTTCGCGGAGTACGCCGGTTTCATTGGGGCGACAGCCTTAACATTCTTCCCACCGCGGTATCGGCCATACAAAGGTCTTCAGGCTCCCGCCATCGCATCTGCATTTCTGGAAGGACTGCTTGCGGTGGGCGTGATGCTGAGCAGGATCTACGGCTTCATTCCACGAGCGGGACTGGTATCGGACAAGTTGGCAGACCAGCTTTTCGTCAAGTATGGGGGTGAATTCATGGCCGCCAACGCGGTCGGAGGCGCTGCCAACTTCTGGCTGGACCCGATCGTCCTGGTGTCGCTCTTTTTCTTCCTGGAGTCTGTTTTTCGCGGATTCGCGGCGTTGGAAGGGAGCAGCATCGTCGGCACGCTTCCTCTCTATTCCATATCGTTGGTGCATGGCCTGCTGGACAAAGCTTCCCACAAACTTTACCTCGGCAAATTGGTCGCCGATCGGATCGTTCCGGGTAGTGAAAAGCTAGGCTACGCCATACAGGTACAGAGCTGCAGGCCCAAGCTGGATTGGAATCGCCATGTGACGGTGGAGTTCCGTGGCGAGTTCTTCGAATGCTTCAAAGAAGAACAGGGACCACCGCCGCGCCGATTCATCTATTACCTGAGAAGGAGTCCCGCGAGCCGTCTCGTTGTAGTGATCCAAAAATACAGGCCGAATGATGTCATGCGTCGAGCATGACCTCGGGATTATTTTTCGCATTCCGTCAGTTGGTAAGTGCAAATGAGAATGCCGATAGTGGCCACGCTGATCCTGCCAATGTTCGTGGCGGGTTGCAGTGGCACACCGAAGACACAACCGGCAAACAAGGAAGCAGAATCGAATGTAGCCATTGCCACCGACGTGGGGCGCATCTGGGCAAATGCTCTCGACGCAATCATTCTGGGCAATCTCGGCATGCTTCGGCGATTTGTGCAAAGGCGATCGATACGAATCAATGGACGTTTTGGTGTTGTGGTGCAGGAAGCTCACGGACAATTCGACGTCGCCTGAATCGAATTCTGATAGGTGGCAGCGCCAATCAATACTTGATCAGAATCCACGCGGCATTTCGCAACTGGGCTTCGCTGGTTCGTGCCAACAACTGGAGACCGATGGAGTTTCTGGCGCCCTTGAAATTGGCCATGACTTCTTTGCCCGTGAAGCCTCGGATGAACATGTCATATCCCGGCTGAGGCAGCGCGCCGGCACCCGGGGTTGGCAATAGCGTCATGGAGACGGTATTGAGCCAGCTTGCCGGGGCACTGACATCGACGGAAATGCTCGGAAGTGTCTTGTTGTTGACGTGTTCAACGTATAAGACCAGCGAATACTGGCTGCCTTCGGCCACAGTCCCGGTCAACATCATCGAGTTTCTTGAAATACTTCCTGTTTTTGAACTCACAACTGTAACGCCATTGCCATGCCGGAATGCCTCGACGATCTGATCCGGTGTGGGGTGGTCCTCCCCTTGCACGGGCACGAACGAACCGAAACCCAGGATTGCGCAGATCGCAATCGTCATTAATCCTTTACGCATATCGATTCCTTTCGATGTCCGGCAAACATCGCGCCGCGGACTTCCAGAAGAATAGGGGGTTCGATTATCTCCCGCAAGAATAATTCCGCCTTCCTCAAGCCGTAAGCTCGCCGGAAGGTTCAGGCACTGCGTCATCCGGTTCCTGATATCGTGGGCGGTCAGCCAGTGCATACCGCTGCACCTTTCACACAGAATGTGCGCGCCAGGCAAGAGAGGAGACTTAAAGAATGAGGCAGATCAATAGATGCCTACGGGGACGTTTTCAACAGTGCCGGATCAAGGACCACATGTTTGATTCTCTGCCGTTGCCAGGTGTAGGTCACGTGGACCAGGGTGTCGGCAGTCTGAATCACGGCCGGGTACGAGTACTCGCCGGGGACGCTTTCAAGAACAACTGCGGATTTCCATATCTGGCCATCGTCTGAAATCGAAATGTTCAAAGGGGAGCGGCCCTGAGCCGTATGGTTGTACACAATCAGTTGCCGGCCATCACGCAGTGTTACCGCATCGATACCCGAGTTCGGATTCGGTAAAGCCGTCAGCGACAGCGGAGTCCATGACTTTCCGCTGTCATCCGACCAGGTCTCAAACACGCGGCCCGACTGCGTCCGGCCGACCGCCTGAAGGCGCCCATCGGCATGCATCAGGATGCTGGGCTGAATCGCGTTGATGCCAGAGGCCGGAGGGTACGCGATGGTCCACGTCACTCCGTTGTCACGCGAAAGCTCGAAGTGCACGCGCCAGGGGTTCGGTCGCTCCCCGGACTCTGTGCTGCTGGCTGCGATGATGGTTCCGTCCCGCAATCGCACGGGCTTGTTCTTGACTGGACCGAGAATGCCGTCCGGCAACGGCCGGGCGCCACGCCAGACGCGGCCGCCGTCTGTGGAAGTCTGAACCATTCCCCACCATCGATCCGGACTCGGGCCGACTTTATAGAAAAGTGTCAGAACACCCGGCGCTATTTCGAACAGCACCGGATTCCAGCAGGGGTAGCGCGAGCCGTCTGGTTGCAGGCCATTCGCCACTTCCGCCGGAACGGTCCACTTGCCACTCACGCGTCGTGATAGCCAGACGCCGACATCGGCCGCACCTTCACGCGTTCCGCCGAACCATGCGGCGGCCAGTCCTTCAGATGTTTCAACGATGGTCGAGGCATGCGCACTCGCGAATGGCGCCGTTTCGAAGACAAACTCCGAAACGACGATTTCTGCGCCGCGGGAAATCGGTTGAACCCCAGCAGCCTGCTGACGGGACAACACTCCAGAAGAACCCGCCGCGGCAAAGGCTGACGCGATCATCACCAAACCGAAGTTACAGATGATTGATATTTGCCGTCCGTCGATGTTCATCGAGGCACCGTAATTCTCTTCGCCGCCCAAAAGCCCGGTTCTCTTGCTCGCCAATGCAGCGGCTCTGGTGCGTATCATGCCTTATTCCGAATCGACGCGACAATCCAAGAAGTGGAGAGCGTCTATGCTGTGCTGTGTTCTCTCTCTTCATGTATTCCAGTAGTTCACCGAATTGCCCGAATGTCGACCTTCGCCGTCATGCCGGGACTCACCGTGAGCCGCTGTCCGCGGTCTTCATACGGGGCAAGGAAGTCGGCATTCAGCCACGCGTTGTTCGGCACGGATTGCCAGGCGAAAATGCTGTACTCCCCGGGCGCGATGCCAGAGACAGTGAATTGACCTGCCGAATCCGAAACCACGGACTTATAGAAGTTCGCGTTGCGCCGTGCCTGTTGCGGCACGAGGACGACTGTGGCGGCAGCTGAGTTTCCTTGAGCGTCTCGCACCGTTCCTTCAACCGTTGAACCGTTGGTACGTATGGTGACTGCGATTTCACCGGGCGGATTCGCCACATTGAAGCCATCCACAACGCTGGCGCCTTCCATCCGCATATCGGCGACATAGGCATTTCTCGGCAATCCTGACACCTGGATGATGTGCCGTCCCGCGGGAATGTTCAGGAATGTGTAAACGCCATTCGGTTCGAAAGTTGTCTGCGAGGGGAGACGCGAACCCGCACCCGTACTGCATTCCAAGGGCAGGTCCCCGCGCAATACGCCCGCGTAGGGTTCCAGGGAATTCATAGACAATCGTATGGAGGGAAGTGGTATCGGCTGCTGGTTTTGAGGCCGCGGGCCGTCGACATTTTGCGGTGGAGGCGGCCCCATCGTGAACGGCGGAGCGGCTCCATCCACCGTGACACGGGCTTGCACGTCGACGGCGGGCTGCATATGGATCACGACATCTCGCAAGTCTACCGCCGCGACATCGATTCGCGCGCGCCCCTCGAAGACGCGCCCCGTATTGTCGTTTGTGCACGCCATCAGGTTGTAGGCGCCGGGCACGATGCCGCGAATCTCGAACTGCCCATTGCTACGATCGGGTGCGGTACTCAGAAACGTCACAGAACTATCCCTGAGTACCTTCGGATCGGCCGGCAGCAGAAAGAAAGTCGAGGCGCTCTGCGGCCGGCCAACGATGTTGAAGTCTGGAAGGTTACTGACGCGTCCTGAAACGATGGCTGTTGGCCTGGCTCGGACATCGATATCGATTGCAACAACCTCGTTGCCCTTCAAGCTAATGCGCCGCGCACTCTGCGCATCGGTTTCACTCGGATAGAAAGTGGTCGTATACGCGTCCTGCGGTCGAGCGGCGCCAATCGACAGACCGATAACAACAGCAACGTAGTATTCGCCCGGCGGCAGATTGAAGACACGGTATTCCCCTCGATCGTCCGTCGGCCGTGCGGTCCCGGCTGTCTGCAGAATTGCCAGGGAATTCTCATAGGCGACTCGATAGGTGCGCACAGTCATGAGAGGAAGTGGTTGCCCGCTGGCTCCGCGCACTGTTCCACTGATCAGCCCGCCCCGAGTCAACGCGATGGTCAATGCCGGTGTGGCTTGTCCGGCAACCACGTTGACTGCCGTAATACTGTCCGGCAGACTACCGTCTCCCCTGGGAGGGCCGAAATACCCTTCACGAACGACGCGGACTCGATAGCGTCCGGGCGCGAGGCCCTGGAAGCTGAAATTGCCGGATGCGTCACTTTGCTTATTCAGCTGCGGAACCGCCGTTCTCGTCGTGGCAGCGGAAGGCCCTGGATCTGGCAGACCGAGTAACAACGCCTCCCGCCGTCTGGCATTCACGGCAATCGCATCGAGCGGGTATCCGAACGGAGCGGAAGCAATCAAGGCATCGATTTCTTCACGTGCGATATCGAGTGGGTCCGAGAATCATTCAGCGGGTTTTCAACTTCTGCCGGCACCACTGCAGTATGATTCCGGGCATGCGGCCAATCATCGCCTTCGTTCTTTTTTCGTTGCTGGCAGCTTTTGAAGTAGTGGCTGCCATGCAGGCGCCATCGTTGCCGACAACGCCGGCTCAGACATCTCCACCCGCAGTTGCACCAACGCGGACAACTTCATCCGAACTGACAGTGGAACAACAGACGATGCTGGCAGGAGTTTACTTTCCAACCAGCATGGCTTTCGATTCGGCAAGCAACCTCTACATAACGGAAGCGTATAGCTCTCGAGTCCGAAAGGTCACACCCTCAGGAATAGCCACGTTCGTTGCCGGAACCGGAACACCCGGATTCAGCGGGGACGGCGGTCCTGCAGCGGCGGCTCAGCTGCGCAATCCTTTCGATATCGCGATTGACGCCGCCGGCAACCTGTACATTGCCGACGCTGGAAACTCCCGGATTCGAAGAGTGACAACGAATGGCATAATCTCGACCGTGGCTGGCAACGGCGATCCAGGCTTTAGCGGAGACCGCGGCCCGGCAGTTCGCGCGCAACTGAACAATCCGCGCGGTATTGCGCTTGACGCTGCGGGCAACGTCTATATTGCGGACACTGGAAATGGACGCATCCGAAAAGTGTCGACCAAAGGAGAGATCGCAACGATCGCAGGAACCTCCGGAAATGGTTTGCCGGCAAACCTGGGAGATGGAGGTCCTGCAATCGAGGCGCGGCTCCGAACGCCTTACGGCCTGGCTGCCGATGCGGCCGGCAACGTTTACTTTTCAGATATGGGGGCGGGTCGCGTACGCAAGATCGCGGCAGACGGTAAGATCACGACCGTTGCCGGTACCGGCACTCGCGGTTTCAGCGGTGATGGCGGCCCTGCGACCGCAGCGCAGCTCAACAGTCCTCTTGGTGTTGCGCTCGACTCGGCAGGTAACCTCTATATTTCCGATGCGGCCTCCTTTCGAGTGCGTCAGGTCTCACCGGAAGGGACCATTTCCACCATCGCCGGAATCGGAACTCGAGGTTCCAGGGGTGATGGTGATTCGGCAACAAGCGCACAACTGGATTCCCCGCTGCGCGCGGCCATCGGTCCTTCGAACAACTTGTATGTTGTCGATCCAGGCGCTCAACGGATTCGCGTGGTGTCGCAAGGACAGATTGGCGCGGTGCCGGGCACCGGCAAGATTGCAACAATCACGAGTCTCCCGCAAAATGCGATCCCCGGCCCGGCCATCGTAATACCCGGGATCGAGCGCGTCGGCGGACCGGTTTCCTCACCGTCCTGCAAGCCGGTGGAACCCAACTATTCGGAGGAGGCCCGGCAAGCAGGCTATCAGGGAACCGTCACACTCGACGCGATCGTTTCCAAAGAGGGGGCCGTGCAGGTTGTGGGAGTGCCTCACCCCCTCGGATTCGGTCTGGATCAAAACGCAATACTGGTCACGGGCACCTGGAAGTGCACCCCGGGCATGCGCGACGGCATGCCCGTCAATGTTGCACTGTCCATCCAGATCAATTTTCGATTGTACTAGCCGCGCGGCAAGGAAATGGATTGAGGCCAATGAAGCTTGCAGGCATTTTCATTGCTCCCCTGTTGCTTGCTGCGTGCAGTTCGAACCATGGACAGCTGGGCACGGAAGGCAATCCGATCAAAATGTATTTTGTACCTTCGGTCGAAGCCGCCAAGGTTGTTCTCGATGGCGGCAAGGTCGCGCAGAGCCTGGAGAAGGCAACCGGATTGAGATTCAAAACGGCAGTGCCCACCAACTATGCGGCGGTGATCGAGGCGATGGGAAGCGACGAGGCCGATATCGCGTGGCTGGCCACTTTTGCGTATGTGCTGGCACATGACAAATACGGCGCCGAAGTGGCCTTGACGACAACACGCAACGGCATGGAGACCTACAGCGGAGCGATCGTGGCCCGTGCGAACAGCGGCATTGCCACGATGGAAGCCTGCGGCGGCAAGCGCATGGCATGGGTCGATCCGGCATCGACGTCCGGCTTCGTCTACCCTTCGGCACTGTTCAAGCAGAAAGGCATTCGGCCGTCGGCGGAGATTTTTGCAGGCGGGCATCCCCAGGCTGTACTCGCCGTCTATGAAGGCAGCGTGGACTGCGCGGCCGTCTACTACGGACCGCCGACGGCCGACGGGGTGATTCGCGATGCGCGCGAGACGCTGTTCAAGACGCGGCCCGACGTCACGCGGGTTGTTGCGGTCATTGGGCAGACCGATCCCATTCCCAACGATACGGTCTCGTTCCGAAAGGGCTTTCCCTCCGAATTGCGGGCCACGATTGTGGAGTCCTTGCTGTCTTACGCCAATTCGGCGGAAGGCAAGCAGGTTCTGATGGAGCTTTACAGCATCGACGGGTTCGTCCGTTCGGACGATTCGCGATACCAGATCGTCCGCGATACGCTCAAGGCGCTGAACAAGCAGCCCGGCGAGCTGCTGCCACAGCCGCGGTGATTCCGTCATGCTGGAAATCCGAAAGCTAAGCAAGGTCTATGCCAACGGCGTCCAGGCGCTGAAAGCGATCGAGCTCACGATCACGCCCGGCGAGTTCGTTGTGTTGGTGGGCTTGTCGGGATCCGGAAAATCGACTTTGCTGCGCTCGATCAACCGATTGATCGAGCCGACATCCGGCGAAGTTCTGTTCTACGGCCGTAATGTAACTCAGGCTGATCCAGCCGAGTTGCGTGCAATCCGGCGCGAGATTGGAATGATCTTCCAGCAATTCAACTTGATTCCTCGTGCATCGGTACTGACGAATGTGTTGTGCGGAAATCTCGGGTATCAGCCCGCATCATCGTCGCTGTACAACTCGTTTCCCGCCGAGGCGCGGCAACGCGCTTTGGAGAATCTGGCCCGGGTCGGCTTGCTGGACAAGGCCTACCTTCGCGCCGACAGCCTGTCAGGGGGCCAGCAACAGCGAGCCGGCATTGCGCGTGCAATGATGCAGCGGCCGCGGCTGATGCTGGCGGATGAGCCGGTGGCCAGCCTCGATCCGGCCACATCGCATTCGGTAATGGAACATCTGGAGCGGGTGAACCGCAGCGAAGGTCTCACCGTGGTGTGCTCGCTGCATTATCTCGGCCTGGCGCGGCGCTACGGCACGCGAGTGGTTGCGCTGAAACAAGGCGAGATCGTTTTCGACGGCGCACCGGCAGCGATTGACGATGAGCGCTTCGCGCGCATTTACGGAGAGGGCGCCTTCGAGGTCGAGAGCCGGTGAAACTGAACCAGAATCTAAAAAGGAGAAGCCATGTCCGTCCCATCCATTCTTGAAGCGCCGCCCCGCCCGCGCGCCGCGTATCAAACATGGCGTTTCTGGGCGGCCATCGCGCTGACAATAGCGGCTCTCGGCTACGGCTGGAGCGTTACCGAGATCGACATTGTAAAACTTATCCAGCGTCTGCCAAACGGTTGGCGGGTTCTTTCGGCGTTGCTGAGACCGGACTGGACCATCGCCGGCGATGTCGCGCACCGCATGGTTCAAAGCCTGCTGCAAGCGCTGATGGCCACGGTTTTTGCAATTCCGGTCGCCGTCCCCCTTTCGTTTCTCGGCGCGCGCAATCTGATGCGCGGGTCGCGTGTGCGCATGACCGTCTACTTTCTCGTGCGGGGCTTCTTCAACATCTTTCGCTCGTTTGAGGTGCTGGTTGTTGCGATCCTCTTTGTGGCGGTCGTCGGGATCGGTCCATTCGCGGGCGTGTTGGGACTTTTCGTGCACAGCGTGGCGGTACTGGGAAAGCTTTACTCCGAGCAAATCGAAAACATCAACACCGGCCCGCTCGAGGCGGTCACCGCCACCGGCGCCGGCCGCTTGCAGACCGTGATCTATGGCGTGGTGCCGCAAATCGTCAATCCCTTTATCGCGTTCACGATCTACCGCTGGGACGTCAATGTGCGGATGTCCATCGTGGTGGGTTTCGTCGGCGGCGGAGGGATCGGCCTGCTGCTGAACCAGGTCATGGGAGTGCTGGACTGGAACAAGGTCGGCACCGTCGCTTTCGTTACAGTCGTCGTGGTCTGGGCAATGGATTACGTCAGCGCCCGAATCCGCGAACGCCTGATGTAGTGTCCAGCCAGGAGGTCTATGACTCTCTTTGAGCGTGCAGCCGAGCTGCGAGAGAAGCTGAACGAGGCTTCGATTGCGTATTACGGCGACGACGCGCCAGTGCTCGACGACGCGACATACGATGCGCTCTTCGACGAGCTGAAGCGCATCGAGGAAGAACATCCGGAACTCATAACGGACGACTCGCCGACTCGGCGCGTCGGCGCACCGCTCTCCGACAAGTTCCGAAAGGTGCTTCACCTCTCGCCGATGGGTTCGCTCGAGAAGGTCACCAGCGATGAAGCACTCCAGAAGTGGGAGGGCGACATGCGCAAGCGTCTCGGCACTAATGAACCGGTCGCGTACGTCGTCGAACCGAAGATCGACGGCTCGGCAATCAACCTCACCTACGAAAACGGCGTCTTTAAACGTGGTGCGACGCGCGGCGACGGCATCCGAGGCGAGGATGTGACGCCGAATCTGCGGACGATCAAGGCGATTCCGTTGCGGCTGCGGCGCGGTAGCGTCGTGCCCGCGGTGATCGAGATACGAGGCGAGGTGTACATGCCGCTGCCGGGATTCCGGGCCGCGAACGAGCGACTCGCCATCGAGGGCAAGGCAACATGGCCGAATCCGCGCAACGCTGCCGCGGGATCGCTGCGCCAGAAAGATTCCTCGATCACGGCATCGCGGCCACTCTCGCTCTGGGCTTATGGGATCGGGTACAGCGAAGGATTCGAACTCGAGACGCACTGGCAGACGCTGCAGTGGCTGAAGGATCGCGGCTTCCCGATCAATCCGTTCGCCGAACGGCTGGAGACAATCGACGAAGTGACACAGGTCGTGCGCAACTGGGAACTGCGGCGCAGCGAACTCGACTACGAGATTGACGGGATAGTGGTCAAGGTCGACTCATACGACCAGCAGCGCCGGCTTGGCTCGCTGCACGAGCGGCCACGTTGGGCGCGCGCGTACAAATGGGCGCCGATGACTGCGGTCACGCGTCTCAACGAGATTCGCATCCGAGTTGGTCGCACCGGCAACCTGAATCCGTGGGCCATGCTCGAGCCGGTTGCGGTCGGCGGGGTAACGATCTCGCGCGCCACTCTGCACAACGAGGAAGACATCAACCGCAAGAACATCCGAGAGGGCGACGACGTGATCGTACAGCGCGCGGGAGACGTGATCCCGCAGGTTGTCGGGCCGGCCGGAGAGCATCGTGCCGGCACGAAATCGTTCAAGATGCCGAAGCGCTGCCCGCTCTGTGACGTCGAAGTCGTGAAACCCGAAGGCGAGGCGTTGCACCGCTGTCCGAACCGTGCCTGCCCGTCGCGCGGATTAGAGACGCTCAATAACTGGGTAATGAGCGCTGCTGGTATCGACGGCGTCGGCGAACAAACCGTCCTGCGGCTATGGCAGGAGGGAATCGTGCGCTCCATCCCGGAGCTCTACCGGCTCACCGCGAGGCAACTCCTGAAGCTCGAAGGCTTCGGCGAGATCAGCGCAACGAACGTCATTGAGGCGATCCATGCGTCGAAGCAGATTCCGTTCTTTCGAGTGCTGTTCGGCCTGAACATCCCCGACGTCGGCTGGATCACGGCGCGCAATCTCGCGCTTCACTTCGGGAATGTCGACGCGCTGATGAATGCGGCACAGGAGGATCTCGTCGAATGCGACGGCATTGGTCCCGAGCGCGCCGAGGCGATCGCCGAATGGTTTCGCGACGAGGCGAACCGGGAGCTGATTGCCGAGCTGCGCGGCCTTGGGCTGCGCTTCGTGACCGGAGAGGAGGAACGTCCGGTCCAGGGCCCGCTCACAGGAAAGACGTACGTTATTACTGGTACCCTCGGTCACTTCACGCGTGATGAGGCGGCCGCACTGCTGGAGGAGCTGGGCGCGAAGGTCGCCAACTCGGTGACATCCAAGACGACCGGACTGGTTCTCGGCGAAGAGCCGGGAAAGTCGAAACTGCTGAAAGCGGAGAAATCCAACGTGCCGCAGCTGACGGAAGCCGACCTGCTCCGGCTGCTTGGCCGTAGCTAAGACGCACTAGGAGGGCACTCCTCCGGACACAAATAATTCGAGGTGAAAATGCCCGGCAGGAACATCGGTGATGAGAAATCGTCCGTCCTTGCCAGAAACGGTGGAGGGGCAAATCACGCACCGCCGATTCTCGAGCGGCAAAAGCACAATTTTCGCGTCTGCCACGGGAGTCGATTCCTTGCCCATCACGACTGCGCCAGAAATACTGCCGAGCTGATATTGAGGCGAACCCGAAAGCAAGCCAACAATCGCAACAAGAAGCAGGAAGGAATGGAAGCTATGGACCAGAGTACTCTTCACGCTTTTAGAGCTTCGTCAATGCCGCAGCATAGTTTCCTGTTGTTTCCGAGATTTTTACGACGCACTGAGTTCCAGCGTGACGTCGTCTTCGACAACCGTCACCGTTCGTTGAATCGTCGGTTACCCGACCAGTTGCAACGTCATTCAGCGATGCCGGTTTCGCCATTGCAGCGACTCGGACTCCTTCTGCAGGTTTCCCATCCTCCGACTTCAATTCTCCGGAAACAGAAACGCCCGGACCGGTAAGCCCCGTTATTCCCTGAATCAGCCGCACGACATGAAGCAGCAGCGGAAGCATGGCGTGATTGGATACCAGGATTTCGCACCCGTCAAATCTACTTATTGGTGGATTGAGGTGACGGGGGAAAGAATTCCTGACGAGCTGGAATTCCTGCCCCGTCACCAAATCACAATTTGAGAGCGTGTGTTCAGGAACGTTTCCGTCTAAGATCCGTCTGAAGTTCGCGAAACTGCTGTCGCAGGCGACGACTCAATCTTAGGTGACAGCTTGCGACTCTGAGAGGACGATGAAGCACACCATAAATGCCAGAAGGGCCGTCGCGTCGGTGGGAATGATGTTGGTTTTTAGTAGAGGTCGTATTCGATCAGATCGCCGGGAGTGACCAGCGCGGGAGCCACCGATCGCGAAATCACAAACCGCTCCGGATTCCTGTCGTGCCGCACGCTGACGTGCCCGAAAGCATCCACGACGCCATGGCCGGCGAGGATTCGATTGGCGGCGACAAGGTCGTCAACGAGCGCGGGTTTCAGCGGACCAAAAGTGGCCGGAGACTGCTGGGCCAGCAGCACCGTTCCGCCGCCGGCCAGTGAGCCTGCCATGGCAAGCGACGAAGCCCTCAGGAATTCGCGCCGATTGGTTAAGCTCATTGTGTCTCCTCCATCGTTTGATAGGATAGGTTCCTCACTCCATAGGAGGACCGATGCTCAAATCTGTCAAGATCGCTGCGATTGCCGCAATTGTTCTTTCGTCGATTGTCTTCGCTCAAAATGCGCCTGCGCCTGCACCTGCTTCCAACAGCCACATTATCGGCGTCGGTAATTTCAGCCATATCGTTGCGGATCTCGACAAGTCACTGGCGTTCTATCGCGATGTCATCGGACTCACACCCACTGCGCCGCCGCAGGCATTCAGCGGAAATCCCGCGATCATGCAGCTCGGCAACACACCCGGCGCGCAATCGCGCTTTGTCGCGTTGAGCGTTCCGGGTTCTCCGATTGGCGTGGAGCTGATCGATTACAAAGATATCGATCGCAAACCGGCTCAGCCTCGCTTTCAGGATCCGGGGGCCGCAAATCTCATGGTCCGGGTACGCGATCTGGACGCCGTCGTGGAGCGCGTGAAGAAAGCGCCCGGCGCCAGGATTCTTACTGCAGGCGGCGGCCCGGCAACGATTGGCAGCGGAGCGCGTGCCATGTTTATTCAGGATCCCGACGGTTTCATCATCGAGTTGGGCCTGGCGGGCGCACCTCGCGGCGGTGCCGCGACGCCTCAGCCGGAAGGCAATGTGGTTGGCGGAGGCTTCGAACTGGCAATCGAAGATACGGCAAAGACCGTCGCCTTCTATCAGAAGTTGTTCGGCTTTCAATTGACTCCCGGAACAACGTTCAATCCCGATAAAGTCATGAACGAAACGGCGGGTGTTCCCGGCGGCGCGTTCAAGCAAAGCCGCGGGCCAATACCCGGAACCACTGCGACGATCACCTTTATTGAATTCTCTCAAGTAGAGCGCAAGCCTCTAAAGACGCGCGTGCAGGACCCCGGCACCGCAATCCTTCAACTCAACGTTCGCGACATGGATGGACTGATGAAGGAACTCAAAGCCGGCGGCGCCGAGATCATCACGACGGGCGGCGAGCCGGTGAGTCTGGGCAATTCGAAACTCGTCATCGTGCGCGATCCCAACAATCTCTTCCTCGAACTGATCCAGCGATAGAGCGAAAGAGGCTCAGACTTAGGGCTCCAATCAATGCTCATCGGATTGAAGAACTTGGTAGCAGTTGGGAAGGCTGCAAGCGCATTAATGCTCGCTGTTTTCGTTGGGTCAAATCGAACTAGCGCAAGATCCAAAGGAAGTATGTAGCGGTTTGAGGAATGTCGAGCACACAGCCAATCCCTGCCGCTGATCCCTTGACTCAGCCGCTTCGGAAGTTACTGACGATCCCTCCCGATAGACCCATGCCAAGGTTTAAGTTGTAGCCGTTTCAGGCACGGCTCAGGTTGTTTCCTATTTTCGCATTCGTAAATGCAGCTTGAT
>Ga0134122_10000725_pt1 | contig 22858 bp, 27 predicted proteins | sample KB302_FD_96461 | JGI IMG/M metagenome (GOLD analysis project Ga0134122, IMG submission 96461) | Terrestrial soil microbial communities without Nitrogen fertilizer from Kellogg Biological Station, Michigan, USA - KB3-0-2 | ecosystem: Environmental > Terrestrial > Soil > Unclassified ...
ATGCGCGACGAGAACCAGCTCCACGCCGCGGTGGTCGAGATCTTCGCCCACGAGGATGCCGAGGTAAAATATTCGACCGTCCAGAATTGGTATCCGGGCGACGCCGAGGGCAAGGGCGGAATCTTCAATTTCGTCACCAAGCGCGCGCTGTGCAGTGGCGACCGCTCGAAGGTGTCGTGGACCCAGGTCGAGACCGGTAGCGCGATCACCTGGAAATATCCGAGCTGCATTCTGAAGGGCGATGGAAGCGTCGGCGAATTCTATTCGGTCGCGCTGACCAACAACCGCCAGCAGGCCGACACCGGCACCAAGATGATCCACATCGGCGCCAACACGCGCTCGACCATCGTCTCCAAGGGCATCAGCGCGGGCAAATCGAACAACACGTATCGCGGGCTGGTCCGCGTGCTCCCGCGCGCCGAGAACGTGCGCAACTTCACCCAGTGCGATTCGCTGCTGCTGGGCAGCGACTGCGGCGCCCACACCGTGCCCTACATCGAGGTCAAGAACCCGACCGCGCAGATCGAGCATGAAGCGACCACGTCGAAGATCAGCGAGGACCAATTGTTCTACGCCATGGCGCGCGGGCTCGACCAGGAGGCCGCGGTGGCCCTGATCGTCAACGGCTTCGCTCGCGAGGTGCTGAAACAGTTGCCGATGGAATTCGCGGTGGAGGCGCAGAAGCTGCTGGGGATTTCGCTTGAGGGGAGCGTCGGATGATGGGAGCGCTTGTCGGAGCTATATTGCCGATCGGTCTATTCCTTAGTGCCTCAGCGGCACTGGCCCAAGAGCGGTGCCTCGTGACGCAGTATCGTTTGCCCGCGACAATTTCGGAGGACGTGCGGCCATACCTATTGTGCGGATTGATCCACGACCGCGGGGACACAGGAGCAATCATCAACGGCGTCCACGTCGACACGCATGGCCAAGGCCTTGCCGGCTGTGAGGACGTGCGAACCCGCGCATACAAGGCGGCCTACCAGCACCTAGAATCGATGTTGCCGGAGCCGACCGGTCGGCAGACGTATCTCGATGCGGAGTTCAAGAAAGCCGACGAATTTCTACTGACCGCAACGAACCTCGATGATCTTGGCATGGGTCAGGAACCGAACGCTCCGCCATGCAGGAAGTCTGATGCTCAACATTAAGAACCTTCACGCGACGGTCGCCGACAAGCCGATCCTGAACGGCGTGTCGCTCGACGTGCCCGCGGGCGAGGTGCACGCGATCATGGGGCCCAACGGCTCGGGTAAGTCGACGCTCGCCTACGTGCTCGCCGGGCGGCCGGGCTACGAGGTGAGCGAGGGGTCGGTGACGTTCGAAACAAACTCCGTTCGTGCTGAGCGTGTCGAAGCACTGTCCTCATCTCCGACGCCGGACGAACAGAAGAACAGTCCTTCGACAAGCTCAGGACGAACGGTAGATTTGTTGACTCTGGAGCCGCACGAGCGCGCGGCGGCGGGGCTGTTTCTCGGCTTCCAATATCCGGTCGAGATCCCCGGCGTCTCCTATCTGCAGTTCCTGCGCGAGAGCCTCAATTCGCAGCGCCGCGCCCGCGGCGAAGCGGAGTTGTCCGGCGCCGAATTCATCAAGCTCGCGCGCGAGCAGGCGGCGGCGCTCGGGATGGACGCCGAGATGCTGAAGCGCCCGGTCAACGTCGGCTTTTCGGGCGGCGAGAAGAAGCGCGCCGAGATGGTCCAGATGGGCATCCTCGCGCCGCGATTCGCGGTGCTCGACGAGACCGACAGCGGCCTCGACATCGACGCGCTGAGGATCGTCGGCGACGGCATCAACCGCATCATGCGGGACGCCGGCAAGGGCGTGCTGCTGATCACCCACTACGAGCGGCTGCTCGAGCATGTCCGGCCCGACCAGGTGCACGTGCTTCAGGCCGGTAAGATCACGCGTTCCGGCGACATCGAACTCGCCCGCGAGCTCGAGCGCAGCGGCTATGCGGAAGCGGCGGCGTGAGGTTCCTCCCCATTTTGCAGAAATGGGGAGGGGAACCATTCCCCGCAGAGGGAATGGTGGAGGGGTATTGGCGCCCAGCCTTCCACCCCTCCACCATGCTGCGCATGGTTCCCCTCCCCACCCCCGAGCAAGTCGGGGGCAGGGAGGAACTGCTGTGACCGCGCCCTTCCCCACGCGCAAGCAGGAGGAATGGCGCTACGCCGACCTCGATGCGCTGCGGCCGGTGTGGCAGCAGTTCGCCGAGCCGCTGACGCTGACCGTTGGCCCCGGGGAGACGTTCGAAAAGATGTGGCTGCCGGGCGACGAGGACGTGCTCGTGCGGCGGATTCAGGTGGCCATCGAGAAGGGCGCGCGAGCCCGGATCTTCGTACTCAATGCTGCGACCGAATATGGGCGGACCGAACTCGCCGTGTCGCTCGCCGAGGGTGCGGAGTTCGAACTGTTCGGCGCCAATATCGGCACCGGCACGTCGACCAACGAAATCGTCACCACCGTCAGGCATATCGGCATCGGGGGCCGCTCCCGACAGACCATCCGCAGCGTGCTCAACGGCAAGGCGACCGGCTCCTACCTCGGCAAAGTCGAGGTGGCGCGCGGCGCGCAGGAGACCGACGCCGAACAGTCGGTGAAGGCGATGCTCCTCGATCGCGGCGCGACCGCGAACTGCAAGCCCGAGCTCGAAATTTTCGCAGACGACGTGAAATGCGCGCATGGCGCGACTGTCGGTGAGCTCGACTCGATGCAATTATTCTACGCGGAGTCGCGCGGACTCGACCCGATGAGCGCCCGCGCGCTGCTCCTCGAAGGCTTCGTCATGGGCCTGTGGGATAAGGCGAAGGAGCCGCACGCGATCGGCGAAGCCGCGCGCGAAGCGCTGAGGAGAGTCGTGTGAACGTCGCGACCCGCATCAACTCCGCGCTCAGCGTCCGCGACCAGTTCCCGGCGATCGTCAACTGGCATTATCTCGACAGCGCCGCGACCGCGCAGAAGCCGCAGGCGGTGATCGACGCGATCACGACCGCTTATTCGCGCGATTACGCCACAGTGCATCGCGGCGTTTACGAACGCTCGGCCGAGATGACCGTGAGCTACGAGGCGTCGCGCGCCACGGCGTCGAAGCTGATCGGCGGCCAGTCCAACGAGCTCATCTTCACCCGCGGCGCGACCGAGGCGATCAACCTCGTCGCTCGAGCGCTGCCGAAGGACGGGCGGAGCCGTGTCCTGCTGTCCGAGCTAGAGCATCACAGCAACATCGTGCCCTGGCAGCTCGCCGGCTATGAAATCGATGCCGTGCCACTGACGCCCGACGGCCGGATCGACCTCGACGCCGCCGAGGCGATGCTGACCGACGAGCATCGCGTCCTCGCCTTCGCCCATGTGTCGAACGTGCTCGGCTCGATCCTCGACGCGAAGCGCGCGGCCCAAATCGCGCATGCGAAGGGCGCGTTGCTGCTGCTCGACGGCTGCCAGGCCGTGCCGCGGCTGCCGGTCGACGTCGCCGCGATCGGCGCCGACTTCTACGCTTTCTCCGCGCACAAGCTCTACGGCCCGACCGGAATCGGCTGCTTGTGGGGCCGCGACGAGCTGCTCCAGTCGCTTCCGCCATGGCAGGGCGGCGGCGCGATGATCGAGAAGGTGACGTTCGGGAAGACCACGTTCCTCGATCCCCCGGCGCGGTTCGAGGCGGGCACGCCGCACATCGTCGGAGCCGTCGGGCTCCATGCCGCGGTCAACTGGGTCGAGCAGCTGTCGCTCGACGCGATCCACGCGCACGAATGCGCGCTTGTCGCCGAAACTCGCGCAGCCTTGTCGGGCATGCCCGGCGTTACGCTCTACGGCCCCGAGGATTCGGCCGGAATCGTCAGCTTCAACGTCGACGGGGTGCACGCGCACGACACCGCCACCATATTGGACGATGCGGGCGTCGCCGTCCGCGCCGGCCACCATTGCGCGCAGCCTTTGATGCGCTGGCTCGGGGTCGAGGCGACGGCGCGGGCGAGCTTCGCGGCGCACAGCGATAGCTCGGACATCGCGGCGCTGGTGCGCGGGATCGAGCAGGTGAAGCGGATTTTCGGATGAATCGCGAGCGCAAGATCGAGACCGAGGAGGTCGATTCGGTGCCCCCGCCGCCGCGCGCCCGCGTGTCCGAGACATTCGAGCGCAAGCGCGACTATCTCACCGGCTTCCTCTCGGGCGAAGTGCCGGAAGAGCCGGCCGGCGGCCCGGGAAGCGACCTCCAGGCGACGGTCGTCGAGGCCCTGAAATCGATCTACGACCCCGAGATCCCGGTCGACATCTACGAGCTCGGCCTGATCTACGACGTCGCCATTTCCGAGGACGGCGATGCGACCATCACCATGACACTGACCACGCCGCACTGCCCGGTCGCGGAATCGCTGCCGAACGAGGTCGAGCTGCGCGTGCTGTCGGTGCCGGGCATCCGCGACGCGGTCGTCAACCTGGTCTGGGATCCGCCGTGGGATCCGTCGAAGATGAGCGACGAGGCAAGACTAGAATTGGGAATGCTGTGAACAAGGAAACGAAGCTCCGCGCGCGGCCGGCCGCGATCACGCTGACCAGCGCGGCGCAGGACCGTATCGCCGAGCTGATGGGCAAAGCCCCAGGGGGCACCATCGGGGTCAAATTGTCGACCCCCCGGCGCGGCTGCTCGGGCCTCGCTTATTCGGTCGACTACGTGACGCAGGAAAACCCGCTCGACGAGAAGATTGCGACGCCCGGCGGCACCTTCTACGTCGACGGCGGCTCGATCCTCTACCTGATCGGCTCGGTGATGGACTGGCGCGAAGACGATTTCGCGGCCGGTTTCGTGTTCGACAATCCCAACGCGACCGGCGCCTGCGGCTGCGGCGAAAGCTTCACCGTCTAGTCCGATAGTGATAAACCGACGGCTGAAGGGAGATTGGTTCATGCTCCTCTCCAGCCTGCTGCTGATGGCAGTCGCGGCGTCCACCCAGCCCGCCCGCGACATGCCGGTCGTCAATCCGCTCGCCGAGAATGCGCTGTGCCCCGAGACGCCGATGTCGATCGCGCGCAAGATGGGCAAGCGGCCGCCGCGGGCGATTCCGCTGTCGAAACTGCCGCCGGCGCAGGCCTTCATGGCAGTCGACCGCCGGATCGACGGCTGTCCCGCGCCGCTGAGCGCGTCCGAGTACCGCCGGACCGCTGGCCGCCGCTAGAAACCGAGCGTGAAGCGGATCGCCGCGCCGACGTCGTCCTTCGAATCGGCGATGTGCCCGGGGTCGCGGCGGTAGAACAGATTGCCGCCGAGCCAGCCATTGCCGTCGAGGAGGCTGGTGCCGTAGCTCAGCTCGCCGTCCAGCTCGCGCCCGCTCGGGGCGAGCGAGAAGCGGCTCAGGCTGCTGGTCGCCGTGCCGGTTGCATAATCATAGGCTGTGGGCAGAGTCATGGCGAAGCCGCCATGCTCGACCCGCAGCGGCTGCGCCAGGCGCAGGCCGAGCTTATCGTTGCCGCTCAGGACTCCGGCCTTGGCGATGTCGAGCCCGTACGCGCCGGTTTCGAACCTGCCGGCGGCGAATTCGGTCCAGCCGCGCCTGGCGTTCAAGCCGGCACTCCAGCCGCCGCCGAAATCGCGTCGCGCCTCGAGGTCGAGGAAGGTGGTGTTCGCGCCGCCCCCGCCGAGCACGCCCGACATGCGCCCGCCGAGCAGCGTCTGCTTCTCCTCGAGCCGGCCGATGCCCGCCGACAGCCAGTTCGAACCGAGCGTCCGGTCCACGGCGACCGACGTATAGCGATAGGGTGAACCGGTGGCGCTGGTGCGGGTCTCCTGCCACACCTCGCCGGTCTCGCCGGAAAAGGTCACGCCGGTCCCGTCGAACTGGTGGCGGAACGCGACGCTGCCGTTGCGCTTCGCGGCGAAGCCGGGATCGCCGGCAACGTCCTTCGCGATGAGAAAGGCGCCTGCCTCGGCGCCGTTGAGGCGGCGCTCCATCGCCTTGGCGCCCTCGGCGAAGCCGAACGCCACGGCGGTGTTGCGGTCGAGCCGAGCGACGGCCGAGCCGGCGATCAGCCGCGCCTTGCGCGCATCCTCCGGACCGATGCCGAGCGGGTTCATTGCGAAGCCCTGCTTCAGGTCGTGCCGCTCGCTGACCGTCATCGCGACGCTGATCGGGCCGGCCGCCGCCCCGGCGACCCGGACGTCGCCCTGGAGCGCGCGATGCAGCGGGTGGTCGACATCGGCCTGGCGCAACGTCTTGGCGAGGTTGAGGACGAAGGCGCGGTCGTAGCCGTCGAGGATGATCGCGCCGAGGCCGGAGCCCGTGTTGGCGTCGCCGGCAACAGTCGGCAGGTCGCCGTTGGTGGTCGTGCTGACCGGCGTCTTGCTGCTGGCGAGGCTGGTCTGGCCGATCGGCTGGAACGCCTTGGCGATGTTGAGCCGGCCGCGGCCGTAGACGCCGTCGGTCCCGGCCGCGCCGAGGTCGTCGGCGCTCTGGAACAGGATGTTGACGATCTGCGACCCGCTAAGGTTGGGGAAGGCCTGGGCGAGCAGCGCCACCGCGCCGCTGATGGTCGGCGCCGAGAAGCTGGTGCCCGACCACAGAAATTGCGCTCCGCTATTATCCGGCGCCCGATCCTTATAACCCTGCGCCATCAGATAATATTGGGCGCCAGTCCCGGCGCGGTTCGAGAAAGGCGAGATCTGGCCGACGTCGACGGTGCCGTTGGCGCCGTCGACCCCGACCGACCCGGCGATGATTACCATGCCCGCGAAGCGCGTCGCGGGGCTGAGCGCGAACGGATCGGGGTTGCCGCCGATCGTCGGGTCCTCGCCGTCGTTGCCAGCCGAGATCACCAGGATGACCCCGTGGTTGACCGCATTCTGCATCGCGCCCAGCAGGGTCGAGCCGGGAGCAGAGCCGCCGAGCGACAGGTTAATGACCTTGACCCCGGCCTGGGTCGCGGCGTTGATCCCGGCCGCGATTGCATTGTCGAAGAAAGAACAGCCGTCGCTCGTGGCGCAGGAGCCGACCTGGTCGGCCCGCTCGCTGACGATGGTTGCGTCGAAGGCCACGCCGAGCGTCCCCGAATTGTTGCGCGCCGCGGCCGCGACCGCGCTCACCGCGGTGCCGTGCCCGCCCTCGTCGGACACGCCGCGATTCCCGGCGACGTCGCCACTCGCCGGGTCAATCTTGCCGGTGAACTCGTTGAGACTGGGGTTGATGCCGCTGTCGACGACGCCGATCTTGACGCCCTTGCCGGTCGCGCCCGCATTGTAGGCGGCGATCGCATTGGCGTTAACCGCATAGGTCGAGTTCCGATACTCGGTCGTGTCGAAATTGACCGTCGGAGTCGGCGTGGGCGTGGGCGTTGGAGTGGGGGTGGGGGTGGGGGTGGGGGTTGGAGTCGGCGTGGGAGTCGGGGTCTGCGGGGGCGGCGCGATCGGCTGCACCCCGCCGCCGCCGCCGCTGCCGCCGCAGGCCGAAAGCGCAAATACGAGCACGACCGCGCAGCCGGTCGTCGCAAGGAACCTGGTTGTCATCATACCACTCCGCTCAAGCCGCTGAAAACTCACGGCTTCCCCGGCGAAGTTATGGTTTATGAAACCTTACAATTTGCTTAAGCGGTTGAAATAGCTAGTGGCTTTTGCGGCCATGGACCCGCGCTTTGCCCATATCCGCGACTGGATTTTCGACCTCGACAATTGTCTTTACCCGGCCGGAAGCCGCCTGTTCGAGCTGATTGACGCGCGCATGACGGCCTACATCGAGCGGCTGCTGGGGGTCGATCCGATCGAGGCGCGGCGAGTCCAGAAGATGCACTTCCACGGCTCCGGGACGACTCTGGCGGGGTTGATGAAACATCACGACGTCGACCCCCACCATTTCATGGGCGACGTTCACGATATCCCGCTCGACCGCCTCGCCCGCGACGACCGCCTCGTCGCGGCGCTGGCGCAACTCCCCGGCCGCAAGTTCATCCATACCAACGGCAATGCCGAATATGCCTGGAAGGTGCTCGACCGCCTCGGGCTCGCCGCCGAGGTCGATCACCTGCACGACATCTTCGCCGCCGACCTGACGCCCAAGCCCGAGCTTCACGGCTATCGCAAGCTGCTCGACCAGTTCGGCATCGACCCGGGCCGGGCGCTGATGGTCGAGGATATGGTCCGCAACCTGGCGCCGGCGAAGCAGCTCGGGATGGTCACCGTCTGGGTCGACAACGGCTCCGAGCGCGGCAATCACGGTTACGACGAGGCTATCGTCGACCATCGCATCCGAGATGTCGGCGAATGGCTCGAAGCAATATTGGGGGAAGCGGAATGAGCGAAGCGCTGCAAGCGACCATCGAACGCGCGTGGGACGAGCGCGATGCGATTGGGCCGGAGACCAAAGGCGAGGTCCGCCAGGCGGTCGACTCGGCCCTCGCGGCGCTCGACGGCGGCGGCGCGCGAATCGCCGAGAAGATCGGCGGCGAGTGGACCGTCCACCAATGGCTCAAGAAAGCCGTGCTGCTGTCGTTCCGCCTGAATCCGATGGAGCTGATCGCGGGCGGCCCCGGCGCCGGCCACTGGTGGGACAAGGTCCCGTCCAAGTTCGCCGGCTGGGGCGAGAAGGAGTTCGCCGCCGCCGCCTTCCGCGCCGTGCCCGGCGCGATCGTCCGCCGCGGCGCCTATATCGCGCCGGGCGCGGTGCTGATGCCGAGCTTCGTCAACATCGGCGCGCGCGTCGACGAAGGTGCGATGGTCGACACCTGGGCGACCGTCGGGAGCTGCGCGCAGATCGGCCGTAACGTCCATATCTCGGGCGGAGCCGGGATCGGCGGGGTGCTCGAACCGCTCCAGGCCGGGCCGGTGATCATCGAGGACGATTGCTTCATCGGCGCCCGCGCCGAAGTCGCCGAGGGCGTCATTGTCGAGCAGGGCTCGGTGCTGTCGATGGGCGTGTTCCTCGGCGCCTCGACCAAGATCGTCGACCGTGCGACCGGCGAGATCCATTACGGCCGCGTCCCGGCTTATTCGGTTGTCGTCCCCGGCGCACTGCCCGGCAAGGATGGGGGCCCGAGCCTCGCCTGCGCGGTGATCGTCAAGCGCGTCGACGAACGCACCCGCTCCAAGACCAGCATCAACGAACTGCTGCGCGACTAGCGTTCCATCCGATAGAGCAGGTTCAGCGAGACCCCCGTCTCCAGCTGACCCGGAGCCACAATTCCGCCGTCGCGCTCGGGCGCCGGCGGCGGCGGCGGCGGGGGCGCCGACACGTTGCTGACCACCCGCGACCCGGTGACGATCACGTCGGTCCCGCGATACGACGTGCCCTCTTCGACCGACAGCAGCCGGACCGACGTGAAGCCGTTGTTGCGGGCATATTCGGTTGCTTCGGCCTCGCCCCGCGCCATCGCGCGGATGCGCGCCTCTTTGCGCAGCGGCGCGGGATCCGAGATCCCGAAATTGGGGCCGTAGACCGAATCCGCGCCGGCCTTGGTCAGCGCATCGAGCAGCGATGTCAGCTTGTCGATATTGCGGGTTTTGATCTGCACCGAGTTGCCAGCGATGTAGCCGATCAGGGTCTGCTTCCCGCGCCCGCCGGGTTCATTGTCCCAGCGATAGTCCGGCGACAATTGGATGCCCTGCGTTTGGATGTCGCGCTCGCGGATTCCCGCGGCACGGATCGTCGCCAGCAGCTTTTCGGTCTTGACCTTGTTGGCCGCGACCGCCTCGGTTGCGGTCGACGCCTTGGCCTGCGTCCCGACCGTCATGCTCGCCTCGTCGGGCGGCGTCCGCAACGATTCCGCGATATTGACCCGAACCAGCGGCGTGCTCGCCATTTCAGAAATGCTCGCCGTCGGCGCCTGCTGCGCCAGGGCCACTGCAGGCTGCATCATCAGTGCGAGCAAAATCACGCTTTTGAACGACTTGAGAGTTGTCACGAATTTCTCCTCAAACTGCTAACCCACGCGTCCCATTCGATGCTGAGACGCGAGTCCGATGAAAATCCTTTGGGACAGCTTCAGAAAAAACTGCGGACCGCGCCCGAACCTATCGGCCCGACCTGAATAGCTGCCGAACGGAGGCATAAGCCTCGCTTATCGTCCGAGTCCGGGCATTTGTTGGCGGGCACAGCGCTGCAACCGCTATTTCGCGCGGGCCATGAAACCGTTCGATCCCGAGGCGTTTGACCGCAAGCTCGCGGACGCTGCCGAGCTCGCCGAGCGCGATAACGCGCCGGTGATCCGCACCGTCATGAATGGCCGCGACTGGCTGATCCTCGGCATCCTCGCCGTCATCTGGGGCGGCGCCTTCTTCTTCATCGGCGTCGCCGTGAAGCATGTGCCGCCGCTGACCTACGTCTGGCTCCGCCTGACCATCGCCGCGGCCGCGATGTGGCTGTTCCTTCACTTCAAGGGCCACAAGCTCGGCTTGCCACGCCAGGTGTGGGGCTCGATCCTGCTCCTCGCCCTGCTCAATAACGCCATCCCCTTCGTCCTGTTCGGCTGGAGCCAGACGCACATTGCCAGCGGTCTCGCCTCGATCCTCAACGCCACCACTCCGATCTGGGGCGTGCTGGTCGCGCATTTCCTCACCCACGACGAGCGCATGACCCCGCGCAAGATCAGCGGTGTCCTGCTCGGCTTCGGCGGCGTCGCGACGATGATCGGGCCCGCGCTGCTCACCAACCTTGGCAGCTCCGCACTGGCCCAACTTGCCTGCGTCACTGCCGCCTTGTGCTACGCGCTGGCCGCCGTTTGGGCGCGGCGGTTCCGGGCTATGGGCCTGTCGCCGATGTCGGTCACGACCGGCCAGCTGAGCGCGGGCGCGCTGATGATCATGCCGCTCGCGTTCATAATCGACAAACCGTGGACTCATGCCTTCCCCCCGCTCAGCGCGTGGGGCGCAATCGTTGCCCTCGCCTTGTTCTGTACAGCGTTTGGCTACGTGCTCTATTTCAGGCTGATCGATTCATCCGGCGCGACCAATGCGCTGCTCGTCACGTTGCTGGTGCCGCCGGTCGCGATCCTGCTTGGAGCATTGTTCCTCGGGGAAACGCTCGCCGTCCAGGACTTCCTCGGGCTCGGCCTGATCGCGCTCGGCCTGGCCGCGATCGACGGCCGCGCGCTCAGCCTCTTGCGGCAGCCGGAGCGCCAGCCTCAGACAATAGTCTAGCCGCCTCGGGGCCGGTCCAGTCGAGGTCGCCGACGTAGCGCCACACCTCGCGGCCCTCGGCGTCATACAGGATCGAGGTCGGCAAGACGGCGTCCGGCCCGATCGCGCCGGACAGGCCCATGCCGGGATCCTGGTAGGCGCCGAGGTCGGTGATCTCGAGCTTCCTGAGGAACGCGACGACCCCGCGATGCGCGCCCGAATCCTGGCTTACCGCGATCACTCCAAGCGCACCGTCGATGCGGTGGGACTGCGCCAGCCGGTCGAGCGTCGGCAGCTCCTTGACGCACGGCGCACACCAGGTCGCCCACAGGTTGACCAGCACCGGCGTACCCTTGAAATGCGCGATCGAGATCTTGCCGCGATCGGGGTTCTGGAACTCCACCGCCGGCGCGGCCTGGCCCTTGTGGCTGCGGTCGACGCCCTTCTGCGGCCCCGCTTCGGCGGCGGGCTGGTTCTCCGCGGATTGCTGCTGCGGCTTGGCGCAGCCGGCCAGCGCGAGGACGGCAGCGATCAGGACGATGAGGCGCATGCGCTGCCGCTAGCGCAATCCCCGGGGAGCGGCTAGTCGAAGCGCATGACGCTCTCGCGCATCGCCTCGGTCGCGGCCATCGCACTCACCGCCGGCTGCGGCAGGGTCGCGGACCTCAAGCCCGCGCCCGGTCAGTCGCTCCCGGTCAAGCCGCTGATGGCGCGGACCACGCCGACCCCGGAGCAGTTGCTGACTCCCCCGCCCAACGCCCATCCCGAGCGGGTCGACGAGCTGATGAAGAAGTCGGCGCCGCGGGCCCAGGACCCGTTCGATTTGCCGCCGCCAAGCGGCGGCGCGGCCCCGGCGCTGCCGGCGGGCGCCGACCCGCAGCCCGTCTCCAACGAAACCGGGCCGGCCACTCCGCAATGACCCACAAGGTTCGCAAGGCCGTCTTCCCGGTCGCCGGGCTCGGCACGCGCCTGCTGCCGGCGACCAAGAGCATCCCCAAGGAGATGATCACGATCGTCGACCGGCCGCTCATCCAATATGCGGTCGACGAGGCGCGCGAGGCCGGGATCGAGGAGATGATCTTCGTCACCGGCCGCGGCAAGTCGCCGCTGGTCGACTATTTTGACCACGCGTTCGAGCTCGAGGCGACGATGCGCGACAAGGGCAAGAGCCTCGACGCGCTCGAGCCTTCGAACGCCCGGTTCGGCGAGATCGTCACGGTTCGCCAGCAGCAGCCGCTCGGCCTCGGCCACGCCGTCTGGTGCGCCCGCCACATCGTCGGCGACGAGCCGTTCGCCGTGCTGCTGCCGGACGAGCTGATGGCCGGCACGCCCAATTGCCTGGCCCAAATGGTCGAGGCTTACGGCGAGGTCGGCGGCAATATCGTCGCCGCGCTCGAGGTGCCGGACAGCGAGACCCATAAATATGGCGTGATCGACCCGGGCGCGACGACCGGCCGGCTGACCGAGATCCGCGGCCTGGTCGAAAAGCCGGCGCCCGGCACCGCGCCGTCGAACCTGATGCTGCCGGGCCGCTACATCCTCCAGCCCGAGGTCATGCGCATCCTCGACGCGCAGGAAACCGGGGCCGGCGGCGAGATCCAGCTGACCGACGCCCTGGCGAAGCTGATCGGCACCCAGCCGTTCCACGCCTACCGCTTCGATGGCGAGCGCTACGATTGCGGCGGCGCCGCCGGTTTCGTCATCGCCAATCTCGCGATGGCCCTGAAACGCACCGATGTCGGGCCGGCGGTGACGGCGGCCATGTCGTCATTGCGAGGAGCATAAGCAATGCGGCAATCCAGGCGCCGCCGGATTGCTTCGGTGCGCTCGCAATGACGAATTGCCTTAAGGCTCCAGCTCGACGTCCCAGTAGAGATAATCGCGCCAGCTGTCGTGAAGGTAGTTGGGCGGGAAGGCGCGGCCGTGCTCCTGAAGCTGCCAGCTGGTCGGGCGGATCGGCTCGCGATGGAAATGCATATGCGCTTCCATCGGTGTCCGTCCGCCCTTCTTGAGGTTGCACGGGGCGCAGGCGGTGGTGACATTCTCCCATGTCGTCCGCCCACCCTGGGCGCGCGGGATCACATGGTCGAACGTCAGCTCCTTGGCCGAGCCGCAATAGACGCAACGGAAACGGTCGCGCAGGAACAGGTTAAACCGCGTGAAGGCCGGATATTCGTTGGGCCGGACGTAGTCGCGCAGCGCGATCACCGACGGCAGCTTGAGCGCCACGCTCGGGCTGTGCACCTCGCGCTCGTAGTGAGCGACGACGTCGACCCGCTCAAGGAACATCGCCTTGATCGCGGTCTGCCACGGCCACAAGGACAGCGGATAGTAGGACAGAGGCGTGTAATCGGCGTTGAGCACCAGCGCCGGGCAGCTGTCGGGATGGCGGATCAGCTCGGGATGATACATGCGACTAGCGACACAGCCTTTCGTTCGGTGGGTCCCGAACTCCAGCTCCCGGCCTCGTCGCACTCAAGGAGGAGCGGGGCCCCGGCCCGTCTTCCCTTGTTGACCGCCGGATGCCAACCCGGCGTTACACGCCCATGAATCGGGGATTGCGGATTCTGCGTCAAGAGGAAGTGGCGTGACGGTCACACGCTTTGCGCCTTCGCCGACCGGACGGTTGCATTTGGGCCACGCCTACAGCGCAGTCCTCGGCCACAGCCGGGCGCGCGACAGCGGCGGCAGCTTCCGCCTGCGCATCGAGGATCTCGACCAGACGCGCAGCCGGCCCGAGTTCGTCGCCGGCATCGCCGAGGACGTCGACTGGCTCGGCCTCGCGCCCGACGCGCCGGTGCTGGTCCAGTCGCAGCGTACGCCCGCCTACGAAGCGGCGTTGGAGCAATTGAAGCGGCAGGGCCTGGCCTACGCCTGTTTCTGCACGCGCGCGGATATCGCCCAATCGCTGACGGCGCCGCACGGCGACGCCGCGACCTCCTATCCCGGCACCTGCCGCGACCTGCCCGACGATCCCGAGCGCCGAGCAGCGACCCCGCACTGCTGGCGGCTCGACTCGGCCACCGCGCTGGCGACGGCGGGTCCACCGTCGTGGCGGGAGGAGGGCGGACGCGCGTTCACTGCGCACGAGCGGGACATCGGCGACGCCATCCTGGCGCGGAAGGACGCGCCGGCCTCCTACCATCTCGCCTGCGTCGTCGACGATGCAGCGAGCGGCGTCACCCTGGTCGTCCGCGGCGCCGACCTGCGCCCGTCGACGCCGGTGCAGCGGCTGCTCCAGGCACTGCTCGGGCTCCCGGTGCCGACCTACCTCCATCATCCGCTGGTCGTTCACACCGACGGCCGCCGCCTCGCCAAGCGCGACTTCGCCCCGACGCTGGCCGCGATGCGCGACAGCGGATGCGATGGCCGCGACCTCGCCGAGCAATTGCGCGCCGGAATCTTGCCGGGTGAATTTCGCTTCGCAGACGCCTAGAGGAGAGCAATGAACACGGTCCTCGTCATTCTGCTCGTCCTCGCCATGGGCGCGACAGCCTATGTCCTCGTCCGGGGGGTGATCGCCATGGCGTCGGGCCAGGTCGGCTCGAGCGAGCAGCAGCAACAGTGGATGCGCAAGCGGGTAATGTTCCAGGCGCTCGCCATCATCATCGTCGCGGCCATCCTGGCGCTCGCCGCCGCCGGCGGCTGACGCTTGGTCCGGCTCAACAAAATCTACACGCGCACCGGCGACCAGGGCGAAACCGGGCTCGCCGACGGCTCGCGCATCGCCAAGGACAGCCCGTTGAGCCAGGCGATCGGCGACGTCGATGAGGCCAACAGCGCGATCGGCGTCGCTCTCCTTGCGATCGACGATCCGACGGTTCGAGCGATTCTGGCCTCGGTCCAGAACGAGCTGTTCGACCTCGGCGCGGATCTCGCGACTCCGGGCGACGATTTCACGCCCACGGACATGACCCTGCGCGTCGTCGCCGCGCAGATCGACCGGCTCGAGCGCGACATCGACCGGATGAACGAGCGGCTCGAAGCGCTGCGGAGCTTCATCCTGCCCGGCGGCGCGGGCGGCTCCGCCGATCTCCACCTCGCCCGAGCGATCGCCCGCCGCGCCGAGCGCAGCGCCGTCGCCGCCAATCGCGAACGGCCCCTCAACCCGCTCGCCCTGATCTATCTCAACCGCCTGTCGGATCTGCTGTTCGTCGCAGCCCGTTACGTCGCGGCAAGCGGCGGCGGCGACATTCTCTGGCAACCGGGCGCAACCCGCGACCGATAGCGGGCAGTTATGGAACATATAGCGAACTAATACTCGACCGGCCCGCCGTTTCGTGGCAGTGGGACGCGCGATGGCCAGGGAGGATTCGAATTCGACCCCCGCGGCGCTCGGTGAGCGGCTGTTCGCCACCCGCAAGCTGACGCTCGATCTCGCCGCTCCGCTGAGCGACGCCGATGCGGCGATCCAGCCGTTCCCGGACGCGTCGCCGGCGAAATGGCACCTTGCCCACACGACCTGGTTCTTCGAGACCTTCGTGCTGCGCGACCATGTCCCGGATTACCGACTGTTCGACGACCGCTGGTCCTATTTGTTCAACAGCTATTATGAGGAAGAGGGCGAGCGCCACGCTCGGCCGAAGCGCGGAATGCTAAGCCGGCCTTCGCTCGACCAGGTCCGCGACTATCGCGCGGCGGTCGATGATGCGCTGGAACGGGCGCTGCCGTCGCTGCCCCCGGCAGCGCTCGATCTGATCGAGCTCGGCATCCACCACGAGCAGCAGCATCAGGAACTGTTCCTCACCGACATCCTCGCGACGCTCGCCGAGAACCCGCTCGAGCCGGCTTATGCCGAGCTTCCGGCGGCGGCCTGCTTCGCGGCCGAGCAGTTGAGCTGGCATCGCGGCCGCGACGGCGTGGTCGAGATCGGCGCGGCCGATGGCGGCTTCGCCTTCGACAGCGAGCGGCCGCGGCACCGCGCCTTTCTCGCCTCGCACGAGCTCGCCGGGCGCAAGGTCACCAATCGCGAATGGCGCGAGTTCATCGATGCGGGCGGCTACCGGACGCCGACGCTGTGGCTGTCGGACGGCTGGGCCTGGGTCCAGCAGGAGCGGATCGGCGCCCCGCTTTACTGGCATGAGGACGGCACCCAGTTCACCCTCGCCGGACGCCGCGAGGTCGACTGGGCGGCGCCGGTCGCCCACGTCAGCCGTTATGAGGCCGACGCCTTCGCTCGCTGGGCCGGAGCCCGGCTTCCGGCCGAGGCCGAGTGGGAGGATTTCGCGTCCTCGGCCGATCCGCTGATCGGCAACCAGCTCGACGTCGCCGGGGCCGTCCTGCCCCGCCCGGGCGGTGGCATCTTCGGCGATGTCTGGGAATGGACGCAAAGCGCCTTCGCCCCCTATCCCGGCTTCGCTCCGGCCGCGGGCGCGGTCGGCGAATATAACGGCAAGTTCATGAGCGGGCAGCTGGTGCTGAAGGGCGCGAGCTGCGCCACGCCGCGCGGGCACAGCCGCGCCTCCTACCGCAATTTCTTCCCGCCGGCCGCGCGCTGGCAGTTTACGGGAGTGCGCCTTGCTAAAGACGCTTGATCCGCAAACGCTCGCCTTCCGCGACGACGTGCTGGCGGGGCTGTCGGCGCCGATCCCGGCGGTCCCGGCGCGCTGGCTCTACGACCATCGCGGGTCCGAGCTGTTCGACGCGATCACCCGACTGCCGTCTTATTATCCGACCCGGACCGAGATCGGCATTTTCCATTCGATCATGCCGGAGATCGCGGCGCACGTGCCGAACGGCAGCGCGGTCATCGAGTTCGGCGCCGGATCGGCGACCAAGACGCCGATCCTGCTCGAGACGATCGCGCCCGCGGCCTACGTTCCGGTCGACATTTCCGGCGACTATCTCGCGGGCAGCGCCGCGGAGCTGCGGCAGCAGTTCTCGTCGCTCGAAGTGATCCCGGTCGTCGCCGACTTTGCGCGGCCGTTCACGCTTCCTGGCGGGATCGAGCATCTGCCCAAGCTCGGCTTCTTCCCCGGCTCGACCATCGGCAACTTCATCCCGCGCAGCGCGACCGACCTGCTGCGTCAGTTTCGCGAGCTGCTCGGCGACGGCGCGCTGCTGCTGATCGGAATGGACCGGGTCAAGCCGGTCGAACGGCTGATCGCCGCCTACGACGACCCCGAAGGGGTGACGGCGCAGTTCACGCTGAATCTCCTCACGCGCATCAACCGCGAGCTCGACGGCAACATCCCGGTCGAGGCGTTCCGCCACGAGGCGCGCTGGAACGACATATTGTCGCGGATTGAAATCCACCTGGTCGCTGAACGCGACGTGGAATTCACGATCTCCGGAACGCCCTTCCGCTTTGCGTCGGGTTCGTCGATCCACGCCGAGAACAGCCACAAGTACGGATCGCGCGGCGGGCGCGTGCTGCTGCTCGCCGGCGGCTGGACCCCGGTGGCCGAATGGACCGATCCGGCGCGCGATTTCGCGGTCATCCTCGCCGAGGCCCAACCGAAGCGCTTCGCGCCCTGATTGCCGAGGCTTCGCGCGGCGACTAGACGACAGCCATGATCTACACGCTCGTCGGCCTCGTCGACCTTCTCCTCGCGATCGTCTTCTGGGTGATCCTGATCCAAGTGATCCTTAGCTGGCTGGTCGTGTTCAACGTCCTGAACACCCGCTCGGCCGGCGTCCGCGCCTTCATCAACGGTATCGACCGGGTGACCGAGCCGCTTTACCGGCCGCTGCGCCGGGTGCTCCCGAACATCGGCGCGATCGATCTCGCCCCGCTCGTCGTCGTCATCATCATTATCTTCCTCCGCTCCTACCTGCTTCCGGGCATTCTAATGGAAGTTGGCCGGACGATCACATGAGCGCACGGAAGATCGACGGGAAAGCCGCCGCCGCCGCTGTCCGCGAAGCGGTCGCGGGCCATGTCTCCGCGTTCGCGCAAAGGCTCGGCCGGCCGCCCGGCCTCGCCACCGTGCTGGTCGGCGAGGATCCGGCCAGCGCCGTCTATGTGCGAATGAAGAACCGGGCGACGGCCGAAGCGGGGATGGCGGGCTTCGCTCACAACCTTCCAGCCGCCACCTCCGAGGCCGACTTGCTGCAGCTGGTCACCGACCTCAACGCCGACGAGCGCGTCGACGGAATCCTCGTCCAGTTGCCGCTCCCCGCGCAGATCGACGCGACCCGGGTGCTCGAGACGATCGAGCCCGGCAAGGACGTCGACGGGTTCCATCCGATGAATGCGGGCCGGCTCGCGACGGGTTTGCCGTCGCTCGTGCCGTGCACTCCGTTCGGCTGCCTGCACCTGCTCAAGGCCGAGCTCGGGACCCTCGCCGGGCTCGACGCAGTGGTGATCGGCCGCTCCAACATCGTCGGCAAGCCGATGGCGCAATTGCTGATCGGCGAGAGCGCGACTGTGACCATCGCCCATTCGAAGACCCGCGACCTTCCCGCGGTGGTGCGCCGCGCCGACATCGTGGTCGCGGCAGTCGGGCACGCGGAAATGGTCCGCGGCGACTGGATCAAGCCCGGCGCGACGGTGATCGACGTCGGCATCAACCGCCTGCCGACCGGCGACGGCAAGGGCCGGCTGGTCGGCGATGTCGCCTTCGCCGAGGCGGCCGAGATCGCCGCCGCGATCACGCCGGTGCCCGGCGGGGTCGGGCCGATGACTATCGCCATGCTCATGCGTAACACGCTGGTCGCGGCGCATCGCCGCGCCGGCCTCGCTGACCCGGAGGGATTATGATCACTGCCGCCCTGTTGCTCGGCGCCGCCGCCGTTCCGACCGCGATCGATGCGGAGCGCGCCTTCGCCCGGGACGCGCAGCGGATCGGCCAGTGGGACGCGTTCCGCAAATGGGCCGACCGCGACGCGGTGATCTTCACCCCGCAGGCGACCTGGGCTCAGACCGCGCTGCCGCAGGAGAATCCACCCAAGGCGATCACCTGGCGACCGGCCCACAGCTTCGTCTCGTGCGACGGCCGGACCGCGGTGAACACCGGGCCGTGGTGGAAGCTCGACGGGACGCCCGGCGGCTATTTCACCACCGTGTGGCAGCGCAGCGGCCGGACCTGGCGCTGGGCCTATGACGGCGGCGGACCTGGCGCTCCGGCCGATCTTCGCCGCCCCCAGACCCACCGCGCCTCATGTGCCCGCCGGGCGCCGGGCGCGCCGATCATCCCGCCGCCGCCGCTGACGGCGAAGGAAGCGCGCACGACTCCCGACGACCATGGCCGCGGCCAGTCGGCCGACCGGACGCTCGGCTGGGACTGGAAGGTCGACAAGAACGGCGGCCGCGAGTTCCGCGTCTTTCTGTGGACCGGGACGCATTACGCGCAGGTCCTCCACAACCAGATCCCGCCGCCGCCGAGCCAAAAGCCGTGATCGAGCTGTTCGGCTCGGCGCTCGCCACCTTCCTGGTGATCATCGATCCGCCGGGCTGCGCGCCGATTTTCACCAGCCTGACCCGCGGTACCTCCGCCGCGCACCGGCGGGCGATGGCGATCCGCTCATCGCTGATCGCCTGGGCGATCCTGATGTTCTTCGCGCTGCTCGGCAAACCGATGCTGCACGCGCTCGGCATCAGCCTCGCCAGCTTCCGCATCGCCGGCGGGATCCTGCTGTTCTACATCGCCGTCGACATGATCTTCGAGCGGCGGACGCAGCGGCGCGAGATGCGCGCCCACTCGATCGAAGGCACGCCGGAGGCGGAGGACATCAGCGTCTTCCCGATGGCCATCCCGATGATCACCGGGCCGGGTTCGATCGCCAGTGCGATGCTGTGGGTGTCGCGCGCCGAAGGCCCGCTCGAGGTCGGCATCGTCCTGGCGGCGATCACCACCGTCATGCTGATCACCATGGTCACCCTGCTCGCCGCCGGCCCGCTGATGCGGCTGATCGGCGAGAAGCTCGAGGCGATGATCACCCGGATCCTTGGCGTGATCCTCGCCGCGCTCGCCGCGCAGTTCGTGGTCGACGGCCTGAAGCAGAGCTTTCCGCACGTCCTTGGCTAGCGTCCGCGCTAGCCGACCACCCGCCACATCCGGAACGGCGAATCCCTGGGCAGCTCGACCGGAGTCAGCCAGGCCGGCACCCGGCCGCGCTGCAGTTGCGCGTAGAAGCCGTTCGGCGCCTCCGACATGAAGATCGTCGTGGTCGAGCTGTTCGGGCAGGTCAGCAGATAGTCCGAGCGATATTTGGCGATCAGCGCATGCGCCTGCGGCTCGCTGCCGCGGAAGGCATTCATCACGTCGGCGATCTGCTGGCCGTTGCGGTGGTAGGGGCCAGTGATCGAATCGTGGTGGGTGACGGTGATCAGCCGCGGCCCGTAATCGACGAAGGTGAAGACGATGCCCTTGGGCTGCAGCGCGACCGGCCGAAGCCCCCACAGCGAGTTGCACAGCCGGTTGGCGCGCTCGATCGCGACCTCGCGCGCGGTGCGCTTTTGCTGCGGGATGTAATTGACCGCCAGCGGCACCGCCGCGCCGAGACCGGCGACGATCACCGCGGTGACGCCGAGTATCTTCACTATGGACGATTTTGATCTCCGCACGAGCGGGACCAGGAGCCATACGATGGCCGCTGCCCCAGGGAGGGCGAGCATTTGCGCTGCGGGGCCGGTGCGCGTCTGCCAGAACAGCAGGGCGGTCGCGGCGAGACCCGGAAGGGCCGCCGCGATCACCCGCCGGAGCTTCTCGCGATCGGCCCGGTTCCACCACATCATCAGGAGCCAGCCGAGCCCGCCGGTGATCGGCAGTGCGAGGATCAGGGCGGCGATCTGGGCGCCGTGGCGATAGACCGGCCGGGCCTCGCGCACGTGGCTGAGCCACAGCCGGTCGACCTCGGGTGATACCCCCTCGAGCCGGGTCAGGCAGTGCGGCCACATCCCCGCATGGAAGACGGCGACGAGCAGCCCGGCCGCGGCGGCCAGCGCCAGCCGGCGCCGCCAATCCCCCGGCGACAGCCACGCCAGCCCATAGAGCAAGGCGCCGCCGAGCAAAGCATCGGACAGCCACACCGGCGACAAAGCGTCGCATACCGCCGTCCGGTTGGCGTAGGAGGCGAACAAGAGGAAGGCGACCGCCGTCCCCCCGCCCAGGGCGACCGCATAGCCGCCGAGCCGCTCGCGCTCGCCGCGCTCGACGATCCAGAACAGGACCATCGCGGCGGCGAGGATGACGAGGTAGATCAGCATCTCGAGGCCGATCGCGAGCGACAGGGCCGCGGCCAGCCCGAGCGTGAGGCCGCCGCGGATCCGCCGCGGATCGGCGACCGCGCTGACCGACAGCGCGAGGAACGCCAGCTGCCAGCCGTGGTGGTCGATCCGCTCCGGCATGAACATGCCGTTGGTCGAGCCGGCATAGATCAGCGCCGCGATGGCCAGCGGATAGGCGCGCGGGTCGATCAGCCGCCGGACCGTCAGCGACGTCGAGAAGATCAGCAGCAGATAGGGCAGCAAAGGCGCGATCCCGACCGCCCACCGTTCGGCCGCGGCGCCGCCGATCAGCGGCCGGAGCAAGAGGATCAGGCCGGCGATCGGCAGGTCGACCAGCCGCGACCAGTGGATGTTCGCCCCCACCGGCGGGTTGAGGCGGTATTGCCGAAGGTCGAACCACCCCTGGCCGCCGAGCAGGCCGCGGACCTGCATCATCCGCATATTGTCGTCGGTGTCGCCGAGCGCGAACCAGCGGATCTCGGTCTGGCGATTGAAGATGTACCAGGCGCAAAACAGCAGCCAGGCGACGAGTACGACCCACTTCCAGCGGCGGTCGAGCAGCTCTCCCAGCCATTCGTTGAACGGTTTTGGTGTGCGCTTCGGCATGGCAGGGGTCTAGCCGGTCGCCTTCAAAGGGCAAGCGAGGGCGGGCAAGGTTTAACCAAACGGCAATGTCGAGCGGGTCTAGGGATTGTCGCGCGGGCTTTCACCGACGCGCCGCACCAGCTAGGCTGCCGGAGCCGCCCATGTCCAAGCACGTCTATTCCACCGACTTCTACGATTATATCGACGCCGGCTCCCGCGCGTCCGCCGAGGTCGTCGCCAGGCTGATCCATGGCGAGATGAAGGTGAACAGCCTGCTCGATGTCGGCTCCGGCCACGGCGCCTGGGCCGCAGTCTGGATGAAATCGGGCGTCAAGGATGTGATCGCCGTCGACGGCGCCTACGTCACCCGCGACCAGCTCGTCATCCCGCCCGACCGGTTCATCGGCCATGACCTCGCCACGCCCCTCGACCTCGAGCGCAAGTTCGACCTCGTCCAGAGCCTCGAGGTCGCCGAGCATCTGCCAGGCGAAAGCGCGGCCAGCTTCGTCGACAATCTCGTCCGCCACGGCGACGTGATCCTGTTCTCCGCCGCGGTTCCGCACCAGGGCGGCGAGCATCACGTCAACGAGCAGCCGCCGGAATATTGGCGCGAGCGGTTCGCAAAGTGCGGCTACCAAGCCTACGACTGGCTTCGGCCAAGGCTCGCCGACAAGCGCCAGGTCAAGCCCTGGTACCGGTTCAACAGCTTCCTCTACGCCAACGCCGCGGGCCGGAGGCGGCTGTCGAAATCGATCCTGGCGGCCAAGGTACCCGACGGCGAGCCGCTCGAGATCGGCGGCGACCTGTCCTGGCTGCTCCGGCGCACCGCGGTTCGGCTCATCCCGACGTCGCTGGTCAAGCCGATCGCCATGGCCAAGGCGTCGCTGGAGGCGCGGCTCCGGAAGTGAAACGCCACGTCGAACGTGTCCTCGGCGATGCGGAGGCGCGCGAAGCCTTCAACCAGCTGATCCGCTACGGGATCGTCGGCGCGCTGATCACCATCGGAGGGCAGG
>Ga0134122_10000731_pt1 | contig 22754 bp, 28 predicted proteins | sample KB302_FD_96461 | JGI IMG/M metagenome (GOLD analysis project Ga0134122, IMG submission 96461) | Terrestrial soil microbial communities without Nitrogen fertilizer from Kellogg Biological Station, Michigan, USA - KB3-0-2 | ecosystem: Environmental > Terrestrial > Soil > Unclassified ...
AGCGCGGCGATCGCGGCGACGATGGCGAGAATGAGCAGAATGCGGATCGTGCTCGACGGCTCGTGGAACCAGAGGATCCCGACGATCACCGTGCCCACCGCGCCGATCCCGCCCCACACGGCATAGGCCGTGCCCATCGGGATCGCGCGCGACGCGACCTCCAGCAGGGCCATGCTGATCGCGACCGAGACGAGGAAGGCCAGCGTCCACGGCATGTTTCGGAACCCGTCGACGAAGCGCAGCGAGGTCGTGAACCCGACCTCGAACAGGCCGCCGATGATCAGCCACACCCAGGGCATGAATTTCCTTTCACTGGACGCGCGCCGTCCAATCGTTACGCTCCGGACTCATGGCTGAGCCACGGGCCTTCGGCAACATCACTTCCGCCCCACGGTTCCTCGCCTTTCTCGTGGTGCTCGTCGTCGCGACCTTGGTCGCCACGCGATTGATCACGAGCCCGTGGCTCGGCTTCATGGCCGGGTTCGACGTCGCTGCAGTCGTGTTCCTGGCGGCCTGCATTCCCTTGCTGAGCACGCGCGAGGAAGCCGTCATCCGCCACCGCGCAATCACCAACGACGCCAACAAGACGCTGCTGCTGATCATCGCCGGCGTCGTCGTCGCGGCCTTGCTCGCGTCGATCACGGCGGAGACTGTCGGCCAGAAGCCGGAACCGCTCACCAAGTGCATGGTCATCGCCACGCTCGTGCTGGCCTGGCTGTTCACCAACACGCTCTATGCGATCCACTACGCGCATCTGGCGTACATCAAGCCCGACGCCGGCAACGCCGGGCTCGAGTTCCCCGGCACCAAGCAACCGAGCTACTGGGACTTCGTCTATTTCGCCTATACTTTGGGCATGACGTTCCAGACCTCGGACGTCACGATCACCGACGAACGCATCAGGCGCGTGGTCACGGTCCACTGTTTCGTCGCCTTCGTGTTCAACATCGGCGTACTCGCTTTCACCATCAACGTGCTGGGATCGAGCAGCACGCCCTAGGCGGCGACGTCGATCTCGGGCGGTTCGGTGATCTGTCGCCGCGCCGCCACCAGGCACCCGCCGACGATCAGCGCAGCGCCGGCCAGCGTATAGGCGGAAACCTTCTCGTGAAAGATCAGCCAACCGCACAGCGACGCCCACAGGAAGCCGCTATATTCGGTCGCCGCGAGGTAGCCTGCTTCGCCGCGGGCGTATGCCCAGGCGAACAGCAGGGTGCCCGAAGTCGAGAGGGTCGCGGCGACCGCGACCCACATCCATTGCTCGCCGGGCCAGCGCGGCAGGCCGACGAACGGCAGGGCGACGACCCAGATCGCGAGGATTGTCAGGCACTGGAAGAAATTGATCTCGAACGGCTTCGCAGCCAGGGCCTGGTGGCGCATCAGGACGATGTTGACCGCATAGCATAGCGCCGAGCCGAGGATCGCGAGCGTGCCCATCAGCAGGTCGTGATTCTGGCCGCCGCGGGCCTGCCCGAAGACGATCACGAGCACACCCGCGAACGCGACCAGCGAACCGGCGATCGACCGCGATCCGATCTGCTCCTTCAGCACCAGCGCCGCGAGCAGCAGCGCGATCAGCGGCGCGATGAAGGTCAGCGCGATCGCCTGGGCGAGCGGAACCCGGCCGATCCCCCAGAAGAACAGGAAGGCCATCACGGTGATGATCAGGCTGCGCCAGACGTGGATCCTGAGGATCGACCGGGCAGGCCAGCCGCTGCGCGACGGCAGGTAGATGATCGCGGCGATCGCGAAGTTCGCCCCCGCGCGCCACACGCTGACCGCGATGATGCCGATGACCAGCACGAGGTGCTTCATCACCGCATCCATGATCGACAGCACGGCGACCGCGGCGAGCGCGACGGCGAAGGCTTTGATCGGATGCTGGGTGACGCGATTCACCTGGCCGCGCTTAGCGGCGATTAGCGCGTCGCGGGAGAGGCCGGGGCGGGATCGATCAGCAGCGGCGGCTGGCTATTGGCATGGGCCAGGGAATTGGCGAGCGCAGCGCCGAAAAACAGGATGATGAGCAGCTTGCCCATGGCGCCACTTTGCGCCGCGAAGGTTGAAGAATTGCTAAGCCTATTCCGCCGCGTCGAGCGTCGCTTCGTCCGCCGCCGCGGCCTCGATCTCGGCGGCCTTGGCTTCGACCAGCCGGACGATGTGATCGATCATGTCCGCGTCCTGGACATGGTGGTCGGTGACTCCCGACAGATAGACCATGTGAGTGCCGTTGCCGCCGCCGGTGAGGCCGATGTCGGTCTCGCGCGCTTCGCCGGGGCCGTTGACGACGCAGCCGAGGACGCTGAGCGACATCGGCGTCTTGATGTGCTGCAGCCGCTCCTCGAGCGCCTCGACGGTACGGATCACGTCGAACCCCTGGCGCGCGCAGCTCGGGCAGGAGACGACGCGGACGCCGCGGCTGCGGATGCCGAGGCTCTTGAGAATTTCGTACCCGACGCGGACCTCTTCCTCGGGCTCGGCGGAGAGCGACACGCGGATCGTGTCGCCGATCCCGGCCCACAATAGCGAGCCGATGCCAAGCGCGGATTTGACCGTGCCGCCGATCAATCCGCCGGCCTCAGTGACCCCGAGATGCAGCGGACAATCCACCTGGTCGGCAAGTTGCTGATAGGCGGCAACGGCGAGGAACACGTCGCTGGCTTTGACGGCCACTTTGTACTTGCGGAAGCCGTGGTCCTCGAGAATCCGGATATGGTCGAGCGCGCTTTCGACCAGGGCCTCAGGACAGGGCTCGCCGTATTTCTCGAGCAGGTCCTTCTCGAGGCTCCCGGCATTCACCCCGATCCGGATCGCGCAGCCGTTGGCGCGGGCCGCGGCAATCACCTCGCGGACCCGCTCCTCCGAGCCGATGTTGCCGGGGTTGATGCGCAGGCACGCCGCGCCGGCGTCCGCCGCCTCGAGCGCGCGCTTGTAATGGAAGTGGATGTCGGCGACGATCGGGACATTCGCGGCCCGGACGATGTCCTTGAGCGCGACGGTCGCGGCGGCCGTCGGGCAGGACACGCGGACGATGTCCGCCCCGGCCCCCTCGCAGCGGCGGATCTGGTCGATCGTCGCGGCCGCGTCCTCGGTCGGGGTGTTGGTCATGGTCTGGACGCTGATCGGCGCGCCCCCGCCGACGGGCACGGAGCCGACCATGATCTGGCGCGACTTGCGCCGCTCGATATCGCGCCACGGGCGAATGGAAGACATGGGCTGCATATAGGCGCCGGTCGAGCGCCAATCAAAGCAAGGCTTTAGTCGTCCTCGCCCCAGCGCCAGCGCCAGCCGCCGCGGGTCGTGCGATTGGTGATGACGATCAAGGCGACCGCCGCCGGAGCGAGGATCGCGAGCAGGGCGACCGGCCGGGCGGCAAAGAAATATGCGTCGACGCCGACGACTGCGAAAAAGGCGAGCATCACCGCCCAGCCCTGCCAGGCGATCGGCAGGCTCGCGCCATAACCATAACGCTTGGCCGCGAACCATTCGGGACCTTCGCTCATCTCACTTCTCCTTTGGCGGCCGGCCGCGCTTGCGCGGCTCGGGCACCTTGAGCTTCACGCCGCGCGCCCCGAGCGCCTCGCGAATCAAACATTCGACCTGGGCGTTGACGCTGCGCAGGTCAGCGGCGGCGCAGCGCTCGACGGCCGCCCACAAGGCGGGGTCGACCCGGAGCGGATAGGCTTTGCGCTCGCCGCTCACCGTCACATCCCTAGGTGTACAGCGTGCCGGTGTTCACCACGGGCTGCGTGTCGCGTTCGCCGCACAGCACGACCATCAGGTTCGAGACCATCGCCGCGCGGCGCTCGTCGTCGAGCTCGACGACGTTCTTCTCCGACAGCATTTCGAGCGCCATCTCGACCATTCCGACTGCGCCCTCGACCAGGGTCTTGCGCGCCGCGACGACTGCCTGCGCCTGTTGCCGGCGAAGCATCGCTCCAGCGATCTCCTGCGCGTAGGCGAGGTGAGTGAAGCCGCATTCGTCGACGGTGATGCCGGCAACCGCGAGCCGAGCCTGGAGCTCGGTCCTGAGCTCGACCCCGACCTGGTCGTGGTTGCCGCGCAGGGTCACTTCCTGATGCTCGAAATCGTCGTAGGGATAGCGCGAACCGATGGTGCGGATCGCGGCCTCGACCTGGACCCGGACGAACTGCTTATAGTCGTCGACATCGAACAGGGCCTGGGCGGTGTCGACCACGCGCCAGACGATCTGCGCCGCCATCTCGATCGGGTTGCCGCGCAGGTCGTTGACCTTGATCTTGTCGGATATGAAGTTGTTGGCGCGGACCGAGACTTTCTTCTTGCCCATCCACGGCCAGGTCCAGCGCAGCCCGGTGGTGCGGTCCGTGCCGCGATAGTCGCCGAACAGGGTGATCGCGACCGCCTGGTTGGGCTGGAGCATGTAGAAGCCCGGCATCACCAGGACGAAGGTGAGCGTCGCGACGATCAGGATCATCACGTTGAATGCCGCACCGCCGGCCTCGGGCAGCGAGCCGATCCCGTAGATGTCCGCCACGATCGCCAGCAGCAACACCGCCAGCATGGCGAAACCGCTGACCGTCGACGCCGGACGTTCCGCGGTCGCGGTCAGGGCAATGACTTTCTCGTTGGCCACTTTTGCCTCCCTTAATTTGATATCATATTTATATGCCTCCTGATGAGTCGTCAACTGGAATCGCGGCGAGGGCCTCGCTATGGCCCGGCGCATGGCGACAAACTGGCGACTGGTCATCCACGGCGGCGCGGGAGCGATGCGCCCGAAGCAGGGCGATCCGAACCATGAGCAGCGGGCGCGCGAGGGTTTGCGCATGGCGCTCGAGGCCGGGGTGGACATCCTCGGACGCGGCGGCGCCGCGCTCGACGCGGTCGAGGCGAGCGCCCGCCTGCTCGAGGACGATCCCTGTTTCAACGCCGGGCGGGGCAGCGCGCTGACCGATCAGGGCTCGGTCGAGCTCGATGCGGCGATCATGGACGGGCGCAATCGACGCGCCGGAGCGGTCGCCGGGCTGCAGACCACGCGCGCGCCGGTCAGCCTCGCCCGGCGGCTGATGGAGCAGGGGCCGCACGTCTTCCTGACCGGCCGCGGCGCCGATCGGTTCGCCGAGGACGCGGGGCTCGAGCAGGTCGATCCCGCTTGGTTCGTGACCGACGAGCGGCGGCGCCAGCTCGACGAGCTGCTCGCCGGCGGCGGCTTCGACGCTGCGGTCAAATACGGCACCGTCGGCGCGGTCGCGCTCGACGAGCATGGCCATGTCGCCGCGGCTACCTCCACCGGCGGGCTCACCGCCAAGCGCTGGGGGCGGATCGGCGATTCGCCGCTGATCGGCGCGGGCACGTATGCCGACGACCGCTCGGCCGCAGTCTCGGCCACCGGCTCGGGCGAATATTTCATCCGCGCGGTCGCCGCCCACCAGCTCGCCGAGCGGGTGCGACTCGGCGGGGCGACGCTCCAGCAGGCGCTCGGCGGGGTGCTGGCCGACATCAGCGAGCTCGGCGGAACCGGCGGGCTGATCGCGGTCGCTCCGACCGGGGAGGCGGCGTGGGGCTTCACCACACCCGCCATGTACCGCGGCATGGCCGACGCCGCCGGCCGGCGAGTGGCGATCTACGCCGGCGAAGAGGAGCGGTAGGGCAGCGCGCCGGCCAGCCAGGCGATGTCCTGGGCGATCGCGGCCCGCTCGGTTGCGAGGAACTCGGCGACGGCCGCACGGAAGCTCCGGTTGGGGATGAAATGGGCCGAGCGCGTCAGCACCGGCTCGTAGCCGCGAGCGAGCTTGTGCTCACCCTGCGCGCCGGCCTGGACCGAAGACAGGCCGTGGTCGATCGCCCATTCGATCGCTCGATAATAGCTCAGCTCGAAGTGGAGGAACGGCACGTCTTCGACGCAGCCCCAATAGCGGCCGTAGAGGGCGTCGGCGCCGATCACGTTGAGCGCGCCGGCGATCGGGCGGCCGCCGCGGTCCGCCAGGAACAGCAACAGCTTGTCGCCCATCCGCTCGCCGATCAGGTCGAAGAAGGCGCGGGTGAGATAGGGCCGGCCCCATTTCCGCGCGCCGGTGTCCTGGTAGAAGGCCCACATCGCGTCCCATTCCGCCGGGCCGATCTCGCAACCGCGGAGCGCTCGGACCTCGAGCCCTGCTAGTGCGGCCGCCCGCTCCCGCCGGATCGCTTTCCGCTTGGTGCTGCGCAACGCGGTGAGGAACGCGTCGAAGCTCGCGTAGCCGCGGTTGAACCAATGGTATTGGATGCCGTGGCGGATCAGCCAGCCGCGCCGCTCGGCTTCGGAAACAGCCGACTCGTTCAGGAAGGTGATGTGCGCCGACGACATGTCGTTCTGGGTCGTCACCGCCTCGATCGCCGCGAGCAAATGCTGCGGCCGGCCGCCGAGCAGCCGCGGCCCCGGCACCGGGGTGAACGGCACGGCGACTTGCAGCTTCGGATAATATTGCCCCCCGGCGCGCTCCCACGCCTCGGCCCAGCCGTGGTCGAACACATATTCGCCTTGGCTGTGGGTCTTGAGCCAGGCCGGGGCGGCGGCGAGCAAATGGGAGGCGTCATCCTCGACCAGGATCGGCGCGGGCGTCCACCCGGTGCCCGGCCCGACGCTGCCCGAATCCTCGAGCGCCGACAGGAATGCGTGGCTGACGAACGGGTCGTCGCCCGCGACCCGATCCCACGCGCGAGCGTTGAGCCCGGACACGCCCGACACGATCTTGGCGACGAATTCAGACTCGCGGTCGGCCATCGCTTTCCCAGATGAGCGCATCGGCCTGAACCGCGGCTTGCCTGCGCTGGGCGGCCGTGCGGATGGTCCAGCTGCAGACCGGTAACTGAGTCCGAAGCTGCGCCACCCAGGACTTGCCGAGTGCCACCCGATCCACCGCAACGAACTGCGGGTCGGCGAGCCACAGGGCAATGCCACGCCGCCAGGCCGGGAGCGTGTCGCGGATCACCAGCCCGCGCCGCACGTCTGGCAGGTTGGTCTTGAGCAGGCGCGCAATCCGCGGATCGAAGCTCATCACCCCGAACGGGCCGGGATAATTGCCGAGCGCGGTGCGAAGCGCCGGCATCCAGCGCCAGACGTCGTCGGCGACCTTCACCTCGAGCAGCAGCGGCACTCGTCCTTTGACTAAGGCCAGCAGGCTCTCGAGCGTCGGCAGGGGATGGCCGCCGAGCCTCAGTCGGCCGAGCTCGGCGAGGGTCGATTCGCCGATCTTCATCGGGCTGCCGCACAGGCGCAACGCATCGGAGTCGTGGAATACCAGGATCTGGTTGTCGGCCGTGAGGCGGAGGTCGCATTCGATCCCCGCGCCGAGCTCCAGCGCGGCGGCAAAGGCGATCAGGCTGTTCTCGGGAAACTCCGAGCCATGGTGCAGCCCGCGGTGGGCGAACCCGGCCGGCCCGGGATCGAGCGGATCAGGATTTGACCGCGACGATCGCATCCACTTCGACCGCGACCCCGAGCGGCAGGACCGCCACCCCGACCGCGCTGCGGGCATGACGCCCAGCCTCGCCGAACACCTCCTGCATCAGCTCCGAGGCGCCGTTGGCGACCTTCGGCTGGTCGGTGAAGGCCGGCGCGCTGTTGACGAACACCCCGAGCTTGACGACGCGCTCAACCCGGTCGAGCGAGCCGAGCGCCGCCTTCATCTGCGCCAGCAGCATGATTCCGCAGCGCCGCGCCGCGGCGACTCCGCCGTCGAGGTCCATGTCCTCGCCGAGGCGGCCTTTGATCAGGCTGCCGTCCTCGGCGAAGCTGATCTGGCCGGAAATGTGCAGGAGCCCGTCCCGCTCGACGGCCGGGACATAGGCCGCGACCGGGGCCGCGGGCTGGGGCAAAGTGACGCCGAGTTCGGCGAGGCGCTGGTCGATGCTCATGTGGCTGCGCTCAACACTCCGTCCGGACGAACGTCAACCCGTCATTGCGAGCGTAGCGAAGCAATTCAGCCGGCTGGACTGCCACGGGGCCTGCGACGCCTCGCAATGACGCTATTCGCGCGAAACCGTAAACCCGGCCCAGCTCTGGGTCACCGGCATCAGCTCGATGGTGTTGATGTTGAGGTGCGGCGGCAGGTTCGCGAGCCACCAGAAGAGGTCGGCGAGATCCTCCGACGTCATCGGGTTCATGCCGGCGTAGAGCTTGTCGGACGTCTCTTTGTCGCCACCGGTGCGGACGATGGTGAACTCGGTCTCGGCCATGCCCGGCTCGATCGACGTCACCCGCACCCCAGTACCGGCGAGGTCGCACCGCAGGTCGAGCGAGAATTGGCGGACGAACGCCTTGGTCCCGGCGTAAACCGCTCCACCCTTGTAGGGATAGGTCGCCGCGACCGACGACAGGTTGATGATCTGCCCCTTGCGCGCGATCAGCGTCGGCAGCAGCGCCCGGGTCAGCGCGACGAGGCCGGTGATGTTGGTGTCGATCACCTGGTCGATCCGTTCCCAGTCGGTGTCGGGCAGCGGGTCGGTCGGCGGGGCCAGACCGGCGTTATTGAGCAGCAGGTCGATCCCGCCCCACGGCGGATCGAGCCGGGCCAGCCCGTCGAGCGCGCCCGTGTCGCGCATGTCGACCTCGAGCGGCAGGAAGGCTTCGCCGAGCTCCTCCTGGAGCGCCTTCAATCGGTCGCCGCGCCGGCCGGTGCCGATCACCCGCCAGTCGCCGGCGGCGAACTTGCGCGCCGCCGCCGCGCCGAACCCGGCGGTCGCGCCGGTGATCAGGATGGTCTTGGTCATTGCTTCTCCCTGCTCGATTCGAGGGTTCGCCGCGCGGCGACGAGGGCGTCGGGCTGCACCCCGACCATGTCCGAAACGGCAACGAGATCGGGCTCGTGCGCCTCGAGGAAGCCCATCAGCGCGAGGAGCAGGGCGGTGTCATCTGCCGTTTGGCGAAGTTGCTCTGTCCCGATTCCGGTCAGGTCGAGGAACCGCTGTGCGCGTCGTTCGTCGGCCAGAGTTGCGGCCAATGCCATCAGCGCGAGCGTATGCGCGTCGGTTGGCGTGTCGGGCATCATGCCCTAGGCTCTAGAAGTCGGGTTGAAATGAGGGAAGCGGGTTGGCCAGGATCCTGATTGTCGAGGACAACGCCCTCAACGTGAAACTGTTCTGCGACCTGCTCGCGGCGCACGGGCACGAGCCGCAGGCGGTGACCGACAGCCGCCAGGCGCTCGACGCCGCGCACGATTTCTCGCCCGACCTGGTGATCACCGACATTCAGTTGCCCCACGTCACCGGCTTCGACCTGATCCGCATGATGCGGGCCGACGACCGATTGTCGGACGTGCCGATCATGGCCGTCACGGCTTATGCCGCGCGCGGCGACGAGGAGCGGATCCGCGCCGCGGGGGCGCAGGCCTATGTGTCGAAACCGATTTCGGTGATGCGCTTTGCCGAGACGGTCGACCAGCTGCTGCACAGCGCCAACGGCGCGGACCCGGAGAACAATGCGGTGGACGGGCCCGGCCCGACCGAAGCCGGGGGCGAGGAGGAATCGCAGCTCTAGCCGGGAGCATCGCCGTCATGCTGAACTTGTTTCAGCATCCATGAACACGGCTGCTGGCGCGTTCACGAACAAGCTCGGAGTTCATGGATCCTGACCTTCGTCAGGATGACGCGTTGACGCTTACGCGCCCTGCATCACTTGATCTTGGCTTCCTTGAACTCGACGTGCTTGCGCGCCCTCGGGTCGTACTTCTTGAAGCTCAGCTTCTCGGTCTGGGTGCGCGGGTTCTTCTTGGTCACGTAAAAGAAGCCCGTGTCGGCGGTGCTGACGAGCTTGATCTTGACCGTTGCCGGCTTCGCCATTGGAAAAATCCCGATGCAAAAAGAAAAGCGGCAAACGCCGCCCCAAGTCGTGGCGCAAATGACGCAGCGGACCGATTCTGTCAACCAAGCCGGATTCGTAACGGAGGCTTAACCAACTTCCTTGAACCTGCAGCCAATCGAGGAGGCAGGTATGGCGACCGATCCGCTGGCGCATGTCAGGACCCAGGTGGCCTCGCGCATCGCCGAGATCCGCGATGCGGGCCCGCGTATTTCCCCGCTCGCGCTGTACGCCCGGATGGACTCGATCCGTCAGCTCGCCGCCGAACACGGCCTTGCCGCCCTCGAGAGCCTGGCCCATCGCACGGCCGAGCTCGCGCTGCTTCCGGGCCATCGGATTTCGATGCAGTCCTGCCTCGAGCATGTCGACGAAGCGTTCGACTGTCATTCGGACCACGATTGCACGGCGATGCTCGCCGCCCTCGCCGTCCGCATTCGCTAGTGCGGAGCCGCCGACGGCGGGCGCAAATCGACCACCCAGAAGTCCGGCACCGCGCCGAGCCGCAGCGGAAGCAGACTCGTCCCCAGCCCGGCCGACACGACCAAAGTCCGCCCGTTTTCGTCGACCCGGCCGCAGGCATAGCGGTCACCATAATCGGACATGGTTGAGAGTGCGCCGATCAGCGGCAGCCGGATCTGCCCGCAATGGGTGTGACCGGCGAGCGTCAGGGCGACGTCCCCGGGCACGCGAGGAAACACGTCCGGACTGTGGCTGAGGAGGATGCGCGGCCCCTGCGTCGCGCGCATCCGCGCGACCGTGCCGGCGAGATTGTCGTTGCCGGTGAAGGGATCGTCGACGCCGCCAATCGTCAGCGGACCGATCCGCCGGGCATCGTTGTCGAGAACGGCGATGCCGATCCGTTCGAGTTCGCGGCGGATCGCCGCGGCATCCCGCCAGTGATCGTGATTGCCGAGCACCGCGACGATGCCCAACCGGGCCTTGAGGCCGGCCAGCGGAGCGACCGCCTCGGCAGCGGAATAGTGGCGGGTCGCGGCCCGCTTGTCGCTGACGAAGTCGCCGGCAATCAGGACCAGGTCGGGGTGGAGGGCGTCGACTCGCGCGACGATCCGACCCACCCGGCTCGGCGGCATGTCCGGCCCGGCCACGTGGATGTCCGAGACGAGGATCAGCCGAAGCGGCGCGGCCAGGCCTTCAACGCTGACCGCGGTCGTTCGAACGAGCGGATCGGCGGTGGCCACATGGTACATCCAGCCGAGCACCGCCGCTCCGACCAGGAACAAGACCAGCGCAGCGCGTTTGACGCGGGAGCGTTTCCGGCTGAACTGGTGACCCATGCGCGCTTTCTCGCAGCTTCTCGATGACCTCGTCTACACGCGCTCGCGCAACACCAAGCTCAAGCTGATCGGCACCTATCTCAAGGAGACGCCCGACCCCGACCGCGGCTACGGCCTCGCCGCGCTGACCGGCACGCTCGACATTCCGCACGTCAAGCCGGCGGCGATCCGTGGTTTGGTCGAGCAGCGGATCGACCCGGTGCTGTTCTACATGAGCCGCGACTATGTCGGCGACACGTCGGAGACCGTCTCGCTGCTGTGGCCGGTTCCGCCTGGCGAGCCGCCGGACGTCGACGATGCCACGATCAGCATCAGCGACGCGATCGAGCGTCTGCGCTCGGCCTCGAAGGTCGATGCGCCGGGGGTTCTCGCGCGCATGCTCGACCATCTCGATGCGTCGGGCCGGTTCGCGCTCTTGAAGCTCGCGCTCGGCGAGCTTCGCGTGGGGATCAATGCGCGACTGGCCAAGCAGGCGCTGGCCGACGCCTTCGGGCTCGAGCTCGATGCGGTGGAGGAGGTGTGGCACGGCCTGAAGCCGCCGTTCGCCGAGCTGTTCGACTGGGCGGAAGGGCGCGGCGCGCAGCCGACCCCGCGCGACGTGCCGGTATTTCGCCCGTTCATGCTCGCCCACCCGCTCGACGATACAAAGGTGTCGCTCGACGATTATGCGGCCGAATGGAAGTGGGACGGCATCCGCGTCCAGCTGGTTCACGCCGGCGGCGAGACCCGGCTCTACAGCCGCACCGGCGACGATATTTCCGGCAGTTTCCCCGATGTCGCCGAGGCGTTCCGCACCAGGGGCGTCCTCGACGGGGAGCTGCTCGTGCGCGGCTCGGACCAGGGCGTCGCCGACGTGCACGGCGGCGCTGCCGCAAGCTTCAACGCGCTCCAGCAGCGCCTCGGCCGCAAGAACGTCAGCCAGAAAATGCTCGGGTCCTACCCGGCCTTCGTCCGCCTCTACGACATCCTGTTCGACGGCGACGAGGACCTGCGCGAGCTGGCCTGGACGGAGCGACGCGACCGTCTCGAATCGTTCGCAAGCCAGCTCGACGTCGAGCGCTTTGATGTATCCCAACTGATCGACGCGACGGACTTCGACGAGCTCGAGGAGCTGCGCGCCAACGCGCGCGACGTGGCCATCGAGGGGATCATGCTGAAGCGCCGCGACAGCGCCTATGTCGCCGGGCGCCGCACCGGCCTGTGGTACAAATGGAAGCGCGACCCGCTGACCGCCGACTGCGTTCTGATGTATGCCCAGCGCGGGTCTGGGAAGCGGTCGAGCTACTACAGCGACTATACGTTCGGCTGCTGGGCCGAGGCGGGCGACCTGCTCCCGGTCGGCAAGGCCTATTTCGGCTTCACCGACGAGGAGCTGAAATGGCTCGACCGCTGGATCCGCAGCCACACGGTCGAGCGGTTCGGACCGGTGCGGGAGGTCGAGAAGAGCCTGGTGCTCGAGGTCGCGTTCGATTCGATCCACAAGAGCGGCCGCCACAAGTCGGGCCTCGCCATGCGCTTTCCCCGGGTCAGCCGGATCCGCACCGACAAGCCCGCAGCGGAGGCCGATCACATTACAAATTTGCAATCCCTGGTGACTTGAAGCGCGCGTGGCAGGCGTTAATCGTCCCTCCTTCGGGAGAGAGGGCGAAAATGCTGAAACATCTGCTCGCCGGCGCGGCTGCGCTGATGGCCGCCACCGCAGCCAATGCCGAGACCTATGCGATCCAGGCCGGGCGCCTGATCGTCGACGCATCGCAGCCCGCGCGCGGCAACTCCACGGTGATCGTCGAGAACGGCCGGGTCAGCCGGATCGAAGCGGGCTTCACCGCGCCGGCCGGCGCGACCGTCGTCGATGAGCGCAACCGCACGGTGATGCCGGGCATGACCGACGTCCACGTCCATCTCACACAGTCCTCCGGGACTCCCTGGTACAGCTACTACACCCAGAAGTATTCGAACGCCTATGCGACGACACTGGGGCTGACTCACGCGCTCGAAATGGCTCGCGGCGGCTTCACGACCGTCCGTGACCTTGGCGGCGACACCAGCTCGGTAATCGCAGTCAGGGATGCGGTCGCAGAGGGCCGTTTCCCGGGGCCGCGGATCAAGGTCTCGGGCGATCCGCTGTCGATCGTCGGCGGCCATGCGGACTCGGCGACGGGCCTGCCGCCGGAACTCGCGGCAGCGGTCAACGATGCGCATCTCAGTCCCGCGGTCTGCACCGGGGTCGACGAATGCCAGAAGGTCGTGCGCAAGCTCGCTGCGGCGGGCGTCGACGTGATCAAGATCATGGCCACCGGCGGCGTGCTCGATCCCGGGGCCATGGGCCTCGAACAGCATTTCACCGATGCCGAGATGAAGGGCATCGTCGACATGGCCCACGCCATGCACCTCAAGGTCGCCGCTCACGCCCATGGCGCCCGCGGCATCGAGGCGGCGACCCGCGCGGGCGTCGACTCGATCGAGCATGGCACCTTCCTCGACGCTGCCGGCGCGCAGGCGATGAAGGCGCGCGGCACTTATTATTCCGCAACCCTGATGGCGTTCAGCGGGGTCCAGGGGCTGATCGGCACGGGCAAGATCCCGCCCGAATCGGAAGCCAAGGCCAAGCAGACCTTCGCCGTCTGGGGCAAAGGCCTCAACCTCGCCTATCGGACGGGCGTCAGGATCGCGCTCGGTACGGACAGCGCGGTCGCCCCGCACAGCCAGGCCAACAAGGAGCTGGAGCTGATGGTGAGCAAAGGCGGAATGACCCCGCGCGACGCGCTGATCGCCGCGACCAAGGGCGGGCCCGACCTGATGGGCCTCGCCGCCGAGACCGGGACGCTCGATCCGGGCAAGTCGGCCGACCTGATTGCAGTCGAGGGAGACCCGTTGGTCGATCCGACGGCGGTTCAGCGGGTCCATTATGTCATGGTCCGCGGCAATGTGATTCCGATGAAAGGCGCCGAATGACCCGCACCTCCCTGTTCGCACTCGCGCTGGCCCTGGGCAGCGCGCCCGCGCTCGCCCAGAACACGCCCGCCGGCGACACGCCGTCGAAGGAGGCCAAGGCCGAAGCGCCCAAGCCCAACCCCGACCAGGTCAAGGCCAGCGTCGAAGAAGATGCCCAGCCGGTGAAGCGCGTGATCCCGCTGCACGGACGGACCCTCGCCTACACCGCGACGCCCGGCCACCTGACGATCCGCAACGACGACGGCGAGCCGACCGCGAGCATGTTCTACGTCGCCTACACCGTCCCCTCGCCCGGGCGGCCGCGGCCGGTCACCTTCCTGTTCAACGGCGGCCCAGGCTCGTCGACCATGTGGCTGCACATGGGCTCGTTCGGCCCGATGAAGGTCGACGCCTCGAGCCCGGAGACGGTCGCTGGCCCGCCGTTTCGCTACGGAGCCAATCCCGACACTTTGCTCGACATCACCGACCTGGTGTTCATCGACGCCCCGACGACCGGCCTGTCGCGCCCGCTGGGCAAGGCCGAGCCGAAGGATTTCTTCGGGGTCGACAAGGATCTCGATGCCTTCACCAAGACCATCCAGCGCTATCTCACCAAATACGGCCGCTGGAACTCGCCCAAGTTCATCATCGGCGAGAGCTACGGGACGACCCGCGCTGCGGGCCTGTCGCAGAAGCTGCTCGACCAGGGCGTCCAGCTCAACGGCATCGCGTTCGTCTCGACCGTGTTCAACTTCGCCGACTTCCAGGGCGACCAGTCGCTGGTCAATTTCTTCCCGACCCTTGCGGCCAACGCCTGGTACCACGGCAAGATCGAGCCCAAGCCCGACCTTCGGCAGTTCCTGGCCGACGCCAGCGCCTTCGCGACGGGCCCCTATACAACCGCGCTACAGAAGGGGAATGCGCTGAGCCTCGAGGAGAAACAGGCGGTCGCCCAGCAGATGTCGCGCTTCCTCGGTGTCTCCGCCGACTACATCCTGCGCTCGAACCTGCGGGTCGGCGACGACCGCTTCCGCCGCGAGCTGCTCCGTGACCGCCACCAGATCATCGGCCGGATCGACTCGCGCTATGTCGGCACCGAGGCCGACAATGCCGGCGCCGGAACGAGCTACGACCCGCAGGCGAGCGCGATCACCGGCGCCTTCGTCGGCGCGCTGAACGACTATCTGTTCCGCGACCTCGGCTACAAGACGCAGCTGCTCTACCGGCCCAACAATTATGCCGCGATCTACGGCGGGCCGGACGGCTGGAACTTCCAGCACAAGGGCCCCGACGGCGACCAGCAGATCGCCGACACCAGCGTCGATCTCGCCAATGCGATGCGCCAGAACCCGCGGATGAAGGTGCTGTCGGTCAACGGCTATTACGACTTGGCGACGCCGTTCCACGGCGCCGACTATGAATTCGGCCACCTGGCGCTTGAGCCGCAGCTCCAGGCGAACGTCCGCTACACTTATTATGAGGCGGGCCACATGATGTACATCGACCCGACTTCGGCGCGGCAGCTCAAGGCCGACCTTGCCGCCTTCTACGCCAGCGCGCAATGAAAAGAGCCGGCGGAACGCGAGTCCCGCCGGCTCCATCGCTCCTTTGGAAGCGGGCTAGGTGAGCGGTGTCAGGTTCACCGCCGCATATTTGCCGCGGCGGTCGACCTCGATCTCGAACTCCAGGCGATCGCCCTCGTTGAGGGTCGGGATGCCGGCCCGCTCGACCGCCGAAATGTGAACGAACGCGTCGGGCTGGCCGTCATCGCGCTGGATGAAGCCGAAGCCCTTCATGGCGTTGAAGAACTTGACCGTGCCGCTGGCCTTCTCGCCGGTCAGCTGGCGCTGCGGCGCCCGCTCGGCGCGCTCGACGGCCATTGGCTCGCCCTCGATGCGCAGGTTGGTGGCCGAGATCCGGCCGCCCCGATCGACCAGGGTGAACTCGAGTGGCTGACCGTCGGCGAGGTCGGTCAACCCGGCCTGCTCGACCGCGGAAATGTGGACGAACACGTCCTCGCCGCCGTCATCGCGGACGATGAAGCCAAAGCCCTTTTGCGGGTTGAAGAATTTGACGACGCCTTTGCCTTCGCCGACGACCTGCGGGGGCATTCCGCCGCCGCCGCCGCCGCGGAACCCACCGCCGCCGCCACCGCCGCCGCGGAAACCGCCGCCACCGCCGAAGCGATCGCCGCCGCCGCCCCCATAACCGCCGCCGCCGCCGCGATCACCGAAGCCGCCGCGGTTGCCAAAGCCGCCGCGCTCCTGGAATCCACCGCCGCCGAAATCCCCCGCGAAACTCTCTTCGCCGAAACCGTCGCGCTTGTCGCGACCGCGCCCTCCGCGGTCACCTTTACGCCCTCTGTCGAAACCCATGCGTATCCAAACTTCTTATGTGCCCCAATCGAATCAGAACCAACGCGCTGGGCCCGAAGCGCAACCGGCCGGTGCGTTTCCCACACACGCACCGTTCGCGGCCTTACAGGAAAAATTTGGGCCGCTCTAGTGATTCCATCGCCGCAGGCTGGCGCGCACCGCCGTGGGGGGACTAAAGCGGTTCAGGAAAGTCTTGCTAGGGACCTTGAATGGCGATCCATTTCCACGAGGAAGACCTGCCCGCTGACATCCGTTTCGCCGAGGGGCCGATCGCGGTCGACACCGAGGCGATGGGCCTCGTTCCGGGCCGCGACCGGCTGTGCCTGGTGCAGCTCGCGGACGGCAAGGGCGACGAGCATCTCGTCCGGTTCCGCCGCGGCAGCGATTATTCAGCGCCCAACCTCAAGGCGCTGCTGGGCGACCCGAATCGCCTGAAAATCTACCATTTCGCCCGGTTCGACGTCGGCATCATGCAGGCCTATCTCGGGCTGATGGCCGCGCCGCTCTATTGCACCCGGACGGCCTCGCGCCTCGTTCGCACCTACACCGACCGCCACGGCCTCAAGGAGCTGGTCAAGGAGCTGGTCAACGTCGACCTCTCGAAGCAGCAGCAGACCAGCGACTGGGGCGCGGACGAGATCAACGACGCGCAACGCGACTATGCGGCCAGCGACGTGCGCTATCTCCACCAGCTCAAGGAAAAGCTCGACGAGCGACTGGCGCGCGAGGACCGCGTCGCGCTCGCCCAGGCCTGCTTCGAGTTCATCCCGACCCGGGCCATGCTCGACCTCGCCGGCTGGGCCGAGCAGGACATTTTCGCCCATGACGGATGACGGCCATGTCTGACGCGGCCGTCCGCAGGCGGGCCGACCAGCAGCGTTGGGCCAACCCCGGCAGCGCCCATGACAAGATCGTGCGCTGGTCGAAGATCATGCTTCCGGCCGGAGTCGGGGCGCTGATCGCCATCCTCGCCTTCGCCCCGCTGCAGAAGGAGGGCGACGTCAGCTTCATCCTCGACAAGAAGAAAGTCGAGAACGTGAACGAGCGGATGCGCGTTGAGACCGCCCGCTATGTAGGCGCCGACAACAAGGGCCAGCAGTTCGAGATCATCGCGCGCCAGGCGCTCCAGCGCAGCTCCGAGATTCCGGTGGTCGACATCCAGGGCATGTTCGCCCGCCTCGCGCTCGCCAACGGGCCGCTGATGATCGCCGCCAACCAGGGCCGCTACGACCTCGACACCCAGCAGATGGCGGTGAGCGGCCCGGTGCGGGTCGTCGGCCCGGACGGCTATCGGCTCGAGACTCGCGACGTGCTGGTCGATCTGAAGCAGCGCCAGCTGGCCAGCTCGGGCCCGGTCTCCGGCCAGATGCGGCTGGGCCAGTTCCAGGCCGGCCGCCTGCGCGCCGACCTCGGCGAACGCAAAGTCATGCTCGACGGCGGGACTCGCTTGAAAATCGTCCAAGGGGCGGTCAGATGAAGTCGATGCGACAGTTCGGCATTATCCTTGCTTTGCCTGCTCTTGGCGCCCTGTTGGGCACCGCGGCGACGGTCGCGCTCGCCCAGCAGAAGCTGGCCTCGGTTTCCGCGCTGAAGGGCCACAACAGCAACGCCCCGGTCGACGTCAGCGCCGACCGGATCGAGGTCCAGGACAGCGCCGACCGGGCGATTTTCGCCGGCAACGTCCACGTCAAGCAGGCCGAGCTGACGCTCGACACCGCCCGCCTGACGGTCGCCTACAGCGGCGGCTCGCAGGCCAGCGGTGGGGTGCAGATCCGGCGCCTCGACGCCGCGGGCGGAGTGACGGTGCACAGCCCGTCGGAGACCGCCAAGGGCGACTTCGGCATCTACGATCTCGATCGCAAGCTGATCACGCTGATCGGCGCGGTCCAGCTCAATCGCGGGGACAATCAGGTGAACGGCTCGCGGCTGGTGATCGACCTCGATTCCGGCCGGGCGGTGATCGACGGCGGGCCGCCGGGGGTGAACCAGAGCGGCGGGCGAGTCTCCGGCCACTTCACCGTGCCGCAACGCAAGCAGCCCTAGGCTTTGCCGATGAACGAAGCCGCGACCTTCGCCCGCCTGGCGGCAGATGCGGAGGAGGCGGTCGGCGGGCTCGAAGTCCGCTCGATCGCCAAATCCTACGACAAACGTGCCGTGCTCCACGACGTCTCGCTCGACGTCCATCGCGGCGAAGTCGTCGGTCTGCTCGGGCCCAACGGCGCCGGCAAGACGACCTGCTTCTATTCGGTCATGGGCCTGGTGAAGCCGGACAGCGGCCGGATCTTCCTCGATGGCGAGGACATCACCGACCTGCCGATGTACCGCCGGGCGATCCTCGGCCTGGGCTATCTGCCGCAGGAAACCTCGATCTTCCGCGGCCTCACGGTCGAGCAGAACATCCTCGCCGTGCTCGAGGTCGCCGAGCCCGATCGGCATGCACGCCGCGAGCGGCTCGAGCAGCTGCTGAGCGAGTTCGGGATCGGCGCGCTGCGCGAATCGCCGGCTATGGCCCTGTCGGGCGGCGAGCGGCGCCGCTGCGAAATTGCGCGGGCGCTGGCAGCCGAGCCTTCGATCATGCTGCTCGACGAGCCGTTCGCGGGCATCGACCCGATCTCCATCGCCGACATCCGCGAGCTGGTGCGCGAGCTCAAGCAGCGCGACATCGGCGTCCTCATCACCGACCATAATGTCCGCGAGACGCTCGACATCGTCGATCGCGCCTGCATCATCTACGACGGTCAGGTGCTGTTTGCAGGTACTCCCGAAGCGTTGGTCGCCGACCAGGAGGTCCGGCGCCTCTACCTCGGCGAGAGCTTCGCACTGTAACGGGTCCGGCGGTGGCGCTCGGGCCCTCTTTAAGCATCCGCCAGTCGCAGCAGCTGGTGCTGACGCCCCAGCTGACGCAGGCGATCAAGCTGCTGCAGCTCAGCAACCTCGAGCTCGACGCGTTCATCGCCGAGGAATTGTCGAAGAATCCGCTGCTCGAGGCGCGCTCCGACGAGCCCGACGAACAGCCCGCCGGCGACTTCATGGGCGACGAGGATGCGGGCGAGGAAGCCCCCGACGATCCCGGCGCCGACGACCTCATCACTGGCCGGGCCGACGACGACCGGCCGCTCGATCTGGACCGGACCAGTGAGGCGCTGGAGACCGACAGCTTCACCGATGTCGTCACGTCCGGCGGCGGCGAGGAAGCGTTCGATTTCGACCGGCTCGAATATTCCGCGGCGTCGCTCTCCGAGCATCTGCTCGACCAGCTGCACGGCTATTCGGGAGCGGAGGGCAACCTCGCGCGGGTCATCGCCCAGACGCTCGACGAAACCGGCTATCTGACCATCCCGCTCGACGAGATTGCGCGCTTGACCGGCGAGCCGCTCGCCGCGGTCGAGGCCGCGCTGGCGATCGTCCAGGAGCTCGACCCGCCCGGCGTCGGTGCGCGCTCGCTGGCCGAATGCCTCGCCCTCCAGGCCCGAGCGGCCGACCGCTACGACCCGGCGATGGCGCGGCTGATCGACAATCTCGAACTGCTGTCGAAGGGCCGCACCCAGGACCTCAAGCGGATCTGCGCAGTCGACGACGAGGATCTCGCGGACATGATCCGCGAGCTGCGCGGCTACGACCCCAAGCCGGGGTGCCAGGTCGCCGCCACGGCGGCCGACGACGTCACGCCGGACGTGTTCGTGCGCTCGCTGCGCGGCGGCTTCGCGGTCGAGCTCAACCAGCTGACTTTGCCGCGGGTGCTGGTCAACCGCCGCTACTATCAGGAGCTGAAGTCGGGCCCGCAGGACAAGGCTTCGCGCGCCTGGCTCAGCGAATGCCTCGCCAGCGCGAGCTGGCTGGTGAAGGCGCTCGACCAGCGGGCGCGGACCATCGTCAAGGTGGTGAGCGAGATCGTCAAGCGGCAGCAGGGCTTCTTCGAGCGCGGCGTGGCGGCGATGAAGCCGCTCACCCTGCGCGAGGTCGCCGAGGCGATCGAGATGCACGAATCGACCGTCAGCCGCGTGACCTCGAACAAATATCTGCTGTGCGACCGCGGCCTCTACGAGCTGAAATATTTCTTCGGCTCAGGGGTCGCTTCGGCGGAAGGCGATGGTGCGGCCGCCAATGCGGTGAAAGCGGGGATCAAGGAGCTGATCGACGCCGAGACCGAGATCCTGAGCGACGACGCTATCGCCGGGCTGCTCAAGCAGCGCGGCTTCGACGTCGCCCGCCGCACGGTCGTCAAATATCGCGAGGCGATGGGCATCGGCTCGTCGATCCAGCGCCGCCGCCAGCGCAAGATCGCCGGCGTCGGTTAACCGCTCAACCGCGCCCAGATCGGCAGGTGGTCGGACGCGCGTCGGGCTGCGGCGCTCATGTGGACTCCGGCCGCCTCGATGCTCAAATCCCGATGGACGATGATCCGGTCGAGCGGCGCGACGGGATGGCGGGCGTGGAAACTCAAGCCGGTCGGAGCGACGCGGAACTCGGGCCCGAGGCCGCTCAAACAGCCCGCGACCGAGCGCCACTCGTTGGTGTCGCCCATCAGCACCGTCGGCATCGTCTGGGGCCGGGCGGCGATCGCCTCGAGGATCGCGCGCATCTGCCGCTTGCGCCACAGGCCGGACAGGTCGAGATGCATGCCGACCACCCGAACCGGCCGGTCGCCGATCAGGAGCTCGGCCATCACCGCCCCGCGCGGCTCGAGCGTCGGCAGGTCGAGCGTGGCGGTGTCGATCACGCCGATGTGACGCTTCACCAGGATCGCATTGCCGTGCCAGCCGATGTTGCGGGTGCTGACCTTGAGCAATTTCTCGGCGTGCCGGCGGGTCTTCTCGAGCGGCCGCCAGTGCTTCACGCCGAGGTGCACCGGCTTGTACAGGCCGTGGCTGTCGATCAGCTCATGCGGCACGGTCGACCCGCGCCCGCCGATGCGCTTGTCGGCCTCCTGCAGCGCGACCACGTCGGCATCGATCTCCTGCAGCACCTTCAGCACGCGATGCGGGTCGCGCCGGCCGTCGAGCCCGATTGCCCGGTGCATGTTGTAGCTGGCGACGGTGATCGTGGGTGTGGAACTCATTGATGCGTCAATGGCAGTGCCGTAGACCGAGTTCCCCGCAGTGGCGAAGGGCACAATAGGCAAATGATTGAGCTGCTGACCCGCATTCAGGAGCGATTAGCTCAAAATGCCTTCCCAAACGAAGCATCTGTGTCGCACGGCATCTTGATGCCAGTTTTGCAGGCCCTTGGATGGAACCCTGCTGAACCAGACCAAGTGATGCCCGAATACACCTCCGGCCGCGGTCGCGTCGACTTTGCGTTATGCGCAACACCGGCGCGACCATCGGTTTTCATTGAAGTCAAAGGCATAGGCCGCTCGCTGGACGGAGACCGGCAGCTGTTTGAATATGCCTTCCATGAGGGGGTACCGCTGTGCGTTCTGACGGATGGCCGTGAATGGAGTTTCTATCTTCCAAGCGGCCAAGGATCATATGAGGATCGACGGGTTTACAGATTACATCTGGATGATCGCTCATCGGAAGACTCCCAAGCGGCGCTCCTACGATATCTCGGTAAGGATCGCGTTAGATCAGGCGCCGCGCTTGAGGCGGCCTTTCAAGATTACAAGGACGCAGCAGCGAAGCGCGAGGCCGCGCGAGCAATCCCCAAAGCGTGGGAGCAACTCGTCGCGGGTCCGGAGGACTTACTGATCGAATTGCTCAGCGATCAGTCTGAAGCGTTAGGGGGCTTTCGTCCCGAGCCGAAGGATGTCGCAGCCTTCCTACTCACACTGAAGCCCGTCGGCAGTGGGCCATCGCCCAACGAGACATCAATTCATCCGTTGACCGCGCCGGCATCAAAGCCAAGCGAAAGCGTGATCAGGTCACGGCGCTCAGGACAGCGCGCAGTGACTTACAATGTGCTAGGTGAAGCGCGCCAAGCGAAGAACGCGAATGATGCCCTAGTCGACATCCTCGCCACACTTACCCGTCGCAGTCCTGATCGTGTCCCAGCGTTGGCCGCCGCGGTGCAAGGCAATAGCCGCAACCACATCGCGCGCTCTGTCCAAGAGATCTATCCCGCGCGACCCGATTTGGCCCGAGCCGAAGAGTTTGCTCCAGGCTGGCTCGTTGGACTGAATATCGCAAACCGAGAGAAGATTGGGATTGTCAGAAAGGCGTGTGAAGTCTTCGGACTACGCTTCGGTAAGGACGTCCAAATATCACTTCCGAATCAATGACTTTCAGACGTCGAGGTTGGCGACGCTTAGCGCATTGTCCTGGATGAACTCGCGGCGCGGCTCGACGACGTCGCCCATCAGCCGGGTGAAGATCTCGTCGGCGACGTCGG
>Ga0134122_10000732_pt1 | contig 22733 bp, 21 predicted proteins | sample KB302_FD_96461 | JGI IMG/M metagenome (GOLD analysis project Ga0134122, IMG submission 96461) | Terrestrial soil microbial communities without Nitrogen fertilizer from Kellogg Biological Station, Michigan, USA - KB3-0-2 | ecosystem: Environmental > Terrestrial > Soil > Unclassified ...
AGAAGCACGGGTCGCCGAAGAAGCACGACTGGAGGCGGAGAGGAAGGCTGAGGAGGAGCGACTTGCGGAAGAAGCGCGGCTAGAGGCGGAGCGCCAGGCCGAAGAAGAGCGACTTGCGGAAGAAGCGCGGCTAGAGGCGGAGCGCCAGGCCGAAGAAGAGCGACTGGCGGAAGAAGCGCGGTTGGAGGCGGAGAGGAAGGCTGAGGAGGAGCGAGCCGCGGAGGAAGCACGGCTGGAGGCGGAGAGGAAGGCTGAGGAGGAGCGACTCGCGGAAGAAGCGCGGCTAGAGGCAGAGCGCCAGGCCGAAGAAGCGCGACTCGCCGAGGAAGCGCGGCTGGAGGCAGAGCGCCAGGCCGAAGAAGCGCGACTCGCCGAGGAAGCACGGCAGGAAGCAGAGAGGAAGGCGGAGGAGGAGCGAGCCGCGGAGGAAGCGCGGCTGGAAGCAGAGCGCCAGGCCGAAGAAGCGCGACTCGCCGAGGAAGCACGGCAGGAAGCAGAGAGGAAGGCGGAGATGGAACGCCTCGCTGAAGAAGCGCGACTCGAAGCAGAGCGCCAGGCCGAAGCCGAGCTCCGCGCCGAAGAAGCCTCACGCCGCGCCGCCGAGCGCGCCCGCCGCGAAGCGGAGCTCCGCGCCGAGGCCGAGCTCCGGGCCCAGGACGAGATCGACCGCATCGAGCAACAGCAGAAGGCCGCGTCCTCCCGCGCCGCTGCCCTCGCCGAGGAAGCCGCCGCCAACGAGCTCGCCGCCCAGGAAGCCCAGGCCCGCATCGAGTCCCTCGCCGCCCGCGAGCGCGCCGCGCAGGCCGCCGCCCAGCGCGCCGCCGAAGCCGCCCTCCGCGCGCAGCGCGAGGCCCTCGAAGCCGAGGAGCAGGCCCAGCGCGACGCCGCCGAAGCCGAGCTCCGCGCCGCCGAAGCCGCCCGCCTCGCCCAGGCGGAGGCCGCCGCCGCCGAGGAGCGCGCCCGCGAGGCCGCTCTCCGCGCCGAACAGGAGAAGGCCGAGGCCCAGGCCCGCGCGCAGCGCGAAGCCGAGGAGGAGCTCCGCGCCACCCGCGAGCAGGCCGCCGAGGCCGAAGCCCAGGCCCAGCGCGAGCGCTCCGAGCGCGAGAAGCTGACCCGCCAACTCCAGGCGGAGAAGGAGAAGGAGCGCGCGCAGCGGGAGAAGCTGGCGCTGGAGCTGGAGGGCGAGCGCGACCGCCTCTCCTCCGAGGTCGCCCAGGAGCGCGCCCGGCTCGAGAAGGAGCTGGACCGCCGCCAGAAGCTGTCCCGCGAGCTGGAGGAGCACCGTCGCCTCACCCTGGACCTCCAGGCCGAGAAGGACTCCCTGGAGCGCGCGCTCCGCGAGGAGAAAGCGCGCGCCGCCAAGACCCTGGAGGAGGAGCGCGCCCGCCAGCAGCGCGCCCTCGACCAGGCCGTGGCCGAAGCCGGGCGCGCCCGCGCCGAGGCCGAGGCGGAGCGGCACGCGCGCGAAGCCGAGGAGCAGGCGCGCAAGGACGCCGAGGCCGCCGCCCAGAAGGCGCGCGCGGAGGCCCGCGAGGCCAACAAGCGCGCGGACCAGGCCACGTTCGTCGTCCCCAGCCCGCAGGGCACCCTGGAGCGCATCGCCCGCTCCGGCATCGCGCCCAACGACAAGCTGGCCGCGGTCTTCCTCTCCCTCGTCACCGGCAAGGCCGACGTCCGCCTGGAGCTCAAGGCCGAGGACGCCCTGCGCATCCTCTGGCTCAACGGCGGAGCGCTGGCCGGCGCCCACTCCACCGTCCCGGGCGAGACGCTGCTGGACCGCGCGCGCCAGGACGGGCTGATCGACGAGCGCCAGGCCTCCGAGCTGCGCGTCCTCCACCCCTACTCCTCCGCGGAGCAGCTCTCCCTCCTCCGCGAGCGCGGCTACGTCCGCGAGTCGGAGGTCGTCCCCCTGGTGCAGCGCCACACCGAGCGCGTCGCCCTGGACGCCCTCAGCGAGCCCGGCTCCCTCTACCGCCTCTCCGCCGACGCGCCGCCGCCCGACGTGGTGCTCGCCGCCGCCACCCGCTCGCCCGCGCAGCTCCTCCTCGAGGCGCTCCGCCGCGGGCTGGACCCGGACAGGGCGCTCGCCGAGGCCGGCGGCCTGCGCGCCACGCCCATCCGCGTCCGCTCCGGGCTCGACGCCGACAAGCTGGAGCTCCCCGAACGCGAGCGCCGCCTCCTCCGCGCCGTGGACGGCGAGTCCACCGTGGAGGCGCTGGTGCTGGGCTCCGGCCTGCGCCAGGAGGCCGCCATCCGCCTCATCGCCGTCCTCAAGGTCCTCCAGGTGATCGACCTGCTGCCCGCCGCGGACGAGGCCCCCACCGCTCCCACCGAGCTGGACGCGCGCCGCCTCCAATCCAAGTACGACGAGATCCAGGACGCCGACTACTTCGTCATGCTGGGGCTCCCCCGCTCGGCCGGGCGGGACGAGGTCGACCGGGCGTTCGAGCTGCTCTCCACCGAGTTCCACCCCGTCCGCTTCGCCGGCCACCCGGACCAGGGACTGTTGCGCCGCGCGCAGTCCGTCCACGAGGCGCTCGCCGAGGCCGCCCTCGTCCTCCGCGACGACCGGCTGAGAGCTCAATACGCGAGAAATCTCGTGGACTGACGGGGAGTTGCCGCCTACATCCCCCAGCGATTACAAATACCGCCAATGCTGCGCGACATCATCATCTGGCCGGATCCGATCCTGAAGAAGCCCACGGAGCCGGTCACCGCGTTCGACGAATCCCTCCGCGCCCTGGTCGCCGACATGTTCGAGACCATGTACTCCGCGGACGGCGTCGGCCTGGCCGCCCCGCAGGTCGGCCAGCTCAAGAGCATCATCACGCTCGACACCCGGGTCCGGCAGCCGGAGTCCAAGCCGACGGCGCTGATCAACCCCGTCATCCTGAAGACGGAGGGGACCAGCTACTTCCTGGAGGGCTGCCTCTCCCTCCCCGGCGAGGCCGAGGAGATCGAGCGCGCCAAGAACGTCCGGGTCAAGTACCAGGACGTGGACGGCACCGAGCACGAGATGGACTGCGAGGGCCTGTTCGCCACCGTCGTGCAGCACGAGGCGGACCACCTCAAGGGCGTGATGCTCACGGACCACCTCTCGGTCCTCAAGCGCGAGCTGATGCGCAAGCGGATGAAGCGGATCAAGGCCAGCATGGACGCCGAGCGCGAGCGCGACTCCCGCGCCTCCCTCTAGGCGGCCCGGGTCGCCTTCGAAGGCTTCGGCAGCTTCACCCCGATCTTCGGGCACGCCGCGCTCACCACGCAGCGCTCGCACTCGGGCGCGCGCGCGAAGCACGTCCGCCGCCCGTGCCAGATCAGCAGCTGGTGCCCCTTCGCCCAGCGCTCGGGGGGGAGGAGGTCCCGCAGGTCGTCCTCCACCTTGTCCGGGTGCGTCTGGCGCGACAGCCCCATCCGCCGCGAGAGCCGGAGGATGTGCGTGTCCACCGGGAACGCCTCGTCCGTCCCCAGGTGGATGGCCACCACCCCCGCGGTCTTGTGGCCGACGCCGGGCAGCGACTCCAGCGCGTCGCGCTTCACCGGCACCTCGCCGCCGTGCTCGCGGAGGATCGACCCCGCCGCCGCGACGATGCTCCTCGCCTTCGCCCGGTACAGGCCGCAGGTGCGGATCAGCGCCTCCACCTCGGCCACCTTCGCCTTCGCGAACGCCCGCGCGTCCGGGAAGCGGCGGAACAGCGCCGGCGTCACCATGTTCACGCGCTTGTCGGTGCACTGCGCGGAGAGGATGACCGACACCAGCAGCTGCATCGGCGTGCCGTAGTCCAGCTCGATCTTCGCCTCCGGCATGTGCGCCTCCAGGCGCTCGAAGATCTCCCCCGCCCGCCGGCGCTTGTCGGACTTGCTTTCGCGGCCCCGAAGCTTCACGGTGACTCGCCTTCTAGCAGGAGCAGGAACCCGGACTTCAGGAAACGCGAAATGACCGCCACGCTCCCCATCGACCTCCGCTCCGACACTGTCACCCGCCCCACCGCCGGGATGCGCAAGGCCATGGCCGAGGCCGAGGTCGGCGACGACGTCTTCGGCGACGACCCCACCGTGCGCAAGCTCCAGGACAAGGTCGCCGAGCTGCTCGGCCACCCCGCCGCCCTCTTCGTCACCTCCGGCTCCATGGCCAACCAGGTCGCCATCGGCGCGCAGCTCCGGCCGGCGGAGGAGCTCCTCGCGGAGGTCGGCAGCCACTGCCTCAACTTCGAGGGCGGCGCCTGCTCCGCGCTGTGGGGCGTCCAGCCGCGCACGCTGGAGGGCACGCGGGGCCAGCTCTCCCCCGAGCAGGTCGCCTCCGCCGTCCGCCCCGTCTCCGAGCACTTCCCGCGCACCCGCATGCTCTGCCTGGAGAACACCCACAACCGCGGCGGCGGGTCGGTCTGGCCGCTGGAACGCTTCAGCGCGGTGGTGGCCGCCGCCCGCGCCAAGGGCCTGCTGGTCCACCTGGACGGCGCGCGCCTGTTCAACGCCCAGGCCGCCTCCGGCACCCGCGCGGTGGAGTACGCGCGGCAGTGCGACACCGCCACCGTCTGCCTCTCCAAGGGCCTGGGCGCGCCGGTGGGCTCGGTGCTCTGCGGCAGCGCAGACGTCATCAAGGAGGCGCACCGCCTCCGCAAGCGCCTGGGCGGGGCGATGCGCCAGGTGGGCATCCTCGCCGCCGCCGGCCTCTACGCGCTGGAGCACCACCTGGACCGGCTGCCCGAGGACCACGAGAACGCCAAGCGCCTGGCGCGCGGGCTCGCGGGGGTCCGCGGCGTCACCGTCGACGTCGCCGCCGTGGAGACCAACCTGGTGTTCGCGGATTTCCCGATACCGGCCACCGAAGCCCTCCCGCGGCTCCGGGAGCACGGCGTGTTGGCCACGCCGGAGGGCACCCGGCCCAACAGCGTGCGGATGGTGACGCACCTCGACGTGCGGGCCGCGGACATCGACGAGGCGCTCACCAGGGTTCGTCGCGCCCTGGCGAGTTGACCAATGGAATGTTAGATGGGCGACCTTTCCCCGGGGGTTCCCATTCCATGAAGACGAAGACGTTCCTCGCCTGCTGCGCCTGCCTCTCCCTGTTCGCCTGTGCCACCCCCTCCACGCCCGCGCCGGCGCCTGACAAGCCGGCCGGCGGGAAGTCCCTCTACGACCGGCTGGGCGGGATGGACGCGATCAAGGCCGTGGTGAACGACTTCATCGACACGCAGGCGTCCGACCCCAAGCTGCATCACTTCTACGAGAAGACGGACACCAAGTACCTCAAGGGCCAGATGGTCGACTTCGTTTGCCAGGCCACCGGCGGTCCCTGCAAGTACGCCGGCATGGACATGAAGGACGCCCACGACGGCCGGCACGTGCACGACGAGGACTTCAGCGAGACCGTCGGAAACCTGGTGAGCGTGCTCAACAAGTACAAGGTGCCGGAGGCGGAGCAGAAGGAGCTGCTGGCGCTGCTGGGGCCCCTCAAGCCCGACGTCGTCGAGAAGAAGTAGCCGCCTGAGGGGGCCGGCTCCGGCGATCTGGTACGCTTCCTGGCGCCTTGGTCGCGGCCCCCTTCCCCAGGCTCCTCTGGGCCCTTCCGCTGATCGCCGCCGCTTGCGCGGGCTCGCGCGAGGGGAAGATGCGCTTCGAGGAGGCCTTCCCGGCCTCGCCGCCGCCCGCTGCCGCGCCGTCGGGTGGCGCCGCCGCGAAGGAGCCCAAGGGCCCTGAGGCGGTGGGCTCGGTGGAGCTGCAGTCGGCGCTGGTGGCGTTCGGCGCCCGCGCCCGGAAGTACCGGGCCGATTCGCCCGAGGGCAGCCCGATGCCCGCGCTGGAGGTGGAGAACTGGCTCCAACTGGAGGCGGCGGTGGACACCTTCCTGGATCGCTCTCCCAGGAAGACGTCCTCCTACGACGTCATCCGGGCGCGGGTGACGATGGAGGCGGAGCTGGAGATGGACGCGCGCCGCTACGGCGACATCCCCGCCCAGCTGGCGGACGAGGTCACCGAACGCGTGGGCGGGCTGGCGGTGCGGATGGCCACGCTGCGCCGGCTGCACGTGCGCGCGCGCGAGGTGGCGCCGGAGCTGATCTGGCCGATAGAGCCGGTCACCGTCACCAGCCTCTTCGGCCGCCGGTTCCACCCCATCCTCAAGATCTACCGGCAGCACTCCGGCGTCGACCTGGCCGCGGACGTGGGCCAGACGGTGAGCGCCGCCGCCCGCGGCACCGTGCTGCGCGCGGAGTTCGCCGGCGAGGGCGGGAACCTGCTGGAGATCTCCCACGGCCCGATGATGACCACCCGCTACGAGCACCTCTCGGTGTTCCTCGTCTCGCTCGGGGAGGTGGTGCAGCAGGGGCAGCCCATCGGCCTGGCGGGCGAAAGCGGCGTCGCCACCGGCCCCCACCTCCACTTCGAGCTGTGGCGCGACGGCAAGCCGTGCGACCCGCTGGAGAGCCTGGAGCAGGCCCCGCGGACCGCATCGGCGTCGGCCACCGTGGGAGGGAGGCGGTGATGGAGGACGCGGTGGCCGCGGTGCTCGCCCGGTCGTTCCACCGCGCCCGCGCGATGCAGGCCAACGACGAGATGGCGCGGATGCGCGTGCAGGAGGGCCACGACGGGATGGCCACCTCCTACGAGATGGTGCTCCCCGCAGAGGGCGCCGCCCAGCACCTGGTGTCCAACGTGCTCCCGCGCCTGGTGTACTTCCTGGAGTGCCGCGGTTCGCGCCTGCCGCACTGCGCGGGCGTGTTCTGCTCCATCTTCGCGGGGGAGGAGCTGTACTTCGTCCGCGCGGCGGACCTCGTCGACGAGCTTTCCAGGCTCAGCGGCCTGAGCCCGGAGCAGATGGTGGAGAAGTACGGCCGGTGACGCGCCTACAGCGTCTGCTTCAGCTCCTTGGCGGGCCGGAAGCCGATGGTCTTGGTGGCCTTCAGCTTCATCATCTCGTTGGTCTGGGGGTTGCGGATCTTCCGCGCCTTGCGGCTGCGCAGGGACCAGGTGCCGAAGCCGGGGTAGCTGAAGCGGTTGTCCTTCTTCACCGCCTTGCCGATGTGGTCGAAGGCGATCTCCAGGATCTCCGACGCGGACTTCTTGGTCAGCCGTGTCTGCTGCGCCACGGCGGCCACCAGCTCTGCCTTGGTCATTTCGGGTCCCCCTCCAGGGATTGAAACAAACGACGAGCGGCAATCGGCGGGCGGGAGGTAACAGGATGATGTGACAGATGTCAACGACAGAGGGGAAAACGTAAGCGACCAATACATGAAAATGATCGTGTCGACGTGAAATCGCGAGGAGTTTCGATCATTTGCGGCGCTCGCCAGATCGGGTCCGCTGATCGGTACAATTTACTGGTGAGCAGCGCGGCGTGGCTGGCGGTGCTGGGCGCCGTCCTCGGGTGCCGGCCGCAGGTGGCGGCGGAGCCGGCGGCGCTCGAGGCGGTGCCGGTCCAGGCGGTGGAGCTGCTCTGGGTGGATGGGTCCGCGCCGGAGGGCGGAGATGGGACGGAGGCGCGGCCCCTGAAGTCGCTCGCGGCGGCGCTGGGGAGGGCCGGGGCGCGCGTGCGCGTGCGGACGGGGATGTACCGCGGGCCGTTCGCGCTCCCGGCGGGCGCGGAGCTGGAGGGGCCCGAGTCGGCGGTGCTCTTCGTCGAGGGCGGCGAGGGCGCGGTGGTGACGGTCGCCGGGGACGGGCGGATCGCCGGGGTGTCGCTGCAGGGCGGGGCGGTCGGGCTGGTCGTCTCGGGGCGCGTCCGGGCGGAGGGCGTCCACTGGTCCGGCCAGCGCCGGGCGGCCGTCGAGGTGCGCGGGGGCGAGCTGGAGCTGTCGAGGGTGGACGTGCGCGCCGCCATGTCCGAGGTGGTGGGCGTCAGCGCGGCGCGCGGGAAGGTCCGCGTCCTGGACAGCGCGTTCTCCGGGCCCTTCCGGCGCGCCGTGCACGGGCAGGGCGCGGAGGTGGAGGTGACGGTGGAGCGCACCCGCTTCGCCGACGCGGTGACGGCGGTGCAGCTGGTGGGCGCGGGCGTGCGCGGGCACCTGAAGGGCGTGAGCGCCCGAGGCGGGCGCGCGGCGGCGGTGTTCGTGGGCGGCGGCGGGGAGCTGGAGATCGACGGGCTGGAGGTGGACGGGCACGAGTACGCGCTGCTCGCGCGGGAGGCCCAGGTCACGGCGCGCCGGGTGACCAGCCGCGACGCCGAGCGGGCGGGGATCGGCCTGGTGGGGAGCCGCGGGCGGCTGGAGGACGTCTCGGTGAGCGGCAGCGGCTCGTCGGGCGCGGTGGAGGTGGTGGGCGGCGAGCTGGAGCTGCGGCGGTTCCACATCGAGCGCGCCACGTCGTACGGCATCCACGCGCGCTCGGCGAAGGTGGCCCTCTCGGACGGGGAGGTCGTCGAGGTGGCGGGGGAGGGCGACGGGACCGCGGGGGACGGCGTCCACCTCCGCGACGTGAAGGGCACGGTGGAGCGGGTGACGGTGCGGCGGGCGGAAGGCGGCGGAATGCTGGTGGCCGAGGCCAGCGACGTGCGCGCGGCGGAGCTGACGCTGGAGCGGTGCCGCTGGGGCGGGGTGGTGGTGGAGACGCTCTCCACCTTCACCGGGAAGACCATCGCCGTGCGCGACTGCTCCGGCGCCGCGCTGTCGGTGCCCACCCAGGCGACCGCGTCGGTCGAGGGGCTCACCTCGGCGCGCAACCAGGACGGCGCGGTGTGGGCCGAGTGCGGCGAGGGCGCGCGCGTCACCCTGCGCGGCGTGACCGACGACGCCCCGCGCCCGCGCCAGCCGTGCGTGCGCCAGGAGCGGTAGGCCGTCACCAGGTGTTTCGTGCGTCTCCAGCCGCGCCGCTCGTCCCGCAACGCGGCCCCTCCGCCTGGTCAATCGCGCGGTAGCGCGAAGGCGACCACCTCGTCCGCCTTCCCGAACACCTTCCCGTCTCCGCCCGCGGCCACCACGACGTACTGCCGGCCGTCCGCGCCCCGGTAGGTCATGGGCGTCGCCTTCCCTCCCGCCGGGAGCTTCGCCTTCCACAGCTCCTTCCCCGTCTCCACGTCGAACGCGCGGAAGTACGCGTCGGTCGACGCGCCGATGAACACCAGCCCGCCCGCGGTGATGATGGGCCCGCCCAGGCTGATCATCCCCTGGAGGTCGGGCCGGACCTTGAGCCCCACCTTGTCCAGCCCCTCCGTCGTCCCGAACGGCACCGACCAGGCGATGGCCCGCGTGCGGAGGTTCACCGCCACCAGCGACCCGAACGGCGGCGGCGTGCACGGCGCGCCGGAAGGTTGCCCCAGGAACGTCTCCCGCGAGAGGGCGTACGGCGTCCCGGTCATCGGCGCGTACTCCACGCCGATCCGCTCGCCGCGGAACCTCCGCTCGCGCATGGCCTGGTACTCCGCGCGGGGGATCAGCCGGATCACCGCCGCGATGCGGTTGGTGGGGACCACGGCCAGCTCCCGCGCCGGGTCGTACGCCAGCCCGCCCCAGTGCGCGCCGCCGATGTTGGAGGGGATGACCAGCGTGCCGCGCTCGCTGGGCGGGGTGAACGCCCCCTCGTTGCGGAGCGCCCGGAGCCGCTTCTCGCACCAGGCCCGGTCCGCCTCGGTGGGGCCCCAGGCCTCCTCCGGGCGTAGTCGTTGCGGGCTGAGCGGCGGGAGCGCGCTCCACGGCTGGGTCGGCCACGCCTCCTCGCCCGGCACGTCGCTCTTCGGCGCCGGGCGCTCCTCCACCGGGATGAGCGGCGCGCCCGTCTCCCGGTCCAGCGCGAAGAGCTGCCCGGTCTTGGTGGCCTGGAGGACCGCCGGGACGGACCGGTCGCCGGCCCGGAGCGTCACCAGCGCCGGCGGAGCCGCGTTGTCGTAGTCCCACAGGTCGTGGTGCACCGTCTGGAAGTGCCACACCCGCGCCCCGGTCGACGCGCGGAGGGCGACCACGGCGTTCGCGTACAGGTTCTGGCCGCGGCGCTCGCCGCCGAAGTAGTCCACGCTGGGCGAGCTGGTGGGGAGGATGACCAGGTCGCGCTCCGGGTCCGCGGCGATGATCGACCAAACGTTCGCCGCGCCGGCGCGGTGGGCGTTGGGGCCGATCCACGTCTGGTACGCCGGGTCGGAGGGGTCCTGCACCACCGGGTCCCACGACCACCGCAGCGCGCCCGTCCTGGCGTCGAACGCCCGCACCACGCCGCTGGGCGCGTCGATGTTGTTGTTGTCCGCCACAGCCGATCCCACCACCACCAGCCCGTTGATCACCGCCGGCGGCGAGGTCTCCTCGTAGTTCTCGAAGTCCTCCGCGGGCGGCGCGTTGCGCAGGCCCTCCCGGAGGTTCACCGTCCCCGCGGCGCCGAAGCCGGCGCAGGGCGCGCCCGTCGCCGCGTCCAGCGCGATCAGCCGGCCGTCCATGACCGCGTCGAAGATGCGCGCCGCGCAGGGAGCGCCGGCCGGCGCGTTCGGGTCCCGCCAGGAGGAGACGCCCCGGCTGTTGAAGTCCCCGTACTCCACCTTCCGGTCCAGCTTCGGGTCGAACGACCAGCGCGGCTGTCCCGTCACCGGGTCCAGGGCGAAGACGCGCCCGAGCGGCGTGCTCAGGTACATCGTCCCCTCCACGACCAGCGGGGTCGCCTCCAGCGCGGTGGTGCGCGCGGTGGCGAAGGCCGGATCCAGCTCGCCGGTATGGAAGCGCCAGGCCACCTGGAGGCGGGCGACGTTCTCCCGGTCGATCTGCGAGAGCGGCGAGAAGCGGTCCCCCAGGGCGGTGTGGCCGTAGGCGGGCCAGTCGCCGTCCGCGGATGGGGTGGGCGGAGGCGGTGGCGGTGGCGAAGGCGCCCGCGCGCAGCAGAGCGCAAGCGCCGCGAAGGCGGCCCGGATCGGTCGTGACATGGACCGCGGACCTTAGTCCGGTGTTTCACACACGGCTGGCGCCTCGTCGGCCTCGCGACGCCACCCGCATGAAGCATCCGGTCAGCCGGCCTGGCCGCCGTCGAGCGGCGTGGCGTGCGCCTCCAGCCACCGCCCGAGGATCGGGTAGACCTCGGTGGGCGCACCCCCCCCGTAGAGGAGATCGCCGTGGCCGTAGTCCATCTTGTCCCCGCGGTCGCGCCCGAAGATCACCAGCGTCTTGTCCGGCGAGCCGGCCAGCTCGTACTGCGCCTGCAGCGCGGCGGGCGGCGCCAGCCGGTCCTGGCTCCCGCCGCTCACCAGCAACGGGACCTCCAGGCGGCGGATCCCCTCCCGGTAGTCCACCGACCGGTCCGCGGAGCGGAAGGCGTCGTTCACCACCCAGTCGCGCTGCTGGAGGAGCACCCCGCGGCCGATGGTTCCCATGGCGTGCGCCACCACCCGCCGCTGGATGGGCCCCGGGACGTGCCGCGGGTTGATGACCATCTCCGCCACCGGAAGGTTGAGGTAGCCCAGGAACGGCGCCGCGGAGACGGTGAAGAAGCGGTGGCGGAGGCCGTAGGGCCAGGCGGCGATCGCTCCCGCTCGCAGGAGGTGACCGACCCACGGCTGGTACCGGTAGAACACCGGCGACCCCATCACGACCAGCCCCGCCAGGCGCGCCGCCTCCGGGCCCTGTGCCACCGCGTAGCCGATCATCCCCCCCAGGGAGTGGCCGACCCACAGCGCGCGGTCCGCCCCGGTCTTCTCCAGCGCGAACCGGATCAGCGCCGGCGCGTCCAGCCGGATGTGGTCGTCCACCGTGAAGGCGCCGAACAGGCCGCGGGGTGGGCGGCGGCTGGCGCCCGTGCCCCGCCACTCCACCGTGAAGCACTCGAACCCCGCCTCCGCCAGCGCGTGCGCCATGGAGTAGGGCGGGTCGAACTCGAAGGTGTGGCGGTTGATCGCGAAGCCGTGGCACAGGAGCACCGGCTCCCGGAAGCGGCGCCGCGCCGCCGGGCGGTGGTAGACGGCGATCCGCCAGCCGTCCCCGGTCGCCACCCACAGCCGCGCCGCCGGCTCCCCGCGCACCCGGTACCGCAAGGTCACCAGCAGGTGCCACCCGATCCAGGCGGAGGTGATCGCAAGGATCACAAGCAGCGCGGCGGTCACGGTCTCGTGCACGCCGCCATTGTGCCGCCCGGGCGCGCGACGCCCAGGGAAACCTTGTTATGGTCCTTCCACCGCCCAACGGGAGTCTGAGAGCCCATGAAGCTGCGAAAGCTCATGTTCGTGCTGCCGAACCTCTTCACCTGCACGTCCATCTTCTGTGGTTTCTACGCGCTCACCCTGTGCGCCGGGGACGCCACCCCCGCCCAGCTCTACCAGGCCTCCATCGCCATCATCTTCGCCATGTTCTTCGACGGGTTCGACGGGCGGGTGGCGCGGCTGACCAAGACGCAGAGCGCGTTCGGGGTGGAGCTGGACTCGCTGGCGGACGTGGTGTCGTTCGGCGTGGTGCCGGCGATGCTGGTCTACAAGTGGGCGCTGAGCGGGCTGGGGTTCGCGGGCATCTTCATCGCCTTCGCCTTCGCGGCGTGCGGGGCGCTCCGGCTGGCGCGGTTCAACGTGATCGCCCAGCGGCCGCACCCGGGCGGGATGCGCTACTTCGTGGGTCTGCCCATCCCGCTCGCCGCGGGCGTGGTGGTGTCCATGGTGATCGCCCACCACGTCGGCCAGGGCGGCACGCTGCCCGCGCCCGCCCGCGTGCCCGTCGCCGGGCTGGTGGTGGCGCTGTCGCTGCTGATGGTGTCCACGGTGCGCTACCGCACGTTCAAGGACCTGCGCCTGTCGCGGCGGTCGGCCGCCGTGTTCACGCTCTTCTGCGCCGCCGGGGTGGTGATCTCCCTCAAGCTCCACCCGGCCTTCGTCCCCGCCGCCTACTTCTCCGTGTACCTGGTGATGGGCCTGGTGGAGTCCGCGGTGAGCGTCGCCCGGAAGGTGGCCGCCGGGGTGGCGGCGCGCGAGGACGAGGACGAGCTCGCCGAGGACGAGGAGGAGGAGGGCGGCGAGGATGTCGACGAACAGGACTACCTGTAGCGGCGGAGACTAGAGTCCTCCGCCGGCCATGCGCATCGAGGTCCTCTGCACCGGCGACGAGCTGCTCAACGGCACCATCGCGGACACCAACAGCCCGTGGTTCATGAACCGGCTCTTCGAGCTGGGCGAGCTGGTGACGCGCACCACCGTGGTGGGTGACGACCGGGAGGAGCTGGTCTCGGCCATGCGCGAGGTGAGCGCGCGGGCGGACGCGGTGCTGGTCTCCGGAGGGCTGGGGCCCACCGCGGACGACCTCACCGCCGAGTGCGCCGCGGAGGCGGCCGGGGTACCGCTGGTGGAGGACGCGCGGGCGATGCATGCGCTGCGGGAGCGCTTCGCCCGGCGGGGCGCGGCGTTCACGCCCAACAACGCGAGACAGGCCCGGGTGCCGCAGGGCGCGGAGGTGGTGCTGAACCCGGTGGGGTCGGCGCCGATGTTCATCCTCCGGATCTGGAAGTGCACCCTGTTCTTCGTTCCCGGGGTTCCTCGGGAGTACCAGGCGCTGGTGGAGAAGGAGGTGCTGCCGCGGCTGGGGGCGCTGCAGGCGAAGGTGGGCGGCCGCGTGGTCCGGAAGGTCCGCGTGCTGAAGACCGTCCGCATCTTCGAGTCGCACCTGGACGCGGTGGTGATGCCCATCGCCGCCAGGCACCCGCGCATCCGGGTGGGGTACCGGACGCACGCGCCGGAGAACCACCTCAAGCTCCTGGCGGAGGCGCCGACGGAGGAGGAGGCCGCGCGCGCGCTGGCGGCGATGGAGGCGGAGTGCCGGGCGGCGCTGGGGGACTTCGTGTTCGGCGCGGACGGGGACGAGCTGGCGGCGGTGGTGGGCGCGCGGCTGCGCGAGCGGAAGCAGACGCTGGCGGTGGCGGAGAGCGCCACCGGCGGGTTGATGGGGCAGGTGATCAGCTCGGTGGCGGGGGCGTCGGACTACTTCGTGGGCGGGGTGGTGGTGTACTCGGACGCGATGAAGAGGAGCTGGGCGAAGGCGGGGGGGGCGGGCGAGGACGTCGCGCGCCAGATGGCGGCCCGGGTGCGCGAGTCGACGGGCGCCACCTGGGCGCTCTCCAGCGCCGGGTCCGCGGGGCCGTCGGCGGGGACGCCGAAGGACGAGATCGGCACCATGTACTGCGGGCTGGCCGGTCCGAACGGCTTCTCCACGGTGGAGAAGAACGCCTTCATCGGAGACCGCGACCGGATCCGGAGGTTCGCGGCCCACGCCGCGATGGATCTGCTAAGGCGCACCCTGCAATGAGCGGGTCCGACGCCGCCGAGCCGTCCCCGGCGGAGACCGAAAAGAAGGCGGCGGCGGCCATGCCTGGCGGGTCGATCCAGGCGGCGATCCGGGCGTGGGCGTCGGCGCACCGGGTGGAGCTGATGATCTTCGCCGGGGCCTTCGTGGCGCTGGCGTGCTTCAGCTCGCAGCGATTCCTGCGGCAGAGCGAGGCGCCGCACTTCGTGTACCAGGCGAAGGCGTGGCTGGATGGGCGGATGGACCTGGACCCGCGGGTGCTGCCCAACCTCGAGGACTGGGCGTGCGTGCGGGAGGTGGGCGGGGCGAAGGTCCGGTGCGAGGGGCGGGTCCAGGCGACGGATCGCTGGTACGTGAGCTTCCCCGCGTTCCCGTCGGTGGTGATGCTCCCGCTGGTCGCCGTCAACGGGTACCAGCTCAACGACACGTCGCTGACGGTGTTCGCCGCGGCGCTCGCGCTGGCCGCCTTCTACTCGCTGCTCCGGAGGCTCTCCGAGACCGGCGAGTCGCCCCGGCAGCCGTGGGAGAACGCGGTGCTCACGGTGCTGCTGGGGTTCGGCACGGTGATGTTCTACTGCTCCATCCGCGGCGAGGTGTGGTTCACCGCCGAGGTGATGGGGGTGGCGTTCACCTGCTGGTACCTGCGGAACGCGGTGGGGTCGCGGCGGCCGGTGGTGGCGGGGGTCTTCTACTCGATGGCGGTGCTTACCCGGACGCCGCTGCTGTTCACCGGCATCTTCTTCGTGATGGAGGCGGCGTGCCCGGGCCCGGACCGGATGGCCCAGCTCCGCGCGCTCCGGGAGCGGTGGCGGGGGCCGCTGCGGAGGGTGGGGTTGTTCGCGGCGGGCGCGGCGCCGCTGGCGTTGGGCGCGGCGATCATGAACGTGGTGCGGTTCGGGGCGCCGGGGGAGTTCGGGCACCGGTTTCTGTACAACAACCGCGTCAACGCGGACATCGACCGGTACGGGTTGTTCAGCCTGGAGTACTTGCCGAGGAACCTGGACGCGGCGCTGATCAAGCTCCCCACCGTCCACTTGAGCCCGCTGGCGTTGGAGTACAGCCCGTTCGGGTTGAGCCTGCTGCTGACCCTGCCGGTCCTGGGGCTGGCGCTGGTGCCCAGGGAGAAGCGGCGGCTGCAGTGGCCGCTCTGGGCGGCGGTGGCCCTGTGCGCGCTGCCGGGGCTGGTGTACCAGAACACCGGGTACATGCAGTTCGGGTTCCGGTTCAGCCTGGACTGGACGCCGTACGTCATCATCCTGTTCGCGCTGAGCGGGTGGTCGCTGAAGGCGCGGGTGAGCACGGCGGTGATGGCGCTGGAGTTCCTGGTGAACTTCTGGGGCGCCGTGGCGTTCCGCGGGTACACGGAGCTCGTGCGTCGCTGGTAGGGGTATAGGCTCAGCGGGTGTCGACTCATTCGGTAAAGGAACGGGGAAGGGCTGGTCTTCAGTCCGTACTCGTCCTGATCCTTGCTGCCCAACTGGCGTGCCTGCCCGAGATCAAGGAGCGCTGCCCGCTGCTCACCGAGCCCACTGCGGCTCCAGCCCTCCCACACGATCTGGCTCAGCTTGATTCGCTGCTGATCCGGCGGACGCAGAACCTGATGGAGGCATCACGCGAGCTTCACCGGTTTCAAGTGTGGTGGTTCCGGGTTGGCTTCGCCGAACGGATTCTCCCCGACCTCTGCGGCCGGCTGGAGCGCGCGAGAGAGTTGGCGATGGCGGGTCGGACCGTCGAGGCCGGGCGGAAGTACCAGGGGCTTCTGGTGGCATCCCAGGTGATGCACTTCGCCATCGCGATGCACCTGGTGGCGCAGCAGGCGGACATCGCCGGTCAGGCGGGAGGGCAGATCACGCAGACCATCTCTGCGTTTGCCGACCAGGCGAAGCCCCTCTACGAGGCGGCGTTGAGCGAAGATCCGCAGCGCATCGCGCGCACTCTCCAGGCACACCAAGCAGTGTTCAGGGAGTGGGCTGACTACCTGGAGCAGTGGCCGGTGCGGATCAACGCTGGGGTCGAACGTGCGAAGGCCGCCAAGCTGGTTTGGGACATCACCTTCCTGGTGGTCGCGACCTACCAGGCAGCCGGGGCAGCGGCGGAGATCGCGGCCGCTGGCCGCCCACCGATGCCGCCCCTGCCGGTGGCGTTGGCGCTCGGCACAGATGCCGCTGCCGCCGGTTTCAGCGAGGTGGCCATCATCGAGCTGGGCGAAGCGATCCGGAGGCTCATCGCTTCGGGGGCGCTCGACGCGGCCGTGGTCGCTGCCCTTTCGTACTCGATGAGCGGCGGCGATCCATCGTCCAGCGCTCCGGCGGCTCCAGTGACAAGAGGTGCCCTTACGGGGTCCCTCAAGGGCCTGACGGCCGCCGAACGCAGCTTCGTCGAGGAGCTCCTGACCGAAGGCAAGAACGTCGAGATCGTCGCGCGCGGCCCAGGGAAGACTGCCGACTTCCTGGTAAATGGAGTTTCGACCGAGCTGAAGACGCTGACGACAGCAAGCCAGAACACCCTGAAGAATGCGATCGAAGCCGCCGCGGAGCAGGGTAGGGCGATCGTCATCGACGCGAGACATGTTGGCATCACGCCCCAAGAGGCCGCAGCCCAGATCTCGAGGGCGCAGGGCAACGTTGGCGGCTTACAAGGCAGGGTGACCGTCCTCACCTCGGACGGCCCAGTCACGTTCTGATCGGAGAGGTCGCGCATGGGGCTCGATGCGGTCGTGTTCCGAAATGCCGGCAAGCTCGCGAGCACCTACGACGTGAAGATCGTTGGCGTGGATAGCCAGACTGGTGAGGCGCAGGTCGCTCCTGGGGATTCCGCACGTCTGCCGCGAGCCGCCCTGGTTGCCGTCAGATACAGGTTGGGCAACCTCGACGAGGTCGCACGACTCCGAGAGGTCATTGCCGGCGCGCTGAAAGATCCGAAATCCATCCTCATGAGCAAGGTCCTGTATTCGGCGTCCCATTCTGGCGACGTGATCGGGACAGGTGAGGTCCCCGGCGTGAGACGCGAGCTCTCCGTCCTCATGTCCATGGCGGACGCTCGACTGGACGCCTTCACGTCCTCGATGAACGAGCTTCTCGACGCTGCTGAAGCCGAGCAGAACCCCATCGTGTTCGTATGAGCCAGGCCCTTGACGCCCTCCCTTCTCCGCCCCACCGTTGAGGCGTGATCGGCCGCCTGCACACGCGCGAGGACAGCGGGCTCCGCCTCGACCGCCAGCTCCGCTGGTGGCACGACGGCGTGCTGGTCGAGCACCCCAACATCATCCGCGCGTTCAACGCCGGACTGGAGCCCGCCGAGGACGGCCGCTACATCCTCCGCTTCGGCCGCGACTGGTGCTTCGTCGAGGTCGAGGACGCCGCCTACGCCGTCACCGGCGTGGACCTCACCCAGGACCAGGACGCGTTCTCCGTTCGCCTCTCGGACCTCACCGCCGAACGCCTGGACGCCACCACCATCCGCCTGGAGGACGGCGTCCTCACCTGCCGCGTCAAGCGGGGCCGCGCCAAGGCCCGCTTCTCCCGCGACGCCCAGTACGCCCTCGGCCAGCACCTGGAGCCCGCCGGCGACGGAGTCATCCTCCGCGCCGGCGCGCTCCAACTCCCCGTCCCCAACCTGGATCCCTCCGCCTTCACCGGGTAGCTCCCGGCGAGTCCCGGCCGATCGGCGGAGATTGGCGGCGCCGCCCCAGGTACCACCGCGACCCCCGCGTCCGCGGCGGCGCACTCCACGGCGTGGCCGCGGTGAGCTGCTGCCGTGGGCTGGTGGGCGCCGCCAGCGGAGGCGCCGGCCCCATCGCCAGCGGATCGGACGGGTCGGGCACCGGCTCCCCGCCGTCCGCGAGCGACCCCACACCCATGACGGCGTCGATCCGGTCCGCCTCGTCCGCCGCCCACCGCCGCGCGCCGGCACAGCTGGCGACCGCCAGATCCAGCGCCACGGCCGCCAGCGCCAGCGCGACCCCGCGCCAGCTCATGCCGCCACCACCTCCGGCGTCTCGGCGGCCACCTCCTCCGCGGGCGGCGGCTCCGGCTGGGACGTGGGCCGGGTCGCGACCACCTGGGTGGCCAGCTCCTCCAGCAGGGCCGGGTGCGCGCGCAGGTACTCCACCGCGCGCTCGCGCCCGTGGCCGATGCGCTCGCCGTGGAGCGAGAAGTGGTGGCTGGTCGACTTCTCGATCAGCCCCAGCGTCACCCCCAGGTCGATCACCTCCCCGGCCCGGCTGATCCCCGTCCCGTAGAGGACGTCGAACTCCGCCTCCTGGAACGGCGGCGCCACCTTGTTCTTCACCACCTTCACCCTGGCCCGGCTGCCGACGACGTTGTCGCCGTCCTTCAGCGCCCCCGCCCGCCGGATCTCCAGCCGCACCGACGAGTAGAACTTCAGCGCCATGCCTCCGGTGGTGGTCTCCGGGTTCCCGAACACCACGCCGATCTTCATCCGCGTCTGGTTGATGAAGATGATGCAGGTGTTGGTCTTGGACAGCACGCCGGTGAGCTTGCGCAGCGCCTGGCTCATCAGCCGCGCCTGCACGCCCATGTGCGCGTCCCCCATCTCACCCTCGATCTCCGCCTTGGGCACCAGCGCCGCCACCGAGTCGATGACGATCAGGTCCACCGCCCCCGACCGCACCAGGTGCTCGGTGATCTCCAGGGCCTGCTCCCCCGTGTCCGGCTGCGAGATCAGCAGCTCCTCCGTCCGCACGCCCAGCTTCCTCGCGTAGCTCACGTCCAGCGCGTGCTCCGCGTCGATGAACGCCGCCACCCCGCCGTGCGCCTGCGCCTGGGCGATGGCGTGGAGCGTGAGCGTGGTCTTCCCCGAAGCCTCCTGGCCGAAGATCTCCACCACCCGCCCCTTCGGGTAACCCCCCACGCCGAAGGCCCGGTCCAGCCCCACCGACCCCGAGGGGATGACGGAGATCTTCTGCTCGACGTGGTCCTCCCCGAGCCGCATCACCGCCCCCTTCCCGAACTGCTTCTCGATGGCGTTGCACGCCCCCTGAACCGCCTTCAGCTTCTCGCTCAGCGACTTGATGATCTCCACCTTGGTTCTCCTCCCCCGTGAAACGCGCCGGCGACGCGCCGGCCACGGCGGAAGCGCTGAGCAAGCGACATGCCGCCGGGGGCCCCTCGCACCGGCGCCCGAGCGCGTCGCGGATCGCGGACCGTCGTCCGGCCACCCGGTGCGGCGCGCGTGTTCCGCGGAGCTCTCGGAGGTCGAGAGCCGCCCTCACCGCCGCGGCGCCGGCGCCTCCGTCCGCGCCAGCGCGAACAGCGACATCTTCAGCGGCGTGGGGTGGAGGATCGACCCATCCGACGTCGCCTGCCACGGACTGGCCAGCCCGGTGAACGGCAGCTCGCGGGCGGGGTGGAACCAGCGCTCGGCCAGCCGCCGCTCCGTCCGGGTGAGGGACGACTCCTCCCACCGCCGCGCGCCCCAGTCGCCGCGCTCGTGGCCGTCCGGCAGGAAGTGCCACCGGAGCAGGAACACGCCGCCGGGCGCCAGCGCGTGCGCCGCGGTCCGCAGCAGCGCGGGGCGCTCGGCGGCGCGGAGGTTGATGAGCAGCAGCCGGTCCAGCACCAGGGAGAACCCTCCCGGACGCGGCTCGCGGAACCGCAGCGCGCTCCCGCGCTTGAGCTCCAACCGCGACGGGGAGATGCCCAGGTTCTCGCGACGCCTCCGGGCCTCGGCCAGGGCGGTGGGCTGGCGGTCCACGCCGACCACTGTCCACCCCGCCGCCGCGAGCTGCAGCGCCTCCGTGCCGTGGCCGCACCCCAGGTCCAGCGCCCGCCCCACCGGCAGCAGGGCCAGGACCGCGGCCAGCTCCGGCGTCGGCCAGTCGACGCGGGTGTCGAAGCCCTCGTAGTCGTCCAGGCCCATGCCCGAGGTCCGCGCTCAGGCGGTGGCGGCGCGGACGCCGCTGGAAGGGACCGGGGGCGTCTCGATCGCCGCTCCGCCTCCCTCGTCACCGCTCTTCCCGCCGATCTCCCGGTGCAGGTGGATCATCGCCTCCCGCACCTCCTGCGCCAGCGCGTCCCGGTCGTCCTCCGGCCGCCCCTCGGTGGGGATGGGCCGGCCCACCTTCACCCGGACGGCCCCGGGGTACAGGGTCCACGCGTCCGCGGGGAGCACCTGGCCGGACGCCTCGATCACCACCGGGACGATGGGCACCTTCGCCTCCAGCGCGAGGGCGAACGGCCCCTTCTTGAACGGGAGGATCCTCCCGTCGCGGGAGCGGGTCCCCTCCGGGAAGATGAGGATGTTGACGCCGGCGCGGATCCGCTCCCCGGCGCGGCGCAGGCTCTCCACCGCGCGGACGCGGTTGCTCCGGTCCACGAAGACCATCCCGGTCCGCCGCATGTACCAGCCGATGAACGGCACCCGGGCCAGCGACTGCTTGGACACGAAGCGGATGTTGACGGGCAGCGCCGAGACCGCCACCGGGATGTCCAGCGTCGACTGGTGGTTCATCGCGAACAGGTACGGCCGCGTCCAGTCCACGTCCGGCAGCGGCTCCACCTTCAGCCGCGCGCCGACCATCCAGAGGATGGGCCCGGACCAGACCACGCGCGCCATGGTCATCGCGGCCTCCGGGTGGAAGACCGACACCACCATGGCGATGGTGATCCAGGCCACGGACCACAGCGCCGCGCACAGCCACACGAACAGGGAACGCAGGACCCGGATCACCTTCATCAGGCGGCCTTCTTACCAGTTTGGCGAATGGGACCAACCAGCGTCGAGCGTCGGCCTGGACGCGAGGGAAGGCCGCCGGCCGCGGAGGCGCGCATATTCGTGGTGATGGGCTCGGCGCCTCCACGGGTGGTCATCGTCGGCGGTGGGTTCGGCGGGCTGGCCGCGGCGCGAGGGCTCGCCGGCCGCGGGGTCGACCTCACCGTGGTGGACCGTCGCAACCACCACCTCTTCCAGCCGCTGCTGTACCAGGTGGCGACCGCCGCGCTGAACCCCAGCGACATCGCGGCGCCCATCCGGATGCTGGTCGCCCGGCGCGGCGCCAAGGTGCTGCTGGCCGAGGCGCGCTCGGTGGACGTGGCGAACCGGCGGCTGGTGCTGGAGGACGGCGAGCTGCCCTACGACTACCTGGTGCTCGCCGCCGGGGCTACCCACTCCTTCTTCGGCCACTCGGACTGGGAGCAGCACGCGATGGGGCTGAAGACGGTGGAGGACGCGCTGGAGATCCGCCGCCGCGTGCTGCTGGCCTACGAGCGCGCCGAACGCGAGACCGACCCCGCCCGCCGCGCCGCGCTGATGACCTTCGCCATCGTGGGCGGCGGCCCCACCGGCGTGGAGCTGGCCGGCGCGCTGGCGGAGATCGCCCGCCGCACGCTGCGGCACGAGTTCTCCAACATCGACCCGGCGCGGGCGCGCATCGTGCTCCTCGAAGGGACGCCCAGGCTGTTGAACGCCTACCCGGAGCGGCTGTCGGAGAAGGCGCGGCGCTCGCTGGAGGGGCTGGGGGTGGAGGTGCGGCTCGACACCAAGGTGAGCGCCATCGACGCCGAGGGGCTGACCGCCGGCGAGGAGCGCATCCCCGCTCGCACCGTGCTGTGGGCGGCGGGCGTGCAGGCCTCGCCGCTGGCGAGGTCGCTGGGCGTCCCGCTGGACCGGGCGGGCCGGGTCAACGTGTCGCCGGACCTGAGCGTCCCCGGCCACCCGGAGGTCTTCGTCATCGGCGACCTGGCGGCGGTGCAGCAGGAGGGTAAGCCGGTGCCGGGGATCGCCCCCGCGGCGATGCAGGGCGGCCGGCACGTGGCGCGCGCCATCCTGGACTCGGTGGCGGGGAAGCCGAGGCGCCGCTTCCGTTACGTGGACAAGGGGATGTTCGCGGTCATCGGCCGGGGCGCGGCGGTGGGGCTGGCCGGGACGCGGATCGGCCTGAGCGGGTTCTTCGCCTGGCTGGCGTGGTTGTTCATCCACATCCTCTACCTGGTGGGGTTCCGGAACCGGGTGGTGGTGCTGGTGAACTGGGCGTACTCGTACCTGACGCTCCGGCGAGGCGTGCGGCTCATCACGAACGAGCGCCCGGAGCCCAGCGCCACGGCGGCGGTGCCCTCGCTCGGGCCCGGGTCGGGGGCCGGCTCCGCGGCGACCCAGGTCCCGGCAGGCGCGGAATCCAAGGCGCCCTGAGGACGTCAGAACGGCTCGTCATCGGTGGACACCTCCTTCTCCACGCGCTCGCGGGCCTTCGCCGCCATCGCCTCCGCCACCTCCCGCATCGCCCGGTGCATGTAGTCGTTCTTGGGATTCCCCCCGGAGCTCATCGCCCACGCCCAACTCTTGCGGTCCATCATCCGGCAGTCGATGGCCAGGCACAGGTCCGACTCCTCGATCTGTTCCCGCCCCTCCAGGTCCGCCCGCGTCCTCGCCAGCTTGAGGATCCGGTCGTGCGCCCGGGCGGAGAGCCCATGGTCGCGCACCGCCCGCGCCAGGAGCGCCCGTGCTGTCGGCCGCAGCGCGCAGTGGCGCCGCAGGAGCGCCGGCGTCATCTGGGCGTTGCAGTGGATCCCCGGGTCCGACGCGAACCGCTGGCGCTGG
>Ga0134122_10000734_pt1 | contig 22699 bp, 21 predicted proteins | sample KB302_FD_96461 | JGI IMG/M metagenome (GOLD analysis project Ga0134122, IMG submission 96461) | Terrestrial soil microbial communities without Nitrogen fertilizer from Kellogg Biological Station, Michigan, USA - KB3-0-2 | ecosystem: Environmental > Terrestrial > Soil > Unclassified ...
GACGAAGCGAAGCGGCGGCACCGCCTGCGCGATCGTCGCGCAGGCGTCGGCGATCGCGGCGTCGGGAACGCAGAGCAGGGCGACCTCGGCTCGGCGACAGGCCTCGACGGCATGGTCGCGGCCGGCGAGCTCCGCAGCCACACCTGCGAGGTCGGCCGCGGCGGCGATCGACCGGCCTGTTCTGCCGGCTCCCACCACGGCAAGCCGCGGCAGGGTGTCCGCTGCCTGGCGCGCGGCGGCGTCGCGAGGGTTTCGTTCCAGTTCTCGCACCGGAGATACCAGACGGCTGAAGTGGCTCTGGTTGATTGATCGTGGCCGGATGGCCGTGGTCCACGCCCGGCGGGTCGCGGCCACGGCAAGTATAGGTTGCGCCAATGAGCGCGGCTCCGGCGGACGGCGCGGCTACCATCGGACCCATGCGGATTCCCGAGCCCGAAGGGGGCGCGTGAACGAGCCACGCGAGGTACGCCGCGATCGACTGGTCGAGGTCTACCAGGAAGCCTCGGTCTGCACGAAGTGCCCGCTGGCCGAGACCCGCACGAACGTGGTCTTCGGCAGCGGCGACGCCGACGCGCAGTTGATGTTCGTAGGCGAGGCCCCGGGCGCCGAGGAGGATCGCCAGGGCCTGCCCTTTGTCGGTCGCGCCGGGGCGCTGCTGACCGAGCTGCTCGGCGAGATCGGCATTTCCCGCGAGCAGGTGTGGATAACCAACGTCTTGCGGTGTAGGCCGCCCGGCAACCGCGACCCGCAGCCGATCGAGATCGAGTCCTGCCAGCCGTATACGCATCGGCAGGTCGAGCTGATCGAGCCGCGCGTGATCGCCACCCTGGGCAATTTCGCCACCAAACTGCTCACGGGGAGCAGGGTCGGGATCAGCCGCGTGCGCGGCACGCCGCAGCTCCGCGAGATCGCCGGCCGGACGGTGTTCCTGATGCCGCTCTTCCATCCGGCGGCGGCGCTGCGGACGCCCTCCCTCGTCGACACGCTGCGCGAGGACTTCGCCAAGCTGCGTGAGCTTCTCGAGCAGCCTGCTCCCGAGGCGGCGGTTTCATCACCGGTGGCGGAGCTCGCCGGCAGCGCCGCGTCGGGCAGCGATCAGCTCGACCTGTTCGGTTGACGACCCGGCTCAGCGCTTCTCCCGCGGAGACGGAGGCGATCGGCGCGCGACTGGCCGCGGGCCTTCGCCCGGGCGACCTGGTGCTGGTTCACGGGGAGCTCGGCGCGGGGAAGACGACAATGATCCGGGGAGCCTGCCGGGAGCTGGGCGTGACCGAACAGGTGACCTCGCCAAGCTTCACGATCGGCCGCCGTTACCTGGGGCGGGTGCCCATCTCACACCTGGACCTCTACCGCCTGGACAGCCTCGCCGGCGAGGACCCGGGCTTGCTGGACGACTACCTGACGCCCGACGCGGTCGCCTTCGTCGAGTGGCCCGGTGGGCTTGACCAGCTGCTCGGCGAGCGGCGTATCGCCTGGCGGGTCGAGCTGCGTCACGCCGGCGGTGATCGGCGCGAGGTGACCCTTCGCGCCGCGGCCTCGGGAAACGAGCGGTGACGCTGGTCGTCGGCTTCGATACGGCGACCGATGACGTGGCGGTCGCGCTGGTCCGCTTCGACTCCCGGAAGCCGGGCGCCGAGCTCGAGGCCGAGGAGCGCTCGAGCGGCGTTTCCCGGGGCGAGCGCCCGCGGCACGCGACGGAGCTACTGGCCGAGCTTGAGGCGGTGGTCGAGCCTGCGGGCGGCTGGTCGGCGATCGACCTGCTCGCCGTCGGGGTCGGTCCCGGTTCGTTCACCGGATTGCGGATCGGCGTGGCGACGGCGCGCGCGGTCGCTCAGGCTCTCGGCACGCCGGTGGTGCCGGTGGGGACGCTGGCGGCGCTGGCGCGAGGAATCGGAGAAGCAGGAGGGGCCAGCGCCCGGGCGCGGCTTGCGGTCCTGGACGCCCGGCGGGGCCAGGCGTTCGCCGCCCTCCACGGTCCGGCGGATGAGGAGCAGTGGGCACCGCTCGTTGCTCAACCGGGAGAGGTCGCGACGCGGGTTGCGGCGCTGCCTGAGCCGCCGCTGGCAGCCGGTTCGGGGGCGATACGATTTCGAGATGAGCTGGAGGCCGCGGGCGCCGAGGTGCTCCCGGACGCCGACCGGGCGCACCGGGTTTCAGCACGACAGATCTGCCTGCTGGCCAAAGCGGGTAGCCCTGCGCGACCTGAGTCGATCGAACCGATCTACCTGAGACCACCCGACGCGGAGCTTTGGCTTGAGCGAGATACGCGTTAGACGCTTCGTCTACAGCGACTTGCCGGCGGCGTTGTCAATCGAGCGCCGTTCGTTCGAGACCCCGTGGTCGCTGGCGATGTTCGTGCTCGAGCTCTCCAAGCCCTCGGGCATCTGCCTCGCGGCCGCCACCGACGACGGACTGGTCGGCTACCTGGTCTGCTCGCGCTACGCCGACGTCTGGCACCTGATGAACGTCGCCGTGCCTCCGGACAGGCGTCGCCAGGGGATCGCCAGCCAGCTTCTGGAGCACCTGTTCTCCGAAGCCGGGCCGGAAGCCCGCTACACGCTCGAAGTTCGGACCTCCAACGGAGGAGCGATCGCGATGTACGAGCGCTTCGGCTTCCGGCCGGCCGGCCACCGGCGCCGCTATTACCACGACAACGGGGAGGACGCGCTGATCATGTGGCTGGAGTCACCGGCCACCGTAGAAGCTTGATCCTGGCGATTGAAACCTCCTGCGACGACACGTGTGCAGCGGTGACGGACGGCGGTCGGATCAGGTCCAACGTCATCTCCTCGCAGGCCGGCGTGCACGACCGCTACGGAGGGGTGGTGCCGGAGGTGGCCTCTCGACACCACCTCCAGCTGGTCAATCCCGTGGTGGGCGCGGCGCTGTCCGAGGCCGACGTGGAGCTTGTGGACGTCGACGCGCTGGCGGTCACTCGGGGCCCCGGGCTGATCGGCGCGCTGCTGGTGGGGGTCACCACCGCCAAGGCCCTGGCCGCTGCGACCCGCAAGCCGCTGATCGGGGTCGACCATCTACACGGCCACGTGGCGGCCAACTTCCTCGAGCCCGAGCCGCTCCAACCCCCGTTTCTGTGCCTGATCGCGAGTGGCGGCCACACCCTGCTCGCCGGAGTGGTCGACCGCGGTGGCTTCGAGGTGCTCGGTCAAACGCTCGACGATGCGGCCGGAGAGGCGCTGGACAAGGGCGCGCGCCTGCTCGGGCTCGGATACCCGGGCGGGCCCGCGATCGAGCGCCTGGCGACGGCCGGCGACCCGGGCGCCTTCGAGTTCCCGGTGGGAATGGCACGCGGCCCTGGCCTGGATTTCAGCTTCAGCGGCCTGAAGACGGCGCTTCTGTATGCGATCCGGAAGCTTGACGAGAGCGAGTTGTCCGAGCACCGCGCCGACCTCGCCGCCGGCTATCAGCATGCCGTGGTGGCTCAGCTGGTCGCCAAGCTCGAGCGGGCGCTCGACGCCGGGGAGTGGGAGGCGGTCGCCCTGGGAGGCGGCGTGGCCGCCAACGCGTTGCTCAGGGACCGAACCGGCAGGCTTTGTGCCGAGCGGGGGCTGCGGTTGAAGCTCGTGCCGGCCGAGCTCTGCACCGACAACGCGGCCATGATCGCGTCCGCCGCCCGCTTCATCGAGCCGGCCCCGTATCCCGAATACCTGAGCTGGGACGCCCTCGCGTGACGGCCGTGACGCTCTACACCAGACCGGGGTGCCACCTCTGCGACGAGGCGCGCCAAGCCATCCTGGGCCTGCGCGACGAGGTGCCGCCATTTGAGCTGCGCGAGGTGAACATCGCGCAGGACGAGGACCTCATGGCCCGCTACCTCGAGCGGATTCCGGTGGTCGTCGTCGACGGCGAAGTCGTCTCGGAGCTGGAGCTGAACCTCGACGCGCTTCGGGCCATGCTGGATACTGTCCCGCGATGACCAGCTGGCCAGGATTCGAGACCCGATGAGTGACGTAATAGTGGCTGACGACACCGCAGCGGACCTGGCCCTGTCGGACGGCGACCGACTTTCGCTGGGGGTTGCGGCGCGACTGTCGCGCTATCTCCAGGTTCTGATCCAGGCTCGGAAGATGGGCAAGGAGACGATCTCCTCCCAGGAGCTGGCTGAGTACACGCACATCAACTCGACTCAGATCCGCCGCGACCTGTCGGGATTCGGCAAGTTCGGCAAGCGCGGGGTCGGCTACCGCGTCGACTCGCTGGTGGACCAGATCCGCAGGATCCTCCGCAGCTCCGGGCAGCACAACATCGTCCTCTTCGGGGCCGGGCATCTGGGCCAGGCGATCGCCAGCTCGGACATCTTCGCCGACCACGGGTTCCAGATCGTGGCCATCTTCGACGTGGAGCCCGACCTGGTCGGTCAGCAGTTCGGCGACGTCGAGGTGCGCAACGTCGACGATCTGGAGCGGGTGGTCGAGGACCAGGACGTGGTGGTCGGTGTGCTCGCCGTTCCTTCCTCCGCGGCGCAGGGCGTGGCGGATCGACTGGTCGACGCAGGGGTCAAGATCGTGTTCAACTACTCAGAGCAGTTGCTCCAGGTGCCGCCGGACGTGACGGTGCATACCTCGAGCCCCGCCGTCGACCTGCTCTATGCCCTTTACTTCTACCTGACCTGACCCTCAAGCTGGATGGGAGCACCGAGCTCCGAGAAGGGAATGCTGGGCGAGGTGCGAGCATGGTGATGGACTCAGGCGGTCGCTCGGACGCCGAGGCTGCAGGACACCTGGACCTCGGGCGGGTGCGGGAGCTGTTCGATGCCTCCACCGACTTCACGATCGGGCTCGAGGAGGAGTTCGCGATCGTCGACCCGGAGAGCCTCGAGCTGCTTCACCGTTTCGAGGACCTGTACGCGGCCTGTCTTCAGGACGAGCGGCTGGCGGAGTCCGCCGCCGGGGAGCTGATCGCCTCCGAGATCGAGATTCGCTCCGGGCGGGCCGAGACGTTTGCAGAGGCTATGGAGCTCCAGCGCGAGCATCGGGCGCGGCTGTTCATTCTGGCCGAGCGGATGGGGCTCGCCCTCGCCGCCACGGGCACCCATCCATGGGCCAGCTACCTGGACCAGCAGATCATCGACACGCCCCATTACGCGAGGCTTCGCGAGGAGCTCCGCTGGGTTGCCCAGCGAAACAACACTTGGAGCCTTCACGTCCACGTGGGCGTGCGCGGTGCCGATCGCGCTGTCGCCGTATGCGACCACATGCGCGGCGTGCTGCCGGCGCTCCTGGCGCTGTCCGCGAACTCGCCGTTTCTGGACGGCCACGACACCGGCCTCAGCTCGGTCCGCACGGAGATCTTCACGCGCACCTTCCCTCGCTGCGGGATCCACGAGCCATTCGGGGGCTGGGACGCCTACAAGGACTTCATCGAGCTCTTGGTTCGCACCAACTCGATCGTCGAAGCCACGCAGCTGTGGTGGAGCGTCCGCCCACACCACATCTTCGGCACCGTTGAGGTGCGAATCTGTGACGCCCAGATCGGCGGAGAGGAATCGTTCGCGCTCGCGGCCTTGATGACCGCGTGCGTCGCGCAGAGTGCGCTGGACTACGACGGGGGCCTGCTCCCCGAGCCCCTGGGCCAGCGCGAGATCGAGGAGAACCTGTGGCGCGCGATCCGCCACGGCACGGAGGGCAGGATGATCGATTTCGACCGCGGTGAGGAGCTGCCGGCGCTGGAGGCCGTCGAGCGGTTGCTCGAGTGGACCGCGCCGGCCCGCCAATCGCTGGGGCTCGACCTCGCGCTGCCCGAGCTGAACGGCGCGCGGCGTGCCCAGCAGGCACTCAGCGCGGGCGCGTCCATCGAGGAGATCTATCGTGAGGCCGTGGCCGAGACCAGACGCACGTACGTCCCCGAAGGAGTGTCGACGAAGTGAACGACGAGCAGAGCCAGGAGCCGAGGGAGCCCGGACAGCCGAGCCAGGAGGAGCTTCGCCAGCAGATCGAGGAGCAGCTGCGCAAGGTCAGGGTCCAGGATCTGCTGCTCGAGAGCGTGGTGAGCGTGATCAACCTCTCCGCTCGCCGGATCGCCAAGGATGATGAGCGTGACCTGGAGCAGGCCCGGGTCGGGATCGAGGCGGTGCGGGCCATCGTCGATCTGCTCGACGACGATGCGGCGAAGCAGGTGCGGAGCGCTCTCTCCGAGATCCAGGTGCTGTATGCCAGACACGCGGGGGGTGACGCCGGGGAGCCGAAGGAAGGAGGCGAGGCGCCGCAGCCGGGAGGCGAGGCGCCGCCACGCGAGGGTGCGCAGCGCGAGCCCTCCAGGCTCTGGACACCGCCCGGAAGCACGCCTCCCCGCTAGACTCCGCGCGCTTCAGAGCCGGGAGTTCCCCAACGCGGCCCGCTGCTCGCAAGCCCCCTAGGACTCAGACTTGACCGACTTCCTAACCGACTACGGCGTGGTCATCGCGCTCGTCTGCGCTGGCGCCGCTGTCGTCTACGGCGTGCTGGTCACGCAGCGCCTGCTCGCGCTGTCGCCGGGCAGCGACCGTATGCGCGAGATTTCGGGCGCCGTCCAGGAGGGCGCCAAGGCCTACCTGAGCCGCCAGTACTTGATCATCGCGCTGGTCGCCGTACCGCTCGCGATCCTGCTCGCGATCCTCCAGGACGTCGTCACGGGCATCGGCTTCGTGATCGGCGGCGTGCTCTCGGGCTCGGCCGGCTTCATCGGCATGAACCTGTCCGTGCGCGCGAACGCGCGCGTCGCCGAGGCGGCGCGCGGCGGCGTTCCGCCGGCGCTGGACGTCGCCTTCAAGGGCGGCTCGGTCACGGGCATGTTGGTGGTCGGCATGGCGCTGCTCGGCGTCGCCGGCTACTTCGGCATCCTCGTGCTCGCCGACAAGACCGACAAGGAGGCCGTCGACGCGCTCATCGGCCTCGGCTTCGGCGGCTCGCTGATCTCGGTCTTCGCCCGTCTCGGCGGCGGCATCTTCACCAAGGCCGCCGACGTCGGCGCCGACCTGGTCGGCAAGGTCGAGGCGGGGATCCCCGAGGACGACCCGCGCAACCCGGCCGTGATCGCCGACAACGTCGGCGACAACGTCGGCGACTGCGCCGGCATGGCGGCCGACCTCTTCGAGACCTACGCGGTCACTTCGGTGGCCGTGATGCTGCTCGGGGTGCTCTCGTTCGACACCGGCTTCGCCCGCGAGGTGGCGATCTACCCGCTGGTGATCGGCGCCGTGGCGATTATCGCCTCGATCATCGGCGCGCTGGCGGTGCGGACCACAACCGACAAGGTCGAGGGCGCGCTATATCGCGGCCTGATCATCTCGGGCGGGCTCTCGGCGCTGGCGTTCTACCCGATCACCAAGTGGCTGATGGAGGACCCGCTGGACCTCGGCGTGCTCGGCTCGGGCGGCGCGCTGGCCGGCGCGAGCGTCACCGACCTGTGGCTGTGCGGGCTGATCGGCGTCGCCGTCACCGCCGGACTGTTCGTGATCACCGACTACTACACGTCCACGCGGTTCAGGCCGGTGAAGACGATCTCGCGGGCTTCACAGACGGGCCACGCGACCAACATCATCCAGGGTCTCGCGCAGGGCTTTCAGTCGACCGCGCTGCCGGCGCTGCTGATCGCGTTCGCGATCCTCGCCGCCAACGAGCTGGCCGGGATTTACGGCATCGGCATCGCGGTGATGGCGCAGCTCTCGCTGTGCGGCCTGATCGTGGCGCTCGACGCGTTCGGCCCGATCACCGACAACGCCGGCGGCATCGCCGAGATGGCGGAGCTGCCCGAGTCCGTCCGCAACGTCACCGACCCGCTCGACGCTGTCGGCAACACCACCAAGGCGGTCACCAAGGGCTACGCGATCGGCTCGGCCGCGCTCGCGGCCCTGGTGCTGTTCTCAGCGTTCAAGGCGGAGTTGGCTCCCGAGGCGCCGTCGAACTTCGACCTCGGCGGGCTGTTCAACCTGTCGAGTCCGGACGTATTGATCGGCCTGCTGGTTGGCGGGATCATGGTCTACCTGTTCGCCGCGCTCGCCATTGAGGCGGTCGGGCGCGCGGGCGGCCAGGTGGTCGAGGAGGTGCGCAAGCAGTTCCGCGAGCACCCGGGGATCATGGAGGGCACCGAGAAGCCCGAGTACGGGCGCACCGTGGGAATCGTCACCGCGGCGGCGCAGCGGGAGATGATCTTGCCGTCGCTCATCCCGATCGTTGTCCCGACGATTGTCGGGCTGCTCTCGGTCGACGCCCTCGGCGGACTGCTGATCGGGGTCATCGTCGTCGGGCTGTTCATGGCCCTGTCGATGACCGCTGGCGGCGGCGCGTGGGACAACGCCAAGAAGTTGATTGAGGACGGCGCCTACGGCGGAAAGGGCTCCGAGGCCCACGCCGCAGCGGTCACCGGCGACACGGTCGGCGACCCCTACAAGGACACCGCCGGCCCGGCGATCAACCCGATGATCAAGGTGGCGAACATCGTCGCCATCCTGATCATCCCCATCGTTCACTTCTAGGCGAGAACACCGCACTGTCGGGTCCGCGGTGCGCGGCATAGGCTTGCGCCGTGGAAGCTCCGGAAGGCGGTGCGCCTCCGCTCAACGTCGCCGATTACGAGCGCCTGGCCGCTGAGGCGCTGGAGCCAGGAGCCTACGGGTACTTCGCCGGTGGCGCAGGGGACGAGCGGACGCTGCGCGAGAACGTCTCGGCGTTCGCCCGCTGGCGGCTGCGGCCGCGGGTGCTGGTCGATGTCTCTGAGGTCCACACCCGCACGACCGTGCTGGGCGAGCAGCTGTCGATGCCGATCCTGGTCGCCCCGGTCGCGTTCCAGCGGCTTGCTCACCCGGACGGGGAGGCGGGGATGGCGCGGGCCGCGGCGGATGCGGGGACGGTGATGTGCCTTTCCACCCTCGCCACCGCGTCACCCGGCGAAGTGGCGGCCACGGCGCCCGGCACGCGGCTTTGGTTCCAGCTCTACTGCTTCCGCGACCGCGGCGTGACCAGGGCGCTGCTCTCCGAAGCGGTCGAGGCCGGGTTCCGCGCCATCGCGCTGACCGTGGACGCCCCGCGACCGGGCCGGCGGGAGCGCGACCTGCGGAGCGGCTTCCGGTTGCCGGCGAACCTCCCCGTGCCGGGCGTCGCGAAAGCGACCGGATCCGATGACGCGCCCATCAGCGTTGCCGAGGTGCTCGGCCTGGTGGACCCGGCGCTTGGCTGGACAGACCTCGAAGCGCTGGTCTCGGACTCGAGCCTACCCGTGCTGGTCAAGGGTGTGATGACCCCTGAGGATGCGGTGCTGGCCGCAGATCGGGGCGCGGCCGGAGTGATCGTCTCCAACCACGGCGGTCGCCAGCTCGATGGCGTCGCGGCCACCGTCGACGCGGTCGCGGAGGTGGCGGAGGCGGTTGGAGATCGGGTCGAGGTGCTGATGGACGGCGGGGTCAGGCGGGGATCCGACGTAGTGACGGCGCTGGCCCTCGGCGCCCGCGCGGTGCTGGTCGGGCGTCCTGCGCTTTGGGGCCTGGCTGCGGCAGGGGAAGCTGGGGCCGGACGGGTGCTCGGGCTGCTTCGCGACGAGCTCGAGCTCGCCCTGGCGCTCTGCGGCTGCCCAGGGCCGGAGGCGGTCTCGCGGGCGCACGTGCAGCGGACCTGAAAGGAAGCGGCATGAAGCCGCTCAGGCGCCGCCTATAGTCGGGTCAGATGGCCGAGAGGATCCCCAGAGAAGAATCCCTGCGCCGCGTGCACGGCGTCGGGGCACTGTTCTCGGCGGCCTACGGGAACGTAGGCTCGTCGATCTACTACGCGCTCGGCGTCGTGGCGAGCTTTGCGCTCGGCCTGACCCCGGTGACGTTCCTGATCGCCGGGCTCATCTTCGCCTTCACCGCCGCCACCTACATCGAGGCGACGGTGATGTACCCGGAGGCCGGGGGGTCGGCGAGCTTCGCGCGCCATGCGTTCAACGAGGTGGTCAGCTTCATCGCCGGCTGGGGTCAGATGCTCAACTACATCATCACGGCCGCGATCTCGGCCTTCTTCATACCCCACTACCTGGCGGTGTTCTGGCCGTCCCTTGGTCACGGCCCAGGCGACGTGATCGCCGGGATCACACTGGTAGCCCTGCTGGCGGCGCTCAACGTCAAGGGGACTCAGGAGTCCTCGCGGGTGAACCTGGTGCTCGCGATCGGCGACCTGGCCACCCAGGTCCTGCTGGTCGTCATTGGGATCGCGCTCGTGCTGGACCCGGCCACGCTGGTCGACAATGTCCACCTCGGCGTCGCACCGACCTGGGGCGACGCCGCGCTCGGGATCGCCGTCGGGATGATCGCCTATACGGGGATCGAGACGATCTCGAACATGGCGGAGGAAGCGCGCGACGCAGAGCGGACCGTGCCCGATGGCACCCGGCTCGTGGTGCTCGCCGTGCTGGGCCTCTACGTGCTGCTGCCAGTCATCGCCCTGTCGGCAATGCCGGTGACCGAGGGCCCCGCCGGCCATTTCTCGACCGAGCTGGGGACGAAGTTCGCCGGCGACCCGGTGCTTGGGATCGTGGAGAACCTGGGGCTCAGCGCGGGCCTCACGGACGCGATGCGGATCTACGTCGGGATTTTGGCGGCCGTGATCCTCCTGATCGCCACCAACGCGGCGTTGATCGGCGTCTCGCGGCTGACCTTTTCGATGGGCCACCACCGCCAGCTCCCCGAGCGGCTGCGCCGGGTGCATCCGCGTTTCAACACTCCCTATATCGCGATCCTGGTCTTTTCGGGGGTCGCTGCGCTGACCATGGTGCCTGGGAAGACAGACTTCCTGGCGACGATGTACTCGTTTGGTGCCATGCTCTCGTTCACCGTGGCGCACGTCTCGGTGCTGCGATTACGGCAGAAGTTCCCCGACGCGAAGCGGGGTTGGAAGCCCCGCTGGAACTTCCGTTTCCGGGGCGTCGAGCTGCCCCTGACGGCGGTCCTCGGCGGCCTCGGCACGTTCTCGGCCTGGATCGTGGTGATGGCTCTCAACCTCCGCACCCTGGTCGTCGGCGCCGGCTGGATGCTGCTCGGGATCGTCGTCTACTACTCCTACCGGCGCCGCTGCGAGTTGCCGCTGGCGCAGACGGTCAAGGTGGTGACTCCCGAGCCACTCGGTGTCCAGGAGATCGAATACCAGAGCGTGTTGGTGGCCTTCGAGGCAGACGAGCCCTTCTCGGAGGAGGCGGTGGCCACCGCCGTTCGGCTCGCCGGGCGGCGGCGGCGCGGGATCCACGTCCTGGGGATCGTCAACATCCCGACCAGCCTGCCGCTGGACGCGCCGCTCCCGGAGCCGGAATCCGAGGCGCAGACCAAAATCGAGCAGGCAAAGCTGATCGGTGGCATGAGGGTCACGGGCAGCGTCCAGCGGGTGCGCCCAGGGCAGGGGGGGCAGGCCATCGTCGAGGAGGCGCGCGCGATCAAGGCGGCCGCAATCGTGATGCCGCTTCGCTACCGGAACGGGACCCCTCTGTACGGGAAGACGCTCCAGACCGTGCTCGCGGAGCGACCGTGCCGCGTGATCGTCGCCGCCAGGCCGGGCGAGAGGCTTCCGACGGCCGCCTAGGAGAGAATTCCGCCGGCATGGCGCCACCCGACCAGCTCTACCGCGGCGTCACCCGGATCTTCTCCGTTGTGATCCTCGGATTCGGCGTCGCGATCCTGATCATCACCCTGGCCAATGGCGGCGGTCCGATCTCGACTGGGTTCCTGATCGGCGTCCTGTTCACCGCCCTGGGAGTCGCGCGCCTCTATCTGACCGGACGGTCGGGGGGTTGAGCCAGGGCCCGGCCAACGAGCCACCGCCGACAGGCGACGGCGATGCGCCCCCGGACAAAAGCGCCGCCGGTCGCTGGCGGTTGCCACTCCTGCGCCTAGGCCAAGGTCCGCTGACGAGGCGCATCCTCGGCGTGCCGTGGCTGTTCGCGGTCGCGTACTCGGCAGTGGGTTTCTCGCTCTACTTCTCCATCGGCGTCGTGGCCGAGCGTGGGCTGGGGCTCACTCCGCTGATCTTCCTGGCCGCCGGCGTGCTGTTCGTGCTCGCCACGCTCACCTACCTCGAGGGGGGCGCGATGTTCGTCGAGCGGGGTGGATCGGCAACGTTCGCGCGGCAGGCGTTCAACGAGCTGGTCAGCTTCATCGCCGGCTGGGCGATCCTGATCGACTACATCATCGTCATCGCCCTGGCGGCCATCTCGGCGCCGCACTACCTGGGCCCGATCTGGGGCGGCTTCACGCACGGTTGGGTGGAGATCGCCGTGACAGCGGCGGTGATCGTGTTCAGCGCAGGGGTGAACATCGCCGGCTTCACGGGCCAGATCCGCCAGCGTCCGCTGATCGTGCTGGCTCTGGCCGACATCCTGCTCCAGTTGGCGGTGATCGCGGTCGGGGCGATCGTGGTGCTCAATCCCGATCTCTTGACCTCGAACCTGGACCTGTTCACGAGCCCCTCCGCCGAGGACATCTTCGAGTCGCTGGCGGTCGCGACGCTCGCCTTCGCCGGCATCGAGGCGGCCTCCGACCTGGCTCCCGACTTGTCGTGGGGGCCGCGGGACCTGCGCCGTGTGGTCAGCACCACCGCGATCCTGCTCCCCCTGATCTATGCCGGCATGACGGCCGTGGCGTTGATGGCTGTGCCCGTCGTTCCCGGGCCCGACGGTCCGCATACGGCCCTCGGCGAGCGGTTCATCGAGGAACCGGTGCTCGGGGTGGTGATGAGCTATGACCCCGCCTGGCTCTCGACCGTGCTCCAGGTGGCGGTCGTGGCGATCGCGCCCGTGGTGCTGGCCTGGGCGGCAAGCACTTCGATGCTGGGGCTGTCGCGGCACGTTTACGTGCTGGCAACCAACCGGCAGGTGCCGAGTTGGCTGGGAAAGCTGGGCCCACGCTCGACTCCTTATGTGGCGATTTCAGCGGCCGCGGTGATCGCATTCGCGCTTGCGGTCCCCGGCGACATCCGCCTGCTGGCCGGGATCTACGCCTTCGGCGCCACGCTGGCGATCGCCATCGCCCATCTTTCGGTGGTCCGCCTGCGCTGGACGGACCCGGAGCGCGAGCGTCCCTTCCGGATTCCGCTCGACCTCGAGGTCCGCGGGCGCGCCCTTCCGCTGCCGGCGCTTGTCGGCGCCGTGCTGATGGTGCTGCTGTGGATCGCGGTGCTGGCCTTCCACGAAAAATCGCGCTGGGTGGGAGGCGGCTGGATGCTGTTTGGCCTGGTCGCCTATGTGATCTATCGGCGGTTCGTCGAGGGGACCTCGCTGACCAAGCGCGTCTCCGTACCCGAGGAGGCGCTGCGCAAGGAGGTCCGCGAGGCCGAGTACGGCGACATCCTCGTGCCGATCTTCGGAACCGAGCTCGACGACGACATCGTGAGCACCGCGGGCCGCCTTGCCGACGCCGCCGACCAGCCGGACGAGCGGAGGCCACGGCTGGAGGTGATCTACGTGCTGGAGCAGCCGCTCACGGTGCCGCTGGATGCCCCGCCGCCGAAGGAACGGCTGGAGGCGGCGCAGGCCGCCCTGCAGCGCGCTCGGGAGGTGGGCGAGGAGTACGAGACGGTCGAGGTCGAAACGGAGCTGGTTCCGGCGCGCAGCGTGGGTGCGGGGATCGTCGACGCGGCCCGCCGCCGGAACGTCGAGTTGATCGTGATGGGCGGCGAGCCGCCCACCCGAATGCGGGGAGGGGCGATGCTGGGCGGCATCGGCGGCACGCGCCCGCCGGAGGTGGGCGAGGTGACCGAGTACGTGCTCAAGAAGGCTCCCTGCAGGGTGCTGCTGACCGCTCCACCCGCCGACTAGGCGACCAACGGATCAGCCGACCCAGAAGTCCTGCGGGCCCGCGTGCCGGAGGGGTAGCATCCACGCGGTGTTCATCCTGATCGTCGGTGCAGGCCGCGTGGGCTCGTCTCTGGCGCGGGCGATGCTCCGTGAGGGGCACCAGGTCTCGTGCCTGGACGAGGACTCGGAGGCGCATGCGCGGCTCGAGATCGGCCTAGAGAAGCCATGGGAGGACATGGGCGGCCAGTTCACGGTCGGCACCGGCCTCGAGATCGAGGCGCTTCAGGAGGCTGGAATCGAGAACGCCGACGCCTTTGTGGCGGCCACCGACGGCGACAACACGAACATCGTGATCGCCCAGATTGCCCACCGGCGGTTCAACGTGCCGACGGTGATCGCGCGGATCCTCGATCCATACAGGGCCGAGTGGTACGAGCAGCAGGGACTGCGCACCATCTGCCCGACTCGGGTGGCGATCGAGATGCTGGAGGCTGAAGTGAAGGAAGCTGCCGCGAAGACGGCAGGCGGCGTCTAGCGGTCGGCGGGAGGGGCGACGGATGTACGTGATCATCGTCGGGGCTGGCAAGGTGGGATGGAACCTGGGCCGTGAGCTGCTGGAGAAGGGCCACGAGGTGACGCTGCTCGAAAACGACCGCAGCCGCTATCTGACGGTCGAGCAGGAGCTGGAGCACGCCATTCAGTACGGCGATGCGAGCGAGCTGTGGGTGCTCGAGCGGGCCGGGGTCTCGCGGGCGGACCTGGTGATCGCGGTCACGGGGGACGACGAGGACAACATGCTGATCTGCCAGGTCGCCAAGGAGAAGTACATGGTGGATCAGACCATCGCCAGGGTGAACAACCCGCGCAACAAGCAGTGGTTCGAGCTGCTCGGGATTGGGCCCGTCGTGTCGGCGACCGACCTGATCCTGCGCCTGATCGAGCACGAGGTGCCCAAGTACGGCCTGGTTCATCTACTCGACCTCGAGAAGGAGCGCCTGGAGATCATCGAGCTGCTGCTTGGTGACGACTCGCCCGTGGCCGGACGGCGGGTGGGGGACTTGGAGATGCCCGAGGGAAGCCTGCTGATCTCGGTGCTGCGCGGGGGCACGGGCTTCGTGCCGGTACAGGACACGGTGCTGGAGCCAGGCGACGAGGTGCTCGCCGTGCTCGATCCGGGCTTGGAAGAGGAGCTCAAGGCGTACTTCGGGCCTGACGGCAGCGCGGCAAAGTGATCCCGCTGGACCGATGACAGACCGCCGGGTCGACTACCTGCTGATCGGCGGCGGCATGGCGTCGGCACACTGCGCCGCCGAGCTACGCCGGCGCGAGTCCGAGGAGTCGATTCTGCTGGTGGGACGTGAGCCGGATCCTCCGTACGAGCGTCCCCCGCTCTCCAAGGAGTACATGCGGGGGGAGAGCAAGCGGGAGGACGCCTACGTGAACGGGGCGGACTGGTATGAGGCGAACGACGTCGAGCTGCTCTCCGGGGCGAGCGTCATGTCGCTGGACCTGGAGGCGCGAACGGCGAAGCTCCAGACGAAGGAGGTCGTCGGTTTCGGCAAGGCGGTGATAGCCACCGGCGCGCGAGTCAACATCCTGCATCACTTGGAGGGAGCGCAGCTGGACGGAATCCATTACCTCCGCGTGCTGGGAAACTCCGAGGCGATCCGGGAGGAGGCGAAGAGCGCCGAGCACGTGGTCCTGATCGGCGGCAGCTACATCGCCAGCGAGGTGGCGGCGTCCCTGACCGCGACGGGAACAAAGTGCACGATGGTGATGCTGGAGGACGTCGCGCTGTCGCGGGCCTTCGGCGAGGAGGTGGGGCGCTACTTCCACGAGATTCTCGAGTCGCACGGAATCGACCTGGTGCCGGGAGATCAGCTGGAGGCGTTCTTGGGGGATGGCCGCGTGCGCGCAATTCGAACCAAGAGCGGGCGCGAGATCGAGGGCGACGTGGTGGTGGTGGGCGCCGGGGTCCACCCCGACACGATGCTGGCGGAGCGGGCCGGGCTCGAAGTGGACAACGGGATCATCTGTGACTCGAAGCTGGAGACCTCCGTCAGCGGGATCTTTGCGGCCGGCGACGTGTGCTCGTATGACAGCGCGATCCACGGCCGGCGATTGCGGGTGGAGCACTGGGACGTGGCGCTACAACAGGGACAGCACGTGGCGGGCGCGCTGCTGGGCGACGCGCAGCCCTACCGGGTGGTCCCGTACTTCTTCAGCGACCTGGCGGACTGGACCGGCCTCGAGTACGTGGGGCCCGCGCAGAGCTGGGACGACATCGTCTGGCGGGGCGATCGGGACGCGGGGGAGTTCAGCGCCTGGTACCTGGAGCAAGGCAAGGTGGTCGCCGCCCTGAGCGTGGGCCGCTCGGAGGACCTGGCACATGCGCGGCGGCTGCTCGAGTCGGGCGCCGACATCTCGGGGCAGAAGGACGTGCTGGGGGACGCGGACTCCGATCTGGAGCAGATCGAGCAGGGGTAAACCGGCGGCCTCGGGAGTCGCTAACTTAGGCCGCGATGCACTGCCCGGTCGTCTAGAGGCAAGACGCGCGGCTCTGGACCGCGAAACGGTGGTTCGAATCCATCCCGGGCAGCTTCATCAGTTGCTACTTTGCGCGCCGTGCGGACCGGGCGCAATTTCCTCCCGCTTGCGGACCTCGTCGTGGCGGCCGCGCTCGTGGCGGCGGGCTGCGGAGGCGACGACTCGGCCCCGATCGAGCCGGCCCAGGACACCGGCAGCCAGGGGCCGGCGCCGCTCGGCAAGAAGGACTTCATCGCCCAGGGCGACGCGATCTGCGGCGAGGCCAATGCGGCGCTCGCGGCGCTCGACACCGGCAACGCCGCAGGCGACCCCAACCTCCAGGCCGCGCAACAGGTTGAGATCACGCGCAGCGAGCTCCAATCCCTCGAATCCCTGAGCCCGCCGGATCAGGACCGCTCCGACCTCGACCGCTTCCTCGCCGCGCTTCGGGACCAGGTGGACGCACTGAGCAGCAAGCAATCCGCGCTCGAGGAGGGGGACGATCCTTCGTCCGCCGAGGCGGCGGCGGGCACCGCCGCCTCCAACGCCCAGGCCGCCGCCCAGGAGTACGGCTTCAACGACTGCGCGAACGCCGGCGAAGCTCCGCCCGCAACGGGCACCACAACCGCCCCGCCGGTGACTACCCCGACGACACCGACGACACCGACGACGCCCACCACAACTGTCCCGACGACGACCACACCGGCGCCGACCGGCGGGACGGGGGGTGGCGGCGGCACCGGGGGTGGCACGGGCGGCGGCGGCACCGGGGGCGGCGGCGGCACGGGTGGCACCGGGGGCGGAGGCGTCTCGCCCTAGCCGGCCGCCGGGGCGCGTCTACGCCGCCTGCTCGGCCCAGTCCCCGTAGAGGCGCGAGTAGGTCCCGCCCGCGTTGATCAGGGTCTCGTGCGTCCCCGTCTCCACGACCCGACCGTGCTCCAGCACCACGATCAGCCCTGCCCCCCTGATCGTCGACAGCCGGTGGGCGATCACGATCGCCGTACGTCCCACCAGCAGCCGCTCGAGCCCCCGCTCGATGGTTCGCTCCGTCCGTACGTCCACGTTGGAGGTCGCCTCGTCGAGGATCAGGATGCGGGGCTCCGCCAGCAGCGCCCGCGCGAAGGCGACCAGCTGCCGCTGGCCGGCCGAGAGGTGGATCCCGCGCTCACCAACCTCCGTGTCGAACCCCTCCGGCAGCCGCTCCAGGAACGTGTTGGCGCCGACCGCCGCGGCCGCGGAGTGAATGTCCTCCTCGGAGGCGTCGGGGCGCCCGAACGCGATGTTGTCCCGGATCGTGCCGGAGAACAGGAAGCCCTCCTGGGGCACGATTCCCAGCTGGCTGCGTAGCGCCCCGGCGCGCAGATCCCGCGCGTCACGGCCATCCACCAGTACCCGGCCGCGCTGCGGATCGTAGAACCGGGCCACCAGCTTCGCCAGCGTCGACTTTCCCGCCCCCGTCTCGCCGACCAGCGCCACGGTCTGTCCGGCCGGAATCCGAAGGTCGACCCCAGCCAGGGCCCAGTCGCCGTCGGCGTCCGGCGCATCACCGCCGCCGGCATACGAGAACCAGACATCGTCCAGCTCGACCTCGCCCTGCAGCCGCCCCGGATCGACCGCGTCGGGCTTGTCCACCATGTCGGGCCGGGTGTCGAGCAGATCGAAGATCTTGTCCAGGGCCGCCATCCCCTGCTGGTAGGTCGTGTAGAGCTGTGAGATCTGCTGGATCGGGTCGAAGAAGAGCTGCAGATAGCCGATGAAGGCGACCATCACTCCGATCTCGATGTTCCCCTCCACGGCCTGGTAGCCGCCGTAGAGGATGATCACGGCGGTCCCGATGGCAGACAGCAGCTCGACCACCGGGAAGTAGGCCGCGTTGAGGTAGACCGTCCGCATGTTCACGACCCGGTTCTCCTCGTTCAGCTCCGACATCCGCTCCAGATGCCGGTCCTCGCGACCGAAGCTCCGCACGACCCGCACCCCGGAGAGCGTCTCCTGTAGGTAGGCGGTGATGTTGGCGATCTTCTCCCGCGTCAAGCGGTAGGCGCCGGCGGAGATGATCCGGAAGATCACGCTGCCCACCGCCAGCAGCGGGAAGGTGAGAAAGGTGACGAGCGCCAGGGGCACGTCGAGCGCAAGCAGGATCACGATCACGCCGAGCAGCGTCAGCGTGCTCGAGAACAGCGTCACGACGCCGTCGGTGACCAGGCTGTCGAGTGCCTGCACGTCGTTCGTCAACCGCGAGATCAGGACCCCCGGCTTGTTGCGGGTGAAGAAACCGATCGACATCCCCTGTAGGTGCGTGTAGATCCGTTCCCGCAGGTCCTGCAGGGCGCGCTGGCCCACCCAGCCGACGAGGTAGGTCTGCGCGTAGGTCGCCGCCCACAGCACCGCGACCGTGACGAGGAAGATGACCACGATCAGGGTCAGGGCATCGGTGTCACCTGTGCGGATGCCGCTGTCGATCGCCTGCCCGGCCAGGTAGGGCGGCGCCAGCGCCGCTGCGGTGGCGACCACCAGCGCCACCATCATCAGCACCACCTGCGTCCGATAGGGGCGCAGCAACGCGACCAGCCATCGCAGCTTGCGCCCGCGCTGGTCTTCGCCCCTGATCAGCCGCCAGAGGTCCCGCAGCAGAAGCAGGGTTCCGGCGAACCGCCCAGGCTGGTTCGTCTGGTCCTCGGTGTCCTCCGCGAGCTCCGATCCCTGGGTCTCGGGATCCAGCGCCGGCTCCTCCTCGCGACCGGGACGGCCTCGGCGATCGCCGCGAAACTCCCTGATCCCGCTCAAAGTCTCGCCACCTCCTCGCGCTCCTCCAGATCGCGCTGCAGGAACACGACGTCCTCGCAGCCGAACTCGGCAATCTCGCCATAGAGCGCCGAGCGCTCGAGCAGCTCCTGGTGCGTGCCGCGGTCGACGATGCGGCCGCCGTCCATCACCACGACCTCGTCGGCGAGCGAGACCGTGGACAGCCGGTGGGCGACGACGAACGTCGTCCTACCCTTCATGACCTCCGCAAGGCCGCGCTTGATCTCGGCCTCCGTCGTCGCGTCGACCGAGGAGGTCGCATCGTCGAGGATCAGGATCCGTGGGTCGGCCAGCAGCGCCCGCGCGATCGCGACACGCTGCCGCTGCCCGCCCGAGAGGGTCAGCCCCCGCTCACCAATGACGGTGTCGTACCCCTCGGGCAGCCCCCGGATGAATTCGTGCGCCTGAGCGCGCCGAGCCGCCTGCTCGATCTCTTCGAGAGTGGCGCCAGGACGGGCGTAGGCGATGTTCTCGGCCACCGATGCCGAGAACAGGAAGCTGTCGTCTGCGACGAAGGCGATCGCCCTTCGCAGTGAGCGCAAGTCCACCGAACGCACATCCGCACCGTCGACCAGCACCTGTCCCTCGCTCGGGTCGTACAGCCGCGCGATCAGCGCCACCAGGCTCGTCTTCCCTGACCCCGTCGGGCCGACCAAGGCGACGGTGCGCCCCGCCTCGACGTCCAGGCTGACGTCGGTGAGCGCGGGCTCGGAGCCGTTGTAGCGCAGCGTCACGCCGCGCAGCTCCACTTGCCCGGGCCCCGGCGGCAGGGGGGCGGCCTGCGGCGGGCTGGCGATCCTCGGCTCGCGATCGAGGATCTCGAACATCCGGTTGCCGGAGGCGACCGCTCGCTGCGCCATTCCCAGTGCCATGCCCAGCATGCGCATCGGCCCCACCAGCATCACCAGATAGGTGTAGAAGGCCGTGAACTCGCCCAGCGTCATCCGGCCGGCGATCACCTGGCGGCCGCCGATCAGGAGCACCACGGCCAGCCCCAGGCTGGGGATGAAGCCGAGCATCGGCGAGTAGTAGGCCCGTAGGCGGGTGGAGTAGACGTTCTGGTCGAAGACCCGCGCCACCGAGTGGCGGAAACGCCCCAGCATGTGCTGTTCGCGGGCGAACGCCTTCACGATCCGGATTCCCGAGACGCTCTCCTCCGCCTCAGCGGTGAGCTCCGCGATCCGCTGCTGGATCTCCTGTACCGCGGGGCGGGAGAGGCGGTTGAAGCGGGCCGCGGTGAGAACCACGAATGGCACGGGCAACAGCGCCAGCGCCGCCAGCCAGGGCTTGATCGCGAACATCACCGCGCCCGCCAGCAACAGCGTGAGCGCGTTCTGCGTCAAGAAGATCAGTCCGTAGCCGAGAAAGAAGCGGATCGACTGGAGGTCGACCGTCGCTCTCGACATCAGCTGTCCCGTCTGCTGACTGTCGAAGAACCCCAGCTCGAGCGCCTGTAGGTGGGAATAGATTCGCTCCCGCAGGTCGAACTCGACGGCCACCGAAACCTTGCCCGCGATCAGTCGCCGGACCACTGTCAACCCCAGTCGCAGGACGCCGGCGCCGACGATCGCGACGGCCAGGGGCCCGATGTCGGGGCGCCGCTGGTCGTTGATCGCGTCGACGGCGTCGCCGATGAGCCACGGGATCAGCACCGTCATGCCCATCGCCAGCCAGGCAAAGACCAGCGATCCGACCACGGGCCGCCGGTAGGGGCGAAGAAAGCCGAGCAGCCGCTTGAAGGTGGTCACGGCGTTTGACTATACAAAGTGAAGTAAGGCTCGCGACGGGCAGGGGCCCAGCCAACAAAAGGGCCGATCCCAGCGCAGCTCGCTCAAGGGCCCCGGCTCGCCGGTCGATGGGATGGGCGAGACGCGATGCGCCAGCGATTGACCATGCAGGGGGCGCTGAGCCACTTGTGGCGTTCAGAACGCGGCTTCGCCCTGCCCACGGTGCTGACGATAATCGTCGCAGGCCTTGGTCTGTCCGGGGCAGCGGTGGTCGCGTCGATTCATGCACAGAGCGGCAGCGTGCGTGACGCGGACTCAAAGGATGCGCTCGCGGCCGCAGATGCCGGCGTCCAAATGGCCCTCTACCGCCAGAACAAGATCGCGACCTCGAACGTCCTCCCTTGCGTCGTGCCCGGGTCAGGTAACGCTCTGGTTCCGGGGCTGGCGCTTGCCGATGGGTGGTGCCCGGCGTGGACGGATACGGTCGGCGGCCGGTCCTACACGTACCGCGTCAAGCCCTGGAGTCTCATCGGGACCACTCACACGGGCATCAAGCGGGAGCTTTCGGTGGTCTCCGTGGGCACGGCCGACCATGTCAGCCGGAGGCTGGACGTCGTCGCCCGAGCAACGGACGGCAGCGGAGTCTTCGGCGACTTCAGCGCCGTGGGCATCGACAGCGTGACGATCAACAGCAGCAGCAACATCGGTAACTCCGGCAAGACGACGAACGCGGCAAGCAATGGGAGCATCACCACGGCGGGCAGCGGCTACCTCTGTGGCGACGCCAAGCACGGCCAGGGCCAAACGTTCAGCGGCACCCAGTGCGCGGGATACCACATCTACGAGGAGGAGCTCTCGATGCCCCCGGTCGATCCCGGGACGGCCTGGACCGACAACTCCAACGGCCGCTTCTTCACCCTCGACCCGAAGCAGGGGAACGTCACCTGGAACGCGACAACGCGGGCGCTCACGATGACAGGAGGCGGGCGGGTGACGCTCGGCGCCAGCAACAAGCCCTACAGCTTCTGCCAGATCAACATGTCGGGCAACAGCCAGCTGATCATTGCCCAGGGAACGGTGGCGACGATCATCTTCCACTCCCCCGAGACCTGCGGGCAAACCGGCAATCCGGTGACCCAGCTGAACATGACCGGCAACACGGAGTTCGTCACCACGAGCGGGAATCCGTACGACCTCCGCATCGTCATGGTGGGCTCCGACTCCATACCCACGAAGGCCCACTTCATCGGCAACTCGGGGAGCGAGATGACGATCTATGCACCCCAGACCGACGTCGAGCTCTGGGGGAACACCAACTATTCCGGGGCGGTCACCGGCAAGACGCTGACCCTCGGAGGAAACGCGAAGTTCCTCAACGACGATCGCGCGGGGCAGTCGCAGCTCCCGATCAGCATCGTCTACCGCCGAGACCGGTATGTCGAGTGCACCGGCGGCGCGATGCCCAGCGGCGCGGGAACGCATCCGAACGACTACTGCTGAGTCGCTCGCCAGGCAGCGCCCGACACCGACGCGCGTGGCGATACTTCAAGCATGCAGCGCCCGCCCGCAGGCCTCTGCGACTCCTGCGTTCACCAGCGGATCATTCGCACCACGCGTGGCTCGAGCTTTTCGCTCTGCGAGCGCTCGCGCACCGACCCGGCCTATCCGCGTTACCCGCGCCTGCCGGTCATGGAGTGCCCTGGCCACGAACCACGGCCACAATCTCGAGGATCCTAGGCTTCGACGGGAGCGGGCGCCCGCGCGGTGCCCAAGGCGCCGGCGCTGGCGGCCACCACCAGGGCGATCGCGACCGTCTCAGCCGGGCTCAGGTCCTGGCCGAGCGCGGCGAAGCCGACCAGCGCGGCGACGGCGGGCTCGAGGCTCATCAGCACTCC
>Ga0134122_10000737_pt1 | contig 22682 bp, 18 predicted proteins | sample KB302_FD_96461 | JGI IMG/M metagenome (GOLD analysis project Ga0134122, IMG submission 96461) | Terrestrial soil microbial communities without Nitrogen fertilizer from Kellogg Biological Station, Michigan, USA - KB3-0-2 | ecosystem: Environmental > Terrestrial > Soil > Unclassified ...
CGATATCGAGACCGATCGTTGTGACCGCTTGCATGTTTGGCTCCTCCGAATCGTGGTCACCTCAACAGCAACCACGTCCTTGGCACTTGCGTGCCGGTGGAGGAGCCGTCCACAGCATCAGATTCGGAAGTGTATGGCGGGAATGTGAATGATGACCGTGGTCGAAACGCCGATTCATTGCTGTGATGAAATTGCTAGTAGATGTCGAGGTCACGAGCCACTACGACCTTGCCGCCGTAACGCGATTGCATTTCATTGAGAAGCTCCTCAACCGACGAGTTGGCCGGAAAATTTGGCCGCACGCCAAATCGCACGACAATTGAGGCGTGATACAGGACCAAAAGACCAGGCTTCGCTTTGGAAGCAAGCTCGGCAAGCTGCTCGGTCGAGGTGTGGTATCTCGCCGCGAAGGCCTGGAAGGTGGGTGGGCGAGCTGCGACCGCCGTCAGCGTGTTGACCTCGTGAATTAGAATGTCACAGCCATTGCACGCATCAATGGTCGCTTGTGTTGGCGCTGTGTCCCCCGTGATGACGATACTGCGATCGGGAGTATCGAACCGGTAACCGTAGCTCTCCAGGGCATGTTTGGTCGGAAAGGCGGTCACGGTCACGTTTTCATCTTTGTAAACCACGCCCGTCGCTATTTCGTGCGCATTGGCCCAAGAGCCCTGCGGAAACCCATGCTGATTGCCATCGGCTCGGGTTCGCGCTTTGATATCCTCGTCGTAAGCTGCAAGGATATGCTGCGTCATCGCCTTGATACCCTTCGGGCCATACACTTCGAGTGGCACTCTGCGCCCGATGACCCACGGCGTGAGGATGAGATCTGGATAGCCGACGGTATGGTCCGAGTGCAGATGGGTCGCAAAGGCCACCCTCAAGTTGATTGGTTCGAGTGCCTTAACGCCCTTCTCGATGACCGCGGCTTTGGCACGGCGTACGACGCCTGGACCAAAGTCGATGAGATAAGGCGTGGCGTTGACCACAATTGCCGTGGCCGGCCCTGAACGATCCGGGTCCGGACCAGGGGTCCCCGTCCCAAGCATCACCACCTGCGTTGTGGGCGCGGGAGCGTTGAACGGCTGCGCGGTCGCAGAGTGGCCCAGCAAGCCCATCAGCAGAACCATTGAAAGCAGGCAACTACCACCACTCTTGATCATCGCAATTTCTCTTGCCCACCATGTGTCAGTGTTGTCGGCTCCCCCGTATGTTCAACCGGAGCCCATTTTTGAAAGCTGACGACAGTCGCAAACCAAAGGGGCTCAGCCTGGTTCCATACCTTGGCATTTGACAACCGAGATCGCCACTGGACCAACGAGGTATTTGATCAAGTCTCGGGCGCCCGTACTTTGGCGTTGGCGCTGATGCCCGCGACGAACATCGCATAAAATTGGATCTCGGACGGGAGCGGTTCAATCAATTCGACGCCGGGCATCGTCAGTATTTGGGTAATGACGACCACGCCGAGTTCGAGTCTGCGCGACTCGAGCCTGTGGTTGCGATCTATGTGGGGCCACCGCACACCCAACCCAATCTGGCGAACCCGGCCCGCGCCTCGCTGGACTTCGGTCCATTTACTTGACGCCCACGGCCACGATCATCTCGCAGGGGCCTTCGAAGCCGGACGGTCCCTCGAAGTGACTGAGCTTCTGCTCGATCTCTGCCCAAGCAGCGCTGCGGCCAGCCTCATCGAGGCCGGCGAGCATTTGATGCAGTGCGCCGAATGATTCCTTCTCGAACCGTACGCACTCGACCGCAGAAGTCAGCTTGACCGGCGCAGCGATGCGACGCGTCTCGATGTCCCGAAACTCGGCCTTTTCAAGCTGATCTTCGATCACGCCTGGTGCGCCGAGGCTGAAGGGCCCTGGCTGGCCCGCCAGCGGCGCCGGCAGGTCGGCGCGACGGCGAATGATCGACACGGGAATCGAGAAGAATTTGTTGCTCTCGGCCGTGCTGTAGACGATGGCTGCCACTCGGCCGCCTGGCTTGAGAGCCCTCCTCATGCCACCAAGAGCTCTTTGCTGATCGGGGAAATAGATCAGGCCGACGCGTGAGATGACGGCGTCGAAGCGCGCCTCGGGGACGTCTAGATTCTCGCCGTCGAGCACTTTGGTTTCCACATTGGCATGCCCGGCTGCGCGAGCGCTGCGTGCGGCAAACTCGAGAATCTTGGACGATATGTCGGTTGCCAACACATACCCATTCGGGCCGACCCGGGCCGCTGTTTGTAAGGTCTGATCACCGGCACCCGCCGCGACATCGAGCACCCGGCTGCCTGGTCCGATCTTGGCCATGTCAAGCATGACCTCAGTGGCCGGCCCAAGCCATGCGCGCAAGAGCGGACCCCAGTCGTTCCAGGCCTTGGCAGCAGCTTGCCACTGTTCACGAGTGGTTTCCTTGTACTTTGCGGGATCGAACGTCGTCATGGTTGCGTCTCATAGCTGCGGCTTCGTCTCGACGGTAAGTTCGGTGAGCAGAAGCGAGGTCCTGCCGATCAAGGGCGGATGAGGTTGGGAGTGCCCTTCTGGCCGGAGAAGACGACTAGGAACCGCGCGGGCTTATCACCCAGATTTCGGCCGTTGTGCCAGGTGTGGGTCACCTCGGCGAAACCCTGACCGGCCTGGAAAGCATGTGTCCCATGGCCCTCCATCTCGATGGTGAGCGTGCCCTCGAGCATGTAGACGAAGAGCGGCACGGGATGCATGTGGCGTCCAACTTGGCCACCAGGCGCCACCTCTGCGAGCACAGCAACCAGCTGGTTCTCGCCTTGGGGGAACCGGATCGGCTGACCGGTGAAGGTCGTCGTCGTCTCAAGAATGGGCGTCAGCTTCAGCCCGATCGGTCCATGCTGTTGCGGCTGTGCGTTCAAGGCAGTGGCATCAAACAGCGCCAGCGGCGCGACAAGGAGCAAGCGTGTTGATTTCATGACGGGAACTCCGGACGACTGAAGCAGAGCTTGGACATTCGCAGGCATCACCGGGGGGCGTCTCTCACTTATGCCTGCTGGTCCCATGGCGGGCTTTGAGGTACTCTTGATTTGTCCCAAATTTTCTCTTGGCTTTTCCTTTGGAGGCGGTACGCCGGCTCAGGTGGGGACCACAGAATGACCTACCTTTTCGAGGACTACTCGCTCGACACTGAGCGGCGAGAGTTGCGCCGCGGGACCGATCTCATCAGCGTCGAGCCGCAAGTTTTCGATCTCCTGCTAATCCTTATCCGCAATCGCACCCGCGTGGTCAGCAGGGACGACCTGATCGCCGAGGTGTGGAACGGTCGCATCGTTTCGGAATCGGCGCTTTACAGCAGGATTACTGCAGCTCGACAGGCGATCGGCGACAGCGGCGAAGCGCAACGGCTGATCCGCACCGTCGCCCGTAAAGGGCTTCGTTTCGTGGCCGACGTTCGGGAAGCGCATTCCTCGGAACTCAACCCGCTCGTCGGTCGCCAACCTCCTCCCTATCCAATCGACCCCGTGAAGAGCGCCGCTCCGAGGCAGGATCGGCCTGCAATCAGTCGTGACGGGGGGCAGCCGGCCGTTGTCGTTATGCCTTTCGACAACCTCAGTGGGCCAAGCGATGATTACTTGGTGGATGGGTTGGTGGAGGAGATAACCTCCGCCTTGTCGCGCGTGAGGGACTTTTGCGTGATTGCTCGCCAGTCGGCGTTCGCCTACAAGGGCCGGCTTGTCGATGCCCGCGAAGTCAACAAGGATCTAGGTGCCAGCTATGTCGTCGAGGGCACCGTGCGGCGAAATGGCGATCGCCTTCGCATTTCCGTCAAGCTGGTAGACGCTGAGACGTGTAATCAGCTGTGGTCTGAGCGCTACGATGGCGTCGTCTCCAACATGTTCGAGTTTCAGGATCATATCGCCGGGCAAGTCGCCGGCACAATGCAGCCAGCTGTTCGCCATCGGGAGTTGGACCTAGGTAGACGGAAGCCGCCGAATAACCTCGCCGCCTACGATTGCGTGCTCCGTGGGATCTCAATCCACGAGTCCGGCCATGCGACCGCGGAGGAAGCCAAGGAAGCCGTGGCCTGGTTTGACCGCGCCTTGGAGTTGGACCCGAACTATGCCCGCGCCCTTGCTTGGCGTGCTTGCGCCGCTGCCCACCTCTGGCCTCTACAACCCACGCAGGAACATCTCGATCGGAACATGCACTTGGTTTCGAGCGCCCTATCGATCGACCCAACTAATAGCGAGGCTCACCGCATCAAGGGAGCCCTTCACACATTCCAACGGCAATTCGATCCCGCCACCTATCATCTGAAACGCGCGCGCGAACTCAACCCGAACGACGCCCACCTGCTCGTCAAGGGCGGCCTCTACCTGAGTTACCTTGGCGAGCACGAGGAAGGGCTGAACGATATCGACCTGGCCGTGCAGCGAAATCCCCTGCATCCCGACTGGTATTGGCGGGAACGCGGGATCGTGCTGTTCGGGCTCGGTGCATATCGCGAAGCACTGAATGCCTTGCAACGCTGCCAAGAGGATCGCGACCTAGATCACATCTACCCGGCCGCATGCCTGGTAGCGCTCGGTGACGAACTGCCCGCGCGCGAGCGCGTCGAGCATCTTCGCCGTACGCGACCGGAGATCGATTTACACTGGGTTAGGAGGGCGCTCCTCTATCGCTGTTACAAGAACGGTGCCGACCTTTCGCGTTTGACGGCCTTTCTTGAGACCGCGGGGCTGAGCTAACGTCCCGGTCATCCGGGCGACGCAGCCTGGTCGGATAGACACCATCGCGCTTGTTACCGTCGCACCATCCGCCGACATCCGCTGCTTGAGGGTGTTCGAATGTCGGTCCAGAGCGTCGTCGATGATCTCACTACCGTGCGCATCTCGAACCGTTCGCAGCTGAGTCGGCGACAGGGAGTTCGCGGCAGACCAGCTGGAGACAATGTCTGAAGACCCGGGGCCATTGCCAGCAGGGCGCAGCTGTGGCACCGAATGCGTCGAAAGAGCATCAGTGCATCAGGGTGAGAAATGGCCAAGACAACGGACGGGGCCGCAAGCGCTAAGGCGTCGAGCGGCGCGCTTGCGGGCGTGAAGATCGTCGACCTCACGCGCGTACTTGGCGGCCCCTTCGCGACGCAACTGCTAGCAGATCACGGCGCCGACGTCATCAAGCTTGAGCCGCCGATGGGCGACGAGGTCCGCGATTGGGGACCCCCCTTTCATGACGACGATGCCTCCTACTACATAGGCATAAACCGCAACAAACGCTCGATCGGCCTCGATCTGGCGCAGCCGACCGGCCGCGAGGTGCTGTTTAGGCTGCTTGAAGGCGCCGACGCGCTGATCGAGAATTTCAAGCCCGGCTCCATGGAAGCGTGGGGCATCGGCTACGAGGCTTTGAAGGAGCGCTTTCCCAAACTCGTCTATTGCAAGATATCTGGCTTCGGCGCCGACGGGCCACTGGGCGGGTTTCCGGGCTATGACGGCATCATCGGCGCGATGACAGGGCACTACAGTGTCAACGGCTCGCAAGAGTCTGGGCCAATGCGGCTCGGGCTGCCTGTGGTAGACATCTCGATGGGCCTTTATTGCGTCATCGGCATCCTGATGGCGATGCACGAGCGCAGCAAATCCGGCGAAGGCCAGCAGATCGAGGTGACGCTCTACGACTCGGCGCTTTCTCTCATGCACCCGCATTTCCCGAACTTTTTCCTGTCTGGAAAAACGCCAAAGCTCACCGGCAACCAGCACTCAAACCTGGTGCCGTACGGCATGTTCGATACCAAGACGTGCAAGATCATGATCGGCGCCGGCAACAACCGCGCGTTCAAGAAGGTATGCGAGCTGTTGGGCCGGCCCGAGCTTGCCGACGACCCCCGCTTCAAGACTAATGGCGACCGTCAAAATAACCGCGAGGCGCTGAACGAGGTATTGAAGGCCAAACTCGCAGCAGTCGACGGCGTCAGTTTTTCGCTGGAGCTTCTCAAGGCCGGCCTCCCATGCGGGCCGGTGCTCGACACCAAGCAGGTGCTCGAAGGCGAACACGTCAAGGCGCGTGGCTCGATCATCAAGATGGACTGGTATGAGGGCATTCGAACCCCCGTCCGCCTGTCACGTACGCCCGGCGGTCTCAAGTCAACACCACCTAAATTCTCGCAACACGCGTACGAGGTGCTTCGCGAGCACGGCTTCGACGATGCTGCAATCGAGAGGCTCGCCGCCTCGGGTGTCGTAGTCGAGAAGCGGCGGACCGGCTGAGCCGAGTGCGGCGCTGATTTTTTTCGAAGACTGATCGTGACCAGCGCCTCATGGATTGCCTAAAGCGTCAAGCTGTTCGACCGTTTTGCTCGGATCCCACCAGCGCCGCGATTGCTTTCGGTTTTCGTTTGGATTCGGAGATCCTCGGTCGGCACTCGGAGGTCTCTTCGGTGGCAATTGGAGACCTTGTAACTTGCGTTTACCCGACGCGCCTACCAAGCGAGGCGCGGTGGCGGGCGGGTGTCCGGTAGACCTCAGGTCCGATAAGACCGTTGCTCAGTCTGGCTCCCCGCCTGCCGTTCCATCGAACCCGAACAGTCGCCGGGGCCGCACTGCGAGCTCGATTAGACAAGGACGGGTCGCCATGGACAAGACCATATGCGGTATCGACGTTTCGAAAGACCGCCTCGATGTTGCCGTGCGTCCGAGTGGTGAGCGTTTCGTCGTCGCGCGTACTGGCGCCGGACTGGACGAACTCGTAGCCCGTCTCAAGGTGCTGAAGCCCAACCTCATCGTGCTCGAGGCGACCGGCGGGTTCGAGACCGTGGTCGTTGCGGCCCTCGCCGGGGCCGGCTTGCCGGTCGCGGTCGCCAACCCGGCGCAGATCCGTGCCTTCGCCAAAGCCATCGGTCAGCGCGCCAAGACCGACCCGATCGATGCTGAGGTGATCGCCCACTTCGGCGAGGCGACCGGCATCACAGCAAGGCCGCTGCCCGACCAAGCCACCCAGCAACTTGCCGATCTCGTTGCCCGCCGGCGTCAGATCGTCGACATGATCGGTGCAGAGGGACAGCGTGAGAAACGGGCTAATTCCCGCATCAGAAAGAGCATCGGTAGGCTCGTGAAGGCGCTCGAGCGTGAGCTCTCGAGTGTCGACAGCGAGACTGACGATGCCGTGCGTGGTTCGCCAGCCTGGCGCGAGAAAGAGGATCTGCTCTCCTCGGTGCCTAGCATCGGACCGGTAATCTCACGCACGCTGATTGCCGGGTTGCCGGAGCTTGGGTCCCTCGGCCGCACGCATCGCGGCGCTTGTCGGGCTTGCCCCCTTCATGCGTCAATCGGGCCAGTGGCGCGGCAAGAGCTTCATCGGCGGTGGCAGGACGAGCGTGCGCAAGGCCCTGTTCATGGGCGCTATGTAGCCCGACGGCACAACCCCGTGCTCAAGGCCTTCTTCGAACGCCTCGTCGCAGCCGGCAAGCCCAAGAAGGTCGCCATGGTCGCGGTCGCCCGCAAATTGCTGACCATCCTCAACGCGATCGTGCGTGATGGCACGTAGCCATCCTCTCGGAGCCGCAGCTCGGTCGTCCTTCAAACGAAATGGGGCGACCGAGACCGGCGCAGAGCGGACGGCGGCCCATCCTCTTGGTGAGCAGTGAGGGGAGCTTATCGTTCATGAAAAAACGCTTGACCTCGAAGACAGTCATCGGGACTTGCCTAACCGGGCAACGACCGACGGTGTGGTCCGAAACCTTCCATTGGTAGCATGACGAGAAGTGCCAAAGCCGAGAGGTCGTGGTCGCCAGCTATGCATATGGGGCACGCTCTGCACGCGCGCCTGCACATTATTTGAGCTTGCAATGGCAGCTGTATTGCAATGATTTGTCCTGTTGGCACGTCAATTGTTGGCGCTCCTTAGCCTGAAGCTGTATCGCGCCAGCATCTGGCTCGAAAACTCGGACCTGGAGAACAGGCCATTGAGCGCCGAGGTTCGGAGCGAAGCGATGTCCGCTGCTTTCCCAGACGACGAACTGGGTGCTCTGGAAAAGGATCGCCCCCTGCAGGACGACATCCGGCTGCTGGGCCAGATCCTGGGCGACACGGTTCGGGAGCAGGACGGCGAAAACGCCTTCGAGATCGTTGAAGCGATCCGGCGCCTCTCGGTCGCCTTTCAGCGTAAGGCCGACGAAGGGGCGGGTCGGAATCTGGATACGCTCCTCGACCGGCTGAGTCCAGGCGAGACCGTGTCGGTCATTCGCGCCTTCAGTTACTTCTCGCACCTCGCGAATTTGGCCGAAGACCGCCACCACGTGCGTCGCCGACTGATCCACGAAATCAAGGACGAGCCCCAGGACGGCAGCCTGGCGAGGAGCTTCTCCCTTTTTCGCGAGGCGGGCATCTCCCTCGACCGGATCGAGCGGGAACTCAATCGTAGCTTTGTGTCTCCGGTTCTGACGGCGCATCCAACCGAGGTACAACGGAAGAGCACCTTGGATGCGGAACGCGATGTTGCCGAACTGCTGGCGACGCGCGATAACCTGCGCAGTCCTCGGGCGCTTGCCGAAAACGAGGCACGGTTGCGTGCGCGCATAGCCCAACTTTGGCAGACGCGGATGTTGCGCACCGAGAAGCTGACCGTACGGGATGAGATCGAGAACGCGCTCAGCTACTATACGTCTACATTTCTCACCGAAATTCCTCGCCTCTACGCCGACCTGGAAGAGCAGCTCGGTCGACCGGTAGCGCCCTTCTTCCGCATGGGCAACTGGATTGGTGGCGACCGTGACGGTAACCCGAACGTGGGTGCCGACACACTGGTTATGGCCGTCACGAGGCACGCCGAGACGGTGTTGCGCCACTATCTGACCGAGACCCACTTGCTCGGGGCCGAGCTTTCCATGTCACGAACGCTGACGCCATGCACACCAGCGCTGTTGGAGCTCGCGGCGCGATCGCCAGATGAGAGTCCGCATCGGTTGGACGAGCCGTACCGCCGCGCGTTGACAGGCATCTACAACCGCCTTGCCGGGACGCTGAAGATGCTGACCGACACTGAGGCGCTGCGCCACGCGATCGCACCCGGCGCACCCTATTGCGATGCCGCAGCGTTCCTTGCCGATCTGGTCATCATCCGAGACTCGTTGCAAGCCAACCACGGCGGCGCGCTGATACGCTTCCGGCTCGCGCCGCTCATTCGCGCGGTCCAGGTATTTGGCTTTCATCTCGCCACGACCGACCTGCGACAAAACTCCGACCGGCATGAAGCCGTATTGGCGGAGTTGTTCGCGGCTGCCCGCGTCGAACTGCACTACGCGGCACTGCCGGAGGAGCGCAAACAGCGCCTGCTCCTTGAGCAGCTGCAGGATCCAAGATCCCTGCGGGTGCGGGGCGTGGCCTACAGCGACGGAACGCGCAACGAGCTGGCGATCTTCGAGCAGGCCCGCGAGTTGCGCGCAGCCTTCGGTACCGAGGCGATCCGGCATTACATTATCAGCCACACGGAAAGTGTCAGCGACCTCCTCGAAGTTCTGCTCCTACAAAAGGAGTGCGGGCTGATGCGCGGATCGCTGGCGCCGGACGAGGCCTCTTGTGTGGTGGTCGACCTCATCGTCGTGCCGCTGTTCGAGACGATCGAGGACCTGCGCGCGGCCGAGCCGATCATGCGCGCGTTCTACAACCTACCGGGTGTCGAGACGTTCATTCGCAATTCAGGGGCGGTGCAGGACGTGATGCTCGGCTATTCGGACAGCAACAAGGATGGCGGCTACTTCACGGCGAATTGGGAGCTCTATTGGGCGTCGACTGCGTTGGCCAAGTTCTTCGAGGAAAAACCCGGCTTGGCGCTCCGCCTCTTCCACGGCCGGGGCGGCACAGTGGGACGCGGCGGCGGACCGAGCTACCAGGCCATCCTGGCGCAACCGCCCGGTACCGTGAAAGGCCAGATCCGACTGACCGAACAGGGCGAAGTCATCAACGCCAAATATGCAAATCCGGACATCGGCCGCCGCAATCTAGAGACGCTTATGGCCGCGACACTAGAAGCCACGCTGCTGACAACCAGACAAGCTCCCGTCCCGGAGTTCCTGGAAGCCGCTGCAAGCCTTTCCGTGAGTAGCATGGCCGCATACCGCAAGCTCGTCTACGATACCGAGGGTTTCACGGACTACTTCTTTGCCGCAACACCGATCTCGGAGATTGCCGAACTCAATATTGGTTCGCGCCCGGCCTCGCGAAAAGCCAATCGCCGCATCGAGGATCTGCGCGCCATTCCCTGGGGCTTTTCGTGGGGGCAAAGCCGGGTGACTCTGCCGGGCTGGTTCGGCTTCGGTTCGGCCTTCGAGGATTTCGTCGCCGCTGATCGCGATGCTCGGCTAATGCTGCTCAGGCGCATGAATATCGAGTGGCCGTTCTTCCGTACCATCCTGTCCAATCTGGATATGGTGCTTGCCAAGGCCGACCTCGCGGTCGCCCGCCGCTATGCTGACCTCGTACCCAACCGGGAGCTGGCGAAGAATATCTTCGCCGCTATTGAGGCGGAGTGGGCAAAGACGGTGCGCGCCCTCCAAGCCGTCACCGGCGAGACGCAACGTCTGGCCGATAATCCTTCCCTGGCCCGCTCCATCGCTCATAGATTCGCCTACATCGCGCCTCTGAACCATCTGCAAGTGGAGTTGCTGCGTCGCTGGCGGGCCGGCCAGATGGATGAAAAGGCCCGGCGCGGCATTCTGATCTCGATCAATGGCATCGCGGCAGGTCTGCGCAATACCGGCTGAGATCCGCCTGGAGCCTCGTGGTCACCTCAATAGCAACCACGCCTTTGGCAGTCACATGACGGCGGAGGAACTGTCCAGAGCATCAACTTCGGAAATAGTGATTCCTACATACCGACGATTTCACTCGCTGAGTTCATCGGCGCGTGGGTGCAGCGTTGCCCACGACCCAGAAGTCGCCCAGCATCCACGACGATCCGCGATCGACTTACAGTACCGAGGCGTCTATTCATCGAAATGTTCACGACTGTATACCCTTGCGTACCGCATCGGCGATTTGAGGCATCGATGACGCGTGACAGGTTATTTCTCCTTCGCCCTGATTTTGTCGACCCCGCCTATCCGGGGCGTCGCTTCTTCTGTTGGCACTGCGCTCTGATGGAGGGGGTCATAGCCTCGTTTCCACACCTATTGTCGCGCCTCGATGTCGAGCGGATTGCATGGCCCGTGCCCCGTCGTGAGATCATCGCACTGGTTGGCGAGGATCACCAGTCCGTCCCGCTGCTCGTCCTGGCTCATGATGCGCCGATGGAAATTGCTGCCGATTCCTACCGTGGAACGCGGTTCATCGCAGACAAAGATGCCATGCTGACTGTGCTGAGCCGCCGCCATGGTATTCCTGAGCCGCATCCATGATGCCGACCCACAGGTTGGCCATGCCTGCCGACGCGGTTCGGCTGTTCGAGCTCCGACGACGATCCATCCTTACGCTCGCGCCCAGAGAGATGTCGCGGCCGGATGCGGAAACCTGGGCGGCGACTTTGAATGTCGCAGGAATGGAGCAGAAAATTCGTGAGCTGGAAATTTGGGTCGCCGAGGTGGACCGAGTTATCGCGGGATGGGGAGCGATCCATGGCAACCGGCTCGAAGGGCTATACACCGACCCCGAATTCGTCTGCCAAGGTATTGCGACCGGGTTGCTCGAATTGCTCGAAGCCCTGATGCGACAACGGGGTATTGCTGCCGTGTCCTCACAAGCAAGCGCGAATGCAGAGCGCTTCTACTTTCGACGGGGCTACGAGCCAATAGCTGATCGGACGTTGAAACAGGGGCAACCGATGCGCAAGCGGCTAAGGTAGCGACTTGTCTACGCGTTGCTTTACATTAGCCCATCTCGGAAGCCCATGTCAGAGTTGGGTTAGTGGCCGCCGACACAGCGCCGTTAAGATGGCGCGTCGTATCGAATCAGACGCCGCGTTTTCCGAGTTCAAACGAGAGAGCGTGCCTTCGAAGTTGCGATGATCCGTCTATCACTAAGTCGCTGAAAGGTCCATTGTCATACCGCTGCACAATCATGATCTTAATGCGCTCCTTTTCAGTTTCGTCGAGAAGTCGCCCTCGACTTCATTGACAATAGCGGCATAGTTGGCGCGCAAACTGGTCAATAGAGTTCGAATTCCAGCATCTCCAAATCGGCGATAGTAATAGATCCATGTGATGCAACTAATGGGGTGGCCGATTACAACGGTTGCGTGATTGCAAGAATCGAAAAACTTCTGTCGACAATGGAACTACTCGTTCGCAGGATCGAGCAGTACCAAGGTTGCCCCGATCGCAGTGGTCGTCTCCATCGATGAATCCGCCGCCGAGCGAAATTGCCAATGCACGGCCGAGTATCGTCTTGCCAATTCCGATGGGGCCACTCAACAAGATTGCGTATTTCGGCGTCATTAATCATTCCAGGAGCTACGCCCGAGCTGACGAAAGCCAGCAACGGGTCATTGGCGTCGCGTTTGTCGTTCTCCACGGCAGGGGTTTGCCGCAACCTGACACCAGAGCAAGCGGTTAGACCTTGCGCGGAACCGAGTAAGGCAGCTCAGCGGTTGCCCCGACCACGAGGCCTGCTGCGAGCACGTTCATTCGGTTCAAGACATGTGCGCGGTCGCGCCCGATGAGTTCGGACCAATGTACGTCGACGTCCGCGAATGTGTAGACCTTACATCAGCCGCGTACCGCAAAGAGAACAAGCGCTCCCGTCTGTCAGAAGCTTGCAGATTGACGGCTCACTGCTAGGATGACGCTCGGACTGCACAAGCATCGGAATCTGCAAGTGCCCGGCCGCGTTGGGGAGCTGTTCGGTCGACCCAAACGTCGCGGTGCCTGACAGCTTACAAAGCTACCTCAAGTACCGACTGCTGCAGTCGAGAATGCAAATATAAACCCAAAGGAGAATCGCCCGTGTTGCAGGATCTGATTCGAGCAGCAGGCATTGCCGCGGTAGCTCTCGTTGCATGCCTAGGTTCGGGTGTGCAAGCACAAACACCGCCGGCCGTTACGCAAGGAGCAAGCGACATCAAGCGGACGGTTCTGCAAAAGTTTGACGTGCCGGGGTCCAACTATGAGACGGTTATTGCATTGGTCGAAATCGCACCCAACGGCGTGGTCGGCAGACACACACACTTCGGCATCGACAGCGGCGTTCTGCAATCCGGTCAACTCTCGCTGACGGCCGAGGGCCGGCCTGAGCAAGTCGCAAAGGCGGGCGACAGCTGGCAGGTCCCGCCGAACACGGTGCACTGGGGCAAGGCGGGACCTGAGGGCGCCAAAATCGTCAACACCTACGTGGTCGAGAAAGGCAAACCCCTGGCCACACCTGCTCCGTAGCAGAGGCTCTTCCTCCGGATGTTGGGCCCGCTTCGGAGCGGGCCTTTCCTGGAGTCGTCGCTATGGTCTTGGCTAAACGCCAAGGTCAGTCGCTCGGACCTTATCCCGTAATGCCGGGTGGCACTCAGAACAAATTGAGTGTGAGGCCCGCCTCGTCGGACACGCAGCTCTGGTCCCAGGGAGGATCGAGCTGCCACGATGCCCGGCCAGCAGAGAGCGGCTGGAGGCAGCCATTTCGAATTATTAAGCAGAGGACGTGGTCGTCGTCCAATCACCGGCTGCTCAGTCGGCATCGTGTCAATCGGTCAGCACCTGACACGTCCATCGGGATCGATTTTTAGCCCGCGCGAGGCCTCCCTCTCCCGCTGCGCTCAGCTCCGTAGCGCCGGTCTCCGACGCGCACTACCCCGTCAAGGCGAGAAGTCTCGATTGCTCGCCGATCAAGGGTGAAGATGCCGCGCCGATCGAGAACGGCTGAAATCCCTTCGGTGCCGGACATGTAAACTCGTCAATTCAGATGAACCTGGACGACCCTACGCCGATGCCCGCTAATGTATTGCTCTGTCGGAGGCACTACGGGCAAGTTGGGCGAGTCCTCTGAGCTTTTCGCTGCCCGTCCGAAGCCCACGTTGCGTAAGCCCCGAGCTAGCCGGAACGATCGCTAGGAACGAATTTGGCGAAGCTCGCGGCTCACCCCTCTCTCATGTCAAGCCGCCCGAACGAGGCTGGGTGCGCCCCTCCCCCGCACTTCCGCCTCCTCGAACTCGGCAGCGGTGATCGCCCTGTCGAGCGCAGAGCGGAGTTCTTTGGCGCTTTCGAGAGTAAGCTCGATACCGGCGCGCGCTCCTGAATCAAGGTCGGCGTTGATGAAGTCGAGCGTGATAACGTCGGCCAACGGTGCATGGCGCGCGTGGTCATAGGCGACCACCGCCTGCGTCAGCGAAAACCATTCGTCCCCGCGCTTGGCCATGCCTTCCGCGCCCACAACCTCGAAATCGACGTGCACATGTGCGATCCTCCTACGTTGCCAGATGCTTGCCGAAGAAGCCAAACACCTTGCTCCAGCCGTCCATCGCCTGTTCGGGCCTGTAGAGCGGCCGGTGCCAATAGAAGATGCCGTGGCCGGCACCGTCGTACCGGTAGAACTCGTAGGTCTTGCCGTGCTTTTTGAGTTCGGCCTCGTGCTGGTTCACCTGCTCGGGGCTCGGAGCACGATCGTCATTGCCGAAAATGCCGATGAGGGGGCACGATAGATCCTTTGTGATATCGATTGGCGCGACCGGCGTCTTGGTATTGAGTTCATCCTTCCCCATCACGACGCGACCGCCCCAAAGCTCGGCACAGGCGTCGATATCCTTTTTCTGGCAGGCGTATAGGAATGCGTGCCGGCCGCCCGAGCAGGAGCCGAAGAGGCCGACCTTGCCGTTGTGGTTGGGCTGCGCGCGCATCCATTTTACCGCGGCCTCGGTATCGCCAACCATCTGGGAGTCAGGAATGCCACCCTCGGCGCGCACCTTCGCGGCGACATCGTCGGGGTTGCCATCGCCCGAGCGCTGATAGAGGTTGGCACAGATCGCAAGATAGCCGTGATGGGCGAACCGCCGCGTCGTCTCGATGTAAAATTCGCTCCAGCCCGGCAGGTGATGGATCAACACTATACCTGGAACAGTGCCTGGACCGGACGGCTTGGCAACGTAGGCGGTTATCGGGGTTGCGTTGTCGCCATTGATCGTCACGTTCTCGCAGGTCATGCTTCGGTAGAATGACATCGGTGTTCCTCCATAGCCGCTATCCGTGCTCGTCTGTCGGCGCTTGGGGGCGCGGCGCCTCATCGATATAGGGACAATCAGGGTCGTGGCAACTAGTGAAATTGGGGGCGCTGAACGAGTGGAATACGATCAGCCTTGGCAAAAAAGGACACGTTCGCGTCTTACTCGTTCATAGCCCCTATTGTCGCTTTTGGCTTGTCTTGTTAGCGATTTCCTATCCAGAAAATTAATGAGCGCGAGACGACACTGGCGCTGCGACCATTCCCGCCGGTGCGATTCAACCTATCGCCCGCCACTAGAAATTCACGCGTATCGGTCGGATAGTGATCTAAACGTCGGGCAGACGTGGAGCCGCGGGTCGCCGGCGGCTCGAAAGTCGGCTATGTTTGCTGTGTGCGACACGGAGGCATGTCCCATGGCCAGTGACTTGCGCGGGCCGCTGCCGGTCAAGGTCGACCCGACATCCAATGGCGAGTTTCGCCCGGTGCCACTGGCCGAGCCCATAGCGCGCGCCAACGCCGAAGCCGAACGGCGGATCGGCGTGCACGCCAGGCGCGTCGGGCTTGAGCGGCGGACCTTCCTGCAATCGCTGTGCGGCGCGGCGACCACCTTCCTCACGTTAAACGAAGCGTTCGCGGCGCTCGGCAACATCGGCGGGCAATTTCGCCTACCCCAGGAGGGCGCATTCGAGCCCGCGGCGGCGGCCGAGGCGATCGCCGGCGACGAGTTCATCTTCGACGTCCAGACCCACATGGTTGACCCGGCCGGCGCCTGGCGCAGCTCCGCCGGCAAGTACTGGGAGCACATCCTCGCCAGCTTCCCGCACGGATCCTGCGGCGCCGACGATCCGGTCGCCTGCTTTTCTGCCGAGCAGTTCATCAAGCACGTGTTCATGGACAGCGACACCGACCTCGCGGTGCTCTCGTTCGTGCCGGAATTGCCTGAGAATAACCCGCTGTCGCTCGAGGAGGCAAACCGGGTCCGAGTCCTGGTCGACCGCATGGCTGGCGCCCCGCGCCTCTTTCTCCACGCCATGGTCGTGCCAAATGCCGGCCCCGACATCGCGCCCCTCCAGCTCATGAAAGACGCGGTCGATCGTTACCCGATCGCCGCCTGGAAGTGTTACACGCAATGGGGCCCGAACGGCCGCGGCTTTGCCCTCGACAGTCCCGACATTGGCATCCCGTTCATCGAGCGGGCGCGCGAACTCGGGGTGCGCAACATCTGCATCCATAAGGGCCTGCTGTTCTCGGGCTTTCCCGAGGAATTGGGCCGCTGCGCTGACGTCGGCCGCGCGGCCCGGCTCTACCCCGACATGAACTTCATCATCTACCACTCGGGCTACGAGGCGGGCACCACGGAGCGTGCCTATGATCCCGCCCATGCCACGCGTGGCGTCGACACCTTGATCAAGTCGGTCGAGGACAACGGCATCGGCCGCAACTCCAACATTTACGCCGAGCTCGGCTCGACCTGGCGTTTTGTGATGCGCGATCCGACCACCGCCGCGCACCTGCTGGGCAAGCTCTTGAAGCACATTGGTGAGGACAATGTGCTCTGGGGCACCGACTCGATCTGGTATGGTTCCCCGCAGGACCAGATCCAGGCCTTCCGCAGTTTCCATATTAACCCGTCGCTGGCTGAGGCGCACGGCTACCCTGAGCTCACGCCGTTGCTCAAGCAGAAGGTGTTTGGCCTCAATGGCGCCCGGGTCTACGGTGTCGACGTGCCGCAGCGGCGGCGGAAGACGGACGCCGATTCGATCGGAACGCGCAAGGCCGCCTACCGTGCGGCGGCCGATCCGACGTTCGAGACCTACGGACCCAAGACTGATGCCGAGTACGACGCGCTGATCGCCGAGCGCAGCGGCCTGCCGGCCTGACGGCAGCTTATTCCCTGATGCGGTGAGTGCAGCGCTCGTAGCCGATCGATGTGGTGTCATCAACTTCGATGCGAGGTAGCGAACGGCCGGGACTTTCGGCGCAGCTCGCATCAACAACCCGAGCACGACGAATCAGCTATACTTCGACCTACAGAGCCCTAGGGTTCTGACAATAAAGGCGCGGTACTTCCCCTCAACGAGGACCGCGCGTACCCGATCCCTAAGGCCTCTGTTCCTCCCGAACGGAGGCCTTTTTTGGTTGATCTGGTCTACTCCCCTTTACGCCTTCTTCCGCCAACTCGCGGCGACCAACGCCGCGTCTTCGCTCAGCCCAGCGCCGCTCGGCGCGTGAAACCGCGAATGCAAACTTAGAAGGTGACAGACAGCCCCGTCACCACGCGAATGTCGGGCTCGGACTGGATGCCGTTGAGGTCGTTGATGATCGGGAAGCCCACGGACACAAAGCTCGACCAGTTGTCCTTGGAGAAGCGCAGTCCGGGCGCGAGGTAGAGGGTGTTGCCACCGGAGTTCGGGTCTTTCACGCCGGATTCAACCTCTTTGGCGTGCCACTCACCGTTGAGTTCGAGCACGAGGTCCCAGGCGGGGCCTTGAGAGGGCTCCTCATGATGGGAGTGGGTGTGGCCAGGACCTCCGTGCCACATGGGGTCAGGGAGCGCGCCTAGCTTCATGGGCACCATGTCCGATGCCCCGCGCGTGAGGCGGTAGGAGATGGCCGCGTTATAAAGGAAGCGATCGCCGAGATCCGTGTCCTGCACACCGTTGGTGACAAGCATGTAGAGGACGTTGGCGTCGAAGGACCACTGTCCAATGCGCTTCGTATAGGCGAGGCCGAACAGGCCGTCCCACGATCCGGAGCCCGGCTGAAATTCCGCATCGAATAGCTCACCTTGATTGTTGCGGCGGTCCGTGACGCCGGTCGGAGCCTTGACGCCAAGCAGCACCGCCGCTTCGGTCCGAGTGGCACGGTTGTTGTAGAACCGGTATTGGCCAAGCAAGGTCAGGTCGCCGATGCCCGAATTATCGCCGCGATCGAAAATTTCCGGCGGTTCGGCAGGGTCCTCGATCTCCGCCTCCCGGATGCCGGTGCGCCTGATCCACGGCAAGCGCACGGAGACCGTCAGGTCGTTGGTGACGCCGTAGGCGTAGGTGATCGCCACGCTCTCGATGGTCTTGATGCTGTGGTCATGGTCGCCGGAAAGCTGTGCGCCGGCAACCAAGGCCGCATCACTCAGTCCCCCAAAGTGGATGAACTCGTACACCGACCCGAAGGCGCTTTGGCCCTTATCGAGGGTCGTCGCCGAGATCGTGTTTAGTGGGCCGGCACCGCCAGCCCCGGAAACCGCACTTGGATGATGGGCGAAGGCAGGCTGGGCGAGCAGTAGTACTCCACCAGCGGCCGCCAAAGCGAGCCTAGTTGGCATGAAGGTCTTCTCCCCCTGGAGGTAGCGAACATGCGCGAGCGGGCGATGCCCGAACTCGGAACGAAAACGCGGATGCGATAAACTTGCGTGGATACGTGACACAGCGCCTAGGCGCGAGGCGGCCCGCGAGGCGCGTGAGCTGGCCAATCAGCAAAAGTTGAAGGCAAGACGGACTGGGCAATACGGACGCGATGCCGCTGATGCTCAGGTGGATCGAAGACGCAAGGTTCAGCGGGCGCGAGCGCAGGAAGTTTGACCGCTGCTTCGCCTGCTAGGGCGCACCACGAGCAGGAGGAGTTCTCTTTGCTTGGCTGCGGAACTCGCAGCGGTTCATCGACGACCACCGCGCCATGTGCGGTGCAGATGACGACCTGCAACTCGGCCTGTGCGAGATCGGGCGAAACGTGGGCCGGCGGGAGAGAACGCGCGATGGGATGGGCGGCCACCGCGAGGGCAACCGCTAGCAACAGGAAGGTCCGTAACCCTGCGCACATCCGTCGCATGTTGCCATGCATCCTACTTTCCATGAAGGAATGCAATTGCGGCCAGGCCACACTTGGCAAGTTTAGAATCCAGACTCCGACGGTCCAAAAGATCCTAACCTATTGGCGCCAGAGCTCCGCCCAGTTGCCGCGTTAGCGGGTCTGCTCGCTCGCCCTGGGACGGGTAATGAGCAGGAAAAAGAAGGCCCCGGCAGCCAATCGACATCTGCGAGATGCTGCGGTGGGTTGACGGGGCCAAATCCGCTTCCGTGCGTCAGGAAGATGTCGATACGTACTGCAAATGCAACTCATTCGCAAAGCGAGTAGGCGTTAGCGGCGAACTGGCGGTTCGGGCTCGCCAAATAACGGCGGCGATGTCGTCCTAGAACTCGTCAAAACATCGCATTGAGCTGCGGCCGGTTCGGTAGACACCAACCTAAGCTAATAGCACTCGTGTCGCCCCGGGGCGCTCGAATTCAGCAAGATCGAAAAAGCCATGACACAAAAACGCGGTTATCACCTGCGTTGGTTCGGGCCTCGGCAGACGATTGGGGATAATAGCGAGGTGCACAACAGCCGTGCACGTCTGGAAGGAAATGTCCCAAATGCATGCCATTAGCGCCCGCTATTTCGGGCGGATGTCGTCACTTAGACAGGCCTGGCCCATCCCCCTTCGATTGATTGTTGGCTACGGTTTCATGGAGCACGGTTACGCCAAGCTTGCTCGAGGCCCAGAATCGTTCGCAAACATTTTGCACGCCCTTAACGTACCTGTGCCGTCGTTGGCAGCGTGGACGACGATCCTTGTCGAACTCTTCGGCGGCTTCGCCGTCCTGGTCGGCGCGTTCATCCCGTTCGCCAGCGTTCCTATGGCAATCGTGCTTCTCATCGCCATCTTCACAGTTCACCTTCCGAATGGCTTCAGCTCTATCAAACTTGAAGCCGTGACATCTGCCGGCGCTCACTTCGGACAGCCTGGATACGAGACATCCCTTCTGTATCTCGCGGCACTTGTTGCCCTGGTTTTGGGTGGAGCCGGGTCGCTGGCACTCGATCGATTCTTTGCCGCCGCCGGCCCGCCTCCACGCGACCGATGATGACACTGCCATAGACTGAACTTTGCTGCGCTGTATGTCTCCGGAGCTGTGACCATGCCATGGGCAAGCTCATTGGGACAGCTGGTGCGCCGGTTAAAACCGGCTTGGTGGTGTGAATGAAAGTTTCATACGGTGAAGGCCTGGCGAACCACGCCGGACCCCGGTCGTGCGGCGGCGGCCGCGATGGTGGCATCGAAGCGTCGACAGGGAAAGGGACGGGCCCGGTTTGCCCCGCGAACGAGCTCTTCGGGATGCCGACGCTGTGAGGAGAAGCGCAAGGCCACACCGGCGCGTCGCAATCGGGAGACGCGACCGGACCCAGACGCCGTGCACGCCCGGAACCACCAGGCTCGGGAACCGGGAGTTGCCAGAGCCGCCCGCAGTGGATGGTACCTCTTTGAATGTGCGAGAGGGCCTGACCCCGTAGATTCGCGCTTGCCACCATGGCGGCCGCGCCGCCGCTGCGGCGCTATCGGAAGCACTCATTTGGCGGTCATGATTTTCGAGGAGCCATCGCTCGCCACCTCCTGCAACACATGAAATCCTTCGAACTCGGGATGGCCAAGCGTCAGCGGCTTGTTGTTGCCGGCGCGGGCGTGCGCTTTGCGGAAGGCCTCCGACCTCGTCCAACCCTCGAAATCGGCGTAGGAGCGCCACATCGTGTGGGACGAATAGAGGATGTGATCCTCGCGCTCGGGCCCGCGTAGCAGGTGGAATGAGACGAAGCCCGGCAGTTCGTGCAGATAGCTCTCACGCGAGAACCAGGCGTTCTCGAAGTCCTTCGTACAGTCCTTAAGCACCTTGAAGCGGTTCATGGCGATATACATGATTGATCCTTCTGCGTTCGCATACGGGAGGGTTTCGCATCTCTTAGCACCAAATGCGGCTCTGCGGCGTTCGTTCACAACTGCGACCTGGCGCTGAACAGCACTGTCCGGCCCAGCCCCCGCGTTGCACGTGACCCCGGGTGGGGTGCTGGCGGCGACGTCAGCGCCGGCGTATAGCCACGTCGAACAGGTTGTCGGCGTAGGCCCGAGAGTAACGTTCGCGCTGAGCTTATAGCTCGCGAAGAGATCTTGACGATCTCGCACGGGTCTCGCGTTGGGAATATGAGCGAGCGGTCGGGTCACGCGGTCAGTCGAAATCCGCATCGTCGATAGAGCGCGACGGCGGGATTTCCGCAGGTAACCCAAAGAGTGTGGCGGGTGGCGCCCATGGCAGCCAAGCCGACACAACGATGGTCGCTAGGCGTTGCTCGACTCCGATCGGCGGTCGGACCATCCCGTCTATCTCACAAAGTGGCAAGCTAGCTTGACGGATTGAGGAAAGCCGGATTGCCCGACAGCTGCGCCGCGACGATCGCGACGGGCCGACCCTAACTCACGACCCTAGGCCACTCCCAGACGGGATGACGCCCGCTGGTTAACTCTGCAGCGGCGGCACAACGAAACGGACGCAGGCGCCCAACTGCGGACGTGGTCAATGGCGCGTATGGCATCTCCGATGCTAGTTCCACGTAGGTCCGCTCAGGTGCCGCCGCTCGTATGGGAGGTAACACGATCCGCCTTTGTTGCCGGCGGTTATCCTGACCGGCTATCTTCATTCTGGAGTATGGATCGCACACTTCAGTCTCGGTCTCGAGGTAGTGGTGCGGCGGATGGGCAGAGATCCAGCCGGCGCAAAAACAATGCCGTTCCCGGTGCAACCGGACATGTTGTAATTACGCGATATGTTGTTTGGTGGCAGTCTCGAGCCTGATCGCAAGCAAGGCGGGTGCACAGATGGTCAATCAACTCCCGATCGGTTCCAGAGTTTCGACGACTCCCCGTCCCGATCCGGTGGAGAGCGATGTCGGGCTTCCCGATCGCGCGGCGGTAGTGGTGATCGGTGGCGGTATCATCGGCACAAGCACGGTGCTCGCGCTGGCCGAAAAAGGTATCGACGTCGTGCTCTGCGAGAAGGGAGAAATAGGCGCCGAACAGTCGAGCCGCAATTGGGGGTGGTGCCGGACACAAGGGCGCGACCCACGAGAGATCCAGCTGAGCCTTGAGGCAAACCGGATCTGGCGAGGCCTCAATACAAAGGTGCAGGGCGAGACGGGCTTTCGCGCCGAGGGTGTCGTGTATCTATGCGGCGCCGAGTCCGAGCTCGCCTACTACGAGGCTTGGCTCGAGAAGGCCCGCATCTATCAGGTTGATGCCCGCATGCTGTCGAGCGCGGAGGTCGCAAAGCTTCTGCCCGGCGCCACTCGCAGCTGGCTCGGCGGCATTTACTCGCCGAGCGCCGGTCGCGCCGAGCCGCAGAAGGCGGCACCCGCGATTGCCAACGGCGCCCGCCGTCTCGGTGCTACCATTCTCACGCGCTGCGCCGTGCGCGGCGTCGAAACTACCGCGGGCCGCGTCAGCGCTGTCGTGACGGAGACGGGCCGCATTGCCACCGATACCGTCGTGCTCGCTGGCGGTGCTTGGTCGCGCCTCTTCTGTGGCAATCACGGGATTGACTTGCCCCAGCTCAAGGTGCGTGGATCGGTGATGCGTACCTCCCCTGTGGACGGAATTCCGGTACCATCGGTAGCTGGGCGTGGTTTCGCCTTCCGGCGCCGGCTCGATGGCGGCTATACGGTCGCAAATCGTGGCTGGTCGGTGGCTGAGATCGTGCCCGACAGTTTCCGACTGTTCTTTAAGTACATGCCCGCGCTGCGC
>Ga0134122_10000738_pt1 | contig 22680 bp, 26 predicted proteins | sample KB302_FD_96461 | JGI IMG/M metagenome (GOLD analysis project Ga0134122, IMG submission 96461) | Terrestrial soil microbial communities without Nitrogen fertilizer from Kellogg Biological Station, Michigan, USA - KB3-0-2 | ecosystem: Environmental > Terrestrial > Soil > Unclassified ...
GCCTGAGCTCGATGAACCGCGTCGCTCCTCGTGGCGAAGCGGACGAGCTTGCTCGCTTCCGCCGCTGGCTGACCGCGACCATGCTCTCGACCTTCGCCCTCATCGTGATCGGCGGCGTGGTGCGCGTGAGCGACTCCGGCCTCGGCTGCGGCGCCGCCGGGAGCGGCACCGAGGGCTGGCCACTCTGCGGCGGACGGGCGCTGCCCTTCCTGCAGCAGAACGCCGTGATCGAGTTCAGCCACAGGGTGGCGGCGACGATCGTGACGGTGCTGATCGCGGCGCTCGCCATCCAGGCGCTGCGTCGCCTGCGCGATCACCGCTGGCTCGTGCGGGGCTCGGTCGCCGCCGCGATCCTCGTCCTCGCTCAGGCGGGCCTGGGCGGCCTGACCGTCGAGCACGGGCTTCACTCGGCCTTGGTCGCTGCCCACCTCGGCTTGGCGATGTTGCTCCTGGGCTTGCTCATCCTCCTGTACCGGATCGCTCGCCCGTCGCAGGACTCGCCCCCCGTGGACGGCTCACGCGCCCTGCGGGCGACCGCCGCCGTGGCGACCGCGCTGCTGTTCGGGACGATCGTCGCAGGTGGCTACGTCGCCGGGACCGAGGGCGAGGGAACAGCGAACCAGCCGGTGCTCGGCGCTCATCTCGCCTGCGGGACGGAGTTCCCGGGCTGCCTGGATGGGTTCATGCCGTTCCAGTACGGCCGGCTGGTGGACATCCAGCTGACCCACAGGCTGTTCATGTACCTGACCGCGATCGCGGTCACGGCGATGACCGTCCTGGCGTTCCGGCGCCGACCGAGCGACCCCGCCGCATGGAACCGGTTCTTCCCCTTCCTCCTCGCACCGGCGCTGCTCGCCCTTCAGATCCTGCTCGGGGCGCTAAACGTGTGGCTGGGCAAGCATCCCGCGCTGATCGTCGCCCACCTGACACTGGCTACGCTGCTTTGGGCGACGGTCGTGCAGGCGGCGGCCTCTTTGCTCGCTGTGCCGGCCGACGCCCGCCGAGGCGTCCAGGGCTCTAGGGCCACCGAGACCCAGGCGGCCACCGCCTGACCACCATGGAGAGCGCCACCAACACCGGTGAGCTCGCGCCGGCGATACCCGCGCCGCTTGCGGCGCGGCGGCCGTTTGCCAAGGTCCTGCGCGATTACCTGACGCTCACCAAGCCGCGGATCATCACCCTGCTGCTGGTCACGACCGTGGCCACCATGTTCGTCGCCGACCCCTCCGGGCCGGCCCTGGCTACGGTCCTCTGGACGATGCTCGGGGGGTACCTGGCCGCGGGCGGCGCCGGAGCGATCAACCACTACCTGGAGCGTGACCGCGACGCCCGCATGGCGCGAACCTGCGGGCGCCCGCTGGTCGCCGGGCGCATCCAGCCGCGCCGCGGCCTGGCGTTCGGGATCGCGCTCGGCGCCCTGGCGGTTGCCGAGCTCACATTTGCGGTGAACGCCCTGGCGGCGGCCTTGGCGCTCGCCGGGTTGCTGGGTTATGTGTTCGTCTACACGCTCTGGCTGAAGCCGCTCACTCCCCAGAACATCGTGATCGGCGGAGCCGCCGGCGCCGTGCCCCCGCTGGTCGGCTGGGCGGCGGCCACGGGAGCCCTGAGCCTGGACGCGCTCTATCCGTTCGCGGTCGTCTTCCTGTGGACGCCCCCTCACTTCTGGGCGCTGGCCCTACTGGTCAAGGACGACTACGAGCGCTCCGGCATCCCGATGCTGCCGGTCGCCAGGGGCGAGGCGGCGACGCGCCGCCAAATCCTGGCCTACAGCCTGGCCTTGGTGGCGTTCACTGCGTTGCCGTTCCTCACCGGCCTCTTCGGAGCCCTCTACCTGGTCGCGGCGCTGGCGCTGGGTGTCTGCTTCGTCGGCCTGGCGGCGGATCTCGCCCTGCGACCCTCGAAGGCGGCGGCGGTCCGCCTTCACCTCGGTTCCCTCGCCTACCTGGCGCTCCTCTTCTGCGCGATGGCGGCAGATCGGGTGCTCCTCGGCTGACCGCCGGCGGTGGTCGCGGTTGCCGTCGCTTGGCGGTGTGATAGAAGAACGTCGATGGACCGCAGGCTGGCGCAGCGCAATCTGACGGCGGGACTTCTGGTGGCGGGTCTGGCCCTTCTCTTCTTCGGGCTCAGCTTCTTCATCACCGTCTTCTACCTGACCTAGGCTCTCGATGGCAGACGGTCGCCAGCCACCCGAGCCCTCCGAGTTGGTCTACACGCCGGCCCCCTCCTGGCTGCCGGTGCTCGCCGCGGCCGGGCTCGCCGGAGTGCTCGTAGGCCTGTTCACGGGCTTTCCGTACGCCGTGGCCGGCGGGGTAGTCCTGCTGGCCGCACTGCGGGCCTGGATCAGGGGCACGCGGGACGAGATCTCCAGGCTTCCGCGCGAGCAGCGTCTCACCTCGGCGGTGCTGCCGGCAGTGCCGCTGAGACAGCGCGAGCGGTAGCGGCCGCCCAGCGCTTACGCGGTGGTCGCCTCGCTCTCGGGAGGCGTCATGCCCGAGGTCGCGCCCTCGGAAGTCCAGACGCGAACGATGTCACGCATCGAGAGGATGCCGACGAGCTCGCCGCTCTCGACAACCACCAGGTGGCGGATGTGGCGCTTCGCCATCTCCATCGCGGCACGCTCCAGGCTCCAATCGGGCGCTGCGGCGATCAGCGTGTCGCTCATGTGCTCGCCGACCGACTCCGAATCGGGGTTCTCGCCCCGGCCGACCGAGTTGAGGATGTCCCGTTCGCTGATGATCCGCGGTCCGGGGTACTCATCGTCGATCACCACGGCCGCTCCCACCCCCTTTTCGACCATGCGCTCGGCAGCGTCGCGCAAGGTGTGGCCGGGACCAACCGTGAGGACCACGTTCGACATGCCTTCTCGAACTTCCATTCAGCGTGCTCCCTGGGGCGATTCGTGCGCGCTAGTGCGTATTGCGGCAACCCTAGCCGAAACCGTCACGGACGCCAAGTGCTCCGTCGCCCAGCCGGGCTTGGCGCCGCGCGCCGACGATAGGATCCGGCACCAGTGGCGAGACGGATGCCCATGCCCCGGCGAGCGGCGCGCCGCGTAACCCTCGCGCTCATCGGGATCGCGTTGCTCACCGCCACGGGCTGCGGTGTCGCGGAGAGCGGCAACACCGATCGCGGTCAGGTGCTGTTCACAAGCAAATGCGCGAGCTGCCATGCGCTCAAGGACGCAGGGAGCACGGGCGCGCTCCAGGGGCCCGATCTCGATGCGGCGTTCGCGCAGGCGCGCGCCTCCGGCATGGATTCCGACACGGTCGCGGGCGTGGTCAAGGCTCAGGTCGAGAATCCCCGCCCGAGCACGAACAACCCGAGCGTCTCCATGCCCGCCAACCTGGTGACCGGAGACGACCTCGAGGACGTCGCGAGCTACGTGGCCAGCGTCGCCGGGGTGCCGGGAATCAAGGGGCCGCAGCTACCCAACGACCCGGGGGCGACCGTGTTCGCGAACAATCAGTGCTCCGGCTGCCACACCCTGAAGGCGGCTGGGGCCTCCGGCACCACGGGCCCGGACCTCGACAAGGTGATTCCCGGGATGAGCGCCGCCGAGGTCAAGCAGTCGATCGTCGATCCCAGCGCCAAGATCGCCCCGGGCTACGCGGACGTAATGCCGAAGAACTTCGCCCAGCTGATCAGCCCGCAGGAGCTGAACGACCTGGTCAACTTCCTGCTCAAGTACTCGGGCTCGCAGGGCGGCGGCAAGCAGGGCTAGGCGCGGGACAGGTTCAGATCGCCGGTTCGGCTGCGCCTGGCGCGCCGGCGGCCTCCGTTTCGAGGTCGACGACCACATGGGTGATCGGCAGCGGCACCTCCCGCCGGGCCCGGTCGACCACACCGCGCTCGAGCCACTTGGACTTCTGTGGCGGGTGGGTCGAGATGATCACCTCGTCGGCGGCGAAGTAGCGCAACGCGTCCTCCAGAGCGGCGTTCGGCTCGTGGTGGTCCCCCACCTGGCCCCGCGCGGTCAGTCCGGCGGACTCCATCGTCCCCAGCGAGTCCTGGAGCCGCTGCCTCGCTTCGGCGATCGCCGCGTCGACGTCCGAGGCCCAGTGCTCCAGCGGCGAGCTCGTCAGCGCGGGCACCACCAGAAGGATCTCGCTCCTGCGCCCCCTGCAGCGGTTCTTGATCTCCTCCAACAGCGCTCGGCCACCGACCGTCTGGTTGGCCAGTACGAGCACCCGATGCGCGTCGTCGGGGTCCCGTGCCACCTCCGCCTGGCGCGGAAGCGTCCCCCGTGCCCTCCGCCACAGGACCCCGATTCCCAGCCCGACCTCGGCGGCGAGCAGCACCGCCCCCAGGGCGGGCCTGGTGAGCAGGGCGAGCGCGATCACGGCTCCTGCTCCGATGCCGATCACCACCACCGCCCGGAAGACGTCTTGCTCTGACCGCAGCGGATTGTGCATCTCACGCTCCTCGGTAGTGCGTGTGCGGTTAGAACTTACCGATCCACACGACTGGGCTGGAGCCGTGGCCGTAAACAGACCCGACAGGCCGGTGGGCCGGCCCGTCCCCGCTCAGCGGAGCTCCTGCTCCCGCTCAGCGGCTTGCTCGTCGTGGCGGGCGGCAGCCGCACCCGCCCGATGAGCTCGCTCGGCCTGTTCATCAACCTGCTCGGCATGCCGCTCGGCCCGCTCGGCGTGCTGCTCGGCCAGGGCGCGGTGCTCGGCCGCCTCACGTCGATGCGTATCAGCCGAGCGACCCAGCTCCTGAGCCTTCGCGGCGTGAGCGTCCGCCTCTTGACGGTGCCCCGCTGCTTCGGAAGCAAGCCGCTCTCGCCGGACCCTTCGCTCCTCGGCACGGCGCCGGAGGTAAGAGACGACGGCCACGAGCGCGAGCAGCGCCACAATGGCAATGACGATCACGAGAATCGTTGACATGGCCGACGGGTACCCGCTCCATCCCCGCCAAACCGGCTATTTGACGGATTGACCTAGCTGGTGGGCGAATCTCGGCGAGCCACCCTCAAGAGAGCCGACACCCGCTGGCGCGTGACGCCGAATCTCTCGCCGATCTCCTCCATTGTCATCCCCTCCTCGTGAAGGGCCAGGGCCTCTGCCCGACGGACGCGGGCGCCATACCCATCGAGCGTTCGCGTGCTCTCCGTGATGAGCTGGACGAGAAGCGGTGACCGGGCGGCGTCAACTATCTCGCTGTACGACAGGCCGTCCGAGCGCCCGCGCTGGATTTCGCCGATTCTCCGCTTGATCATGGCGATGCGCTCGAGGCTGACGTCCAGGACGCCGTCCAGGTCGAGCAGCGCCTTTCCAAACTGATCTTCAGGGGTCACGCCGCGAAAAATAGACGGATCGGCCGGGAACCGCAATAGGCATTGCCGCAATAGCTATCACAGCAATGGCTATTGCGCTATGATGCCCGGGAGAGTGACAGCCGGGCGTCTCGACCTGTAGACACAGCGAGAGGCCTCGGCATTCCAAGCCCGCTGAACTAGGCGCTCGACCAATTCGGGAAGCGCGTGAGGGGCCCCGGAGAGACAGTCGTACAAGGAGGATCAGTTGGCTTCGAAGTATTCATCAGAGCCGGGGCGCGAGCCCAGGAACGGATACTTGCTGGTACCCACAGCTCGGAACGGCCACGGCGTGTCGCTGGCCATCTCGGGCGAGATCGATATCTCGAACGCCGAGGCCTTCACCGAAGAGGTGCGTTTGCTCTTCAACGGTGGAAACGGCGAGATGACGCTCAACCTCCAGCACTGCGTCTTCATCGACTCAGCCGGTATCAGGGCGTTGGTGGTGCTGGCGCAAGAACAGCAGGCGCGAGGGCGAACGCTCAAGCTTTCTGGCGTTACCGGTGAGCCCGAGCGAGTACTGAGGCTCTCGGGTCTCCTCGATTCGGGCCTCCTGGAAGAAGGACTTACCAGCAACCAGCAGTCCCCCACCTAGAGCACTCCTGCCATATGCGGGAACGCGGGTCGCTGGGACGCGGCCCGCGTTTCTATTCGGGCCCGGCGTGGTTTCGCTTGCGGTGCTCCTGGGTATGCGAGATCTAGACCCTCCCCTCGATATGGGGAGATGCCACGCAAAAACGCGGGCCGTGTCGAGGCAGCCGGCCCGCGTTTTGCTTCTTGAGCTCCCCTTGTTTGGCCGGCCAGTTTGGGGGGTAGCTTGATGCCAGAACGCCCAAAGTGGTCCCCCAAGGAACGGGCGGCTGGTCCGGGTAATCCCTGCTCCCTTCCCAGCCGCCGGCAGGGCGCAACAACCGGCGGCTGGCGCGGACTCCCTCCCTTCCAGCCGCCGGTCCCTCTCTATGGCGAGCGGTGACCAGGCCGGCGACCGCTCGACACAGCCGGCGGCTCCGATCTAAGGTCGCGTCGAACTCGGATCCAAGGAGGAAGCCATGCGCCCTGTTCGCGACCGCCTGACCTACGCCAACGTCATCTCGACCTTGTGCCTGTTTCTCCTCATAGGCGGGGGCAGTGCCGTCGCCCTGAGCGGCTCGAACACAGTCTTCTCGGACGACATCACCAACAACGAGGTGTACAGCGCCGACGTTCGAAACGACACCCTGGAGGGTGGTGGGCTCGCGGCGGTCGACCTGAGGCCGGGCGCGGTCGCCACCAGCGAGTTGGCCAGCGGCGCCGTCTCGATCCCAAAGCTTGGCTTCGACCCGGCTACCCAGCCGGAGCTCGACGCCCATATGGCCTCGGCCGACCACGACGGGCGCTACTTCACGAAGACCGAGCTCTCCACCTCGGATGGCAGCGCCCCGAACACGGGCTCGAACTTCCTCCATTGGAACGTGCTCAACGGGGTTCCCGCCGGCTTCGCTGACGGGTCCGACGACACCGGTGGCACCGCTTCCGACGTCAGTTGCTCGGGCTGCGTCAATGCCACCGACATCGCCGATGGCGCCGCGCTGAGCGAGATCGCCAACGACGACGGTTCGGGATCTGGTCTCGACGCCGACCTGCTCGACGGCCAAAGCTCGGCCGACTTCGCAGCGGCGGCGCACGATCACGACAACCGCTACTTCACGAAAGCCGAGCTCTCCACCTCGGATGGCAGCGCCCCGAACACGGGCTCGAACTTCCTCCACTGGAACGTGCTCAACGGGGTTCCCGCTGATTTCGTCGACGGCACCGATGCGACCGGCAACGACTGGTCGCTCACGGGCGACTCGGGCACTAACCCGGCCGCCAACTTCCTCGGCACAACCGACAACCAGGCGCTCAACTTCCGGGTCAACAATGCCCGCGGCCTGCGGATTGCGCCGGCATCGGATGGCACCAACCAAAGTCCCAACGTGATCGGCGGGATCGCCGACAACGCCGTCACGCCGGGCGTACACTCGGCCGTGATCGCGGGCGGGGGCCGCGGCACGCCGTCGCTCGCGGCGACCGCGAACAAGGTCACCGACCACCAGGGCACGGTCAGCGGAGGTGCCAACAACCAGGCCGGCAACGCCGCCGGCACGGTCAGCGACCGGAAGCTCGCCACGGTCGGGGGTGGCGGCAGCAACACCGCCAGCGGGAGCAGCTCGACCGTCGCTGGGGGGGAAAGCAACACCGCCAGCGCACTCGACTCCACGGTCGGCGGGGGGCTCTCCAACCTCGGCAACGGGCTACGCGCCACGGTCGGCGGCGGCCAGTCGAACATTGCAAGCGGAACAGACACGACCGTGGGCGGGGGTCGAAACAACACCGCCAGCGCGCCCAGCGCCACCGTGGGCGGGGGTGTCAACAACGCCGCCATCGGCAGTGGTGCGGCCGTCGGCGGCGGCGACGGCAACACCGCGAGTGGCATCGCCGCCACCGTTCCGGCCGGCCAGGACAACACCGCAGCGGGGAACAACAGCCTGGCAGCCGGGATGCAAGCCGAGGCCGACCATGACGGGGCGTTCGTCTGGGCGGACTCGAAGCCCTTCAGCTTCGCCTCCACAGCGGCCAACGAGTTCAGCGTCCGCTCGACTGGCGGGGCCCGGTTCGTCTCGGCCATCGACGGCAGCGGTAATCCGACCGCCGGCGTCACCTTGGCTTCCGGTGGCGGCTCCTGGGCCTCGCTCTCAGACGAGGCCTCGAAGACCGCGATCACCCCGGTCTCCGGGCGCGAGGTGCTGCGGAAGCTTGCCTCGGTTCCGATCTCCGAGTGGAGCTACCGGGCGCAGGGACCCTCGGTCCGCCACATCGGCCCCATGGCCCAGGATGTGAGCCGCGCGTTCGGGGTCGGCGAAGATTCGCGCCACATCACCTCGATCGACGCCGACGGGATCTCGCTGGCGGCGATCAAGGGCCTGAACGACAAGGTCCGTGAGCTTGAGCGCCACCTCGATACTCCGGCCCGCACCGCCAGCGACCCTGGTGCAGGTGGTTCCTCGCTGCCGCCTTGGGCACTCGCATTTCTCTGCCTTGGCTGCGCGGCACTCGGTGCCGCCGTTGCCCTGCGCTGGCAGGGCGCACTTCGCGCCAGGACGGCCACCGGCTGAGCGATCCGCTCCTCCCGACTGGCCGAAATCTGACGAGCCCCGAGAATCGAGTTACTACGAACGCGCGAGGAAGGGCTTGAAGCTGCCGACGCCTGTCCCGGGCGCATCGATCAGCGCCGACAATCCCGGCGCCCTCTCTCGTAGCGGCGCCTACAGCTTCGGCGCGGCTGCCGACCCGTTTGCGGTCGCCGGTAGGGCGCCGAGCCACACCCTGCTCGGTGGCGGGTTCCGCGGTGCCCGCTAAGCCCGCTGCCGGCAGCGCGAGGATGCTGCGCGGGCGATGCAGCCCGTAGCCGCTTCAAGTAGGGCGAGTATCCGTTTAGCAGGGATTGAAGATCTTGGGGAATCGTGTTGCTCCCCATAAGGCGGAAGGAGGAACGATGAAACGAAGCTTCGGCCTGTTCGGAGCCTGTGTGGTGACGATCGCGGCGTTTGGCGCCGTGCTCGCGGCCCCGGCCTCCGCATCGTTCGATCACCACTTCAGCGTGATCGGCAAGGAGACCTCGTCTCACAACGGGCCCAACGGATTCCGATTCAAGGACAAGCTCCTCGATCCGCACAACCGCAGCAACAAAGTCGGTCGCGACCGGGGTGAGTGCGAGCTCCGGCACGCGGTGGACAAGCTGAAATGCCACGCCCTCGTTCACCTGAATGGTGAGATCGGCGGGTCCGGGGACATCAGGGTCAAAGGCGCCATCGCGCGTCACGACGATCGGGTCGAGGTTGTCTCGGGCACCGATGACTTCAATGGGGTCGCCGGCAAGATGCTGATCCACGAACTGCACGGAAACGTGGACAAGCTCCACTTCGACCTCATCCGCTAGTCGAAACAAAAGAAGCTGAGAGGGTGCCCGGCACCCCAGCCCAGTGTGCGGACCGGCACAGACCTCGCTAGCTGGCGCCGAATAGGCTCGCCCCCAACTCGGTCTATCTAGGGAGGAGCCATGAGCCGTATCCGATCCCATCTGACGTATGCCAACGTGATGGCCACGCTCGCCGTCTTCATCGCACTCGGGGGAGGCACCACCGCCGTTGCCTTGAGCGGCTCGAACACGGTCTTTACCGACGACGTCGCGAATGACACCCAACCGGCGAGCGGCGGAAATCCGGCGGGCGGGCTCGTAGCCGCCGACCTTCGCTCCAACTCGGTCGGCTCCAGCGAGGTGGCCAATGGCAGCGTCGCTGGTCCCGACATCGCGGACTTCAGCCTCACCAACCAGGACGTCGGGGTGCTGTTTGCCGAGGTAAACAGCAGCGGCACGCTCGCCAATTCGAGCGGCGGGGGCGTGACCACGGTCAGCCACGGGGCGGGCAACTACGACGTCGATTTCGCGCGCAACATCGCTGCGTGCACCGCCGTGGCGACGCTCGGTCCCTCGACAGGCTCCATCCTGCCGCCCGGGGAGGTCTCCCTCACGGATACCACCGGCAACGCGGAGTCCGTGAGCGTGATCACCTGGGACAGCGATGGTACGTCGACCAACAAGCCGTTCCGTTTGGTGGTGGTCTGCTAGAGGCAAGGTAGCTCGAAGCCGCCGGGATCGCTGCGCATTGGCCCGCGCATTGGCCCATCGGTGGCTCGCCGTCGGCGAGAATGGCTTGCCTGAGCGGTTTCTAGAGGATGTAGACCGTCGTGTAGACGATGATCCACATCACGTCCACGAAGTGCCAGTAGATCCCCGGCACCTCGACGCCGAGGTGCTCCTTCGGCTTCGAGGTGAAATGACCGCGCCAGGCGCGGATGTTCGCAGCGGCCAGGAGCCCCAGCCCCACCGTCACGTGGGCGCCGTGAAGGCCGGTAAGGGCGTAGAAGATCGACCCGAAGGCGGTGTCGCGGGCGCTGAAGCCGATGTGCCAGTACTCGTTCAGCTGGATGAACAGGAACGTGGCGCCGAGCAGCCAGGTGGCGGCCAGGCCCATGATCAGGCCCCGGCGGTTGCCGCGCCGGATCGACTCCAGGGCCCAGTGGACCGTGAAGCTCGAGGAGATCAGGATCGCCGTGTTGACGCCGGCCACCGCCTTCGGGATCTCGAGGCCCTCCGGCGGCCACGGGCCCACGTTAGCGACCACGCGAAGGAAGAAGTAGGCGGCGAAGAACGAGCCGAACAGCATCACCTCGGAGACGATGAAGATCAGGATCCCGAGCGTTTGGCGGTCGATCCGGGAGCTCTGATGAGCCTCGGGCGGGCCGTGATGCTCGGCGGCAACGGCGTGGGCTTCCATCAGGCTGCCACCTCGTCAGGACTTGCCTCGACGTGCTCCACCGTCTTGTCCGTCATCGCCCGGACCTCGTCGATCAGGCCCTCCTCGAGCCACTTCGACCTCTCGCCAGCGAGGGTAGAGATCAGCACCTCGTCCACCCGGTAGTGCTCGATCGCGTTCCGGATGGCGGCCAGCGGCGCCGGGCTCATCGGCTGACCTGTGGCGTCGATATCCGAGCGGTAGAGCTCCGCCAGGGTGCGGGCGAGACGCTCGCAGACCTCTTCCCGGCTCAGCTGCCCTGAGGGCGGGCTGATGAACGTGTAGCGCTGAGGATGCTCGGCGGCCTTTGCCTTCAGGCGGGCGACCAAATCGGCACTTGCGACGGTTTGGGTGGCGACGACAAGGGTGTGCGTCACGTCCCAGCGGATCGCGTCGTCCTCGATCCGAACCGGGATGTGGGTGACCGGGACGTCGAAGCGCTGCTTCGCCCACTCCACCAGGTCCTTGCGCGTCATCCCGAAGCGGGTGTCGTAGAGGCACGAGAGCAGGACCTCGCGCGGAGCGAAGGCGCGAATGGCGTCGTCGAGGGCAAGGGCCGGATCGGGGTCCATCACCGCCCCTGCGGCCTCGATCCCGAAGTCCCCGAGCACCGCCTGGGTCACCTCGACCCGGCTCTGTGCGGCCTCACGGACCTCGTCGCGGTCGACGATCTGGCCGGCCATCGGCTGGTTTTGCGGAGCCGCGAGCGCCACCCCGTCCGCTCCTGCCCCGACTCGGTCGCGAAGCGTCTCCAGCAGCTTGCGCCCGCCCGCCACCTCGTTGAGGAAGGCCAAGATGACGCCGCCGTCGCGTTCGGCCTCGGCGGCTCGGTGATCGGATGGCTCCGGGTTCGTCATGGGCTCCTGCCTGAAGCCGTTCCGGCCACTGCGGGTTGCGCCGCACCGACGTCCGCCTCGGCTGGGCCGATGATGGCGTGGCGGGCACCCGGGACGCCGAACTCGTAGGGCCCGCCAACGACCCGAGGCACCTGGTCGAAATTGAAGATCGGCGGCGGCGACGAGACCAGCCACTCGATCGTCTTCGCCCGCCACGGGTTGTCGCCGGCCAGGGGCCCCCACTTCCAGCTGACGACCATGTTGTAGAGGAAGATGAGCTGGGCGACGCCGAGCAGGAACCCGAAGCAGGAGATGACGAGGTTCCAGTCGCCGAACTGGGCCGAGTAATCGGCCACCCGGCGCGGCATCCCCTCCATCCCGATCCAGTGCATCGGCAGGAAGGTGCCGTACATCCCAACCAGGGTCAGCCAGAAGTGGACTCTGCCGAGCCTCTCGTCGTACATCCGCCCGGTCATCTTCGGGAACCAGTGATAGATGCCGGCGAAGATCGTGAACACCGAGCCGCCGAAGAGCACGAAGTGGATGTGGGCGACGATGAAGTAGGTGTCGGAGACGTGGATGTCGATCGGCACCATGCCGAGCATCACCCCGCTGATCCCGCCCATCGTGAAGGTGACGATGAAGGCCAGCGCAAACAGCATCGCGGTGGAGCGCAGGTGCAGCTTCGAGGCGAACAGGGTCCCGAGCCACGAGAAGATCTTGATCCCGGTCGGGACCGCGATCAGGAGTGTCGTGATCATCATCGGCACGCGCAGCCAGCTGAACATCCCGGAGACGAACATGTGGTGCGCCCACACCGTGTAGCTGAGGACCACGATCCCGATCAGCGCCAGCGCCATCAACCGGTAGCCGAAGATTGGTTTGCGGGCGTTGGTGGAGATCACCTCGGAGACGATCCCGAAGCCCGGCAGCATCATGATGTAGACCGCCGGGTGCGAGTAGAACCAGAAGATGTGCTGGTAACTGAGCACGTCGCCGCCGTTCAGGGCCTGGAAGAAGTTGGTGTGCAGGGCGCGGTCGAAGAGGACCAGGAACTGCACACCAGCGATGAACGGGGTCGCGGCGACGACCAGCAGCGAGGTGGACAGGTTGGCCCAGACCAGCAGCGGCATGCGCCAGAAGTTCATGCCCGGCGCCCGCATGGTGATGATCGTCACGAGGAAGTTGAGGGCGGTCGCCACCGACGACCAGCCGGCGAACTGCACGCCGAGGTTGAAGAACGACTGACCCAGCGGCGCCCCCGTGGATAACGGCGCGTAGCCGGTCCAGCCGGCGTCGAACGCCCCGCCGGGTACCAGGAAGCTGGCCACGAACAGAAGGCCGGCGAAGGGCAGCATCCAGAAGCTGAGCGCGTTCAGGCGCGGGAAGGCCATGTCCGGCGCCCCGATCATCAGCGGCAGCACGTAGTTGGCGATCCCCGCGAACACGGGGATCACGAAGACGAAGATCATGATCGCGGCGTGGGTGGAGAAGAGCCCGTTGAATGCCGCGGGCTCCACGATCTGGGTGCCCGGCTGCGCCAGCTCGGCGCGCATGACCATCGCCAGCGCGCCCCCGATGAAGAAGAAGATGAAGGTCGTGCAGATGTACTGGATCCCGATCACCTTGTGATCGGTGTTGAACTTGAAGTAATCGCGCCACGAGTAGGCACCGTGATCGGCGTGCTCGAGCTCCGCCGGGTAGGTGGGGCCGCCGATCGCCCACCGGAACCAGTAGTCGAAGGCGCCGATACCCGCGAGGAACCCGATCGGCATGAAGATCGCCGGGACGATGATCTGCGGGTATCCCGTCTGCTCGGTCTGGAAGATCTCCAGGCCCGCCAGGGCCCGCAGGGCCACCACCAAGCCGAGGCCGAATGCCCCGCCGAGCAAGAGGCCGAGCCCCCCGCGCGCCATCCCTGGTCTCTTCAGCGCCGCTGCCAAGTCCTACCTCGAGGTCGAGAGCCTACTTGTCGTCATGTCCCGTCCGTCGCGCTCGACGTGCCCTCAGAAGGGGTGCCGGTAACTCGCCCGCTCGGGCTCCCGGGCTGGGGCTCGACCTGCTGCTGGCGGCCCAGCCAGCTGTTGTACTCGTCCTCGGGGACCACCCGGACCAACGCCCGCATCGTCGCGTGGCCGAACCCGCAGAGCTCGGTGCAGACCACGTTGTAGGTGCCGAGCCGGTCCGGGGTCACCTGGACCGTGTTGTCGACGTCGTTGCCCCCGGGGCCGGCCGGGACCAGGTCGCGTTTGATCCGCCACTCCGGTACCCAGAACGAATGGATCACGTCGAGAGCCGTCAGATGGAGGTCGAGCTGGCGGTCCTCGGGTACCACCAGCTCACTTGAGCTCACCACCTTCCCGTTGGCCTGCGGGTAGTTGAAGGTCCACTTGTATTGCTGCGCCGTGACGTCGATGTGGAGCCTGTCGGACGCCTTGCTCTCGAGGTCGCCGAGCACGATCCAGCTGTAGATCGCGCCGAAGAGGACGATCACGGTGGGGATCACCGTCCAGGTGATCTCGAGCTTCGTGTTGCCGTGGATCGGCTCGCCGTCGGACTCGTCACCCGGCTTCGCCCGGTACTTCCAGATGCTGTAGCCGAGCATCACCATGACGATCGCGAACACGAAGCACGACAGGACGATCATCACGTTGAGCAGCGTGTCGATCTTGTCGGCCTCGGTCGAGGCCTGGGTGCCATCCCAATGGATCTGCGTCATCGGCACCGCTGTGACGACGGTCAGCACCAGGATCGCGGCGATCAGCCTGACAAGGGTGGCGCGGGTCATGCGGGCGGCGCCATTCTATTCGGGGACAGGCGTCAGCTCGTCGAGCCGGCCCGCTGAGGCGGCCAGGATGTCGCCAGCCACGCCCTCCCAGCTCCACCGCTCCGCGGCCGTCTCCGCCAGCGCCCGCCGCGCCCGCTCTCGGGTCGTCTCGTCCAGCCCCAGCCAGGCGTTGAGTCGCTCGGCGATCCCGCTCACGGCGCCCTCGCCGAGCTCGAATGAGACGAGCTCGGCCACCTCAGCGGGCACGGCGTCCGCCAGGACCCGGCTGACCTCCGCGGCACCCGAATGGGCCGCGGATACCGGCAGCACGCCGGCCGCCGCCGCCTCCGCCGCGACCATGCCGAAGGCCTCCGGGAAGGTGCTCGGAAACACCAGGGCGTCTGTGGCCGGCACCAGCCTGCCCACCTCCTCGTGCTCCAGCCGGCCGGCGAAGGCAACGCTGCCGGCGGCACGGCGACCGGCCTCCCGATAGCCCGGGGGCGGGTCCGCAAGGAAGGAGCCCAGCATCCGAAGCGGGCCCGGCGGCCCCCCCTCCAGCGCTCGTCCCTCGGCGGCGAGCTCCGCAACCTGTTCGAGGTCGCCGCCCGCCAGCGCGGCCCAGAGGCGCTGGAGGGCTCCCGCATACTCGCCGAAGCCGGCCACGAGCAGCCGGGCACCCGGGTTCGCGGCGTGAACGAGCGGCCACGCCGCCAGCAGCAGGTCGACCCCCTTGGAGACGATCAGCTTTCCGACCATGACGACACGCGGCCCCTGCGCCGCCGCCAGGTGGCGAATGGCGTCCGCCGCCGCGCGGGCGTCCCGAGCGAAGGCGCCCCCGCCTGCCTCCGCTGCGGCCACGGTGGCGGCAAGCTCCGCCAGGCGCCCGGGCGCCGACTCGCGGGCGAGTGGCCGGAAGAGGTCGGTGTCAACGCCGGGCGGGCCGAGCCTGGTGCGGATGGGCAGGTCCGGGTCCCCGATTGCCTCCCACAGGCTCTCGGCCGTGTGCCGCGAGCCGACCAGCACGCCCGACGCGGCATCCATGCCCTCCCGGGCATACGGCAGGAAGCGCTGTGGCTCGGGCTTGACGGTGTACTCGAGCGCGGAGCCGTGGATCTTGGCCGCGAACCCGAGGCCGGCCCGAGCGAGAATCGCGGGGCCCATCACGAGGTGGTTGGCCAGAGCGGCGTCCACGCCCCCAAGGCCGTCGACGACCTCGCGCACCGTATCCACGTTGGCCTCCAGGTAGCCGTCGAGCTCGACGTCGCTCAGCTCCGCGAACCTCTTCACCCGAAAGCCCTCGTAGCGGTCGGCGACATACACCGGCAAGAGGCCGCCGATGTCGGGCACGTAGACGGTCACTGAGCCGGCTCGCGGTGCCCGGGAGACCGCCTCTGTGCGGAGGCGTCCGTCCGTCCAGCGACCGACAGAGTCCACCCAGTCGAGCGAGCCCGCCTCGCGGTCCTGGCACAGCAGATGCACCTCGTGGCCGAGCCGAGCCAGTGCCCGCGCCACGCTCGCGTTGTAGATGTTGCTGCCCGTTCCGTGCAGCAGGTAGCCGTGAAAGATCAGGACGCGCACCGTCGCCGCAGGCTATTGGGCGCGGCGCCGAGTCAGCGGCTATCGTTTTGCCGCTCGTGAACCCCCGGCAGATCTACAGGTTGCGTGCGCCCGCCTCGGGCCGCGAGGCGATGGCTCCGGTCGCGCCGGACGCCGTCTACGTCGACCGAGAGACCGGCGAAGAGATGCGACCGGTCACCCGGACGCTGCCCCTCGCCCCCTCGGAGTCCTCCCTGCTGCGAGCTCCGGAGAACCTGAGGATCTGCCGGCGCTGCGACCAGTTGATCGGCTTGGACGTCAGCGACTGCCCCTATTGCGGGCTACGCCAGCCGGCGCTCGACGGCGGGTCATGAGGCGGACACTGGCAGTGTTCGCCGCCCTGGCGCTGGCGGTGGGACCGCCGCTGGCGGGCTGCGGAGGCAACGACGATGGTTCCGAGCCTGCCGCCGCGCCGACGACCAGTTCGACCACGACTCGGAGCACCACTAACACCACTCCCACGACCACGACGACCTCGGCGCCGACCACCACGACGACGAGTACGACGACCACCCCCGTCACAAACGGGGGCGAGACCGGCGGCACGGGGCCGAGCGACGACACGAGCGGAGACGGTGGCGGGTCCGATTCGGGGGAGGACACGGCGCACCACGACGTCCCGCCCCCGCCTGGCAGCCCTGCGGAGCGGTTCGAGCGCCGCTGCGAGAAGCACCCCGAGACCTGCTGAGCGCCAGGCAGCCGATCTGTGAAGCCTTGACAGGGCTGCCCAAGATCGAAGAGGATCGCCCGATCAGTCAAGCAGCCGGGGACTCTGGTCTCTGGCCCTAACGGGGGGAGTTCTCATGAGGAATTTGAGGTGGTTTCGACCGTCGCCGGCGATGGTTGTCGCTTCGATGGCGCTCTTCGTGGCGGTCGGCGGGATCAGCTGGGCGGCCGCGACGATCGGCACCAACGACATCGAGAACAACGCCGTCACCGCGAAGAAGCTCCACAAGAAGGCCGTGACGAAGAAGAAGTTAAGTGGCGATCAACGCACCCTGTGGGCGGCCGTCAAGTCCAACGGGACCATCGCCGACCAGTCGGGCGGCATTACGGTCAAGCCCCTGGGTGAGGGCTCCTACGTAGTCAACTTCCACAAGAACGTCTCGGGCCGGGCACTGGTCGCATCCGGGGTGAACGGCAGGGTGATCGCCGACGCGACCCTCTGCAACGGAGGGACGGGCGTCGGCTCGGACTGCAGTCCAGACGCTCCCAACGACAAGCGCCACGTGGGCGTCAACACCGCCCTGGCCGCCACGGCGCCGGCGACCTTCACGAACCTGCCCTTCTACGTCGCGGCTCTCCCGAAGTAGGCCGCTATTGGCGCCTATCCGCCCGCGGGTAGGTAGTAGGCCCAGTACAGAAGGCGGGCGGAGTTGTAGTCGCAGCCGTAGCCGCGCACTGAGCCGACCTTCTGCTGGGGCTTGCTCTGGCGCGCGAACCGCCTCACGTCGCTCTCGTCGCTGCTCCTGGGCGCGCAGTTCCGCGGCGACCGGCTCGCTCGCCACTTGTTGTTGCGCCGGTTGATGTGGCTGGCGAAGTTCGACGCCCAGGTGGGGACTGTGAGCGCGACCACCTGGCCCTTCCGGATCCTCAACGGCTTGTCCAGCGTGAAGAGCTGGCGGCGGCCCAGAGCGCCGGAAAGGTTGACGACGGGGCTCTGGCGCAGGAGCTTGTAGTCGCGGCGATTTCGGTGCTTGATCACGGCGATCCGCGCCGTGGGCTTCTTCCCGTGACTCTCGGACTGGAACAGGTCCCCGAAAAAGTCTCGTTGCGACTTGTTGGGCCTCGAGAGATCGATCGCCCAAGCCACGAGCTTTCCGTTCCGGGGGACGTTCATGGGCCGCTTCTCGCCGTCTGCCACCAGGGGGAATCCGGTGACGCTGCCGACGCCTTCACAGGGACGACGGGCGGTGTCCTTCGGACAGTCCGCACTCGGAGTGCGTTTCGTCTTTCCGAGCACCTTCGCATCCCTCGCCCCCGCGGAGGAGACGGCGATCGTGCCGACCAGCGCCGCGCACAGCGCCGCGAAGGCCATTGCCTGGAGGGCGCGTCGCCTCCGGCCGGTTGTCGACTGGATCGTTCCGGTCATTTCGTCCGCACCGCCAGCCGCCTGCCGTTGCCGGGCAGGGCCTGCGATGTGAGCGCATAGATTAGGGTCCTCGGCCAATGACGGCAGCGCCAGAGCAAGGGGGCGGCGCGAACGCGGGCGGCGCTGACGCCGCGGAGCGCTTCGCTCGGGCCGGCCTCGAGCTTCTCGACCTCGAGGCGGACGAGGCCGAGATCGCGGTGATCGAGGCCGCCGACCGCCTCTATCGTCCCGTGGTCGAGCACCTGCTCGAGGCCGAGTTCGATGGAGTCGACCCGGAGCCCGGCGCGGACATGTCCCGGCCCCCGGCGTGAGCGCGCTGCTCGACGGCACGCTGACCGAGCAGGCGGCCGCCGTGGCCGGCGGAGACGTCGATCCCGCGGCACTGCTGGAGGCCTCCCTGGCGCGGATCGAGGAGCGGAACCCGAGCGTCAACGCGATCGTCGAGACCTTTCCGGAGCACTCGCGACAGATGCTCGCCGAGGCCCCAGGCGGTCCGCTCCACGGCGTGCCGATCGCAATCAAGGACGAGTGGCCCCTGCCGTGGCGGGCGGAGCGCCTGGGTGCCGCCGAATTACCGGGGCCGTCGCCCAGCCCGGGAGAGTCGGGGCCGTATCGCGCCCTTCGCGACGCCGGGGCGGTGATCGTCGGGGTAGCGAACATGCACGAGTACGGCGCGGGCAGCACCGGACACATCTCCGCCTTCGGGCCGGCGCGCAATCCATGGAACACCGACCGCTGTCCCGGGGGCTCGTCGAGCGGGCCCGGGGCCGCCGTCGGGGCCCGCTTGGTGAGCGGGGCAGTGGGCGCCGACGGGATCGGCTCGATTCGCTACCCGTCGGCGTATTGCGGGCTGACCGGGCTGAAGCCGACCTTCGGCCGCTCGGCCATGCAAGGGCATCACATTCCCTCCACGACGACGATCGTCTCCGGGCCGATGTGCCGCGACGCCGCCGACTGCCGCCTGCTTGGCGGGGTGCTGTTCGGCAGCGAGCTGACCGCCGGCCAGACGCGCGGGCTGCGGATCGGGGTGGTCCCCGGGGAGCTGTGGGACGACTGCGACCCAGAGGTGAACACCGCCTGCCACCAGGCCGTCGAGATGCTTCGCGAGGTGAGCCAAGGCACCATCGCCGAGGTCGACTTCCGTGGTCGCGAGCACGTCCTGATCTCCTCGATCCTCGTCGGCTCGACCGAGGAGCTCGCGGTCGCGACGCCCAAGCGCGTGGCCGGGCTGAGCGACGACGTGAGCCTGGTCGCGCGAGCGCTATTGCGGTACAGACTCCTGCTGCCCGCCGCGACGATCGCGAAGTCGCTGCGGGTGCGCTCCCTCGTGCGGCGCTCGCTCGCCGAGCTGTTCGAGCAGGTCGACGTCCTTGCCTGGCCCACGGTCGCGGCCCCGGCGCCGCCGCTGGACAACCCAACGGTGAACCTCCCGTCGGGGGCATACCCGGCGGATTACGCGAACCCGCGCCAGGCCGGGATCGCCAACCTGGCCGGCGTGCCTGGCATCAGCGTCCCCGTCGGGCTCAGCTCCGATGGGCTGCCGATGGGCCTCCAGCTACTCGCCCACTGGGGCCGGGACGAGCTGCTGCTGGACGCCGCGGAGGCGCTCGAGCGAGCCAACGGGCGCCAGTGGGTGGACGCCGCGCCCCCGCTGGCCCGCCCCGGATAGACCGTCACGCGGCTCTATTCTCCCGGCGATGGCGGCGATCGAGGCACGGCGCCTGGAACGAGTCTTCTCTGGCGGTGTTCGCGCGGTGGACGGCGTCGACCTCGAGGTGGACGAGGGTGAGATCTACGCCTTTCTGGGTCCCAATGGGGCGGGCAAGACGACCATTGTCCGCATCCTGACCACCCTGCTCCGTCCCACCGCGGGCAGCGCCCGGGTGGCCGGTTTCGACGTCGCAGACGAGCCGGCGAAGGTGCGTCGCGCGATCGGCGTCGCGCTTCAGGAGGCGGCGCTCGACCCGCTGATGACGGGGCGCGAGCTGATTCGCCTCCAGGCGACGCTTCATGGCCTCCCGCGCGACGAGGGGCGGCGCCGGGCCGAGGCGCTGCTCGAGCGCGTCGACCTTGTCGGTGCCGCCGACCGCCAGATCGGGACCTACTCGGGCGGCATGCGTCGCCGGGTCGACCTCGCTTCGGCGCTCGTCCACGAACCACGAGTGCTGTTCCTCGACGAGCCGACCACAGGGCTGGATCCGGTGAGCCGCAAGGCGATCTGGGAGGAGGTCGCCAAGCTCAACGCGGACGGCACGACCGTCTTCTTGACCACCCAGTACCTCGAGGAGGCCGACCAACTCGCGAATCGTGTCGGCATCATCGACTTCGGCCGCATCGTCGCCGAGGACACGCCAGGTCGACTGAAGGCCCAGATCGGTCGACCCCACCTCGAGATCAAGCTCGGCGACGGCGCGGTCAAGCGGGCCCAAGAGGTTGTGGGGCGCTTCGGGAGGCCGCTTCCGAGCAAGGACGGCGCCGTCCTCGTGGAGCTGGAACGAGGCGCCGCGGAGATTGCGCCGGTCGTGCGCGCGCTCGATGAGGCGGGGCTTATCGTGGAGGCGCTCGATCTCGTCGAGCCCAGCCTCGACGACGTCTTCGTCGCCAAGACGGGCCACCGCCTGGAGCCCGCGGAAGCGTCTGAACAGCCCGAATGAACCTGGCGGCCAATTTACGGGTGATCTGGGCGCTCGGCGCGCGCTCCGTCAAGCAGACGCTGCGCCGGCCACAGCTCCTGGCGCCGATCATCGTCTTTCCGTCGCTCCTGCTGGCGATCCAGACCGGCGGCGCCGGCCGCGCGGTCGACCTGCCCGGGTTCCCTCAGGTGCATGGCTTTCTCGACTTCATGCTCGCCGGCGCGATGATCCAGTCGACCCTCCTGGCGGGCAACAGCGGCGGGATCGCGCTCGCGGTCGACATCGAGATGGGATTCACCGATCGCCTGCTGGCGGCGCCGATCGCTCGCTTTTCGATGGTGCTCGGACGGCTGGCCGGGACGGCGGTCCTGGGCGCCCTTTCAGCCGTTTGGTTCATTGCCATCGGGCTGATCTTCGGCGCCCGGATCGAGGAAGGGGTCGGCGGGGCGCTGCTGATGGTGCTTTTTGTGACCCTGTCCGCGGTGGCCTTCGGTGCGCTCGGGGCGGCGATTGCCCTGCGCACCGGGCGGGCCTCGGTGGTCCAGGGCCTGTTCCCGCTGGTCTTCGTGATCCTGTTTTTGTCCTCGGCCTTCTTTCCCGAGGACCTGATGCTGGAGCCGGCGAAGACCGTCGCCCAGTACAACCCGATCAGCTTCATCGTCGAGGGAATCCGAGATCCGGTGATCTCGTCTCTGTCGACCAGGAAGCTCTTCGAGGCCATCGCCTCGATTGCCCTGATCGGGGCCCTGAGCATCTGGCTCAGCTCGATTGCCCTGCGCCGGCGCTTGAGGATTGGAGGCTGATCGCCCATGGGCTGGCGCGCAGCGATGGCGACGATCGGGGCGCTGGTTCGCCGCGCTGGGAATGAGCTGCTGCGGGTTCCGGGGGCCGCGATCCCCGGGGTGCTCGCGCCGACCATCTTCTTCCTGGGCCTGACATCGGTGTTCGGCCACCTGAACGCGCTCCCCGGGTTCACCTCCGGCACCTATCAGAGCTTCCTGATCCCGATCAGCCTCATGCAGGGGGCCGGGTTCACCGGTGCGGCGACGGGCGTCAACCTGGCTCGCGACATAGAGCAGGGCTGGTTCGACCGTCTGCTCGTCTCCCCCGCTCCCCGCTCCGTGCTGCTGGCCGGCCTGGTCATCTCCGCGAGCCTGCGGTCGCTGATCCCCGCCACGGTGCTACTGACCGTTGGCTTCTCGCTGGGCGTGAGCTGGCCGGGGCTCGGCGGGCTGGCGATCGCGATTGTGATCGTATTGGGCATGGGCACCCTGGCCGCGTGCTGGGGAATGGTGCTCGCGCTCCGCTTCAAGTCGCAGTCGGCCGCGCCCTTGATGCAGGCGGGAATGCTGGTCCTGATCTTGACCACCACCGCCTACGCCCCGCTCGCCCTGCTCACCGGCTGGCTCCACACCGCCGCCCGCTTCAACCCTGTGACGCAGGTTGTGGAGACGGCCCGGCAGGGGTTCGTCGGCGGCGTCACCTGGGGCAACACATGGCCTGGGCTCCTGGCGCTCACCGGTCTGCTGCTGCTGCTGGGGGCCTTGGCCCTGCGGGGAATGCGCCGAACGGCAATATAACTCCGGCGACTTGGCCCTTTGGACATCCATGTCGTCGGTCACAAGTCGCCGGGTTAGGGCGCAACCGGGGCGGCAGGCTTAAACGCGTGGACCGCGACTTCGTCGCTAGCCCCAGCGAGGGCGTAGGTCGCCCCGGCGAGCTCGCGGCGCTTTGCCAGCGGGTTCTCGGCGCGAGCTGGGCCCAGGGCGAGCGCGATTCCGTCCCGTACGCCTACACCCGCCCCAGCCCGGCACGTTATCCCTGGCAGTGGTACTGGGACTCGTGCTTCGCTGCGATCGTCTGGCGACGCTTCGATTCCGGCCATTCCCGCGTCGAGCTCGAGACCCTGCTTCGCGCCTGCCGGCCGGACGGGTTCGTCGGCCACGTGGTCTTCTGGGACCGTCCGATCTCCTATCGGCGCAGCCTCTACTACAACATCACCTCGCGCTCCGACTCCATGACCTGGACCATCCAGCCGCCGCTGCTGGCCTGGGCTTGGCGAATCGC
>Ga0134122_10000740_pt1 | contig 22676 bp, 22 predicted proteins | sample KB302_FD_96461 | JGI IMG/M metagenome (GOLD analysis project Ga0134122, IMG submission 96461) | Terrestrial soil microbial communities without Nitrogen fertilizer from Kellogg Biological Station, Michigan, USA - KB3-0-2 | ecosystem: Environmental > Terrestrial > Soil > Unclassified ...
CGTCGTTGCGATACGTTCCGTGCCCGTGCCGATCAGCGCCGGGCATTCCCGGCCGGGATCGACGATCACGCGAGCAAAGGCGACGGTGCGTCCGGCAGGAGTTTCCGCCAGCAGCACATAGGCGGCGTACACCGCCGGCCGCGCCGGTTCCGGCTCCGCGCACAGCGAGAGGCTGGCCGGGAAAACCAGGGCGAGAGCGGCCAAAAAGGCTCCGCGGAGAATGGGCGGGAGTCGTCTTCTCATGGCCGGACGTTCTCCCCTTCAGCCGCGCTATTCGCGATCCGTCAAAACCACGAAAGGCCGAGCCCGACCTCCTCCCTGCCGCACCCAGGTCAGTGTCTGCGGCAGCGGCGGATTGAAGGCCTCGTTGAATCTGCCCAGTTCCTCCGTCAGCTCCTCGGCCACACGGCTGCACAACTGCGGCTGAGGATGATCGAGGCAGTCAGGATGGATGGCGCCAGCGCCGGGTGACGCCGAGACGATCATCAGCATCCCGCAGGCCGCTGAAAGGAGTGCCTTTCTGGACATGATCACTTCTCCGGCGCCGGTTTACAGGCCGTCCAGCAAGGAGCCCAGGATCAACAGCAGCCCGGCGACCACGAGCGCCCAGAACCCCAGGTTGTTGGGGAGATGGAAGATGCCGAGCCCCGCGAGGAGCCCGATCAGCCAGAGGATGAGCGCGATGAGGACGGTCACCTCCTTCGGGGCCTGCGTCTTGAAGCCTCTTCTCGCCAAGGGTCACCCCTCCTCTCGAAAGATCCCGATTTCGTTTGCAACAGCGATGTGAGCCGTAGCCTAGCACGGGTGCTGGGCGGATTGGTTCGAAGTCTCCCCGGATCTCCGATACGATAGCGGCGCTGCAGGGTTCATCACCCTTCCAAATCAGGAGAGCCATGATGGCGGACACGCGCATCGAAAAGGACAGCCTCGGCGAGATCGAAGTTCCCGCCGGGGCGTATTACGGCGCCCAGACGGAGCGGGCGCGCCGCAACTTTCCGGTCTCGGGGTTGACGCTGCCGAAGCGCTTCCTGGCGGCGGTGGCGATGATCAAGGGCGAGGCGGCGATGGTCAACGAGGAGCTGGGGATCGTGCCGGCGGAGGCCGCCCGCGCCATCCGCCAGGCGGCCGGCGAGGTGATCGACGGCCGGCTCGACGGCCACTTCCCTCTCGATATCTTCCAGACCGGCTCGGCCACCTCGACGAACATGAACGTCAACGAGGTGCTCTCGAACCGGGCCATCGAGATCCTCGGCGGCACCATCGGCAGCAAGAAGCCGGTCCACCCCAACGACCACGTCAACGCCAGCCAGTCGAGCAACGACGTCATCCCGACGGCGATCCACGTCTCGGCCTATCTCGCCATCGTCGAGGAGCTGGAGCCCGCCCTGGCGCGGCTGGCGGAGGCTTTGCAGCGCAAGGCCGAGGAGCTCGACCCGATCGTCAAGATCGGCCGCACCCATCTCCAGGACGCGGTGCCGGTGCGCCTCGGCCAGGAGTTCTCCGGCTACGCCCAGCAGGCGAGGAACGGCCTTGCCCGGCTGGCCTCGGTCAAGCCGCGCCTCGCCGAGCTGCCTTTGGGCGGCACGGCGGTGGGCACGGGCCTCAACGCGCCGCCCGACTTCGCGCCGCGGGTCATCACCCGGCTCGCCGAGCGCACCGGCTGCCCTTTCGTGCCGGCGCCCAACCGTTTCGAGGCCATGGCCGGCAAGGACGCCGCGGTCGAGACCTCGGGCGCGCTGAAGACGATCGCCGCCTCGCTCACCAAGATCGCCAACGACGTCCGCTGGCTGGCCTCGGGACCGCGCTGCGGCATCGGCGAGATCTCGATTCCGAGCCTGCAGCCGGGCAGCTCGATCATGCCGGGCAAGGTCAACCCGGTGATCCCCGAGTCGGTGCTGATGGTGGCCGCCCAGGTGGTGGGCAACGACGCGGCCATCACCATCGCCGGCATGTCCGGCGTCTTCGAGCTGAACGTGATGATGCCGCTCATCGCCTACGACCTGCTGCAGTCGATCGAAATCCTGGCCAACGCCTCGCGGCTGCTGGCGGAGAAGTGCGTCGAAGGCATCGAAGGCAACCGCGAGCGTTGCGAAGAGCTGGTCGAGCGCTCGCTCGCCATGGTGACGGCGCTGGTGCCGAAGATCGGCTACGACGCCGCGGCCGAGATCGCCAAGGAGTCGATGCGGACGGGCAAGACGGTGCGCGAGCTGTGCCGGGAGAGGAACGTGCTTCCGGAGGCGGAGCTCGCCGAGGCGCTCGATCCTTGGGGGCAGACCGAGGGCGGCATCCACGCCGGCGGCGGCGCCGGCGGCTGATCAGCGGGAAGTATTGCTCCTGCGGCAGAGCTCCATCAGCACCAGGAGGGCGAGCCCGACGAGGAACACGGCCGAGCCCAGCAGGCGATCGGAGCGCGAGAGCGTGGCGCCGGTGAGCCAGGACGAAGCGTTCAGCGCGAGACCGAGCAGGAGCACGGCCATCAGCACCCACTCGCCTGGCGCCCGGGCCGGCCGCCGGCGAGCGGCCGACCGCCGCGGATTCCAGACCCGCCGTCTCTCCGCCGGCCGATCGAAGACTCCAGGCTCGATCGGCGGCAGCGGCTGGGGATCTGCTGCACGGACCAAGGGGCTCAGGTCCTCTGTTTCGTCGAGAGGCAGGCGCAACGGCGCGGCGTAGCGGGACGGACGTGGCGACCGCGGCTTCGGCGCGAGCCGCGACCGGGCGGGGGAATCAGGGAGAGAGGAGGCACTCCGGGGTTCGGCCATACTCGGGCTCCACTCCTTAGTGACGGCTTCGCCGAAAAGATTTCACCCCGGAGTTGGCGTCAGACAAAAAAAAGGGCGGCCCCGTGAGGAGCCGCCCGGTGAGGCCGAGATGGAGGGAGCTCCTGCGTCAGGGTTTGACTCTCCTGGGCTCCTTGAGGACTTTGATCTCGTAGCCATTGTTGCTCATCTTGGCCAGCGTCAGTCGTTTGACGTCAGCGGTGGACTTCACGTGGCCGATCTCGACGGAGAAGTGAATGGTCCAGGGCGGGGCAGGAAGCGTCATGGACCTCAGGCTCTCCATTTTCAAGGTTTGCCTGGGGGCCAGGTGCAGCTCCACCTCTCTCGGCGGACTGCCCCTCTCCATGCCCCCGGGCCCTCCGGACACCTTGACTTTCGCATCGTTGTCGGTTCCGTTTTCGATGTCCATGAGATTTTCCTCCCAAGTGAAAGCCCGCGCCGGAATAGGCCCGGCTGGGCGAGCTGATCTCAGATCATCGGTTCTCGCGAGCCACCTCGAATTGCTGGGACACGTCCGTGGTCCCGGCGGTGACGGTGACCTCGTAGCGGCCGGAGGGCAGACGGCCGGCCGGGATGTCGAGCACCAGGGCCGGACCCCACTCCAGCCGCCGTGGCTTGAGACCGCCCTTCTCCCAGACCGTTTCCCTGGACTCCTGGTTCCGCACGGCGGCATGGAAGACCTCGAGATCCTCATATCCTTCGACGTCGAGCCGGATCTCGACGAGCTCCGTGCCGGCCGGGACAGGGAATTTCTGGACCTCGGCCCTTTCGGCGCCGCGCAGGGTCGTCAGGGCGAGCTCGAACACGGCGGCTTTGAGGGGCTCGGGCCGCTTGGGCGTCTTCGCGGAGGTGCGCTCGTCCTGCCGCACGGGGCGGTCCGGCGGGGTTTGCGATGCCGTATCCAGAGCCTTGGTTTTCGAAGGTCCAGGCTGCTGTTCAGAGCCGCTCGTGGGAGGCAAGGAGTTTTTCACTTCCTGGATCTGGGCGCCACTTTCCGGCGGGGTTTGTCGAGTGAACCAGAAGGCGCCGATCAGCACGAGAATAGCTGCCGCCGCCGCCAAGGCCCATTGGGCTCCGGGCCGTACGACAGCGGCGACGCGGCGGCGGAAAGGCACCACCGTCCGGGACTCTGAGAGCCTGGAATCAGCGACGGAATTGAGGGACCGAGCCAAAGCCAGGCGCGCCCTTCCTCCAGGAGAGGAGACGAGACGATGAAGCGCCACGTCCGTCTTGAGCTCGCCCCGAGCGTAAGCGGCAATGAGGTCGGCTTCAACCGCCTCGCAGAGATCGAAGAACTCGTCGTCCTCGATCAGCCTCCGTTCGAGGCGGTCCGCCTCGTCTTCCGCAAGCTCGCCGAGGAGATAGCCCCTCAGAAGCTCGTTCTTCGGTAGATTTTCATTCATAAGATTCAGGCCTCCTCCTCGCCAACTTCAATGTGGAGTGCTCGCCATCATGAAAACGTTTCGCGGGAGGGGGAGCCGAGGCACCCGTGGACACAGTCCTCCAGCTTGCGGCGAACGCGGTGGACCCGGATGCGAAGCGCGTTGAGCTGGATTCCCAGCTCGCGGGCGAGGGCCTGCCGGTTGCGGACATTGTTCTCCCCCTGATGGTAGCGGAGCACCAGGTCCCGCTCCTCATGGGCCAACCCGTCCAAACACTGGCGGAGGCACTCGAGATAGGGGCTTTCGTCCTCAGACAAGCACTCCGGTGGCGGCCAGCCGCCGCCTTCGAGGGCCCGGCGCTCGCGCGAGGCTCGCCGCATGACCTCCTTGTAGACGAGATGAGCGACGCCGCAGAAGTAACCGTAGGGATCGGCCGACCGCAGCTCGATGCCCTCCGCCAGTTTGCGAGCGACGCGATCGAAGGTCTCATCCGTGAGGTTTTCGGGCGAGTCGCAGCCCCGCCATTCGAAAAGGCGGACGAGCTTGCGGCGGTTGATCTCGTAGCGTTGACCGGCCCGCTCGCGGTCTGGATCGAGCTGAGTGAGCAGGGCCTCGAACCCCTCACGCGTCAAGCCCTGGGGCCGGGGCGTTCGCGTCGCGTCGTGGTCTCCCGGCCGCGTCACCTCCACTCTCCCTGTAGGGAAAAGCCGGCCCAGAAATATGGGGATTTCCTGCCGGGCTTGCTCGCCATCTCGAGCTGTGCCTCGCGCAGGGCCGCGGCGGGAGAGAAGCCATCGCGGAGCATGCCGCGGTAGAAGCTCACCATCAGCTCCGCCGTCGGCCGGTCCTGGACGCTCCACAGGCTGGCGAGCACGCGAGCGGCTCCGGAGTACATGAAGCCGCGCGTCAACCCGATCAGCCCCTCGCCGCGGATCTCCTTGCCGAGGGCCGTCTCGCAAGCCGAGAGCACCACCAGGTCGGCTCCGAGCCGGAGATTGTAGATGTCGTTGAGATGAAGCACTCCATCTCCACTCTCACGCTCGCCCCGCTCGTTGTAGCGGGAGAGCACCAATCCGGAGACCTCGGGATGGATGCCGTCGAGGACTCCGTGAGTCGCGAAGTGGACGTTCCGGTAGTCCTCCAGGCCGCGGTTCGTGACGGCGGCAAGCGAAGCCTCGAAACCGACCGCCTTGAGCACCTCGCCGGGCGGGAGGAGTGCCGCGATCGCCTCCGCTTCTTTCCCCGAGGAGGTGAGCCGGCGGAAGGTCGAGGCATCGATCCCCTCCTCCCGACTCTCGTCCTGCGTCCCGCCTCTCGGGGCGGCCGGCGCTTGGACCCGAGTGATCGGGTCCGGCCTGGCGAGACCGTGTGAGAAGCGGTCGTCGTCTTTCTGGAAGACCGGGTCCGCGAAGATGGCCAGCATCCTGGAGGCCTGCGGCCGGTCTCGCAGCTCCTGGCGCAACACTGCCAGCACGGAGGCCGAGGGAAGGTTTACCACGATGTGGCGAGTGGCGAGGGGAGCCCCCGTCACGGGGATCGGCAGCGCGGTGAATGGAATGTACTGCAGCGCTCCGTCGGCCACGATCAGCAGCGGGCGACTCCCGAGAATCGATTGCACCGGTTGGAGTATCAGCTTGGAGAGATCGAGGGCGGCCCGGCTGGCCTCGGAGTCCGCCGCCGCGATCCGCTTTGCCCGGGCCGACAGGCTCTCCCCGGCGGGGTAGCTATTGCGTGCCGTGAGCAGCTTGTAAAAAAGCAGGGCCGTCTTTTCGATGCGCTCGCGCTCGGGCAGCTCGAAGCTCGCGAAGGAGTCGGCTGTCACGGCCCACAGGAAGCTCCGCTTGGCGCCGAGTGTGTACTCGAGGAGCAGGGCCTCGCCATCCAGGACCTGCCGCTGGATCTCCCCGACGTTCAAGGTCTGCGGCTGAGTGAGCGCGGCATAGCGCGGGCTGCCTTGCCGCAGGTCCACTTGGACCTGCCGGTATCTGTCGAGAGCCTCCTCGAGCTTTTTCTCGGCCTCCGCCAGCCGCTCGTGGTCCGGATTCTCCTGGGCCAGGAGACTTCGCCGATGCGAGTCGCGAGCGTTCACCTCGTCCCGAGCCTCTCGCTCCGCCTCGATCAAGGCGTGATCGACTCCCTCGTGGATGTCAGCCTTCGCCTCGTTCAGGATCTCGAGCAGACCCCGCGCGCGGGCCTGCTCGCTTGCCCTCAGGGCATCCGCGGCAAAGCTCTCGGCCGGCTGTTTCGCCTGGAGCGACATCAGGGTGTCCACCTTGAGCTCGTAATAGTCCTGCTTGGAGGCCAGGAAGGAGGTCCTCAGGTCCAGATCGACCACGCGGCCGCGCCGTGCCTCGATGATCTCGATCGCCGACTGGACCCGGGTGAGGGCGGAGGCCAGATCGCCATCCTCACGGTCCATCCGTGCGAGGACCAGGTTGAGCTCGGCCTCCCTGGCGCGGTCGCCCCGTCTGCTGGCAAGGTCCAGGGCCTTCGACAATTCGGTCCGGGCGGAAGGTATGTCGCCGAGATCCTGAAGAGCGCTTCCCAGGGCATACCGGGACAATGCCTGCTCCTCCAGCGAGCCTTCCAGGCCGACGGCCTCACGGGCATTCGCCACCGCTTGAGCAGGTTCCTTCAACGGCAGCAGCAGGAAAGCGAGCTGGTCCAACGCAAAGACCTGCAACTCCCGTGACTCGAGCTGGCGGCCCAAAGCCAGGGCTCGGTTGAGAGAGTCTCGGGCCTCGGCGAGCTGCCCACGGTGGCGATAGGCGCCCGCCAGGTTGATCGAGGCCTTGCCACTCAGAACGAGATTGCCTGAAGAACTGCCGATCTCTACGGCGAGCCGGTAATTCTCGAAAGCCTTTTCCCAGTTCCCAAGATAGCGATAGGTGTCACCGAGATTGTTGAGAAAAGCCGCTTCAGTGACCCGATTGGAAGTATCGCGAGCCAGCTTCAAGGCTTGCTCGAAAAACCCTAGAGCCTCTTGCATTTCGCCAAGCTGCTCGTAGCCGATCGCGAGATTGTTGAGAACGTGGGACTCGGTTCTCCGGTCTCCTGCTTTCCGCGCCAGCTCGAGCGCTTGGCGGTGCCAGTCTATCCCTTTCTGAACCTCGCCCTCCTCCACGGCCAGTCGGCCCAGCAGATCGAGGTTCTCTGCCTGATAGCCTGCTTCCCCCAGGCCGCGGGCGAGGGCGAGCGCTTGCTCATGCGAATCCCGGGCTTCCTTGCGCCGTTCAGAGTATGTGAGGCAGCGGCCTGCATAGGTCAGCGAGCGCACCACAAAAACCTTGGCTTTCCTGCCGGGCTGCCGACTCCAGAGCTCCGCGGACTTCTGGAAGCTCGCAAGAGCCTGGTCGTATGCTCCTAGAGAGAACTTTGCGTTCGCGAGGGCGAAGAGCACCTCCGCCGACTTGCCGGTGTTCCCGAGCTGTTGCCAGAGGGAGAGGGCTTTCTCGAGAGAACGGATCTGCTCTTCGGCGGCTCCCTGAGCAACAAAGCCATCCCAGGTGGCCCGCACCGCCTCAGCAAACACCTGGTCCTGCGGTCGTGGATCTCTCGGCGCCTCCATCCTCAGCCGATAGCGGCCGGACTTCGGCTTGTCTGGACCGATGACCTCGATCGTGTAGCGGCCGGTGCTCCCTGCCACGGCGGCGAGATCCTCGGTCGCCTCACCTCCGAGGAGACCGTCGACTCCGGTGGCCACTTTGCCGTCGGAGTCGACGAGCCGCACCCTGACGTCGATCCCCTCCTCCTGCACCACGACGCGCAGGAATTGGCCGGCTTGGAGCTCGACGGGGAAGACCTGGACCTCCTTCCCCCGGATTTCCCGTTCCGCTGGAAGGTCGTTCGTCTGCGGCTTGGCGGGAGGAGTGCACGCCGCCGCGCAGAGGAGGAACGCGAGGAGGGAAAAGGGAAACCGGAACCTGCCGCGGCAGAGGCGCGGTGCGGATCGGCCGGATATGCGAGAAGGACTCATCCTGTCTTCATCTGGGGCTTCACGACGCTCGCTCCGGCTCTCCCCTTGGTTCTGTGCCCCCCGCAGCCCAGGAGATCGGCGAGCTCTTACCTATTTTATCGTTTCACGTCGGCCGTGCGGAACAAACCCGGGGCGGAAATGCGGCGAATTTCGCGCTAAGCTACGCTCGTGCGACCGGAGACTGAGCCGGAACGGAGCCGTCGCGTCCTGCACTGTGACATGGACTGCTTCTACGCCGCCGTGCACCAGCGGGACGATCCTTCCCTGCGCGGCAAGCCGGTGGTCATCGGCGGCCGGCCGGAGAGCCGTGGCGTGGTGGCCGCCGCGAGCTACGAGGTCCGCCGCTTCGGGGTCCACTCGGCGATGCCCTCCTCGCAGGCCCGGCGGCTCTGTCCGGACGCCATCTTCATCCCTCCGGACTTCCGCCGCTACTCGCGCGAGTCCGAGAAGATCTTCGCCATCTACCGCGAGGTCACGCCGCTGGTGCAGGCGGTGTCGATCGACGAGGCCTACCTCGACGTGACCGATCACCTGGGGGAGGCGGGCAGCGCCACGGCGGTGGCGAAGGAGATCCGGCGGCGGGTGCGCGAGGAGCGGGGGCTCACGGTGAGCGTCGGCGTGGGGCCCAACCGGCTGATCGCCAAGATCGCCTCCGACTTCGACAAGCCGGACGGCCTCACCGTCGTGCCGCCGGGGAAGGTGCAGGTGTTCCTCGATCCGCTGCCGGTGCGCCGGCTCCACGGCGTGGGACCCGCCACGGAGAAGGCGCTCGTCGAGATGGAGGTGCGGACGATCGCCGAGCTGCGCGCCATACCGCTCGAGACCCTGAGCGTCCGCTTCGGCAAGCACGGCCGCCTCCTCTTCGAGTTCTCCCGGGGGATCGACGACCGGCCCGTCGAGACGCACAGCGAGCGGAAGAGCCTGGGGACGGAGAACACCTACGCCGAGGATCTGACCGAGCTGGCGCGAATGGAGGAGGAGGTGGCGCGCATGGCGGCGGAGGTGGCGAACGCGCTGGCCCGCTCCGGGCTCGCCGGCTGCACGGTGACGCTCAAGCTGCGCTACTCCGATTTCACCACGCTCACCCGCTCCCGCACCTTCGCCGTCCCGGTCTACGATGGCGCGGTCATTGCTGAGGCCGTTACCGACCTGTTGCGCCGCACCGAGGCCGCCGCCCGGCCGGTGCGCCTGCTCGGAGTCACCGCCTCGAACCTGGTGCGGGAACGGATCGCGCAGTTGTCGCTGTTCGGATAGCGAGGGATAGGAGCCGCGAGGAGTCGCCATGCTGGAAGCCATACGGAAAGAGCCTCCCGAAGAGGAGCGTCCCCGTCCCAACATCAAGAGGCTCCGCGAGATCCTCCAGGGTCCGTTCGGCGTCAGGTCGCTCGCTCTCACCGGCCTGTTCGTCCTCGCGGCCTTCTACACGCTCTACCTGGGCCGGTCGTTCTTCCTTCCTCTCGTCCTCGCGCTTCTGCTGAGCTTCCTGCTGAGCCCCGCCGTGCGCTGGATGAAAAAGCTCCACATTCCGGAAGGGCTGAGCGCCGCGTTGCTGGTTCTGGGATTGCTGGGCATCCTCGGCCTGGGAGTCTACGAGCTCGCCACTCCCGCCTACGATTGGATGGAGCAGGCGCCGCGGAGCCTGCGCAAGGTGGAAGCCAAGCTCCGCGACCTCAAGAAGCCGGTGCAGACGATGAGCAAGGCGACCGAGCAGGTCGAGAAGATGGCCAAGGTGGCGGCAGGCCGGGAGCCGGCCAAGGTGACGGTGACCACCGCCACCCTGGGCGAGAGGGTCTTCAGTCAGGCCACCGATTTCGTGACCGCCGGGGTGGTGATGTTCATTTTCCTCTACTTCCTGCTCGCCTCGGGGGACCTGTTTCTGCGCAAGCTGATCCGGGTGCTGCCGAGCCTCTCCGACAAGAAAAGGGCGGTCGACATCGCCCGCCAGATCGAGACGGAGGTCTCCACCTATCTGGTCACCATCACGCTGATCAATCTCGTCCTGGGAATAGCGGTGTGGGCGGCGATGTCGCTGATCGGGCTGCCCAACCCGCTCCTTTGGGGCGTGCTGGCGGTGATCGCCAATTACGTCCCCTATCTGGGAGCCATTGCCATGATCACGGTGCTGGCGATGGCCGGCTTCATCACCTTCGAGGGTCTCGGCCAGGCGCTGCTGGCTCCGGGAGCCTTTATCGGCTTGCACATGCTCGAGAGCTACCTGCTCACCCCCTTGATCCTCGGACGTCGGCTGACGCTGAATCCGGTGGTGATCTTCCTCGGGTTCACCTTCTGGGGATGGCTGTGGGGCATCACCGGCGCCGTGCTCGCGGTGCCGATCATGGTGGTCTGCAAGATCCTCTGCGACCACAGCGAGCCGCTGGCGCCGATCGGCGAGTTTCTGGGGACTTAGGGCGGCGGGCACGTAGGCCCGCCGCTACGGAAGCTCCTCACCTTCCTGCCAGCGCTCCAGGTCCCGCCGCTCCTTCTTGGTGGGGCGGCCGGTTCCCGGATCGCGCAGTGCGGGGGGGCGGCGGAGAAGACGCTGGAGAGGATCGGCCTCGGGCCGCGGCGGGCTCTGATCGTCGTAGAGCGTCCGCGCCTCTTCCTTTGACACCGGCTTGTCCCGCAGCTCCTTGATGATGAGCACGCGGGTCCAGTCCCCGAGCACCACCTCGACCCGGTCGCCGGGGACGAGGTTGCGGTGAGGCTTGGCGGACTGGCCGTTGACGCGCACCCGATTGAGGTCCACGGCATGAGTCGCCTGGCTGCGGGTCTTGAACACCCGGGCGACCTGCAGCCACTTGTCGAGCCGGACGGACATGGAGCCAGTGTAGTGGATTGATAATCTATGGCGCCATGCGGATCCCTCCCGAGGAGTTCGAGGCCCTGGTCGAGCAGGCACTGGAAGGCCTGCCCGAGGAATTCGCCGAGCTGCTGGAGAACGTGGCGGTGATGGTGGAGGACGAGCCCGATCCGGAAGACCTCGAGGCCTTGGGGATGGAGCCGGACGAGGAGCTCCTCGGCCTGTATCAGGGTGTGCCTCAGGCGGAGCGTGACACTTTCTATCAGGCCGCCATGCCCGACCGGGTCACCATCTACCGCGGCCCGATCGTGCGGAGCTGCGACAACCGCCGGCAGGTCATCCGCGAGATCCGGGATACGGTGGTCCACGAGCTGGGCCACCACTTCGGCCTCGACGAGGAGGACATGCCGTACTGACCCTCACTCCCCCAACCCCCTCTCTCCCGCCCCCTCCCTGCCCCCCTCACCGGGAGAGAGGGGGCTAGAATTCCTCCGATGCGACGCTCCCGCCGGCGCCTCGTAGTCCTGTTCCTCGGCCTGTTCTTTACGGTGCTGGCCTCGGCGTTCCTCTACATGTGGGGCATGGCTGCCCTGGAAGGGAAGCCGCGCACCTTCTGGGAGAGCCTGGAGTGGGCGGCGGAATCGCTGAGCACGACCGGCTACGGCGCCGACTCCAAGTGGGGCCATCCCGCCATGGTGCTGCTGGTGGTGGTCATCCAGTTCCTCGGCGTGTTCCTGGTCTTTCTGATCTTTCCGATCTACCTCATCCCTTTCCTGGAGGAGCGGTTCGAAACGCGGTTGCCCCAGGAGGCGGAACGGAATCTCGAAGGCCACGCCCTGATCTACCGCTACGGGCCGGCGGTCGAGACGCTCCTCCAGGAGCTCGCCGGCGCCGGGGTGCCAACGCTGATTGCGGAGGAGGACGAGGCGGTGGCCCGCCGTCTCTTCGAGCGCGGGGAACGGGTGGTCCTGCGCGGTCTGAGCGACGGCGCCCTGGAGGCGGCGCGGCTCGGCAGCGCGCGGGCGATCATCGCCAACGGCACGGACGACGAGAACGCCGCGCTGATCCTGGCGGCACGGCAGCTCGGCTTTACGGGCTCCATCCTGGCGCTGGTCGAGGAGCCCTTCCACCGCCGGCCGATGATGCTCGCCGGTGCCACGGCCGTCTTCACGCCGCGCCACATCCTCGGGGCGGCCCTGGCGGCGCGCGCCTCGGCCCGCATCAGCCCGCGGGTGGGAGGCGTGCAGCAGCTCGGACGCCATCTGGAAGTGGCCGAGATCCGGATCCATCCTGCGAGCCCGCTCGCCGGGCACACCCTCGACGAGACGGCCCTCGGCGCGCGCACCGGGGCCACGGTGATCGGCGAGTGGATCGGCGGCGAGCTGGTGGTGCCCGACCGCTCCGGCCTGCGCCTGGCGCCGGACGGCATTCTGGTGGTGGCGGGGAGCCACGACAGCATCGACCGGCTTCACGACCTGGCCGGCGGCGCCGTCGCCCTGCGCCGCGAAGGGCCGTTCGTGGTGGGAGGCGGCGGCGAAGTGGGGCGCAAGGTGGCCGAGCTGCTGCGCGCGGTCGGCGAGGAGGTCAAGCTGATCGACTGCCGGCAAGGCGAGGAAGTGGACCTCGTGGGGGACGTGCTGGACGCCCGCGTGCTGGAGTCGGCCGGCGTCAAGGACGCCCAGGCCGTGATCCTGGCGCTCGACACGGACAGCTCCACCCTCTTCGCGACCGTGATCCTCAAGGATCTCGTGCCGGCGGTGCCGGTCATCGCCCGCGTCAATCAGGCCGAGAACGTGGAGCGCATCCACCGCGCCGGCGCCGACTTCGCGCTGTCGATCAGCCAGGTCTCGGGCCAGATGCTGGCCAAGAAGCTGTTGGGACAGGAGGCGGTGGCGGTCGATCCGCAGCTCAAGGTCCTGAAGGTTCCGCCCCACGGTCTCGCCGGGCGCGATCCGGCAGAGCTGGGCATTCGCGAGCGCACCGGCTGCTCGGTGGTGGCCGTCGAGCGGGGAGAAGAGGTGATCGTAGAGTTCGGCCCCGAGTTCCGTTTCCGGCCGGAGGACGCCGTCTACATCTGCGGCAGCGGCGACGCGGTGCGGCGGTTCAGGGAGGTGTTCAGGTAGACCCCGGCTTTCCGGCCTGGAGATTATCCTTTATGCTTACGAGGCTATGACGATGACGAACATCTCCCGTCCGCTCCGCTCCCGGCGCTCCGTTCTGGTGGCCGCCGCCGTCGCCTCCTTCCTCTTGCTGAGCTGCCAGGAGGGCGCGACCGCCGGCAGCGGTCCGAAGCCGGGCGGCAAGGTCGACTTCAGCCTCAAGACGGTCGATGGCCGCACGCTGGGTCCCAAGGACTTCCTCGGCCAGGTGGTCGTGGTCGACTTCTGGGCCACCTGGTGCGGTCCCTGCCATCTCCAGGCGGAGATCCTGGAGCCCATCTACCGGGACTACAAGGGGCGCGGCGTCCAGTTCCTGGCCGCCAACGTGGGGGAGGAGGCGGATACGGTGAAGAGCTTCCTCAAGAACAAGCCGTTCCCCTACCCGGTGCTGCTCGATCCGGAGGATTCGATCTCGAGCGATCTCGGCGTGTATGCCTTGCCGACCCTGCTGATCTTCGACACGAAGGGGCGGGTCGCCTTCTTCCGCTCCGGCCTCGCCGACGGCGACACTCTGCGGCAGATCATCAAGAAGGCGGGCGCGTAGTAGGGTAACCCGCTCGACCTCACCCCCCGGCCCCTCTCCTGAAGGAGAGGGGAGAAACTCCCATCCAAACTTTTCTAAAAGCCCCTCTCCTTCAGGAGAGGGGTTGGGGTGAGGTCGCAGCAACTGCCCAGACAGACTACTGCAGCACCACCAGCGCCACGCGGCGGTTCTGCGAACGCCCCTCGCGGGTGTTGTTGTCGGCCACCGCGGCGGTCTCACCGTAGGAGATGACGTTGATGCGGTGCAGCGGGAAGCCGTGCTTCTGGTTCAGGTAGCGGCGCACCGCTTCTGCCCGCAGCATCCCGAGCTCCTCGTTGTACTTCTCCGAGCCGACGTTGTCGGTGTGGCCCTGGATCTCGATGTAGACGTTCTTGTTGTCCGACTTGAGCTGCTCGGCGAACTGGTCGAGCGCGGCCTGGCCTTCCGGCGAAAGGTCCGCGGTGTCGAAGCCGAACTTCACCTTCTCGTCGGTGAGCACGGTCTCATAGAGGAACTTGCCCTCGGCGAGCTTGCCGGCAGCCTGAGCCCGGTCCAGCGCATCCTGGGCGGTCCTGGAGATCTCACCGATCCGCTGCTCGTGCGTGTTGAGGCGGGTCTGGGCTTGCTCGACCTGACCCTGGACCTCGGTGACACGGGTGTCGACCGCGCCGGTCTCCTGCTTGACGTACTTCTTGGTCGCGCAGCCGGTGGTGACGACGAGGGCGGCGGCCAACGCGAGGGTGACGACCCACAGTTTCGTTCTGATCATCTTGGTTCTCCCTTCGACGGCGGGGCGCTCCTGCACAGAGCGGAGCCCCGCTTTGGTTTAGCCCCCCGCGCGGGATTTCGCGGGAGGTGTTCCTTTGTAGCCACGACGGAAAACGATGGTGCGGCGGTCCTTCGCTTTGTCCTTCACCTCGACCTGCAGGGGGCGGAAACGCACGTTCCCATCGCCGGTCGAGAACCCCAGCACGTACTGATGCCGGACATCGTCGAGGATGGCCGTCAAGGCTGTCTGGAGATCCTCGGGACTGGAGATGGAGTAGTAGCGGCCGCCGGTGACCGCGGCGAGCAGGCTCAGCACGTCCGCGTAGCGGTAGATTTTCTTCCCCTCGGTCGACAGCTCGTAAGGGTTGCCGGAGCCCATCCCCAGCACGTAGGTGGGGAGCTGGGCCTGCTGCACTACGAAGCGCGCTTGCTCCGGGGTGAGGCGGCTGGCGTTGTCCACGCCGTCCGTGATCAGCACGGCGAACCGCTTCGGATTGCGGCCTTCGAGCGAGATCTTGGGCATGTTGGCCACCGCGTCGTGGAGCGCCGTGGTGCCGTACGCCTCCCAGCGGTCGCTCGCCTCGCGCAGCACCGCGAGATCGGAGGTGAAGGGCACCTCCACCTGGAGCTGATCGCCGGCGAAGGTGGCGATCGAGAGCTCGTCGCCCGGCAGCGCCTTGTCGAGGAAGAAGCGCAACACGCCGCGGCTTTCCTCCAGCTTGCCGCCGCTCGCCATGCTTCCCGAGAGGTCCTGCAGCAGGACGATGCTGGCGGGCGCGTCGGACCGCCGCTCGAAGCTCTCGATGGCGACCGGCTTGCCTTCCACGAGGAGACGGAAGTCCTCCCGGTCGAGATTCTTGGCGTACCCTTCGCCGGAGCGCACGACCACGGGGACGAGCACCAGGCCGACTGACACCTCGTCCTGGAATGAAGGGGTCGGAGGCTCCTGGGCGAAGGCCGATGACGCTCCGAGCCATCCCGCCAACAGCAGGAGCAATGCCCCGAGGGCACGGAGACAGGGTGTTGCTCTCATTCCGGGGTCGATTTGTGCAAGAGCCAGGCCACCGTGGGAGGATGTACTGGAGGAGGTGGTCATGGCCGAGGAGATCGACATCCGGAATCTTTCAATCAAGTGCGGCAACTGCAACACCTATCAGACGCTTAGCGGCTTCAGCCGGCGCGACGAGTGGAACGTCTACACCTACGAATGCGAGAACGATGTCTGCGATCCCAAGGTAACCCGCACCATCCTGGAAGTGCCAAGGGAGATGGATGTCTTTGCCCGCCGTGATGCCGAATGGCGCGGCGGCGGCAAGCACGGGGAGATCGGGGACGGTAATCCGACGGACTGAGGGGAGAGCAGGCATATAGAGACTTTACAATATCTGCCGTCAACGCCGATCCCCGCCCGGCGCTTCCGCACCGGGCTACCGAAACGTTGCTCCTCCGGAGCGAATCGCCCGCAGGGCGACGTCTCGATAGCCCGGCGCGGAAGCGCCGGGCGGCTCGTGAAGGTCTGTGCTACTCTCCCGCCCTGGAATCGCCGGGTTTCTGCGCCTTCGCTCCGTCCATCAACCGTTCTGAGAGGGAATCATGAAAAAGATCGTCCACGTCGTGGGCACGGGCACGATTGGTGAGCCTCTGCTCGGTCTCTTCACCGACTTCCGGGAGCGAATGGGAATCGATGAGGTCACCTTCCACAAGCGGACGCCGCTCGCGTCCGATCGGGCCAAGCTCAACCACCTGATTCAGCGCGGCGCCCGGTTGGCGGTGGATGACGACGTTCGCTCGGAGTTCGAGAAGCTGGGCCACGATGTGAGCTTCGAGTCGCGGGAGGCTCTGGAGCGGGCCACGGTGGTCGTCGACTGCACGCCCGCGGGCAACGAGAACAAGGAGAAGTTCTACGAGAACCTGACCGGCCCCAAGGGCTTCCTCGCCCAGGGAAGCGAGTACGATTTCGGCAAACCGTACGCCCGCGGCATCAACGAGGAGGTGCTGGTGCCCGGCGAGGACCGCTTCCTCCAGATCGTCTCCTGCAACACCCACAACATCTCCACCCTCATCAAGACGATCTGCCATGAGAGCGGCAGGGAGTACAGCCTGGTCAAGGGTACCTTCGTGTGCATGCGGCGGTCGAACGACATCTCCCAGTCGGACAGCTTCGTGCCGGCGCCGAACGTGGGCAAGCACGACGATCCCGACTTCGGCACCCACCATGCCCGCGACGCCCATCACGTCTTCGAAACGCTGGACCTGGACCTCAACCTGTTCTCGAGCGCCGTCAAGCTCAACACCCAGTACATGCACTCGATCTGGTTCAACCTGGAGCTCGACCGCGACGTCACGGTGGAGGAGGTGAAGCGGCGGCTGCGGGAAAACCCCCTGGTGGCCACCACGGACAAGCGCTACGCCAACCAGATCTTCAGCTTCGGCCGCGACCATGGCTATTACGGCCGCATCCTCTCGCAGACGGTGGCGGTGATGCCCACGATGGCGGTGCGCCGCAAGCGCGAGGTCTACGGCTTCTGTTTCACGCCCCAGGACGGCAACTCGCTGCTCTCCTCGGTGGCGGCGACGCTGTGGCTCATCGAGCCGGATTGGGAGAGCGTCGAGCAACGCCTGGCGCCCTTCCGCCGCTGGCTGTATCGGGAGATCTGAAGCAATTCCGCGTCCCGTCGAGCTGCGCTTCGGTGACCTCCGCATCGAGGGCTGGTCGCGCGCCGGCGACGAGAACTGGTTCCGTGTCCATCCGCCGGGTTTCGCCTTCGACGTGGGGCGGGGTGCGCTCCAGCTCGCCGGCTCGCGGGACGTCTTCTTGAGCCACGGCCACCTCGACCACGCGCTGGGGCTGCCGTTCATCCTCTCGCAACGCTCGCTCCACAAGCACGCCCATACCCGCGTCTTCTGCCCGTCGGAGACGGCGGAGGCGCTCGCCGCGCTGATCGCCGCGGCGGAGCGCCTGGAGAGAGCGACGTACAGCTACGAGCTGGTGCCGCTCGCGCCGGGGGACCGGGTGGAGGTGGGCAAGAGGCTCGCCGTCGAGGCCTTCGCCACAGATCACGTGGTGCCGAGCCTCGGCTTCCATCTCTGGCGTGGCCGCCGGCGCCTGGCGGCGGAATTCGCGGGGCTGCCGCCCGAGGAGCTGATCGCTCTGCGCGAGCGGGGGATCGAAACCTCCGAGGTGACCGAGGAGCTCTGGCTCACCTACTGCGGCGATACGGGGCCGGCGGTCTTCGAGCGCGAGCCTCGCCTCTTCGGCGCCCAGGTGCTGATGCTGGAGTGCACCTTCCTCGGCGAGGAGCACCACGAGCACGGGAAGCGCTTCAAGCATCTCCACCTGGAGGACATCGCGAGCCGGGCGGGCGAGCTCCGCAACGAGGCGGTGATCCTCCACCACCTCTCGCGCCGCTACCGGGTGGAGGACCTGCGCGCCGAGATCGAGCGGCGGCTGCCGGAGCTGGCGCCCCGCATCCACATCCTGGTGGAAGGGAGCGCCGGATGAGGGGGCGCCAGGGCGGCAGGGGGCCGGGCCGCGGCCGTGGCGGCGAGGAGCGGCGCGCAGGAGGGCCGCAGCGGCGCGACGGCGTCCGGCGCGAGGCGCCGGTATCGCCGCGGCCGCCCGCTCCGACTCCGCCGGGAGCCCGCCTGGCGAACATCGAGGAGCTCGAGGTGCGCATCGAGAAGCTCGTCGCCGGCGGCGAGGGGCTGGCCCGCTTCGAGGGGGTCCCCGTCTTCGTGCCGCGCTCGGCCCCGGGGGACCTGCTGCGGGTGCGCATCGCCGAGCGGCGCCCCGACTACGGACGGGCGGAGATCGTCGAGATCCTGGAGCCGGGCCCGGCTCGCCGGCCCGATCCCGTGCCGGAGCTCTCGCGCTCCGGCGTCTGCGACTTGCAGCATCTGGACGACCGCGTGCAGCCGCGCCTCAAGGCGGAGGCGGTGCGCGAGACCCTCGAGCGGCTCGGGCGCCTTTCGGTGCCTGCCGACACGCCGCTGATCACCGGCGAGCCGTGGGGCTACCGCCTGCGCACGCAGCTCCACACCGAGATCGACCCGCAAGCCGGCGGCGTGCGGGTGGGCTATCACGCCCGCGGCACCAACGAGGTGATCCCGCTCGGCCGCTGCCCTCTCCTGGTGCCGGAGCTGGAGGAGCTGCTCGCCGAGCTGCCGCAGCATCTGGGAGCGGATTCGCCGCGCCGGCTGGACCTGGCGGCGGGGGATGACGGAGCGGTGACGGTGGCGCCCGTGGTGGCCGGCTTGCCGCACGGCGAGGTCTCGACGCGGGTCGGCGAGATCACCTACGCCTACGATGCCCGCTGCTTCTTCCAGTCCCACCGCGGCTTGCTGCCGCGGCTGGTGGAGACGGCGGTCGGCGAGTGGGAAGGGGAAACGGCGGTCGACCTCTACGCCGGGGTGGGGCTCTTCAGCATGCCGCTCGCCCGCCGCTACGGCCGAGTTATCGCCGTCGAGGCGGATCAGATCGGGGCGCGCTACCTGCGCACGAACCTGCGGCGCAACCGGCTGCCCAACGTCGAGGTGATGAACCGGGTGGTGGAGGGCTGGCTGTCCGAGCTGCCGGCGGGGCTCGACCGCGTGGTGCTCGATCCGCCGCGCGGTGGACTGCCGCCGCGGGCGCGGGACATCCTGATGGCCCGCCGGCCGGCGCGGATCACCTACGTCTCCTGCCATCCGGCGGCCCTGGCCCGCGACCTGCGCCAGCTCCAGGAGGCCTACACCGTCGAGAGCCTCGCCTTCATCGACCTTTTCCCTCAGACGGGGCATATGGAGGTGGTGGTGCAGATGGCGCGGAAGTAGTTCCCTGGGAGCGCCGGCATCCTTGCCGGCTCGTCCCTTGCCGGCGGGGACGCCGGCGCTCCCAGGGTGTGACAATCCGGCCGTCTTCCTCTATCGTCTATTCGCTTTCTAGGTCCTGTCTTCATGCCCCGCCGCTACGAGGCTCCCACCGGAGCCGTACCTTCCTCGTTCCCTTTGCGCCTGGGAACGGCGCTCACCGGTGCGTTGCGGCATGGCTACGGCCGCAGAGGTCTGCGCGCGGATCTGCTGGCGGGCGTCGTGGTCGGCGTCGTCGCGCTGCCGCTCTCGATGGCGCTGGCGGTGGCCTCGGGGGTGGCGCCGCAGCATGGTCTCTACACGGCGATCGTGGCCGGCGCCGCCGTCGCGGCCCTCGGCGGCTCCATGGTCCAGGTCTCGGGTCCCACCGCGGCCTTCGTCGTGCTGCTCGCGCCGATCTCCGCCCGCTTCGGCCTCGGCGGGCTGATCCTGGCGACGCTCATGGCGGGCATCCTGCTCGTCGCGATGGGGGTGGCGCGGCTCGGCGGCCTGATCCAGTTCGTTCCCTATCCGGTGACCACCGGCTTCACGGCCGGCATCGCCGTAGTGATCGCGACCCTTCAACTCAAGGATCTCCTCGGCCTCTCTGTCGCCAGGATGCCCGAGACGTACATCGAGCGGGTGGCGGCACTGGCGAAGGCGCTGCCGAGCGCGCGCTGGCCTGATCTCGTCATCGGGCTGTTCACGCTGGCCGTCCTTCTCCTGTGGCCGCGCCTGACGCGCAAGGTGCCGGCGCCGCTGATCGCCCTCGGGCTCGGCGGCGTGCTCGCCGCGCTGCTGACTCGCTGGCTGCCCGGCTTCGACGTGGCGACGATTCACAGCCGGTTTCAGAATGGCATTCCGCAACTCCCGCCGCTGCCGGCTCTCCCCTGGCACCTGCCGGGGCCGGACGGCCATCCCATCGGCCTCTCCTTTGGATTGATCCGGGCGCTGGTCCCTTCGGCGTTCGCCATCGCCATGCTGGGCGCCATCGAATCGCTGCTCTCCGCCGTGGTGGCGGACGGCATGACCGGCGGCTCTCACGACCCGGACGCCGAGCTGGTGGCGCAAGGGATCGGCAACATCGTGGCTCCCTTCTTCGGTGGCATCGCGGCGACCGGCGCCCTCGCCCGCACCGCCACCAACGTCCGCTCCGGCGCCCGCTCGCCCCTGGCCGCCATCTTTCACTCGGCCTTCGTCCTCCTGGCCGTGCTGCTGCTGGCGCCGGTCCTCAACTACCTCCCCATGGCGTCGCTCGCCGCGCTGCTGCTGATCGTGGCCTGGAACATGAGCGAGGCGAAACATTTCCTGCATGCCCTGCGGGTGGCACCGCGGAGCGACGTGATCGTGCTGCTCACCTGCTTCACCCTCACGGTGGTCTTCGACATGGTGGTCTCGGTGACAGTGGGCGTGCTGCTCGCGGCACTGCTCTTCATGCGGCGCATGGCCGAGGTGTCGAACGTGCGGCTGGTGGACCAGCACCCCATCGCCTCCGAGGGTCTGCCGCGCGACGTGCTGATCTACGAGGTGGCCGGTCCCCTCTTCTTCGGAGCGGCGCAGAAGGCGATGAACGCGTTGCAGCGGGTGCCGACGGGAGTGCGGGTGGTGGTGCTGGACCTCTCCTCCGTGCCGGCGATCGACGCCACGGGGATCGTCGCCCTCGAGTCGGCCGTGTCGCGCCTCCATCAGCTCGGTATGTTCGTGGTCCTGGGCGGCGTTCAGGGGCAGCCGCTGCGGGTGCTCGCCAGGTCGGGCATCCGCGGCCGGCGGGAACGGATCTCCGTGCATCGGACGATGGAGCGTGCCCTCCAGGTGGCGCGCGGGAAGTCCGGGGTGGGGATGGAGGAGACGAAGGTCTCCTGATACCGCCCCCGGTTACTTTTTCCGGCCTAGGGGTGTCTAAGCCCTTAGGATGAACACGACACCGACAGCAGTCTCGACAAGCGTCTGGGGAGGCGAGTTGCGGGACCGAGCCGACAGCGGCCAGGAAGGGCGGCTGCTCGCCGCCATGGCCGCGGGGGACAGGAGCGCCGCCGAGCAACTGGTGGAGCGGACGTACCGCGGGGTCTTCGCTCTGCAGCGCCGGCTCTGCGGCGACCCGGACCTCGCGGCCGATCTCACCCAGGAGACCTACCGCAAGGCCTGGGACGCCCTGCCCGGCTTCGACGGCCGGTCGCAGTTTTCGACCTGGCTGTTCCGCATCGCCTACACCACCTTTCTCAACCATCTGCGCCGGCCCCGCCGCCTCGTGCCCCTCGAGGAGAAGCACGAGGCGGCGGTGCCGGATCCCGCGCCGTCCGCGGACGAGACGGTGGAGCGGAGCGCGGAGGGGGACCGGTTGCGGCGCGCGGTCCTCTCCCTGCCGGAGGAGCTGCGGCTCACCGTCACGGCGCTCTTCTGGGGGGACCAGCCGGTCAAGGAAGTCGCACGCCAGGAGGGGGTCACGGCGGTCGCCATCCGCAAGCGCCTCAAGAGAGCGCTGCGGATGCTGTCCCTGGCCCTCGAGGAGGAAGTTCGATGAGCAGGCTGAGCGAGCGCGAAATCGCCCGGAAGCTGGCCGAGCGGGAGGACTTCGAGCCACCGGCCGGGCTGCTGGAGAAGATCAAGAACGAGATCCCGCCAGCGATCTCCGTCGGCACGGCGAGCGAAGGTGAAAGGAGGAGCCTCATGCCCGCGCGGCAGCGATGGCTGATCGCGGCGTCCCTGGTCCTGATGGTCGGCGCGGGCCTCTTCGCGTTGCGGGTGCGGCAGCAGAGCGCCGCCCTGGAAAGCGTGATCGAGCCCCAGTCCCCTCCGGCGGCAGCAGCGCGGGGAGAGGAGCGGGAGAGCGCTGCCGTACCGCAGCCGGAGTCTCGGGCCGCGGCGCCGGCCCTGCGGAGATACTCTCTGCTCAAGGAGGAGGCAAGCCAGGACGCGGTGAGCTCGGCGGCGCCGGAGTCCCTGCCCCCGCCATCTCCTCCTCCACCGGCGGCCAGGCTGGATTCCAAGGAGTTGGCGAAGCTCAAGTCTCTGGGCTATATCGCCGGCGAGCGGAGGTATCGGGCTGCGGCAGCTCCGGCCGCGATTCCTGAAGAGGTGGAAGGCGACCTTGAAGGCGGCGTCGAGGGCGGCGTGGAGGGGGGCGTTGCCGGCGGCGTCGTGGGTGGTGTTCCGGGCGGCGTCATCGCCGGGGCGCCCAGCGGCAATGCGATCTCCTACCGCGGGATCAGGCCGCGGGTGGAGTCGGACCTGGAAAAGCCTTTACTGGAAAAGTTCTCACAACGAGATTCCGTCTTCAAGTCGGCCGGCGTCAATCCCTTCGTGGACACCGCGGCGGACCGCCTCTCCACCTTCGGGCTGGACGTCGATACCGCCTCGTATACCGTGGCGCGCCGGTATCTCGGCGACGGCAGGCTGCCGGACCCGGCCTCCGTGCGGGTCGAGGAGTTCGTGAACTTCTTCGACTACGGCGACGCGCCGCC